>Ga0070674_100001825_pt1 | contig 11556 bp, 11 predicted proteins | sample KBSM33metaG_FD_65344 | JGI IMG/M metagenome (GOLD analysis project Ga0070674, IMG submission 65344) | Miscanthus rhizosphere microbial communities from Kellogg Biological Station, Michigan, USA - KBS M3-3 metaG | ecosystem: Host-associated > Plants > Roots > Rhizosphere > Soil ... | reverse complement strand
TGCGTGCGGATCGGAGAACACGGTCGTACGAACTTGAGTCATGAACACTCGTCCTCGCCCCCTGGCGGGCAGCTCGGGGCCAAGATTTCCAAACGACCGTCGTGGGATCGTTGCAAACAGGATCATAGGCAACGGGGCCCACAGATGCAACTCTGTCGCAGGTAAGGATGCCTGCCATGCGGCCGCCGTTCTGGCACTCTGCTGGGCGCAGGCTGACACTTTGCCGCGCCGGACCCGTATGTTAACTAATCGCCCCCCGCCGAGGCCCCAAGGAGACCGAATGGAAACCCGCCGCTCGAGCTTCGAGTACGAGGATTTGCTTGCCTGCGGGCGCGGGGAACTCTTCCCCGAAGGACCGCAATTGCCCCTCCCCCCAATGCTGATGTTCGACCGCATTTCCGAGATCGCGGAGGCTGGCGGCGAGTACGGAAAAGGGCTTGTCCGCGCGGTGCTCAATGTGAAGCCCGATCTGTGGTTTTTTCCCTGTCATTTCAAAGGCGACCCCGTCATGCCGGGGTGCCTCGGCCTCGATGCCCTGTGGCAGATGGTCGGCTTTTTCGTCGGCTGGCTCGGCACGCCGGGCCGCGGACGGGCACTCGGCGTGGGCGAGGTGAAACTCTCCGGCCAGGTGCAGCCGCACGTGAAGGAAATCATCTACGGCATCGAAATCAAGCGTGTGATGCGCTCCAAGCTCGTGCTCGGCATCGCCGACGGCTGGCTCTCGGTGGACGGCTCCATTATCTATCGGGCACTCGACCTGAAGGTCGGGCTGTTCCGCGATAGCGCGGCACAGACGAGCGGAGCGTAACGGCTCGGGGCGGCGTTGCCGTCGCTGATGCGGAAGAGGCGATCATGAGACGCGTCGTCGTCACCGGGATGGGCATCGTCTCGTCCATCGGCAACAACAGCCAAGAGGTCCTGGCGGGCTTGCGCGAGGCGAAGTCCGGCATCTCGCGCGCCGAAAAATACGCCGAGCTCGGCTTCCGCTGTCAGGTGCATGGCGCCCCTTCGCTCGATCCGTCCGAAGTGGTCGACCGTCGCGCGATGCGCTTCCACGCGGTCGGAACGGGGTGGAATCACGTCGCGATGGAGCAGGCGATCCGCGACGCGGGACTGGAAGAAAAGGATATCTCGAGCGAGCGCACCGGCATCATCATGGGCTCGGGCGGACCTTCAGCGCGTACCATCGTGGAGGCCGCCGACACAGCGCGCACCAAGGGCCCGAAACGCGTCGGCCCGTTCGCGGTGCCGAAGGCGATGTCCTCGACGGCGTCCGCGACTCTCGCGACCTGGTTCAAGATCAAGGGCGTGAACTATTCGATCTCGTCGGCCTGCGCGACCTCAAGCCACTGCATCGGCAATGCGGCCGAAATGATCCAGTGGGGCAAGCAGGACATGATGTTCGCCGGCGGATGCGAGGAGCTCGACTGGACGCTCTCGGTGCTGTTCGACGCCATGGGCGCGATGTCGACGAGCTACAACCAGACGCCCGACAAGGCCTCGCGCGCCTACGACAAGGACCGCGACGGCTTCGTGATCGCGGGCGGCGCCGGCGTGCTGGTGCTGGAAGAGCTGGAGCGCGCGAAAGCGCGCGGCGCGAAGATCTACGCCGAGATCGCCGGCTACGGCGCGACCTCGGACGGCCACGACATGGTGGCGCCGTCGGGCGAAGGCGCGATGCGCTGCATGCGCATGGCGCTCGCCGACGTGAAGACCCCGATCGACTACATCAATCCGCATGCGACCTCGACGCCGATCGGCGACATCAAGGAGATCGAGGCGATCCGCGACGTGTTCGGCGCGAAGATCCCGCCGATCTCGGCGACGAAATCCCTGACTGGCCATTCGCTCGGCGCCGCCGGCGTGCAGGAGGCGATCTACTCGCTGCTGATGATGAACAACGGCTTCATCTGCGAGAGCGCCAACATCGAGAACATCGACCCCGCCTTCGAGGATATCCCGATCGTGCGCGAGCGGCGCGACAACGTGCAGCTCAACACCGTGCTGTCGAACTCGTTCGGCTTCGGCGGCACCAACGCCTCCGTCGTGTTCAAGCGGCTGGATGCGTGAATGCTTTTCATGGTGATCGAGCGTTTCCGCGACCGTGACGCGAAGGCGGTGTATCGCCGCTTCCGCGAGCAGGGCCGCATGACGCCCGAGGGCCTGACATATGTCGGAAGCTGGATCGAGGCGAATTTCGACCGCTGCTTCCAGCTGATGGAATGCGACGACGCGCGGCTGCTGCAGGACTGGCTGTTGGGCTGGGGCGACCTGATGCAGTGCGAGATCGTGCCGGTCGTCCCGTCCGCCGAGACCCGTGAACTCGTAACGTCGCGTTTGTGAGAGGGGCATGACTGCGTTGATGCAGGGGAAGCGCGGGCTGATCATGGGGGTCGCAAACGACCACTCGATCGCTTGGGGAATCGCAAAAACGCTCGCGGCGCATGGCGCGACACTCGCGTTCACATATCAGGGCGAGGCGCTCGGCCGGCGCGTGAAACCGCTCGCGGAATCCCTGGGGTCGACGCTTGTGCTGCCGTGCGACGTCGAGGACATCGCCTCGGTCGATGCGACATTCGGCGAAATCGAGAAGCAGTGGGGCGGGATGGATTTCCTGGTCCACGCGATCGGTTTCTCGGACAAGAACGAACTGAAGGGTCGCTACGCCGACACCTCGCGCGAGAATTTCTCGCGCACGATGGTGATCTCCTGCTTTTCGTTCACCGAGGCCGCCAAGCGCGCCGCGACGCTGATGCGCAACGGGGGCGCGATGATCACGCTCACCTTCAACGGCGGCGAGCGCACGATGCCGAACTACAATGTGATGGGATTGGCAAAGGCCGCGCTGGAGGCGTCGGTGCGCTATCTCGCGGTCGACTACGGCCGCAGCAACATCCGCGTCAATGCGATCTCGGCCGGCCCGATCCGCACGCTCGCGGGCGCCGGCATCGGCGACGCGCGCGCGATGTTCGCGTTCCAGCAGAGGCATTCGCCGCTCGGGCGCGGCGTCACGCTGGAGGATTTGGGCGGCTCAGCGCTGTATCTGCTGTCGGATCTGTCCGCTGGCGTCACCGGCGAAATCCATTTCGTGGATTCCGGCTACAACGTCATTTCGATGCCGCATCCGGATGCCTTGAAGGCGGACGCGGCCGTGACGAAAGACGGCGGCGGATAACGGCACAAGAAAAAACGGCCGGGCTCATCGCCCGGCCGTTGCAGTTTTCCACTTGCGCGAAATTACGCCGCCGCGCGCGTGCCCGGCTTGGCAAGATCGAAGCGGTCGGCGTTCATCACCTTGGCCCACGCCGCCGCGAAGTCCTTCACGAACTTCTCCTTTGCGTCCGCGCACCCGTAGACTTCCGCGATGGCGCGAAGCTGCGAGTGCGAACCGAAGATCAGGTCGACGCGCGAGGCGGTCCACTTGAGCTCTTTCGTCTTGCGGTCGCGGCCTTCGTACACGCCGTCGGTGCCCGTGGGCGCCCACACCGTGCCGACGTCGAGCAGGTTGACGAAGAAGTCGTTGGTGAGCTTGCCCGGCGTCCTGGTGAACACGCCGTGCTTCGAAGCGCCGGCATTGGCGCCGAGCACGCGCAGCCCGCCGAGCAACACGGTCATCTCCGGCGCCGTCAACGTCAGCAATTGCGCCTTGTCCACCAGCGCTTCCTCGGGAGCCATGAACTGCTGGGCTGCGCTGATGTAATTGCGGAAGCCGTCGGCCCGCGGCTCTAATGGCGCAAACGACTGCACGTCCGTCTGCTCCTGCGACGCGTCCATGCGGCCCGGCGTAAAGGGCGCCTTCACGTCCACGCCGGCATCCTTCGCGGCCTTCTCGATTGCGGCCGTGCCGCCGAGCACGATCAGGTCGGCGAGCGAGACCTTCTTGCCGAACTCCTTCTGGATGCCTTCGAGCTTGGAGAGCACCTTTGCGAGCTCGGCCGGATTGTTCACGTCCCAATCCTTCTGGGGGCTGAGGCGAATGCGCGCGCCGTTGGCGCCGCCGCGCTTGTCGGAACGGCGGAACGTCGATGCCGAGGCCCAGGCCGTCGAGACGAGCTGCGACACCGTGAGCCCGGTGCTCAGAATCTTCGCCTTCAGATCGGCGATGTCCTTGTCGCTGACCAGCTCATGGTTCACGGCGGGAATCGGATCCTGCCAGATCAGCGTTTCCTTGGGCACAAGCGCGCCGAGATAACGCACGATCGGGCCCATGTCGCGGTGGGTCAGCTTGAACCAGGCGCGCGCAAAAGCGTCCGCGAACTGTTCGGGATGCTCGTGGAAGCGCCGCGAGATTTTCTCGTAGGCCGGATCGAACCGCAGCGAGAGGTCCGTGGTGAGCATGGTCGGCACATGCTTCTTCGACTTGTCGAAGGCGTCCGGGATCGTGGCTGCCGCACCTTTGGCCTTCCACTGTTTCGCGCCGGCCGGGCTCTTGGTCAGCTCCCATTCGTTTTCGAACAGGTTCTTGAAAAAGAGATTGCTCCACTTCGTCGGCGTCTGCGTCCAGGTGACTTCCGGCCCGCCGGTGATGGTGTCCGCGCCGAAGCCGGTGCCATGCCGGCTCTTCCATCCGAGGCCCTGATCCTCGATCGCCGCCCCTTCCGGCTCCGGTCCGATGAGCGACGGATCGCCGGCGCCGTGGGTCTTGCCGAAGGAGTGACCGCCGGCAATCAGCGCGACGGTCTCCTCGTCGTTCATCGCCATGCGGAAGAACGTCTCGCGGATGTCCTTGGCCGCCGCGAGCGGGTCCGGGTTGCCGTTCGGCCCTTCCGGGTTGACGTAGATCAGGCCCATCTGCACCGCGCCGAGCGGATTGCTGAGCTGGCGTTCGCCGCTGTAGCGCTCGTCCCCCAGCCACGTGCCCTCGGGGCCCCAGTAGAGCTCCTCGGGCTCCCACACATCGACGCGGCCGCCTGCGAAACCGAAGGTCTTGAAGCCCATCGACTCGAGCGCGACGTTGCCGACGAGAACCATCAGGTCGGCCCACGAAATTTTTCGGCCGTATTTCTGCTTGATCGGCCACAACAGCCGGCGCGCCTTGTCGAGGTTCGCATTGTCCGGCCAGGAGTTGAGCGGCGCGAAGCGCTGCTGTCCGGCGCCGGCGCCGCCGCGGCCGTCGGTGATGCGGTACGTGCCCGCGGCGTGCCACGCCAAGCGGATGAACAGTCCGCCGTAGTGACCGAAGTCCGCCGGCCACCATTCCTGCGAGTCGGTCATCAGGGCATGCAGGTCCTTGACCACCGCATCGAGGTCGAGACTCTTGAACTCAACGGCGTAATCGAAGTCCTTGCCCATTGGATCGGACAGGCTGGAGTTCGTGTGCAGCATCTGAAGATCCAGCTGCTCCGGCCACCAGTCGCGGTTCCCCGGCCCGCGGCCACCGGTGAACGGGCACTTGCCACTCTTGTCGTCCGTCTTTGCGTCCATGGCTTCCTCCGATTTTTGTTCGCAGGGACCATACGCCTTGATTGGATAAGGTCTAATCGTATTGCCTGACTAACCCGATCAGTTTATCTTATCGGCATGATCACATTGAAACAGTTGAGATATTTGACCGCGTTGGCCGAGCACAGGCACTTCGGCAAGGCCGCCGAGGCCTGCGCGGTAACCCAGCCGGCGCTCTCGATGCAAATCCGCGACCTGGAGAAGGACCTTGGCACCGATCTGGTCGAGCGGCGGCCCGGCGAGGTGATGCTGACCGAGACCGGAGCGGAAGTCGCCCGGCGTGCCGACCGTGTGCTGTCGGCCGCGCGCGACCTGACGGAGTTTGCGCGCCACAGCGGACGACTGCTGAGCGGCCGGCTGCGCCTCGGCGTCATCCCGACGCTTGCGCCCTATGTGCTGCCGCAAATCCTGCCCGCCCTGCAGCGGCGCTTCCCCGAACTGCGCATCGAATTGCGCGAGACCCAGACGCGCACGCTGATGGACGAGCTTGCGCGCGGTGCGCTCGATGCGGTGCTGCTCGCATTGCCGGTGGAGGAAGGCGACATCGAAACGCTGCCGCTGTTCGACGATCCGTTCCTGCTCGCCGTGCCCGCGGGCGATGCACGCGCGGACAGCGCGCGCGTCGATGCGCGCGACATCGATCAGGATCGGCTGATCCTGCTGGAAGAAGGACATTGCCTGCGCGATCAGGCACTCGCGTTCTGCGCGCCGCGACGCGATACACGGTCGGGGCTCGGCGCGACGTCGCTCTCGACCGTGATGCAGATGGTGGCGAACGGCCACGGCGTGACCTTGCTGCCGAAGATCGCGCTCGATGTCGAGCAGCGTGACGAGCGTGTGAAGCTCTTACGCTTCCGCGATCCCGAGCCCGCACGCACCGTCGGGCTGGCGTGGCGCCGCACTTCGCCGCGCAAGGCGGACTTTGCGGCGCTCGGTCAGATCGTGCGCGACATGATCGCATGAGCAAGCATGTCGCGGTGATCGGCGCGGGGCCGGCCGGGCTGATGGCGGCCGAGGTGCTGGCGAACGGCGGCGCGCAAGTGACGGTCTACGACCGCATGCCGTCGGCGGGGCGCAAACTCCTGATTGCCGGGCGCGGCGGGCTCAATCTCACGCACAGCGAGGAGATGAGCGCTTTTCTCGCGCGCTATGGCGGCGCGGCAGATGCGCTGCGGCCCGCGATCGAGGCATTTCCGCCGGATGCGTTGCGCGCGTGGAGCGGCGCGATGGGACAGTCCACCTATGTCGGGTCGAGCGGACGGGTGTTTCCGGTCGCCATGAAGGCCTCGCCACTCCTGCGCGCGTGGCTGCGGCGGCTCGATGCAGCGGGCGTGACACTGGCGTTGCGGCACGCGTGGACCGGGTGGGGTGATGCACAGCGGCTGACATTCAACACGCCGGACGGTGCAGCCACCGTCGAACCCAACGCGACGGTGCTGGCGCTCGGCGGCGCAAGCTGGCCACGGCTCGGATCGGATGGCGGATGGAGTGAGATGCTCGCGCGCGCCGGCGTTCGGGTCGCGCCGCTCAAACCGTCCAATTGCGGATTTCTCGCCGCGTGGTCGGAGCACCTGAGGCGTTTTGCCGGGCAGCCCCTGAAGCGCATCACGGTGTCGTTCGGCGATCATTCGATGCGCGGCGAGGCGATCATCACCGGGACAGGGGTCGAAGGCGGCGCGATCTATGCGCTCTCGGCGCACCTGCGCGACGCCATCGAACGAGACGGCGAAGCGACACTGCTGATCGGGTTGCGTCCCGACATCTGGGCCAGGGAGCTCGAACGCCGGCTCACGGCGCCACGCGGCAAGCAATCGATCTCAACCTGGCTGCGCAAGGCGTTGACGCTGTCGCCGGCCGAGATCGGCCTGTTGCAGGAGGTCACCGCCGGCAAGCTCGCCACGCTGCCGCCTCCCGAACTCGCGCGCCTCATCAATGCGGTGCCGATCCGGCTCACCGGCGTCGCGCCGATCGCGCGCGCGATCTCGACCGCGGGGGGCGTCGCGTTCGATCAGATCGACGAGCGCTTCATGCTGCGCGCGCTTCCCGGCGTGTTCGTTGCCGGCGAGATGCTCGACTGGGAAGCGCCGACCGGCGGCTATCTGCTGCAGGCGTGCTTTGCCACCGGCGCCGCCGCCGGCCACGGCGCGCTGGAGTGGCTGGCATGACGGGCGCGTCCTGTAAATAACAGGAAAAATACAGGACCCGCACTCTGCTTGGTGCCAATTTCCTAGCACGCGGATTCACAAGCCAAGAGAGAAATCGCTTGCCTCGGGAATCCGCATTGATTCAATTCGGTCGGCGCTACGCGACCTTCTCCAGCTTCTGCAGGCAGCGCACCACCTTCGGCATCGGCGTGTCGGGGAAGCTGGTCTTCCAGTTGGTGACGCCGACCTCGCCGACATAAATGTCGCCCTTCGAGTCGAGCGCGAGGCCGTGCGGCGCGAGGAACTTGCCGACGTCAAGTCCCGGGCCGTCCTCGCCGCCGAGGCGCGCAATCTTCCTGCCTTGCGAATCCACGAGCGTGAGCCGTGGCCCGAGGTTCTTGTATTTCAGGTTCACCGGCATGCCGGGGCCAAGCTCGCCGACGATGAAGTTCGGCGTCTTGCCGCCGCAGCAGCACAGCGCGCAGGGCCGGTGCAGGTTGTTCCACTGGGTCTCGTACTTGCCGTTGCCGTCGAACACTTGCACGCGATGGTTCTCGCGATCCGCGACGTAGACCCAGCCATCCGCGTCGGCGACGATGTTGTGCACGAGGTTGAACTGGCCCGGATCGGTGCCGGGCTCGCCCCAGCTCTTGATCAGCTTTCCGTCCGGCGTGAACTTGTGCACGCAGGCATTTCCGTAACCGTCCGAGACATAGATCTCGCCCTTCGGCGACAGCGCCGTATGGGTGCAGCGGTGGAACGGCTCGCCGCTCATGAACGGCGCGGGCCGTCCCGGAATGCCGATGGTGAGCAGCACCTTGCCGTCGACGGTGCACTTGCGCACGGTGTGATCGCCGTCGTCGGTGCAGTAGAGATTGTCGTCCGCGTCGATATGCAGGCCGTGCGCGCGCGTGAACAGCCCCTCGCCCCAGCTCTTGATGAAGCTGCCGTCGCGGTTCAGCACCACCATCGGGTGCTCGCCGCGATTGAACACGTAGATGCGGTCCTTGCTGTCGACCGCGACCGCACCGACGTCGGTCAGATTCCAGCCGTCGGGCAGCTTCGCCCAGTTCTCCACCACGCGATAGCGATGCTGGCCCAAGCCCAGAACGGTCATGTTTCCTCCAACGTGTTTCGTGGTTCACATCTCCGCTTCGCGTTCGAGCGCGGAGCGGTTTTCGAGGCAGTAATAGCCGGCGAGCCGGCTGACCAGTTTCTGGCGCATCCAGTCGTTGAGAATGCGGCTGACATTCTCGCGCGCGATTCCCGCCATCGCGGCAAGGTCGCTCTGCGTCACTTTCTGCCGGATCAGGATGCGGCCCGCCCCCACGTCGTTGCCGAAGGCTTCCGCGAGACTGAGCAGCCCATGCGCGACGCGGCCTTTCAGCGACAGGAAGCTCATCGCGGCGACCACGTTGTTGGTGTCGCGCAAGCGCCGCACCAGCAGCTTGACGATATGCCGATAGACATCCGGGTGGTCGATCGCGACCTGCTCGAACGCGGCGCGGCCGATGAAGCTGAGCTCTGAATCGCGCGCCGCCGTCACCGAGGCCGAACGCGGCTGCGCGTCGATCATCGCGAGCTCGCCCACCAGCGTGCCGGGGCCAAGGATCGCCAGGATGCGCTCGCCGCCGGAGGGCGACACGACGCTGACCTTCAACAGGCCCTGCTCGACCCGATAGCAGCCGTCACCCGGATCGCCGGCGACGAACAGCGTCTGGTCGGCCTTGAGACGATGCGGCCGCGCGGCCGCGAACAGCGCCGCCGCGGGATTGGGCGGCAGCACGCTGAGCAGATTGTCGGGAACGGGGACCGGTTTTGCCATGTTCAGCGCCGCTGCGGGGACGCGAAGATAGCGCATGGAGGCTCAAGAAGAACCCCTCGAAAACGGATGGGAGCCAGAATGCCAACGGCCCGCCCGGGTCACCCCGGACGGGCCGATAGCGAAACATCGGACGCGGTTATCGGTGGAGCATGATCTTTTCCGAAAACCGGTATCCATCCCCGATCGTAGTCGAGGACATGCTTTTCGGGATCATGCTCAGTAGGGCAGCACGCGGCAGACGTTCACGAGGCCATACGGCGTCCACTTCCAGCAGGTGTTGTAGGCGTAGCCGTACCCGCCGAAGCGGAAGTGGCGATGGCCGTGGAAACGGTGGCCGAAGTGCTTGCCGCCGTGGAACTTCGCGCCGCCGTGGAAGCCGCCACGGAATCCGCCGCCATGCCCGCCACCGTGCCCACCGCGGGCTTCGGCCGCGCCGCTCGCAAGCGAGGCGGTGGCGAGGGCAACAGCCGCGATCGCGGCGGTCATCAGCTTCTTGGTCGTCGTCATTGTAGTCTCTCTCCTTCGATGTGAGCGAGGACACCATTGCCCTCGCCGATGACCACACCCTAGAGAGACCCCGCCTGGCGCGATGTGACGGCCGTCACGCCAATGACGATTCGGGTGCTATCCGGCAGGCCCGCGCGGCGACATACTGAACGAACAGACAGCAACGGGACGAAACGGCCGATGACGCGATTGCGCGACCTGATCCGGCGCGACCCGCGGCGTGGCCTTTCGATTCCACCCTGGCTCGAGCGATTGCTGTCGATCGGGATCGTCACCCGCGATCCGCAGGTCGCGCGACGCCAGCGCTGCGTGAACGCCGCGGCCTATGCGGGCGCCATCAGCGGCGCGTCATACATCGTGATGACGTCGCTCTACGATTTCCACGGCCTGCTGCCGCTCAACCTGCACAACGTGCTGCTGATCGTGGTCGGCCAGGTGCTGCCACGGCTGCACCGCCTCGGCGACAATTTTGCCGCCATCGCGCTCGTGATCTTCCTCGGCATCGGGCAGACCTATGTCGTCTGGATGCTGGGCATCACGAGCGATCTGCACGTTTTCTTTCTGCTCGGCGGCGCGATGCTGTTCTTCTTCGGTATCCAGAACTGGAAGCTGTTTGCCGGCATGTTCGTCTACTTGGCGGCGCTGCTGCTGTTCGTGATCAACTTCGCGCCGGTCGACGGGCTTCTGCTGCCAACCGACGGCCGGCTGCGCGACACGATCTCAAGCCAGACCATGCTGAGCGTGCTCGTCATCTACGCGGCGATCACCTTTTATGCACTGACCCTGGTTCACAGCGCGGAGGTTCAACTCGAACAGGCGCATGAGCGGTCCGAAGCGCTGATCGGCACGATCATGCCGGATGCGATCGCCGAGCGGCTGAAGGCGAGCGAGGCGCGCATCGCGGACCGCATCGAAACCTTGAGCGTCGTGTTCGCCGATCTCGTCGGCTTCACCGCCGCCGGCCACGACCTGCCGCCCGAAGAGATCGTCGGCTTCCTCGACGGTCTCGTGCGCACGTTCGACGCGCTCGCCGAACAACAAGGCGTGGAGAAGATCAAGACGATCGGCGACAGCTACATGGCGGCCGCAGGCTTCGACGGGCGCGCGCGGGACGGCGCGGTGGCGATCGGGCGTTTCGCGCTGGCGATGCTCGAAGCCAACGCCGCACATGCGCCGCTCGGGCGTGCCAAGCTCGAATTGCGCATCGGCATCCATTGCGGGCCCGCGACCGCGGGCGTGATCGGCGACACGCGCCTTTCCTACGACGTGTGGGGCGGTGCCGTGAATATTGCCTCACGCATGGAGTCGCATGGGGAGGCAGGCCGCATCCAGGTAAGCACCGCGTTCCGCGAGCTGACCGGCGATGCGTTCGCTTTCGAGGAACGCGGCGCGGTGGAGATCAGGGGAATCGGCGAAACGCGAACACATTTCCTGACAAGCGCGCGTTGACCAAATGAAAAAGGGCGGCCTCTCGGCCGCCCCTCACATTGGCAAGGCGCGGATTACTCCCCGGCGACAGCCTGCGGCTGGTCGCCGCCCTTCCTGGCTTCGAGGTCCTCGCCGGTCACCTGATCGACGACCTTCATGGAGAGGCGGGTCTTGCCGCGATCGTCGAAGCCGAGCAGCTTGACCTTCACC
>Ga0070674_100001824_pt1 | contig 11559 bp, 10 predicted proteins | sample KBSM33metaG_FD_65344 | JGI IMG/M metagenome (GOLD analysis project Ga0070674, IMG submission 65344) | Miscanthus rhizosphere microbial communities from Kellogg Biological Station, Michigan, USA - KBS M3-3 metaG | ecosystem: Host-associated > Plants > Roots > Rhizosphere > Soil ... | reverse complement strand
GCTGGCGACAAGGCACTCTACGTGAAGGCGCTCGCCGAAGGCATGCCGATGTTTTCGCCTGATGGGCGGATGCCCAGCTCTGGGCCGTCGACGGTATTGAAGGTGCTCAGCCAGCTTCACGGCAACATTCGGGACAAGGCGATCGACCTGTCGAAAACCTTCACCGGCGAGTTTGTCGAAGCGGCTAACCAACGCTACCCGTAAGCGCCGCCGCCCCTGCGGCGGGAAGTCGGACAGCCACCGCAAATCCCTTGCCGCCTTGTGGCGTCGGCAGTTCCACATTGCCTCCCAAAGACTCTGCTATCTCGGCAACGATCGACAGACCTAGCCCGCTGCCGCCCAGTCGCGCGTTGCTGCCGCGCTGGAAGCGCTGCAAGAGCCGGGGCCGATCGTCGTCGCTTACGCCCCGGCCATTATCTTCGACGCGCAGGATCACATCTCTCACTGTCCGGCGCACGGCGACATTGGCCGAAACGGGCCGGCCGGCGTGCGCGATGACATTCTCGATGAGATTGACAACGAGTTCGGCAAGCAGGACATGCGATCCCAGGACCAACGCAGGACCGTCGGACTCGAAGGCAACATCAATGCCAGCATCGAGGGTACGCTGCGCCTCCTCGAGAACGACCCGGCGTACGATCGCGGTGAGGTCGGCGACCTCACTCTGGATTTGCGTGCGGCTATGTTCGACGCCGCCCAGCGTAAGCAGCTGGTTGGTCATGCGCGCCATTGCCGTGAGATTGCTATCAACCTCGGTGAGGGCGAGATTGACCTCATCGATTTTTGGCGCACGAAGCGCATAACCGACCTGGGTTTTGAGAACGGCAAGCGGCGTGCGCAATTGATGAGCCGCGCTGTCGAGAAATCGCCGCTGCCGCTCAAACTGCGCGCGGAGCCGGTCCATGTGACTGTTGAGCGCCAGCACGAGGGGCCGAATTTCGGACTGAACCGTGCCGGCGTCAAAGGGTTGAAAGTCGTCGCTGCGGCGATCCCGAACTTCTTGGCGGAGTCGCAGCAGCGGGGCGAGTTCACGCGCAATGCCGAACCAGATCGAGACCGCGCCGGCAACGACCAGTACGGCCTGCTCAAGAAAACTGCGTCCCCACAACGTGAAAACGAGCGCGTCTCTTGCCTTCAGCGTTTCGCCCACCGAGACGAGAACGTTCAGCGGACCAGTTGGCGTAACGACCGCTTGCGCAAAGGCCACGGCGCGCATCGGTTCCTGGTTCCGAAACGTCGTTTCGAAGAACTCGGGGTCGCCGTTGCTCGCCCCGGGACTGGGACCGTTAAGCCCGGGATAGCCGGCAATCAGGGTCCCCTTGGGGTCCGTGACGGCGTACGCCACTTCGTCATGACTGTCGGAGGCGAATAGCTCTAGCGCTGCGGGCGGAATGACGAGATTCAGCGTGCCATCGACGAAGCCGATCTGCTCGGCAATCATCCGCGCTGAAGCCGTGAGTTCGCGATCCGTGACCAAGGTTGCGAGGCGCACTGCCTGCTCGTAAGACAGCCACGCACCGGCACCCAGGATGGCGAAAGCGGGCACGGTCAGCCATGCCAGCAGATTCAGACGAATGCTGCCGCCCGTCATGCTTCATGCCGTAGAAGGTAACCAAGGCCCCGCAGTGTTGCGACAGTGACGCTCGAGCCTTCAAGGCGCTTTCGAAGCCGATGTATGATCACCTCGATGGCACTAAGGTTCACCTCGGCGTCAAAGCTATATGTGGTCTCGAGCAGACGCTCCTTGCTCACCGCTTGCCCTTCGTGCCTGATCAGCGCTTCGAGTACAGCGGCCTCGCGCGGGGAGAGGTGCAGGTCTTCACCGCTGAGCGTGAAGGTGCGCGCCGTCTGGTTCCAGACCAGTGGTCCGTACTCAATCTCCTGGCGGGCCGGCGCCTGCGCGCGGCGCAGCAACGCCCGGATCCGGGCCTCGAGCTCCTCGATCTCGAAAGGCTTGGTGAGGTAGTCGTCGGCGCCGAGATTGAGCCCCTCGACGCGACTCCTGAGATCGCTGCGCGCCGTCAGGATCAGGATCGGAAACGGCAGCTTCCGGCGCCGAATATCGCGGATCAAGTCGAGCCCGCTGATCCCGGGCAAGCCGAGGTCGACCACTGCCAAATCATACTGGTTGAGATCCGTCCCTGCTAACGCCGTCTCTGCATCGCGCACGACGTCGATTGCGTAGTTCGAGCCCTGCAAGAGCTTTGCCAGCCACTTGGCAAGCGACGCGTTGTCTTCAACAAGCAGCAGACGCATAGGAAGACCTAATCCGCCCAGATCATCCGCAGCCTACACGTGCTCACCTAGGGCTTCACGATGTGTTTGCGCCAACTCCCGCAGAAAATGCGCACGCGGCGGCGTGTGTGTGGCAATGCCTCGTGTCCGCGTTCAACTGGCCCAGGCGGCTTGCCAATCTGTGCTGATTTGCTCCATGCCGGCGGGGCGTGGAGCGCCCGATGCCGACTGTCGCTTCAGTCGCCCAGCGGTTCCAGTTCCTTGCCTTTGCGGTGGCTGAGGACCGTATATTTGATCCGGCGGAGCGTTTCGAGCGCCGGTGCGCCGATGCGGTACCCGGCGGCGGCGGACACCAAGTCGATGATCGTGAGGAACGCGAAACGCGATGCGGTCGGCTTCATCGTGTCGGGAAATTCCGGGACGTCGACGGTGAGGCGGACGTCGCATACCCTCGCCAAGTCGGTGTCGGGGGCAGTGATGCAGATGGTCTTGGCCCGATAGTGCTTTGCGAGCTCCACCGCCTCGATGACCTCGCGCGTGCGGCCCGTCGCCGAGATTGCGATCACCAGATCGTTGGGCTTCAGCGTCGCCGCAGTCATACGCATCAGGTACGGATCGGAATGTGCCGTCACCACCACCCCGTAGCGGAACAAACGGTACTCGGTCTCCTGCGCCAGGGCGGCGGAACTTCCCCCGAGGCCGAACACGCTCACCTGGTGAGCGCTGGCTATGAGATCAGCGGCCTTCACCACTTCGGCGGGATCGACCTGACGTTCGACCGCGGTCAGTGCGTTTCGGGCCTCACCAAAAACGACGTTCCACATCGGCGACGCGTTGTCGGTCGGCGCTGCCTGGGCGGAGCTGGCGGTGAAATAGAGCCGCCCGACGACCACGCTTTGTGCCAATTTGAGCTTGAAATCGCGCACCCCTTCGCAGCCGATCGAACGGCAGAAGCGGGTGACGGTCGGCTCGCTGACATCGGCTCGACGAGCGATCTCGGCATTCGAGGCATCGACCGCGAACGCCACGTCGGAGAGAACGATATCGGCGACCCTGCGCTCGGCCGGTCTTAGCTCCGCGTACGAGTCCTTGATCTGCGAGAGAATGTCCGGAATCGGCTGCTTGTAGGGCGCCTCATTCCGCTCACGATAGGTATTCATCCTAACCCCTGGCCGGTCGACCCAACCTAAGCTTGCTCGGAGAATGTAGGAAAGTTACACAACTTTCAAGGCCTGGTGTTCTGGAAATCACGGACTTCGTTCCAGTTTCGGTAGGCCCGCCATGCTGCTTGACTCATTTCGTTGGATAGTCACAAACTCGGACACCGCGACGGGGAAGCGCGGCGACTGTCTTCGGATCGGCGGGGGGCCGATGAACGCTCTGAACACGCAACAGCCGAAGCTTGAGGTCGAGAACGCCACCAAGGTGTACACCACGGCGTCGGGCGACCTGCTGGCGCTCGACCGCTGCAACCTGAAATTCCAGCCAGGCGAGATCGTCTCGATCGTCGGCCCCTCGGGCAGCGGCAAGACTACCTTGCTGTGGGCAATGTCGGGCCTGCACGGGCTCACCCGCGGCACCGTCCTGCTCGACGGCAAGCCGATCACCGCTCCGAGCCCGGATATTGGAATGGTGTTTCAGGACGCCAACTTGCTGCCCTGGCGCAACGTCGACGCCAACATCCTCTTCCCCTTCGAGATCAAGCGGCACGCCCCGGATCGTGACTGGATCGCGGAGCTGATGCACCGCGTCGGCCTCGAGGGATTCGGCCAGCGAATGCCGCGCGAACTCTCCGGTGGCATGCAGCAGCGCGTGGCGCTCGTTCGGGCGCTGTCGTTCAAACCTTCAGTGCTGTTGATGGACGAGCCGTTCGGCGCGCTGGATGCCTTTACCCGCGAGGAAATGAACCATTTGGTTGAGGAGATCTACCTCGACACCCGGACGACGATCGTCCTGGTCACCCATTCGATCGACGAGGCGATATTTCTGTCCGACCGCGTCGTGGTGATGAGCGCTCGACCGGGCCGGGTGGCGCACGAACATCGCGTCCCGTTCGCACGACCGAGGTCGATGGAGATAATGTCAACCAAGGAAGTATTCGACCTGACCAACGCCATCAAAGTGGAAATCGTCGGTGACCAGAAGAGCAAGGCGACCTCGGGGCGGAAGTCCGTCCCCGCGGTGGCGCAGTAGGACTAATCAAGATGGGCGAGACGGACGCAATCCCAGAATTCTCGAAGGCCAAACCCGGCACCGCCAGTGATCTCGGCGTCGCCAATATGTCGGCGCTGGCCGCCGGCCCGGACATCCGATCCGCGCGGGAGGTCTTCGCCATCATCGCCATTGCCGTGGTGGTCATCGGCAGCACCGAGATCGCGTTGCGGGCATTCAATGTGCCGCAATACATCATGCCGCCACCAAGTCTGATTGCCGAGGCGCTGGTGACCGACTTTCCGATCATCCTGCCGCAGCTCGGTCACACGCTGGTCGAACTGGTCTCGGGCTTCAGTATCGGGGCGCTCATCGGGCTCATCCTTGCGGCCGTGATCACGCAGTTCCCATTCGTCGAAAAGATCATCACGCCCTATATCCTGCTGCTGGTGACGACGCCGATGCTGGCGCTCGTGCCACTGCTGATCCTCCGCTTCGGCTTCGGCTACACTCCGCGTATCATCGCGGTGGCGCTGGCGGCTGGTCCGATGGTGATGATCAACGCCGCGACCGGTTTCCGGCGCGTCGATCGCGGCAAGCTGGCGCTCGCGCGCTCGTATGGGGCCTCGACGCTGCAGATCTTCTGGAAGATCCGCGCGCCAATGGCGCTGCCCATGATCCTGGTCGGACTGATGGTGGGGTCGATCTTCGGGCTTCTCACCGCCGTTGGCGCCGAAATGGTCGGCGGCGGCTTCGGGCTGGGTAATCGCCTCACCTCCTATTCATCCATGATCCAGATGCCGCAGTTTTTCGCGGTCGTCCTGATCCTCTCCACCCTCGGCATCCTGATCTACGTCCTCTTCTTCTTCATCGGAAAGAAGTGGGCGAGCTGGGAGGCATGAGGCCTTACCGCTGCTGAGGAGGCGGCGGATCGAAGAACTACGAAACGAACCATCATTACAGGGGTAGAAAATGGCTAGCTTCTTGACTCCCGGTGGCATGGGCCGCCGCACTTTTCTCCAGGTTTCCGCAGCCGGCGTGGTGACTGCCACCGTGCTCGGCGGCATCGGCCGCGCCACCGCCGCGCCGTATTCGAAGTTCACCTGGATTTCGCCGCGCGGCACCCTCGAAGTGCTCGATGACTTCGGCTTCTGGATGGGCAAGAAGCTCGGCTATTTCGATGACCTGGGCGTTCCGGTCGACATGCAGCCTGGCCCGTCAGACGGCACGGCCTGCGTCAAGTTCGTTGATGTCGGTCAGGCGGACATGGGCTTCCCATCGCCGGGCATTTTCTCGTTCGCGCTCGAGAACGGCATGAAGCTCAAATCCGTCTTCCACTGGGGCGCCCTCGACACCTTCAGTCTTGCGTTCCGGAAGGGAGAAGGCTCCAACGATCTCAAGAAGCTTGAGGGAAAGACCATCCTCCTCGGTTCCGCCGCCTGGCAGTCGATCGTCGACCCCATGCTTGCGGTGCAAGGCGTTGACATCACCAAGGTGAAGTACGTCGAAGCCGGGTGGCCGACGTGGGGAACGGCGCTTGCCTCCGGCCAGGGCGATGCGGCGTTAGCCTGGGAAGGCCTGCGTGCAGAATGGGTGTCGAAGAACCTCGACTTCGAGTATTGGCTCGGCGTGCAGCGATCGCCGTTGTTTGCCAACACCTATGTCGCCCGCGCCGCGGACCTTGAGGACCCGGACAAGAAGGCGTTCCTCGACAAGTACCTGCGTGCCTGGTCAATGGGCCTTGAGGCCTCGTACCACAACCCGATGGCGGCCGTGGATGCCGTGTTCCAGCAGTTCCCGTCAGTGGCACAGGCAAACGGACCGGAGCTCGGCGCCATGTCGCTGCTCCAGAACCTCAACGTCGTGCGTGGCGACATGACCAAGCGCAAGGGCTGGGGCGATCACGACATGGCCGCCTGGCAGACCTTCTTCGACAAGATCCACGAGCTCGGACAGATGAAGACTGCGGTCAAGGCGGAGGACGTCTGCACCAATGCTTGCATCGCCGCCGCGAACGACTTCGACCACGACAAGGTCAAGGCCGATGCCCTCGCGTACAAGCTGCCCCCGGAGCTCGCCAAGATCAATGTCGACGACGTCCGGGCGCATATGTTCGACCAGGCGATCAAGGGCTGATCAGGATAGCGCAGCTTTCGCGCGGGCGGCGTTGGTTGCCCGCGCGACAACACCTCAATCGGGAGAGCAATATGGCCAGCAGGGTCAGGGTACTGGTGGTGGGCCTGGGCAATATGGGCAAGTCCCATGCGAGCGCCTATCACCGCAATCCGGGATTCGAGATCGTCGGCCTGATGAGCCGCAGCATCAAGAGCAAGGACATTCCAGCCGAGCTCGGGGCCTATCCGCTCTACGAGGATTTCGATGCAGCGCTGGCCGCAACCAAGCCGGACGCCGTCTCGATCAACTCCTGGCCCAACAGCCATGCCGAGTATGCCATCAAGGCGATGAATGCCGGCGCCCATGTGTTCATGGAAAAGCCAATCGCCACCAACATCGAAGACGCGGCAAAGGTCGTCGCGACCGCTCGCGCGAAGAAGCGCAAGCTCGTCCTGGGCTACATCCTGCGCGTCCACCCGTCATGGATGAAGTTCATCGAACTGGGCCAGACGTTGGGGAAGCCGCTCGTGATGCGTCTCAACCTCAACCAGCAGAGCGGCGGACCGACCTATGACTGGCACAAGAACCTCATCGACAGCCTGATCCCGATCGTCGACTGCGGCGTGCACTACGTCGACGTCATGTGCCAGCTCACCGGCGCAAAGCCGGTGCGCGTACATGGAATCGGCGCCAAACTGTGGGCCGATGCCGACAAGCCGAACTACGGCCATCTGCACGTCACGTTCGATGACGGCTCCGTCGGCTGGTACGAAGCCGGTTGGGGGCCGATGATGAGTGAGGTCGCCTACTTCGTGAAAGATGTGGTCGGACCAAAAGGAGCCGTGTCGATCGTGCCCAATCCCAAGGAGCACAAGGACGGCGTTTCGGACTCGTCAAACATCGACCAGCACACCAAGACAGATGCGATCCAGTATCACCATGCTGAGGTTGCCCCGGGCGACAAATCCTTTGTCAGGAAGGACGACATCTTCACGATGGACGATGAGCCGAACCACCAGGAGCTCTGCGATCGCGAGCAGGCGTTCTTCCTCAAGGCGATCAACGAGGACGTCGATCTCAGCGAGTCGATGGATGCGGCTGTTAACAGCCTTCGCATCGTCCTCGCCGCCGAGCAAAGCATCAACGAGGCCCGGGTCGTCGAGCTCGCCTGAGCAGCCCTGCGTGCCACCACTAGCGCGGTCGACAGACTTCGACCGTGCACTCGTACTCGCGTCTCGGAGACCAGCAATGACGACACCTGGAGCCGGCTTCGACCTCGTCCTCAAGGGCGGGCGCGTCATCGACGAGCGCAATCGCCTGGACGGCCGGTTCGACCTCGCCGTGCAGGGTGGCAAGATCGCCAAGGTTGCGGCCAGCATCGACCCGGCGGGCGCGAGGGTACGGGACGTCTCGGGGTGCGTGGTGGCACCTGGCCTCATCGACATCCACACCCACGTCTACCACAAATCGACGTCGCTGAGTGTCGACCCTGGCATGGTGGCACGACGTTCGGCGCTCACCACCCTTGTCGATGCGGGCAGCGCCGGCGCCGGAAACTACGATGGCTTTCGCGACTACGTGATGGCCCATTCGCCCTATCGCATCCTCGCCTTCCTCAACATCTCGTTCCCCGGCATCTTCGGCTTCGATAAGGACGTGCAGGTGGGCGAGGCCACGGCCCGGTCGATGCTTCCTGTGCATCGTTGCGTTGACAAGATCGAGGCCAGTCGCGACCGCATCATTGGCGTGAAGGTGCGTATCGGTGGCCTCGTCACTGGTGATCTCGGGCTTGGCGCGCTGGAGCTGGCGCTCGAAGCCGCGGAGGCGGTGAAGCTGCCACTGATGACGCACATCGGGACCGCGCCTCCGAGCTACTCCGACGTCGTCAATATGCTCCGTCCGGGTGACATCCTCACTCACTGCTACCGGCCCGATCCGAACTCAGCCATCGGGCCTGACGGCAAGGTGCTCGACGCCGTGTGGCAAGCGCGCGAGCGCGGCGTTCTGTTCGACATCGCCCACGGCATGGGCGCCTTCGGCTACACCACGACCGAGGCGGCGCTGAAGGACGGTTTCAAGCCTGACCTCATCTCGTCGGATGTTCACGTCATCGCCGTCGAGGGACCGGGCTTCGACCTGCTCCATACCATGAGCAAGCTGCTGAACTGTGGTCTCAGTCTGACCGAGGTGATCGCCATGTCGACGAACCGCCCGGCGCTGGCCATCCGCCGCCCGGATCTAGGTCATCTTGGTGTGGGCGCCCCGGCGGACATCTCGGTGCTGCGGCAGGTCGAATCCGATTACGTCTTCACCGACGTCGTGGGCACGGCGCGGCAGGGTTCGACCCTGCTGCAGCCCGTTGCGGTCTATCTCGGCGGGACCGAGATGGAGGTCTCTACGCGGCCGTTCGAGACCCCCTACATCCTCGGCCATCTCGATCATCACGACCATCATTATTGAGGACGGCGAGGTGAGCTACAAAGCGATCTACACTTATGCCTGGGATCTCGCCGAAACCGGCGTACCGGCCGCAGTGGACGAGTTCCGCGGCCTCGGCCTCGATACGGTGACGATGGCTGGCAGCTATCATGCCGGGAAGTTCCTCAGGCCGCACGGCAAGCATGGCAAGGTGTACTTCCCCGAGGACGGCACCGTCTATTTCAAGTCCGATGCCACGCGCTACGGCGCCATCAAGCCGGTACCAAACAGCCTGCTGACCGGCACCGACGTGCTCAGCGAGCTCGCGGCCTCCAACATGCAGGTGAATGTGTGGCTCGTACTGCTGCACAACACCCGCCTCGGCATGGCCCATCCTGACTCTGTCGTGCGCAACGCCCTCGGCGATCCATACTACTACAACCTCTGCCCGTCCGCTCCGGACGCGCGCGCCTACGCCATCGGGTTGGCCACGGATGTGACGGCTTCCTACCCTGTTTCCGGCATCTCGGTGGAAGCGCCGGGATTCACGCCGTACAGCCACGGTTATCATCATGAATTCGCGCTCATGAAGCTCAACCCCTGGCTCGAAAACCAGTTGGGCCTGTGCTTCTGCGATCACTGCATCGCCGCGGCCGAGGCGGCCGAGATCGACGCACGCCGGCTCAAGGCGCAGGTCGCCGGCGACATCGCCGCCTACCTCGGCAGCGACATCGACTACCCGGCTGACATGGCGGAAGCGTTCTGGCGCGCCGACGTCGTCGCCAATGGCGAGCTGCGCCAATACCTCGACTTCCGCAACGACACGGTGACCTCCCTCGTCGCCGAGATCCGGGCTGCTGTGCGCAAGGACGTCAGTGTGGCGGTTATCCCGTCGGTCGCCCGCCCGACTGGCGGCGCCTGGTACGAGGGCAGCGACCTCGCCGCGCTCGGTCGCACCGCGGGCATCATCGAAGCCTGCTTCTACGAGCCGAGCGCCATGCGCGTGAAGGCAGACCTGTTCGACATCCGCCGGCGCCTGCGCGGCACCGACGCAAAGCTACGCGGCATCCTCCGCCCCTCGCACCCGGATCTCGCGACGAAGGGCGACTTCCTCGCTGCCGTCGAGGCGTTGCGCGAGGGCGGGGTCGACGAGCTCGCATTCTACAACTGGGGTCACTTGCGCCGGGCCAACCTTGATTGGATCGGCGAGGCCCTGAGAGGATGAGATGAGCGGCACATTCGCGGGCAAGACCATCGCCATCACCGGCGCCGCCGGGGGCATCGGCCAGTGGCTCTGCCGCTTCTTCGGCCAGGAGGGCGCGATCATCGCGGCCCTCGATCGCAGCGACAAGGTCAACGGCCTCGCCGGCACCCTCGGCGAAGAGGGCATAACCGTGAAACCGGCTGTCGCCGATATCTCGGACGGCGACGCAGTGAAGGCTGCCTTCGCCACCTTCGGCGATGTCCACATCCTCATCAACAATGCTGGCATTTCCCGCCACCCGACACTGGCGCAGACCGATCCGACGGGCTGGCAGGAGGACATGGATGCAAACCTTGGCGGAGCATACGCCTGTGCCCACGCCGTCCTGCCGCAGATGGTCGCCCGCAAGTCCGGCAATATCGTCAATGTTGGCTCGGTCAACGGCGTGAGTGCCCTGGGTGACCCCGCCTACAGCGCCGCGAAAGCGGGCATGATCTCGCTCACCCGATCGATCGCGCAGGAGTACGGTCGCTACGGCATTCGCGCCAACATCGTGCTTCCCGGCACCGTGCGTACGCCGATCTGGGACGAACGCAAGTCCAAGGACCCAAACGTACTCAAGACGCTAGAGCGCTGGTACCCGCTGGGCCGCATTGTAGAGCCCGACGAGGTGGCGCGCGTCATCGCCTTCCTCGCCTCCGACCTCGCGAGCGCGGTCACAGGCGCGGTGATCCCGGTCGATTGCGGCCTCACCGCCGGCAACATCGTCATGGCGCGCGAGCTGACGCTCGAAGACTTCTGACCTTCTGGAGGGGAACATGGATCGTCTACGCATTGGTGTGATCGGCCTGGGTTGGTTCGGCGAAATCCACGCAGAAACCATCATGGGTGTCCCCAATCTCGAACTCGCCGCGCTCTGCACACGCACTCCCGACCGCCTGGCGGCGATGGGCCAAAAGTTTGGCGTGAGCAAACTTTCCCGCGACTACCGCGATATGCTCGCCGATCCCGATATCGACGCTGTGTCGATCTGCACCATGTGGGACCAGCACACTGAGCCGGCGATCGCCGCACTTCAGGCCGGTAAGCACGTGTTCCTCGAAAAGCCCATCGCTTCCACGGTCGAGGATGCCCGCAAGATCACCGCGGCCTCGAAAAATGCCAAGGGCATTCTCTTCATCGGGCACGTGGTGCGCTTCAACCCGCGCTATCGCATGGCCAAACAGGCCATCGACGAGGGCCGTATTGGTAAGATCGTGGCGCTTTCGTCGCGCCGCAACATCCCGGCGGTTTGGACGCCGACGATTCTCAACAAGATCGGCCCCATTGTCGGCGATGCCATCCACGACACCGACATCATGCTCTGGTTCACCGGCGACACGGTCACCTCGACCTATGCGCAGTGGGTCGACGTACGTGGCCTGAAACATCCGGAC
>Ga0070674_100001823_pt1 | contig 11562 bp, 10 predicted proteins | sample KBSM33metaG_FD_65344 | JGI IMG/M metagenome (GOLD analysis project Ga0070674, IMG submission 65344) | Miscanthus rhizosphere microbial communities from Kellogg Biological Station, Michigan, USA - KBS M3-3 metaG | ecosystem: Host-associated > Plants > Roots > Rhizosphere > Soil ... | reverse complement strand
CTTGGGAGTTGGGAGTTGAGTGGTCTCTTGCGGGTGTTCCTTGTGCCACAGGAACTCCTTGTAGGTTCCCGGGTAGACGAGCGCCTGCCCGTGGCCGATCTCGATGATCTTCGTCGCGAGCTTCTCAACGAAGTAGCGATCGTGCGAGACGATGATGAGCGTGCCGCCGTAGTCCTCGAGCGCGTCGAGTAGCACGTCCTTCGAATCGAGATCGAGGTGATTGGTCGGTTCGTCGAGGAGCAACGTGTTCGATGGCCGCAGCAGCATTCGCGCGACCGCGAGGCGTGTGCGTTCGCCGCCAGACAGCACGCCTGCTTTCTTATAGATGTCGTCCCCAGAAAACAGGAAGCCGCCGAGAATGTTCCGGATAGCCGGCACCATGTCGTTGGGCGATCCGGACTGGAGCGTCTCGTACACGGTGAGCGCCGGATCCAGCCTCACCGCCTCGTCTTGCGCGAAGTACTCCATCACGACCTGATGTCCGACGATCCGTGCGCCGGTATCGGGTGCTTCCTCGCCAGACAGCATGCGCATGAGCGTCGACTTACCTGCGCCATTGGGACCAACGAGCGCGATGCGATCGCCGCGTTCAATGTGCAGCATGAGATCACTGAACACTGTGAGGGCGTCATATCGCTTGGCCGCGTGCTTGATTTCGAGCACCGTGCGCCCGCTCTTCGCACAGGCAGGGAAGCGGAAGTGAATGCGCTTGCGCTCGGGTGGTACTTCGATCGGCACCACCTTCTCGAGCATCTTGATCCGGCTCTGCACCTGGGCAGCCTTCGTCGCCTGGTAGCGAAACCGGTCGATGAACATCTTGACGCGTGCCACTTCCTCGTCCTGCTCGCGTTTGGCTTGTCGAAGCTGTTCGAGCATCGCGTCGCGCTGCTCGATGTACTTGCTGTAGTTGCCGACGTAGTCGGTCAGTTTCCGCAGGTGAACGTCGGTGATCCGCGTCACGACAGCATCGAGGAAGTAGCGGTCGTGAGAGACGAGGATGACGGCGTACGGATAGGAATGGAGATATTCCTCGAGCCAGTTCCGCGCCTCGAGATCGAGGTGATTGGTCGGCTCGTCGAGCAGCAGAAGGTTGGGCCGTCCGAGCAGCAGCGTCGCGAGCGCGATACGCATCTGCCAGCCGCCGGAGAACGTTTCACACGGCCGATCGGCATCGGCGCTGCTGAATCCCAGACCGCGCAGCACGGATGCGATGCGCAGGTCCATGCTGTAGCCGTCGTCCAGGCGGAATCGATCCTGAAGCTCCGCGTAGCGCGAGAGCATCGCATCGTGTTCGTCCTGAGGGATCGAGGCATCACCGAGCTTGTGCTCGATGTCGTGCATCTCTGCTTTCGTGTCGAGGAGCGGCTGGAACGCGCTGCTCGCTTCCTCGAAGACCGTCCGTCCCGAGTGGCTGAGACCGTCCTGCGGCAGGTATCCGATCGAGAGGCCGGCCGGTTTCACCACACCGCCTGAATCAGCGTCGTCGATTCCGCCCAGAATCTTGAGGAGCGTCGTCTTTCCGGCGCCGTTCGGGCCGCACAGGCCGACACGTTCGCCATCGCCGATCTGCCACGTCACGTGGTCGAACAGAACGCGGTCGCCGAAAGATTTCGTGAGGTCGGAAAGCTGGATCACGCGGGTCGTACACCCAAGGCTTTGGCCGCCGCCGCAAGTACCTGGGTCGTGCCGAAGGGTTTCGTCAGGTACCCGGCGACACCGAGGTTCAGCGCCTCGATCGCGCTCGACTCCGTCGAATAACCAGTGATCACGATCGCAGGCAGCGCGGCATCGATGCGTTGCGCCTCGCGAATGAGGGTCAGGCCATCCATGCCGGGCATGTTCAGGTCGGAAATGAGCAGATCGTAGTGCGCGTCGGGCTCGCGCAGCAGGCGGAGCGCCGCGTCGCCGTCGGCCGCGACTTCCACGTCATAGTTCGTTTCGAGCATCCTCGACAGCAGCTTTCGAATGCTCTCCTCATCGTCGACGAGCAGGATTCGACTGCGCGCAGCGCCCGTGCCCTTGATCTCGGTATGCCGCTGGCCCTCGAGCCACTGATCGATGTCGCGCTTGCGAAAGCGCCACTGACGGCCCACACGCACGGCGGGAATGCTGCCGGCCTTAATGAGTCGATACACCGTTCTCAAGTTGACGTTGAGGTACTCGAGGACCTCTTCAGTCGTCAGGAAGGTTTCGTCGGTGGGCAGGTTGAGGGGCACTGGTTTCTCGCTCCCGCGCTAATGCTCATTGTACACCGCCGGCCGCGCGCCAGACGGTCTAAACCACAACGCCTGAAAGACTTAGAGTGCAAATGCTGTCCTTCGACCCGCCTGCGGACGGGCGGGCGTGCGGCCGTATGATCGTGGGGAGACGGCCGGGTGAGGCCTGCCACCGTCTTACAGGCAGACGGACTGTTCGTTCTTTGCTGATGACGCGCACTGATGACGAGGAGCTCGTCGCACGATCGCAGTCTGGCGACGTAGACAGCTTCAATCAGCTCATCGTGAGATGGGAGCGGCCGATCTATGCCCTTGCGTATCGTGTCCTCGGCCGTGAAGAGGACGCGCGGGATGTCTGTCAGGACACGTTCCTCCGCGCCTACCGGGCGTTGCCCGGCTTCAAGGGACAGGCGAAGTTCTCGTCGTGGCTGTACCGGATCGCGCTGAATCTGTGCCGCGACTGGATCCGCCGCCAGCAGCGTGCGCCTGTGTCGCAGATGCCGGAGGACGTTGACCCGGCGGAACTGATGGCCGATACCGAGCCGGCCGAATCGATCGAAGATTTGGTCGCCCGTCGCGAGTTGAGCGCGATCGTCGCCGAGGCCATGAAGTCTCTGAGCGACGAGCAGCGCACGGCGATCATCCTGAAGGAGTACCACGGGATGACGTTCCAGGAGATTGCGGACATGCAGGGGTGTCCGCTGAGCACGGTGAAGACCCGGCTGTATCAAGGGCTGTCGCAGTTGCGGAGGCAACTCGAGCGGCGCGGCCACAGGATGCCTGAACTGGTGAGACGGACATGAGCCTGACATTCGAGTGTGGAGATAAGAACGCACTGGTCGCATATTTGTACGAGGAGTGCGAGCCGGAGCTGCGAGACGTGATTTCCGGCCACCTGACTCGATGCGACTCGTGCTCGAACGAGGTCGACGGTCTCGGGTGGACTCGCCACCGCCTGGAGGTATGGACACCTCCCATGCCGGAGCTCGGGTTCCGGATGCCGGTGCCAGCCCAGGAGGCGCGGCTGCCATGGTGGCGCGCGCCAATGCCCGCGTGGGCGCAGGCTCTGGCCGCGCTCGTCATCTTCGGCGTCGGCCTGTCGCTTGGTCTCGCGCGCGGCCCGGTCCCCGCACCGCAGGCTGCTTCGAACCAACCTCCTGCCGCTGTCAGGACGGCAGTGACCGACGGCCCGACGCGCAACGATCTCGTGCAGCTGGAGGAGCGGATCAAGTCGGAGATCGCTCAGTTGCGCACCGCCGCTCCGGTCCGCCAGGTCGTGGCCTCGTCCGACGACGAAACGATGAAGAAGGTGGAGGCGCTTCTGTCGCAGAGCGAGGAGCGGCAGCGACGGGAGTTCACGCTCCGCTCGGTAGAAATGGCGCGAGATTTCGAGGCGCAGCGGCGCGTCGACATGGCGTCCGTGCGAGAGGCGGTCGGGCAGTTCCAGGGTGTGACCGGCACCGAGATACGGCAGCAGCGCGAAGCGATAGATCGAATCAATAGCCTCATGAGGGTGGGGCTGCAGGGGCGATAAGCCCTCATATCAACCCGGGTGTGATGGAAGTGGCTATGGTGAGAATCTCGACTCTAGGGATTGCAATGATGCTGACTGGTAGCGTCGTCGTCGCGCAGCAGGCAGACGACTCGCAGGTGCGGGCGCGGCAGCGCATCGCGATGATGGAGGGGACGCTCGAGAGCGCCGTCAAGATCGGCGCAGAGAACCTGCTTCGTCAGGTCAGATCGGCCGTGCCCGATCCGCCGATGCTCGCCGGCTACCCCGAGGTTCACGGTTTCCGCCTGGATAGTTACGGCATCTTCTTCGACGTCGGTGTGCCGATGTTGCGCCTCCCGGTGACCTGGCCGCTCCGAACGTTGATGACGAGCGATAACCGCGATCTCGAGAGTGTGGCGGCCGAACTGAAGCAGTTGGTCGCGCAGATGGATGCGAGGTATCAGCCGCAGTTTGCGCAGGCCGTGCGCCGGCTCGAGCTGCGGGCCCAGGCACAGAACTCGTTTGCGCTGCGCGGACCTGGCACTGTGGCAGCCAGCCAGGTGCAAGTGGCTCCGCCGGGTGTCGATTCACGAGTGCTCGACAATCCGGCTGAGGGTTACACGCGCGAGGTCAAGGCGGCGCTCATCGACGCGATGATCGAGAACAGCGGACCGCTCGCGCTTGGTCCGGAAGAGTGGCTGACCGTTGCCGCTCGAGACAACGTTCCTCGCGACCCGCTCAGTCCCGGCGACACGGCCGACTTCAGCACCATCATCTTCCGGGTGAAGGGGAGCGACCTTGCGGCCTTCCGTGCCGGCCGGATGACCCTCGAGGAAGCCCGGCAGAAGGTCGAGGTTCGCGAGTACTGAGGCGGCCGGAACCTGGTGGACGCCACGGTGTCTCATTAGTGGCTATGTACAATTCCGCCATGCTGACTCGCCTGACCATCTGCCTGGGGCTGGTCCTCCTCGTTGCGGGGTGTCGATCGCGCGAGGTGGAGAAGGACCTCGCCATCACTGACATCCACACCGGCTGGTATGACGTCGGAGTCGTGGACGGTCAGAACAAGCTGGTTCCCAGCATCACGCTCCGGTTGCAGAACGTCTCATCCGAAGCGATTGCCCGAGTACAGATCAACGCGGTTTTCAGGCGCGTCGGCGAGGCCGAGGAGTGGGATGCGCACTTCGTTCGTGGCATCGGGCCTGACGGTCTGTCGCCCGGCGCGAAAGGCGACGAGCTGGTCCTCCGCTCCGATCGCGGATATACCGGTCAGCAGTCGCGTCTGCAGATGCTGCAGAACAAGGAGTTCGTCGACGCACGCGTCCAGATCTTCGGCAAGCACGGCTCGCGCAACTGGGTGAAGATCGGCGAATACACCATCGACCGCCAGTTACTTACCGAATAGTTGACTGATTCTTTCTCTGAAAGAAGTAGTAGACCGGGATCCCGGCCAGAATGATGAGTGTCCCGATTCCGGTGACCCGGGGATCGGAATAGAACGCGTTCAGCACGATCGCCGCGCTGACGAGCACGAAGATCGCTGGCGTCCACGGATATCCGAACGCCTTGAATGGACGCGGCGCCTCGGGATCGCGCGCGCGCAACACGAAGACGGCGGCCACCGCCGCTCCCGCAAACAGCGTGATCGCGAAGCCGACGTAGTTGGCGATCGCGTCGAGACTGCCAATCAGAATCAGCACGACCGTGAACGCCGCCTGCGCGATGATGGACGCGGCTGGCGTCTTGTACTTCGGATGCACACGCCCGGCGCTCTTGAAGAACGCGTTGTCCCGCGCCATCGCGAAATACACGCGTGGTCCCGCGAACGTCCACGCATTGATGCCGGCCGCAAGGCTGACGATCGCAACGACCGCCATGATGTCGCCGGCACGCGTTCCGAGCAGTCGATCGGCCACGACGTCGAGGACGCTGCCCTGCACCTTCGCGAGCTCTCCGACTGGAATCACGTAGAGGTAGAGCACGTTGATCAGCAGGTAGATGGCGGTCACCACCGCCGTTCCGAGCAGCAGTGAGCGCGGCACGTTGCGGCCGGGATCGCGAATCTCCTCGGCCATGTATGCGGCAGCGTTCCAGCCCGAGTACGTGAACATCACCGGGATGAGCGCGAAAATCCATCCCGTCGCGCTGACTGCCCCGGCAGATTGCGTGAGGTTGGAGCTTTCCCCGGTGCCGGCCGTAAACGCGAATGCGATGAACAGGACGAACGCTGTGATCTTGAGCGTCGTCAGGATATTGCTGGCGAGCCGTCCAGGTCCGACACCGCGGACGTGAATGAACGCGGCGATGGCGACGACGGCGCTCGCCGCCAGCGTGTGTATCGAGAACGAGAAGACGATCGGCGTGAGCGGAATCGGGATCGCGAGCAGCGGAGTCGAATTCGCGATCCCCGGGAAGAATCGATCGAGCGTCGTGATGAGAAAGACGGCGCTCGCCGCCATCGCGCCGCTGAACCCTGCCACGAACGAGGTCCATCCGGTGAGGAAGCCAGCGAGCGGCCCATACGCTTCGCGGAGATACACATACTCGCCGCCCGCCTTCGGGCGAAGCGCAGCGAGCTCGGCGTAGGCCATGGCTCCCATGAACGCGAGTGCCCCGCCGGCGACCCACGCCAGCAGAAACCAGGGCGCGTCAGGCACTGCGGCGGCGACTGCCGGCGATCGAAAGAGAATGCCGCCGCCGATGACGTTGGCGATGATGATGGCCGCTGCGTCGAAGGGACCGAGCCGCCGCTCGAGGATCGGAGATGAAGTGGTGGTCGTGGTCACCCGCGGATTATATGGAAAGCAGCTTACGGCTGCTGTTCCGGCAGCAGGTCCCCCTTGTACGTCACCTTCTCACCAGGCGTGATATGCACGTCGAAGTCGAGCGGTTCATAGCCGGGCAGCACGATCTCTACCTGATACTCACCACCTTCGAGCCTCAGCGACTGGAACGTGCCATCGAATTCGTCGACGGTGCCCGCGTAGCCGCCATTGATGAACACCTGGGCATCGCGCGGACGCACCTGCAACTTCAACTCACCCGTCGGGTATCCGTAGTCACCATAGTACGTGCCGTAGTTGTCGTAGCGCGTGACCGTCGGAGGGTAGAACACGTACGAGTCGTAGTGGAGGTCGAAGTAGAAGTAGCCGCGACCGTGTGGGCCGTAGCCGAACGAGTATGGATAGTAGTAGTACGGCTGCGGGCGACCGTAGTAGGGATAGCCGTTGTGGTAGCGGTTGTTGTACGTCCGGTACCGTGGTGAGTACACGCGATAGCCGTTGCGATTCCAATTGCCGTCGTTGTTGTTCCAGGTGCCGTTGCGGCCGGCATATGACGGCCCCTGGCGAGGCACGGCCACGCGCGGTTGCTCGCCCACGCGTCCCTGATCGAATCGCTCGCTGGTGCCGCGTCTGAGGTCGGCGTTCGCATCAGGCACTCGGCGGGGCTGGGCCGGTCGAGTACTCCCGGCCTGTTGCCGCGTCTCGGTCTGCTGGCGCTCGCCGGAGTTTCGCATGCCCTGGGGTGGTCTCGACTCGGGCTGGGCCGCCGCTTGTCGACGGCCTCCACCATTGCCATTGCCGTTGTTGCCACCGCGCGGCTCGGCACGGCGTTCTCCGCCGCCCTGGCCTCCGCTTTGACGTTGGGCAGTACCGCTGCCGCCGTCGCCCTCGCCGCTGCGGCTCTGAGCACCACTTCCCTCGCCGCCGCCACCCCGCTGTCCACCGCCTCCGCCACCCGAGCGCGATTCTCCGCCCGGCCATCGCTGTCGCTGGGCGCCCTCGGCCGGGCACACGAGCGCAGACGAGATGGTCACGACCGCTGCCACGAGGAGTGGTTTGACGCGCATAGCTGCGGTTCGAGCAACACCGTTGCCAGTTCCAGCGGACGGATTTGACCAGAAACACTGCGACATTTTCAACAGGGCCGCCGGTTGTCCTCTCCAGCGCCAACCGAGCAGGACAGTCCAAAGGTCAATGCTGGGCAGTCTTAAGGCTGCATCCCGCGTCGTGAACCCGGGAGCGCGAAGGACGAGTCTATATACTGAAATGATGCATGCCACGACGATCCTCGCGCTCCGGCACAAGGACCACACGGTCCTTGCTGGCGACGGCCAGGTCACGCTGGGCGCGACGGTCGTCAAGCAGAGCGCCCGTAAGATTCGTCGGCTCTACAACGAGACGATCCTGGCGGGATTTGCCGGGTCGGCCGCCGACTCCTTCGCGCTCTTCTCCCGCTTCGAATCCAAACTGGAGCAGTATCGCGGCAATCTCGAGCGGGCGTCGGTCGAACTGGCGCGCGATTGGCGAACCGATCGCTACCTCCGGCGACTCGAGGCGATGTTGATTGTGGCCGATCGCAAGTCGACGTTTCTGCTGTCGGGCACCGGCGATCTCATCGAGCCTGACGATGGCGTCGTGGCGGTCGGCTCGGGTGGTGCATACGCCATGGCCGCTGCACGCGCGCTCGTCAGGCACAGTCCGCTGACTGCGCGGCAGATCGCAGAAGAGTCGATGCGGATTGCCGCCGACATTTGCATTTATACGAACCCGAATCTCACGATCGAAGAGCTCTAACCCGAGCTGTGGAGTAAATGGCTATCTCTCTTCCCGAACGAACGACGACCGCCGTCGGCTCACTGACGCCGCGCGAGATCGTCGCCGAGCTCGATAAGTACGTCATCGGTCAGGCCAAGGCCAAGCGTGCCGTGGCCATCGCCCTCCGCAACCGTCTCCGTCGCCAGCGCCTGGCGGCGGACATCGCGGACGAAGTCACGCCCAAGAACATCCTGATGATCGGGCCGACCGGTGTCGGCAAGACCGAGATCGCGCGCCGGCTTGCGCGACTCGCGCACTCACCATTCATCAAGGTCGAGGCGTCGAAGTTCACCGAGGTTGGCTACGTCGGTCGCGACGTCGAGTCGATGGTGCGCGATCTCGTGGAACTCGCCGTCGACATGGTGCGAGCGGAGAAGGGCGAGGAGGTTCGCGAGAAGGCGCGCAGCGCCGCCGAAGATCGTTTGCTCGATCTGTTGCTGCCGCCGCCGCGGCCGCCGATGCCGGGAGAGGATCTGGCAGTCGTGCGCGAACAGTCAGGCCGATCGCGCGACCGTTTGCGCGAGCAGCTTCGCGAAGGACATCTCGATGAACGCGTCGTCGAGCTCGACGTGCAGGCGACCGCGATGCCGTCGTTCGAGATCATCGCGGGATCGTCGGTCGAGGAGATCGGCGTCAACCTCAAGGACATGATGGGCAACATGTTCGGAGGCGGACGCGCCAAGACCCGCCGGCTGAAAGTGCCTGCGGCCTTCGAGCAGCTCCTGGCAGAAGAGCAGTCGAAGCTCGTGGACATGGACTCGGTCAGCCGGACCGCCGTTCAGCGCGTCGAGCAGACGGGCATCATCTTCGTGGACGAAATCGACAAAATCGCGAGCCGCGACGGCGGTGGTGGCGGGGGACGCGGGCCGGACGTGAGTCGCGAGGGCGTCCAACGCGACATCCTGCCGATCGTCGAGGGCACGACCGTCAACACGAAGCACGGGATGGTGAAGACCGATCACATTCTGTTCATCGCCGCCGGCGCGTTCCATGTCTCCAAGCCATCCGATCTGATCCCTGAACTCCAGGGACGCTTTCCGATCAGGGTGGAGCTCGAGCCGCTCACGCGCGACGACTTCGTGCGCATTTTGACCGAGCCGCGCAACGCCCTCGTCAAGCAATACACGGCGCTGCTCGGCACCGAGGATTTGTCGTTGACCTTCACGCCTGAGGCCGTCGAGCGACTCGCCGACTTCGCCGCCCGCGTCAACGACACCACCGAGAACATCGGTGCCAGACGGCTGCATACGGTCATGGAACGGCTGCTCGACGAATTGTCATTCAGCGCTCCGGAGCTTACTGACAAGTCGATCACGATCGACGCCGCCTACGTCGATCGCATGCTCGCCGACATCGTCAAGAACGAGGATCTCTCCCGATACATCCTTTAAGGCGTCAACTCCCAACTCCCAAGAGGCCAACTCCCAAGAACCACCAACCACGAGCCACCACCAACTAGTAGGCGGCAGTTGGAAGTTGGAGGTTGGGAGTTGGGAGTTGACCTGCGACGCGGCCCGTCAGATCGCGCAGCACCTGATAGCCCGCTTCCACGGCGGCGGCGCTGTCGTACGAGGTGCCGGCGAGGTGGCGGGCGTTCAGGAATCCGATCCGCTCGTACTCGCGAGCCAACGACTTGTCATCGACGACCGTGGGGGCGTCCGCCACTTCGACAGCGTGTCGCAATTCGTGGCCGATGAGGGCGATCTGCACGTCGGCTGATGCGAGGCGTGCGACGCGAATATGCACATAGCGGAAGCCGCCGACCGACGAGACGAACGTGAGTCGCCCGTCGGCTGATCGCGTTCCGCCATCGCATTCGAGGTACACGATCACGTCGGACTGTCGAATGCGATCGACCATGCGGCGAAACGTCTCCGAGGCACGCACGCCGTCGTGCAGTAGTCGAATCAGCCGCCGGTCCGTTGTCCGAATGTGGTTGTGAGGGTCCTCGTCGAATGTCTGCGCCGTCGATGCCGGGGAGGTTGCGACCAGGAACGTGAAGAGGAGGAGAATCCGCGCCGGTGTGGGAGTCATCTTGCGCGATGGGAATGGCAAAGCGCGCGCCACGGTGCTTTTCCCGATGATTCCGGCCAATTGCTGGCTTTCTGCGCGAAATCCGGTAGAATGCAGGGACTGAAGAAGATCACGAAAAGACACAGAATCGTGGTGTGACCTTTTCGTTACTACAGAAAAGTCCTTATCGGTGGGACGGTCAGTCCCCCGGCCGCAGGCCCCAAGACGCGCTGGCGGGTAAACGCGTTGCTCCTCGCATCGAGCGACGACAGCTTTGGTTCGAACGTCGAATCACCGCGCAGAAATGTAGGAGACCCATATGCCTGCCGCCAGACTCGGATCCGATAATGCCGGAGCGCGTGACGCGCGACGGCTCTCGACGCTGCTCGAAATCAGCCAAGCCCTTTCGGGTACGCTCAACTTCAAATCTGCGTTACAGCGCGTGCTGGTCACACTCATGCGCCATCACAGCGTCGTTCGCGGCATGGTCACCCTGCTGCGCGACGGCGAGCTGCATGTCGAGGCAGTCGAGGGGTTCGAAGATCGCGCCCGCACGATTCGCATCCGCATCGGTGAAGGCATCACCGGCAAGGTGGTCGAAAGCGGAAAACCGATCGTCGTGCCGCGCGTCAGCAAGGAGCCCGCGTTCCTCAACCTCGCACCGCGCAGACCCGAGAGCTTGAAGCAGGAATTGAGCTACATCTGCGTGCCGATCATGCTGAACCGCGCGGCGGTTGGCGCGATTGCCGTGGACCTGCGCTTTCAGCCCGATCGCGACTACGACAGCAGCGTCAAGTTCCTCGGCATCGTCAGCTCGATGATTGCCCAGGCGCTCAACATCCAGCGCATCGTCGAAGAAGAGCGCCGCAAGCTGCTCGACGAGAACACGCACCTGCGCCAGGAGCTGAAAGAGCGCTACGACTTCTCCAACATCATCGGTACGAGCGGACCGACGCGGCAGATGTACGAGCAGGTCGCCCAGGTCGCGCAGACGAATACGACGGTGCTGATTCGCGGCGAGTCCGGTACCGGCAAGGAACTGATCGCGCACGCGATTCACTACAACTCCCTGCGCGCGAAGAAGCCCTTCGTCAAAGTCAGTTGCGCGGCGTTGCCCGACACGCTGATCGAGTCGGAGCTCTTTGGCTACGAGAAGGGCGCGTTCACCGGCGCGAATGCCCGCAAGAAGGGGCGCTTCGAGATGGCCGAGGGCGGGACCCTCTTCCTCGACGAGATCGGTGAC
>Ga0070674_100001822_pt1 | contig 11565 bp, 10 predicted proteins | sample KBSM33metaG_FD_65344 | JGI IMG/M metagenome (GOLD analysis project Ga0070674, IMG submission 65344) | Miscanthus rhizosphere microbial communities from Kellogg Biological Station, Michigan, USA - KBS M3-3 metaG | ecosystem: Host-associated > Plants > Roots > Rhizosphere > Soil ... | reverse complement strand
TCGCGCGTGAATGTGCTGCCTCGCTCGATCACGAGAATGCGTCTGCCGGTCGGCGCCAGGGCGCGTGCCATGGTGCCACCACCGGCGCCGCTGCCGATGATGACGATGTCGTAGGAATCGGTCTGCATCGAAAACGGCTCGCCTATCGAGCAACAGCGAGCGGGCCAGTTCCCTTCAGACTGGCGTAGATGCGATCCATGAGGCGCTGATCGTCCATGGCAACCTCGAGGCTCATCGCCGGCGAGCGTCCCTCGCGAATAGAGCGATGGAAGTCGCGATACATCGCCTGGTATCCGCGAATGTCGCGGAAACCTGGGAACAGAAAGCGCGGAAATCCCTCTCCGCGCACCAGAACGAACACTCCGTTGGATTCGAACGTGATGATGCCCGCTCGCCCGAGCAGCTTCGACAGCCGCAGGCCCTGGAGTAGCGACGGCACCTCGCGGGAGTAATAGAGCGATCCGACCGCGCCATTGTCGTACTCGAAGGCAACCATCATGCTCTTGGCGCGCCGGTCACTGCCGGTAATGGACGGCGACGGTCGGAAGCCCTCGATGCGGACGATACGCGGGCCAAGACTCGACGCGAGGTGGAGCCAGTGAATGCCTTCCTCGAAGAAGGCGTCGCCCCCGGCCATCGATTCATCGTTGCGCCAGTCGTCGGCCGATTTGAACTTCCTGACGAGCGTGGTGAAATGGCCGAACACCATCTCGCCGATCACGCCGCGCTTCAACAGATCGCGCAGGCACACGGCCAGCGGCTTGTAGTGATCGTTCTCGCCGACCAGGACGACCTTCCGCGCACGCGTCTTCGCCTCGGCCACCGTCTCGTAGTCCACGAGCCGAGGGAAGGCCGGCTTCTCGACGAGCACATGTTTTCCCGCGGCGAGCGCGCGGAGCGTGAGCTCGAGATGAAACCGCGGGGGCACCGCCACGACAACGGCGTCCACACCCGGATCGCCGATCGCGTCTTCATAGCTCGCGTAGCTCCGCTGACCGCTGTAGCGGCGGCGGAACTGCTCGGCTTTGTCGCGATCCCGGCTTGCGTAGCTGCAGACGATCTCGGAACGAAGCCGACGCAGGTGACGGCTATGGACGCGCGTGATGAATCCGCAACCCAGAAAAGCAATGTGGAGTGACTGCATCAGGCTTGAATGCTGATCTCGCCCTGTGTCAGTATCCGCGCCAGTTCGCGGTGAGGGGTCACGCCCGGACATCGCATCAGGGGTTATTGTACTGAACGGAGGCTCATGCGCGGCGGAGCGTGCGTCATCACAGTCCTCGTCCTGGCGAGCGCGTCACTCCCCGCTCACGGTCAGAGTGTCGCGCCGTCTCGGACGGCGACGAAGACGTGGACCGCACCACGCACCGCCGACGGTCGGCCCGACCTTCAGGGTGTCTGGCTGATTCACACCGCAACACCGCTCGAGCGCCCAGCGGCGCTGGCGGGCAGGTCAACGTTGACCGACGAGGAAGTCGCCGAGTTCAGACGTCGAGCCGCGCGATTGTTCGGGAGCGGCAACAGCGACTTCGCCGTCGGCGACGGCGTCTTTCAGGCAATCCTTGCCAACCCAGAGACGTACACGAATCCGAACTCCACGCACGGCGCCACGGACATGGTCGACCTCGAGTTCGACAATCGCACATCGCTCATCGTCGAGCCGCAGGATGGACGAGTCCCAACACTGACGCCGGAGGGACGAAACCGCCAGGCCGCCACGAATGCGGCCTTCCGGCGTCCTTCGACGGCGGCAGACGTTGGCAACGCGCTGCGCTGCATCTCCTGGGGCGTGCCGCGTCTCGGAGGGCGTTACGGCGCCGGAGACATGGCCTACTACCAGATCATCCAGAGCCCCGGCCACGTGGTGCTGTTCATGGAAGCCGGACACGAAGCGCGCGTGATCCCCATCGACAACAGCCCGCACCTGTCCTCGACGATTCGGCAGTGGAACGGTGACTCTCGAGGACACTGGGAGGGCGACACGCTCGTCGTGGACACGACGAACTTCTCGCCCAACAGCTATTTCATGGGATCGAGCGGTAACCTTCACCTGATCGAGCGGTTCACACGCACCGCCGAGAACACGATCGCGTACGAGATGACGATGAGCGATCCGGCGACGTGGGTGAAGCCCTGGACGGCGATGATGCCGATGCGGGCCAGGCAGGAAATGCTCTACGAGTTCGCCTGCCACGAGGGGAACTATCACATCATGGCAGGTATACTCGTCGGCTCACAAGTGCAGCAGGAGGCCGAGGCAGCCGCAGAACGCGGCCGCTGACTACGGCTCGTTGTACGCAATCCGAATCGCACCGGCCATACGATTCCGGTCGTACTTCCCTCCCAGATCGTCCTGAACCAGCTTGATGGTCTCGTCCAGGCTCTTTCCTTCCTTCTTGTGCGCGACCGTGCGCTCACGCACGGCGATCAGATAGGCACGATAGTTCGTCACGAATGCGACGTCGCCCATCGGGCCGTGACTCGGGACAATGCGCTTCGGCTTCAGCTTCTCGAAGCGATCCATGCTGGCGAGCCACGTCGAGACGCGCGATTCGGCGCCGATCGCCGGCAATGCGCTCATCGCGACGTCGCCCGAGACGAGAATCGCGTCAGGCTCGACGAAGAACGCGGTGTCACCCGGCGTGTGATTGAACCCCATGGCCATCATGCGGACGCGCACGCCACCGAGATCGATCACCTGCTCCTTGTCGAACGTGATGTCCGCCTTGCGAAAGTCAGCGCCCTGCAGCAACTGGCCCACTTCGGGCGAGAAGCCCGCGAATCGCTTGGCAGTCTCGAGACGATCGGCGGCGATCTCTTTGACCTGATCGTTCGAGCGCACCATCTTCGTGCTCGCGGGAAACGCGTGCGCGCCGAGATCGTGCTCGGGGTGAATGTGAGTGGTTGCCAGGTACAACTCGCTGTTCTTCGAGACCTTCGCGACCTCACGCACGATGGTCTCGCCGTTCTTTGCGCCGAGCCCCGTATCGACGACAAAGGTCGCCTTGCTCCCGACGATGATGGCGATGTTGGGAACCAGCACGACGCTGTTGTCGGGAATCACGAAGACGTGATCCGAGATCTTCTCGGTGATGCCTTCCTTGATCATGGGCGACGGCAGCGGCCCGCGCTGGGCATGGACCGTTCCGAAGAAGGCTGCAGTCAGACCAATCGTCGCGATCGAGGCAAACGCTGGACGCATGAAGACACCCTCACTACATGTAGAGGCGGGCCTTTAGGCCCGCCTGAAGAGCCCGACGATAATACAGTCCCCGCTCACCATTCGATTACAAACGTCTATCGAAGAAATGCACTGGCGAGCCCGAGGAACAGGAAGAACCCCATCGCATCGGTAATGAACGTGAGCAACACGCTCGAGCCGTACGCGGGATCCCTTCCCGTCGAGTGCAGAGCGAACGGGATCATGACGCCTGCAACCGCCGCGACGACGAGGTTCAACACCACCGCCCCGGTCATGACCACGCCGAGTGCATAGTTCGCATAGATCAAGATCGCGACGAGGCCGACGACGACTCCCCAGATCGATCCGTTGAGCAGGCCGACGAGGAGCTCCTTGTTCAACAGTCTCATCGCGCTCGAGCCGCGTACCTGATCCCCGCCCAGCGCCCGAATCATGATCGCCATCGTCTGGTTACCGGTGTTGCCGCCGATGCTCGCGACGATCGGCATCAGCGCGGCAAGCGCCGACAGATCGCGAATCGTGTGCTCGAACTGACCGATGACACGTGAGGCCACAAACGCAGTCACGAGGTTGATGGCGAGCCAGGGCCAGCGGTTGAACGCACTGTCCACCGGGCTCGCGAACAGATCTTCGTCGCGACTGAGACCTGCCTGCTTCAACGCGCGCAGCTCGGCCTGGGTGCGGACAAAGTCCATGACCGCGTCAACGGTGAGCCGGCCAACGAGCTTTCCCCGATCGTCGATGACGGGAGCGGACACCAGGTCGTATCGTTCGAACGCGCTGGCGGCCTGCTGTACCTGGTCGAGGGCACCGAACGTCGCGACATCGGTCTCCATCGATGCGACGATCGGCGCAGAGGGATCTGTCAGAAGCAACGCCGGCAAGGTGACAGACCCGCGAAGCACGTTCCGGACATCGACGACGAACAAGCGGTCCGTCTGCGGCGGCAGCTCGCCGCGCGAACGGAGGTCACCGAGCGCCTGCTGGAAGGTGTGCGTCTCCGGCACGGCGACCCACTCGTGAGTCATATGGTGACCGATCTGGCTCTCGTCGTAGCGGATCGTGGCCTCGAACGCCTGGCGATCGCGTGATTCGAGCGCCCGGGATACGTGTTGAAGCACATCCTGCGGGATCTCGCCCGAGATGTATCCGAGGTCTTCAGGGTCGAGCGTCGTCAGCAGGGTCACGAGCGCGTCATGCTCTGTCCGCTCGACCAGCCATTCCCTGACCACTGTCGACACCTCGACGAACACGAGACCCGCACGGTCCGCCGGGATCTGATCCCACACCGTTGCCCGATCGTCGGGTGGCAACGTGTCGAGCACGAAGGCCACGTCCGCGGGGTGCATCGTGCGCAGACGCTTGTGCAGCTCCACCAGGTTCTGGCGATGCTGGAGGCTTTCGAGCAGGTCGCGCTTGGGACCTTCCTGCCGATGCGTGAGCGTTTCGAGTACGCGATGCCTGTCGAGCAGCCGCGTGACCTCGTCGAGACTGTGTTGGAGCCGGGACTCGGGCGGTACTATCGTCATAGACTTACTCGTCCCCGATGATAATGGGGCTATGTCATCCTGGCGGCCCTCTGAAAGCGCCGTCACGCGTCTTTACCAACAGTCGCGAGCGGACCGATGGGCGGTCCGCGTTGAGGTATTCACAGCCGCACTCGAGCGCAGCGCGCGGAAGGCCTTCCCGACGCCACCTGAGCCACGTGATCTCGAGCACGTCTTAAGTTCGTTACATCTCGAAGACCTGGCGCTCGCCTGCGCCTGCGCGAATGGGCATGAGGGCGCTTGGGAGCACTTCGTCCGTGAACACCGTCCCGTTCTCTATCGAGCGGCGGACGCGATCGATCCTTCGGGAGGTTCTCGCGAACTAGCCGACTCGCTGTACGGCGAACTGTTCGGCCTCGTCGAGCGCGGCGGAGAGCGCCGATCGCTCTTCGAGTATTTTCACGGTCGCAGCAGTCTGAGGACATGGCTGCGTGCCGTGCTCGCGCAGCGTCACGTCGACCGCATCCGAAGCGGCCGCCGTTTCGAACCGTTGCCCGATGAGGAGCCTGCTCCCCCTGCGCGAGTCGAGGAACGACCGCAGCTGCGCCTCTCCGGGTACATCAAGCTGATGCGCCGCGCGGTGACGGCCGCTGTCTCACGGCTGGCCGCGAAGGACCGGCTCAGGCTCGGCTACTACTACGCGGAGGATCTGACGCTGGCGCAGATCGGTCGCGCCCTCGGAGAACACGAGGCCACGGTCTCCCGGAACCTGGCCAAAGCGCGACGGGAGATCCGCGCTGACGTCGAGCGCCACCTCCGTGACGAGGAGCACATGAACGCCAGTCAAATCGACGAGTGCTTCGCGGCCGTCGTCGAGGACGTGGGCTCACTCGACGTCACAGATCTGCTCGGCGCAGCCGCAGATCAGACCGGCTCGAGCGGCAGTCCGGGTGGCCAGCGCAAGGACTCGCGAGACAAACGTTCTAAGGAGAGACCCGAGGGTGCCAGTGCCTGACCGCGACCAGTCGATAGAACAGATGCTGCGGCGCGTCATGTCCGACGCGGTGCCGCCTCAGGGAGAGTGTCTCGACGGCGAGACGATCGCGGCGTGGTCGGAGGGACAGTTGCGTGCTGCCGAGGCGTCGGCGGTCGAACAACACGTGGCCGGCTGTGCTCGGTGTCGGGCACTGATGGCTTCGTTTGTCCAGACCACGCCGGCGCAACCAGTGGCCGAATCGCTGTGGCGGCGCTGGCATCTCGGCTGGGTCGTGCCACTTGCGACAGCGGCAACTGCTGCAGCCATCTGGGTCGCGCTTCCGGGCAGCGGAGCCAGGCAACTCGCCCCCAAGCAAGAGACCAATGCGGTCGCCCAGGACGAACGCCTGGAATCGCCTGCAGTCCCTCCTCAACCAACTGCCCGTTCGTTTCAACAGCTGGACCAAGCCAAAGCCGCGGAACCACCCGTTGTCAATGAGACACGTCAGCGAGCAAACGACACCGCCGCCGCGAGCCGAGAACTCGCGGGCCAGCAAGGGGCGACTCGGGCAGCGGCTGAAGATGCCGCTGCTGCTCCTGCCGCGGGTGCGCCGGCCGCTCCTTCGGTGACTGCGCCAGCGGCCCCGCGACCAACCGCTGTGGCTGAGCGAGCCGAGGCGGACACGAAGAAGGAGGCCGCAGCGAATTCAACCTTTGCCCCGCTCGCGCGAGCCTTCGCCGCCAACCCGATCACTTCTCCGGATGGTACCGCGCGCTGGCGGATCGTCAGCGGTCAGCAGGTTGAAAACTCGATGGATGCCGGCAACTCGTGGACACCAGCCACCATTGACTCACCTGACAGGCTCAATGCAGGCGCAGCTCCATCGGCAACCGTCTGCTGGATCGTCGGCGCCCGTGGTGCCGTCTATCTCACGACTGATGGCACCCGCTTCGTGCGACTGCCCTTTACGGAAATGGTCGATTTGGCCTCTGTCTTCGCGACCGATGCACTCTCGGCGACGGTGTCATCAGCTGACGGCCGCTCCTGGCGCACGACCGATGGTGGGCGCTCGTGGAACAGGCAATAGGAACAGGCGACGACCAACCACCAACCATCAACCACTAACCACCAACTACCAACCACTAACCACCAACCATCGTTCTTGTGTAGGCTATGGGTCCGACGAGGGACGCCATGACGCAGGTTTCGATCAAAGTGAACGGCAAGATGCGCAAGGCGCTCATCGAGCCGCGAACGCTTCTCGTGCACTTCCTCCGCGAACAATTGAATCTCACCGGTACGCACGTGGGCTGCGATACGAGTCAATGCGGCGCGTGCACGGTGCTCATCGACGGCCGCAGCGCCAAGTCGTGCACCATCTTCGCGGTGCAGGCCGAGGGATCTGAGATCGTGACGATCGAGGGGCTCGCCAAAGACGGCCAACTGCATCCGCTGCAGAACGGCTTCTGGGAAGAGCACGGCCTTCAGTGCGGCTACTGCACACCCGGCATGATCATGTCGGGCGTCAACCTTCTCAGCGACAATCCCAATCCCAGCGAGAAGGAGATCCGCGAGGGGATCTCGGGAAATTTCTGCCGCTGCACCGGCTACCAGCACATCGTCAACGCCGTTCAGAACGCTGCGGGGAGGAGATAGCCGATGCCCGCCGCACCCGTGCTCCCGAAACTCGTTGGCCAGCGCGTCAAGCGTCGCGAGGACCCGCGCCTGATCCAGGGCCGCGGCACCTATGTTGACGACGTGAAAATCGCCGGGATGCAGCACATCGCATTCAAGCGCAGCGATATCGCGCATGGAAAGATCATTTCAATCGATGTGAGTGCCGCGCAGGCCATGGAAGGCGTCGAAGCGGTGTTCACCGGCGCGCAGATCGCGCAGTTGCTTGCGCCGATGCCAATCGGGACGCCGTTCCCCTCACCCGACCATCGCGCGGTCGCGACTGACGTCGTGCGCTTCGCCGGCGAACCAGTCGCGGTCGTCGTCGCGTCCGATCGATATGTGGCTCGCGATGCGGCGGACGCGATCATGGTCTCCTACGATCCGCTTCCCGCCGTCGTCGATCCCGAGCTCGCCATGACCGGCAAGCCTACGGTCATTCACGAGGGCTTTCCGAACAACCTTGCAGTGCCGCTCGTGCCGAGCGGCACAGGCTGCACCCCGGATGGCAAGAGCGTCGATGACACCGCAGTCGATCGTGCCTTCGCTCAAGCCGAGGTGATTATCAAGCAGCGGATGCTGAATCAGCGGCTCGTGCCGAACGCCATGGAGCCGAGAGGTGTGGTCGCCCACTTCGAGCCCGGCAAGGGCACGATGACGATCTGGTCGTCCACGCAGAACCCGCACATCCTGCGCACGATGATCGCGGCGATGCTCGGCCTGGGCCAGGATCAGGTCCGCGCGATCGCTCCGGAGGTCGGCGGCGGATTCGGCGCCAAGATCAACATCTACGCCGAAGAGTACGTGACCGCTGCCCTGTCCAAGCATTTGGGGATACCGGTCAAGTGGATCGAGGATCGCTCCGAGGCGTTTGTGGCGACGACTCACGGTCGCGACATTCTCGGCTATGTCGAGTTGGCTGCGAAGCGCGACGGCACGGTGCTCGGCCTGAAGATGCGGCTCATTGCCGACATCGGCGCCTACAACATGCTGCTCACCGCCGCCATCCCGACGCTGACGATGCTGATGGCGAACGCGACGTATGACATCCCCGCCATCCGCACGACGCTGACGGAAGTCTTCACGAACAAGACACCGACCGACGCCTACCGCGGCGCAGGTCGCCCCGAAGCGACGTACTTCGTCGAGCGCGCAATGGACATGTTGGCGCGCGAGCTCAACATGGATCCCGCCGACGTACGGCGGAAGAATTTCATCGCGTCGAACAAGTTCCCATTCCAGACGCAAATGGGTGCGGTCTACGACTCGGGTGACTACGCCAAGGCACTGGACGCCGCCCTGGTTCACTCGAAGTGGAACGACCTGAAGAAGGAGCGTGATGCGGCAAAGGCACAGGGAAGACTCGTTGGTCTCGGACTCTCGATGTACGTGGAAGTCTGCGGCATCGGCCCATCGGCGACACTGCCCACTGGTGGGTGGGAGCACGCTCAGGTCACAGTCGAGCGTGACGGCCGCATCAGCGCAACTACCGGTGCGTCGCCACACGGCCAGGGCAACGAGACTACGTTCGCTCAGATGCTTGCCGACCAATTTAGCGTGCCTCTCGAGCACGTGACGATCCTTCACGGCGACACCGCCGTCGTGAAGCAAGGGATCGGCACGTTCGGAAGTCGGTCGCAGGCTGTTGGCGGCGCGGCATTGCACATGGCCGGCACCAAAGCGAAAAGCAAGATGGCGAAGTTCGCGGCGGCGCTGCTCGAAGCCCACGAAGACGACCTGGTGTTCGAGAACGGCATGATCTCCGTGAAGGGCGCGCCCGCTCGCGGGAAGTCGTTCGCCGACGTTGCGCACTACGCGTATATCCCGGTGCCGCTGCCCGAAGGCCTCGAGCCCGGGGTCAGCGAAGAAGCATTCTTCGAACCGACAAACAACACGTACCCGTTCGGCTGCCACATCTCGATGCTCGAAATCGATCGCGACACCGGGGAACCGACGTTGCTGCGACTCGTCGCTGTGGACGACGCCGGGCATCTGATTAACCCGCTGATCGTGGAGGGACAGATCCACGGCGGGCTCGCACAGGGAATCGGCCAGGCGATGATCGAGGAGGCCGTCTACAACTCCGACGGTCAGCTCGTCACCGGATCCTTCATGGACTACGCGCTTCCGCGCGCGATCGACTTCCCGCGTTTCGAGCTGTACAGCACTGTCACGCCGACGCCGGTCAACCCGCTCGGCGCCAAGGGTGTCGGCGAAGCCGGTACGCTCGGTTCAACACCGAGCATCGTTTCGGCTGCGGTTGACGCGTTGAGCGAGTTCGGCGTAAAGCACATCGACATGATGCTCCGGCCGGAAAAGCTGTGGCGCATCATCCACGGCCCTCGACAGAGCTCGGGCCAGGGAGGGCAGGCGTGATCCCGACGACGTTCGACTATCAGCGTGCCACCTCGATCGACGATGCGCTGGCGAAGCTACAGGCGGCGAGCGGCGGCAAGCTGATCGCCGGCGGGCACAGCCTGGTGCCGCTGATGAAGCTGCGACTCAGCGAGCCGACGGTGCTGATCGACGTCGCGAGGATTCCAGGCCTCGCCGGGATCAAGGAAAAGGACGGCAAGATCGAAATCGGCGCCGGCACGACGCATCATGACGTCGCATCTTCGGCCTTGCTGCGGCAGGTCTGTCCAGTCGTCGCGGAGACTGCCGCGGAGATCGGCGACCCGCAAGTGCGGAACCGCGGCACGCTTGGTGGCAGCCTCGCTCATGCCGATCCGGCAGCCGACTACCCCGCTGCGATGCTGGCGCTCGATGCTGAGATCCATATGAAAGGGCCGAAGGGCTGGCGCAAAGTAAAGGCCGGCGACTTCTTCCAGGGACTCTTCACGGTTGATCTTGCGCCGGACGAGATCATCGCCGGCGTGCAGTTCACGCCGACGAAGGCCGCTGCGTACGCCAAGCTTCACCAGCGCGCCTCGCACTTCGCCATCGTCGGTGTCGCAGCCGCGGTGGACGTGAAAGGTGGCGTGTTCCAGTCGGCGCGAGTTGGTCTGACCGGCGCCACGAGTCACGCGGTTCGCTTGAGCGCTGTCGAGCAGGCACTTGCCGGGAAGCCCGCGACGAAAGAAACGATTGCGAGCGCATCAGCTGCCGCGAGCGTCGGCGACCTGAACTCAGACATCCACGCGAGCGACGACTATCGCCGAGCGATGCTGAAGGTCTTTACTCGTCGAGCGCTCGAGGCAGCTTTGGCCAGAGCGTAGGGACCTTACCCCTTGTCGTCGAGGACGAACGTCAGGAGCATGTTCACCTGATACTCGACGATCTTGCCCTTCTCGAGGCGTACCTGCTGCTCTTTGATCCACGCGCTCCTGACATTCCGAATCGTCTTATGGGCGCGAGCGAGGCCGCTGTTGATCGCGTCCTCGAAGCTCTTGGTTGACGTCGCGCTGATCTCCGACACCTTCGCTACCGACATGGGAGTCTCCTTTTCAGATGGCTGAGATGACTGTTCGTTGATGCGTCGCAGCCGTTCGCCAACCTGCAACGTCGGGGCCACAACTAAGCCATCGACCAGGTAACGGGGCTATACTTCGTGCGCTCGACACACATTCACGAGGAGCGGGTCCATGCGACCACTGTTGCTGGCTCTTGCGCTTGTGCTCAGTTGTGGCGTCGCGACGTTCGGCCAGCGCGAAGCGGCGACAAAACCGGATTGGTCGCCACCACGGCTGCCTGACGGTCAATACGACTTCGAGGGCGTGTGGGACTTCAGCACGATTACGCCACTCGAGCGCCCGAGTGCTCTCGCCAACAAGCAGACGCTGACCGATGAGGAAGCGCTGACCTTCGAGCGCGAGGAGAACCAGCGGCAGAACCGCGACTTGATCGATTCGAAGAAGGGTGGCCTGCAGTATTTGCCCGGCAGCGTGATTCCCTACAACGAGTTCTGGTACGAGCGCGGCAGCAAGATCATCGGGGACAAACGTACTGCGCTCATCGTCAATCCGCCCGATGGCCGCATCCCGCCTCTCACCCTGGACGCGCAGAAGAGACTCGATGAGCAGGCCGCCGTCGCGCGTGACGAGCAGCTTGGCATCGTACGCGCCGACACGTATCTCGATCGGTCACTCGCCGACCGCTGCATCCTTGGCTTCAATGCCGGACCACCAATGACGCCAGGTGCCTACAATAACCACGTGCAGATCTCTCAGGCTCCTGGATACGTCACGCTGGTCGTGGAGATGGTGCACGATGCTCGCGTCATCCCT
>Ga0070674_100001817_pt1 | contig 11569 bp, 11 predicted proteins | sample KBSM33metaG_FD_65344 | JGI IMG/M metagenome (GOLD analysis project Ga0070674, IMG submission 65344) | Miscanthus rhizosphere microbial communities from Kellogg Biological Station, Michigan, USA - KBS M3-3 metaG | ecosystem: Host-associated > Plants > Roots > Rhizosphere > Soil ... | reverse complement strand
CAGACCGGCACGCTCGATGCGGCAGAATTCAACAATCCATCGTCGGACCTGACGCTCGGCTTCACCGATGTCAGCAAGGTCTACATGCTGCAAAGCTATCACCAGGCCGTCGAGTGCTTTGAGGTCATCTTCAACAAGGACCGCTACGCCGCTCTGGCGCCGGAACTGCAGGCGATCCTGAAATACGCGGCAGAGGCAGCTTCGGCCGACATGTCGTGGAAATTCCAGGACCGCTATTCCGCCGACCTGGAAAAGATCAAGGCGGCCGGCGTCGACGTTCGCAAGACCCCGGACTCCGTGTTGGAGGCTCAGCTCAACGCCTGGGATAAGATCATCGCGACCCGGACGGCGGAGGATCCGTTCTTCGCCAAGGTTCTGGAATCGCAGAAAGCCTGGGTCCAGCGCGTGGTTTCGTTCGACCGCCAATACAACGTCAGCCGCGACATGGCTTTCGATCACTTCTTCAAAGCCTGATTACGCAGCGGCCCGAGGGGCGCTATAATGTGCCCCTCGGGGACCTTTCTCGACATCTGACATCTAGGAATGACACGGGCATGGAGCGCGCGCTTCTGTTCATCGACCGGCTGAATACCTGGATCGGCCGTCTGTTCGCGTGGTGCAGTCTCGCGCTGGTCGCCGTCGTCTGTTTCGAGGTGTTCTCGCGATACCTGTTCCACGCCCCCACCAAGTGGGCGTTCGACGCCAGCTACATGCTCTATGGCACGCTCTTCATGTTCGCCGGCGCCTATACCTTGTCGCGCAACGGCCACGTGCGCGGCGACTTCCTGTATCGCACCTGGCAGCCGAGGACCCAGGCGAAGATGGATCTCGTGCTCTATATCCTGTTCTTCTTCCCCGGCATCCTCGCCTTGTGCATTGCCGGGACCTTGGAAGCGGATCGCGCCTGGATGACGTGGGAGCGCAGCAACTCGCCGGCGACGGTGCCGCTTGCGCCCTTCAAGACCATCATCCCGATCGTCGGCGTGCTGATGCTGTTCCAGGGCATCGTCGAGTTCATCCGCTGCATCCAGTGCATCCAGACCGGCAAATGGCCGCGACGATTGCGTGATATCGAGGAGCTGGAGAACCAGATCCTGGCCGAGCGCGCGGCCGCAGCCAAGGAAGGCACCGGCAAATGACCGATCCCCAGGTCGGCGTGCTGATGCTCGCCCTGTTCATCTTCGTCATCATGCTCGGCTTCCCGATCGCCTTCTCCCTGATGGCGATGGGCGTGGGGTTCGCGTTCTACTATTTCGATCTCCGCGAGGCGCCGGTCTTCGCCCTGGTGGTGCGCAAGACCTTCGAGGTCATGACCAACGAGGTACTGCTGCCGGTCCCTTTGTTCCTGTTCATGGGATACGTGGTCGAGCGCGCCGACATTCTGAATCGGCTGTTCCGCAGCATCCAGGTGGCGGCCCGCAACATTCCGGCGTCGCTGGCGATCGCGACCCTGGCAACATGCGCACTGTTCGCCACCGCCACCGGCATCGTGGGTGCGGTCGTGACGTTGATGGGGCTGCTCGCATTTCCCGCGATGCTGAAGGCCGGCTACGACATCAAGCTGTCGGCGGGCGTGATCTGCGCGGGCGGTTGCCTCGGCATCCTCATTCCGCCCAGCATCATGCTCATCCTCTATGGCGCGACCGCGGGCGTATCCCCGGTTCAGCTTTATGCCGGCGCCTTCTTCCCTGGTTTCATGTTGGCGGGCCTCTACATGGTCTATGTGATGGCTCGCGCCATCATCAATCCGTCGCTGGCGCCCAAGCTGCCGAAATCGGAAGTATCTGCTCCGTTCTTCCAAGTCGTCTGGATGCTGCTGACGTCCTTCTTCCCGCTCGCGGCTCTGATCGTCGCTGTCCTGGGCGCGATCATCTTCGGTCTCGCGACGCCCTCCGAAGCGGCGGCGATCGGCGCGCTGGGTGCGCTCGTCCTCGCGGTGGCGTATGGCGGGTTCACCTTCACCAAGCTGCGGGAATCGGTGATCCTGACCGCGCGCGCGACCGCGATGGTGTGCTGGCTGTTCGTCGGCTCCAACATCTTCTCGTCGGTGTTCGGCCTGCTCGGCGGCCAGGACGTCATCAAGGACTTCGTGCTGTGGCTGGACCTCGGGCCGGTCGGTTTCCTGCTGCTGGTTCAGGTGATCATCTTCCTGCTGGGCTGGCCTCTGGAGTGGACCGAGATCATCGTGATCTTCGTGCCGATCTTCCTGCCGCTGCTGCAGCATTTCGGCATCGACCCGCTGTTCTTCGGCCTGTTGGTCGCCCTCAATATCCAGACCTCGTTCCTCTCGCCCCCCGTGGCGATGGCCGGATTCTACCTCAAGGGCGTCTCGCCGCCGCACGTCACCATCAACCAGATCTTCTCCGGGATGATGCCGTTCATGTTCATCGTCATCATCGCGATGGCCCTGCTGTACATATTTCCGCAGATCGGCATGTGGCTGCCATCCGTACTCTATGGCAGGAGCATGGGGATCAGCGGGTGACCTAGCCGCCGAGAAACTCTCCCACCGGGTGCAGCGGCTCGATCTTGTCGCAGGCGATCTTCGCCACGACCAGCAGCGGCACGGCCAGCAGCAGGCCGACGATGCCCCACATCCAGCCCCAGATGAGCAGCGCAGCGACCACCGCGACCGGATTGAGAGTCAGGCGCCGCGCCAGGATCATCGGCGTGACGACGTTGCCTTCGAGCGCCGCGATCACAATGAACAGGCCGGGCGGAATGAGAGCGGTGCCGAGAGCCGGAAAGCTCAGCAGCGCCACCACTGCGATGGTGATGGCGGAAACCGTGTGCCCCAGGAACGGGACATAGTTGAGGATGCCCGCCATCACGCCCCACAACAGTGGGTTGGGCATGCCGGCCGCGAACATGGCGCCGGCGACGATAGCGCCGAATGCGACGTTGATGGCACTGACCGTCATCAGATAGTGCGACATGTCGCTCTGCAGCTGATGGGCGATCTCGACCACCTGCTTCTTGGTGCGGAAATCAGGCAATGCGGCGACCAGGCGGCGCAGGAACTTGTCGCCCATCGCCAGCATGAAATAGAGCAGCACCAAGGTCGTCGTCGATCCGATCACAAAGCGCGAGGTCTCATTGAACAGCAGTTCCCGCAAGGTGGTGGATCTCGGCATGACGACGACCTGCGTTGCGGTATCGGGCGCCGGACTGCCGAGATTGGTCAAGGCTTCCTCGGCGTCCTTGAGTTGCTTGGCTGGAGCCTGCACGAAGTCCAGCCGGTCGGCCAATTGATCGATGACAAAGGGCAAGCGGCGCAGCCAGTCGGCCGCCGGCTGGGCGAGGGTCAAGATGCCAACGCCGATGATCAGCAGGAACAGGAACACGACCAGCGCAGCCCCGGCCGGCGCTGGAATCTTGATGCGAGCCAGAGACAGCACCACCGGCGTCAGCACCAGATTGAACACGCATGCCAGCACCAGCGGGATTACGACGGTGCTGGAAAAATAGAGTGTATAGAGCACCAGCAGACCGGCGATGATCCCCAGGAAGACGGTCTGCACGTTGATGGTGCGGCCAAGCTGCTCCACCGCCTCTTCGGCGTCGGGTGCGTGGCTCTCGGGAGCCGTAGCCACGTCAGGAATTTTTGTCGTCTTGTTCACGTGTCCGCCTAAGGGTTCGTTCGACATCGACACGCATGCCCAGATGATCCGGTTGCAACACCGGTCGAGCCATCAACGCCCCCGCCATCGGCTTGGTTCCCCTGCCGCCCGCCGGCCCTTGATTTAGGTCTACAACCGGACGGATAGTGCGGCCCGGCCAGCCGGGAAGGACCGCGTCGTCGTCATGGGAAAGCGCCTGCTGATCGTGGCCCACGTGCCGTCGCCCAACACCCTGCGCCTGCGCGATGCAGTGGTGGCGGGAGCCGCCAGGCCGGAGATCGCCGAGGTCGAGGTGCGCACGCTGACGCCGTTCGAGGCGACGGCCGATTCCGTGCTGTGGTCGGATGCCCTCATCCTCGGCACGACCGAGAATCTCGGTTACATGAGCGGCGCGCTGAAGGATTTTTTCGACCGCACCTACTATTCCTGCCTCGATAAGACCGAGGGCAAGCCCTATGCCCTCTATATCCGCGGCCGCCATGATGGCACCGGCACGCGGCGCGGCGTCGAGACCATCGTGACCGGATTGCGCTGGCGGGCGGTGCAGGCGCCTCTCATCCTGCGCGGCGATTGGCAGGAGAGCTTCGTTACGCAGTGCGAGGAGCTCGGCACCCTGGTGGCGGCGAGCCTTGAGGCAGGCATCATCTAGCCACCCACACGGTCGTTGCAATTTACCGGTGAATCCGCGAACCTTCGGAGAGGGGAGTGAAGCGCACGGCGGCGCTTCCGGAGGGGATACCATGCAGGCCTTGTTGCCGCAGTGGGCTGTCTTGGCCTTGTCGCTCGTCTTGACCGGTTGCGCTGCGCTGACTCGTGATCCGCCGGTTCCACCGCCGATCTCGCGCGCGGCGCCATTCGATTTCAGGCAGATCCGGTTTCTTCCGTCCGAGGACGGCGCCACGATCAGAGCGGCCATTGAGCGGTCGTTCGTGGAGGAGACGGCCGAAAACTACACGGCCGGACCGGGCGGCGAGCGGGTCTACAACTACCTCGCCGTTTCTGGCGGCGGCTCCGACGGAGCGTTTGGCGCGGGCCTGATGAACGGCTGGACGGAGAACGGCTCGCGGCCCCGCTTCAAGATTGTCACCGGCGTCAGCACGGGAGCGTTGATCGCACCCTTCGCCTTTCTAGGCCCCGACTATGATGACGAATTGAAAGCGTCATACACCACCGTCGATTCCAATCGCATCTTCATCCCGCGCGGGATCCTGCCGCTGCTCTGGTCGGAGGCGATGGCCTCCACGGAGCCGCTGGAGGATCTCATCAAGACCTACATGACCGAGGAGGTGATCGACGCCATCGCTGCGGAACACGCCAAGGGTCGGCGGCTCTACGTCGCCTCGACCAATCTGGATGCGGAGCAGCCGGTAGTCTGGGATATGGGCGCCATCGCATCGAGCACGAGTCCGGACCGCATGAAACTGTTCCACAAGGTCCTGCTGGCCTCCGCGTCCATTCCGTCGATGTTTCCGCCGGTCCTCATGGATGTCGAGATCGAGGGCAAGAAGTACCAGGAGATGCACGTGGACGGCGGCGTGTTCTTCCAGAGCTTTTTCGTCGGGTCGCTCGTCGACCTGCCGAAGACCATCCGCACCGCTCACCCCGATTATACCGGCAAGGTCGAGCAGCACCTCTACGTCCTGCGCAATGGCTGGGTCTCTCCCAGCCCGCAGCCGGTGCAGCGGGCCTTGCCTAGCATTTCGATGCGGGCGATTCTGTCGATGCTCAAGGTCTCGGGGATCAACGATTTGTGGCGCCTCTACCTCACGACCAGGGATGACGACGTCCAATTCCACTATGTCGCGATCCCGGCCAGCTACGTGCCGTCGACCCTCGAGCAGTTCAACGAGGCGGAAATGAACCGCGAGTTCGATTACGGCCACGAGATGGCGGTGAAGGGAATTCCCTGGCGGAATGTGCCACCCGGCTATGCCGCCCCGCAAAGCGATACCGCTCCGGAATAGGCACACGCATGTCGGCTGCCTTGCACAAGCCGGTCCGCCGCTCGCTCTTCGCGCGGTGTCTGCGATGGGTCGGGCTTGGCCTCGCCTGGCTGGTTGTCCTCGGTCTCGTTGGATGGGCCGCCGCTGCGCTGGCGATCGATCTTCCGGTGCCGGCGCTGCGGTTGCCGGTCGCGATTGCGTTCGGCGTGGCGATCCTTGCGGCCATCGTCTTCATGCGCGGTGTGGGGCGCAAGCTTCTGGCGTGCCTCGTCGGATTTGCCGCGGTGCTGGCCTGGTGGCTCACCATTGCTCCATCGAACGATCGCGCGTGGCAGGGCGATGTCACGCAGACGCCCTGGGCCGAGATCGACGGCGATCGCGTGACCATCCACAACGTGCGCAACTTCGACTACCGCGCGGAGTTCGACTACACGCCGCGCTGGGAAGACCGCACGTACGACCTGTCGCAGATCCGCGGCGCGGACATCTTCCTCACCTATTGGGGCTCGCCCTGGATCGCCCATCCGATCGTCAGCTTCCAGTTCGGCGAGGACGAGCACATCGCCTTCTCGATCGAGACGCGGAAGGAAGTGGGCGAGGAATACTCGGCCTTCAAAGGCTTCTTCCGGCAGTACGAGCTCATCTACATCGTCGCCGACGAGCGCGACGTGATCCGCTTGCGCACCAACTACCGTACGGGGGAGGAGGTCTATCTCTATCGCACCGTTGCGACGCCCGAGGCGGCGCGCAGCATCTTCCTCGACTACCTGCGCAGCGCCAGCGAGATGCACGAGCGGCCGGTCTTCTACAACGCCCTGACCAGCAACTGCACGACCAACATCCGCATCCACACCAAGGTGGCGGCGGGCGACCGGTTCGCCCCCTGGGACTGGCGCCTCCTGCTCAATGGCAAGAGCGATGAGTTCGCCTACCAGTACCGGCGCTTTGTCACCGGCGACCTGCCGTTTCCAGCACTGAAGCAGCAGGCCCACATCAACGACGCCGCCCGGACGGCCGACCAGGCGGCGGACTTCTCAGCGCGCATTCGACAGGGCCGTGTCGGGTTCACATCTGCTGCGGTGCAATAAAATTTCCAGAATTGACTCCAATTCGCAATCGAATTAGCGTTTTGGCGAAACTGGTATGACAGGTATACCAGCCTACACCGCCTGACACGTATGACCGTTATCCGCCGCCGCAAGCTGTACGAAGACATCGCCCAGCACCTGGAGCAGCGCATCCGGGACCAGGATGTCGCGCCCGGCGACCAACTGCCGTCCGAGCGCGACCTGATGCGCGAATTCGGCGTCGGCCGCCCGGCGGTGCGCGAGGCGCTGTTCCATCTGCAGAAGATGGGGCTGGTGGAGTTGCGCTCCGGTGGCCGAGCCCGCGCCACGCGGCCGACGCCCAAGGTTGTGGTGGAGTCGCTCGCCGGCACGGCGCGCTACCTGCTGGCGGAGCCGGACGGCGTGCGGCATTTCCAGGAAGCACGCTCGTTCTTCGAGATGGGTCTTGCGCGTTATGCCGCGGAGCATGCGACCGAAGAAGACCTGCGTGATCTGCGCGACGCGCTGGAGGCCAATCGCCAGTCCCTCGGCGATCTTGCCAAGTTCGAGAAGACCGACGTCGAGTTCCACCACATCCTTGCCGTCATCCCAGGCAATCCCATCTTCGAGGCGATCCACGCCGGCATCGCCGAATGGCTGGTAGAGCAGCGCCACGTCACGCTGACCTATCCCGGCGCCAACGAGGTTGCCTACGAGTTCCACCGGCAGATCTACGAGGCGATCGCATCGCGCGATCCGGACGCCGCCGAGCGCGTGATCCGTGCGCATCTCGATCAGGTGGCCGAACTCTACTGGCGGGTGAAGGGGGGCGGGGCATGAGCGGCTTCGTCATCATGGTGGATTTCCGGCTGAAGCCAGGTGCCAAGAGCGCATTCCGCCGCCTGATCGACGACAACGCGCGCGCCTCTTGCCGCGACGAGCCCGGCTGCCGGCGCTTCGACGTGATGGAATCGCAGGGCGAGGCCGACCGCATCGTGCTGTACGAGATCTACGACGATCGCGCGGCCTTCGGCGCGCATCTCAAGACCGGGCATTTCGCGAGCTTCAACGAGGCGAGCGCGGCGCTGGTGGCGGACAAGACGGTGACGGAACTGGATCTGGTTTGCGAGGGATCGGCGGTCTGAAATCGCCGGTCTTCGACAAGAAACCACTGGGAGGATACGATGGCTGCTGCGGGTTTGAAGGCGATGGCGCGTACCAAGACGGTGAAGCTTGGGCACTTCATCGTGGAGTTCGCGACGCCCGGCATCGGCCACATCATGAAGAATGCCGGCTGCGAGTTCGTGCTGTTCGACCTCGAGCATTCCGGCTTCGGCTTCGAGACGGTGAAAAGCGCCATCCGCTATTTCGAGGCGGCCGGCATCGCGCCGATCGTGCGCGTGCCGTCGAAGGAATATCACCACATCGCCCGCGCCTGCGACATGGGCGCAGAAGGGATCATGCTGCCGATGGTCGGCAACGCCAAGGAAGCGCGCGCGATCCTGGACTGCATGAAGTATCACCCGGAGGGCAAGCGCGGCGTCGCGCTCGGCGTGGCGCACGACGCCTACACGTCAGGCCCGGTGCCGAAGAAGCTCGCCGCTGCCAACGAGAAGACCACCTTGTTCTGCCAGATCGAGACGGCCGAGGGCGTCAAGAACGCCGATGCCATCGCGGCGGTAGACGGCGTCGATTGCCTGTGGGTCGGGCATTTCGACTTGTCGGTCTCGCTCGGCATCCCCGGCGAGTTCACCAATCCGAAATTCATCAAGGCGATCGACACGGTGGTCGCGGCTTGCCGCAAGCACAAGAAGGCGCTTGGGCGCCTGGTGCCGAACGTCGAGACCGGGATCGATTTCTACAAGTGGGGCTTCGATTTCATCTGCTATTCCGGCGACGTCTGGGTTCTGCAGAATGCGCTGACCGAGGCGGTCGCGCTGCTCCGCGCCGGCTGCAAGAAAAGGTGACGACCATGGCCGACAAGTTCCGCGTCGCGCTGTCGGGGGATTTCAAGAAGGCGGATGGGTCGCCCACCTTCCCGGATTTCGACGTGGAGCCGTTGCGCAAGGCGCCGGGCGTCGAGGTCGCGTACATCGACGCCTCCAACCCCGTGCGCGCGGACCAGATCGCCGATTTCGACGCCCTGATCCTGCTGATGCCGCGCTTCGCGCGCGAGAGCATCCACCCCAACGGACGGCTATCCGCGGTGGCGCGCTTCGGCGTCGGCTACGACAATGTCGACGTCCCGGCCTGTACCGAGGCCGGCATCCCTCTGGTCATCACCCCGGACGGCGTGCGCCGGCCGGTGGCGGTCTCGATCATCACGCTGCTGCTGGCGCTGACCGGCAAGCTGCTGATCAAGGACAAGCTGACCCGCGGCGGGCCGGAGACCTTCAACAAGCGGGTGGACCATATGGGTGTCGGCCTGGTCGGCCGGACCCTGAGCTCGATCGGCATCGGCAACATCGGCGCCGAGCTGTTCCGCATGGCCAAGCCCTTCGACATGAAGTTCATCGCCCACGATCCCTTTGCCGACAAGGCGGTGGCAGCGGAGCTGGGCATCGAGCTGGTGGGCATGGACGACGTCTTCCGTCGCGCCGACGTGCTGTGCGTGAACTGCCCGCTAACGTCGGAGACGAAGCACCTGGTGAATGCCGAGCGGCTCGCCCTGATGAAGCCGACAGCCTATCTCATCAACACCGCGCGCGGGCCGATCGTCGACCAGAAGGCGCTGACCAAGGCGCTGACCGAGCGCCGCATCGCCGGCGCCGGCCTGGACGTGCTGGAATCCGAGCCGCCCGATCCGAACGATCCGATCCTCAAGCTCGACAATGTGATCCTGGCGCCGCACGCGTTGTGCTGGACTGACCAGTGCTTCGCCGGCAACGGCGCGGCCGACGTCAAGGCCGTGCTCGACATCCAGCATGGCCGGGTGCCGCGCGGCGTCGTCAACCGCGCCGTCCTGGATCAACCGCGCTTCAAGGCGCGGCTCGAAGCCTATCGCAGCCGCTTCGGCGGCTGAAAAAAGAATCCCGAGCGGGCCGCTGGCGGCCGGCAAGGGGATAACAAGGCGACCGCCGCCGCGCGATCGCCGTAAACGGGAGAGAGACCATGAGGCTGATCAACAAAGTGTCATGGGTGGGCGCCGTCGCCGGGTTGGCGATCTCGTGGGCGTCGACCGCAATGGCCGAAAGCGCGGCGGACATCGCCGTGAAGGAAGCCCAGAAATACAAGGGTCAAACCATCACGATCGTCTGGGAAGCGGGCCTGCAGGCATTGGATCCGCTCAACTTCTCCGGCCCGATGTGGGAGAAGCTGACCGGCATCAAGGTGAAGGTGGTCGAGGTCGCCACCGCCGAGATGTTCACCAAGATCATGCAGGACTATCGGTCCGGCGCGGGCGCCTATGACGCGCTCAACGTGATTCCCGCCTGGATGCCCGACCTGGCCCAGGCCGGCGCGCTCGAGCCGCTCGATTCCTACGTGCAGAAATACGGCTATGCCGACGAGCTGCAGAAGATCGCACCGACCTATCGCGACAACCAGATGAAGGTCGGCGACAAGATCTTCGGCTTCCCGGACGACGGCGACGTGTTCGTGATGTACTACCGCAAGGACATCTTCGGCGATCCGAAGCTGCAAGCGGAGTTCAAGGCCAAGGCCGGCCGCGACCTGACCGTGCCGAAGACCTGGAAGGAGTTCGCGGAGGTCGGGCAGTTCCTGACCGACAAGCTGGCGCCCAAGACCTACGGTGCGGCGTTCTTCCGCCAGCCGCCCTACACCATGTTCATGTTCGAAGAGCGTTTCCGCAACGAAGGCGGCAAGTTCTTCGACGCCGACACGATGAAAGCCACCATCAACAGCGATATCGGCGTGCAGGTCCTGACCGACATGCGCAACGAGAACAAGTTCATGCCGCCGGGAGTCGAGCAGTTCGGCTTCGTCGAGAACCTGGCCGCCTTCCTCCAGGGCACGTCGGCAATGACGATCTCCTGGCCGCCCTACGGCCGCTGGGCCGCCGGCTACGGCACCGACCAGGAAGTCCTGAGCTGGGTCCCGAAATCGACCATCGCCGGCAAGGTCGGCTATGCCCTGCCGCCGGGAGGCCATCCGGAGCTCGCGGCCGGCTTCGCCTTGTCGGTCGCCTCGACCAGCAAGAACAAGGACGCCGCCTATCTCTTCATCCAGTGGCTGAACAGTGAGGACATCAGCATGCAGCGCGTCCAGCTGCCCTATGCCCTGCGCGATCCGTTCCGGGACTCGCACTTCACCAGCGCCGAATACATGGCAAAGTGGCCCGATGCGAAGGACTACCTGGCGACGCTGGGCGAGGGCGCCAAGACCGGCCTGCTCGACCTGTCCCTGCTGCAGACCGACAAGTATGAAGAGGTGCTGCGCCAGTCCATCAGCAAGCTGTGGGCGGGCGAAGATCCGAAGGCGATCCTGGACACCGCCGCCGGCGAATGGGACGCGATCACCGAGAAAATCGGGGTCGACAAGCAGAAAGCCGTGTATCAGGGTTGGGCATCGAAGTCCGGCGCCTATCCGCAATAGGCCAGGGACCATCGCCTAACAACTCGCGCACCCGCCTCGCTTCGGTTTCGACCGAAGCGGGGCGGCCGCAGAGGTGACGGCGACCGACAGGGGCACGGCTTCAGGCATGAGCGAGAGCACGGCGTCAGCGATGGTGGATGCGAGCGGCGTTGCCACGCCCGCCGGGGTGGCGCCTGACCGCTTCTTCAAATACTGGCTGATCGTGCCGGGCATTTTCCTGCTGCTGCTGGTTGGGCTGTTCCCGCTGATCTACTCGCTGGTGGTCAGCTTCCAGGGCCTGACCATGCTGGAGCAGGACTATTCCTTTGCCGGCCTTTCGAACTACATCGCCTTGTTCAAAGATGGGCGACTGTGGCAATCGTTGCTTCACACCGTCCTCATCACCATCATCGCGCTGCCGCTGGAG
>Ga0070674_100001816_pt1 | contig 11583 bp, 10 predicted proteins | sample KBSM33metaG_FD_65344 | JGI IMG/M metagenome (GOLD analysis project Ga0070674, IMG submission 65344) | Miscanthus rhizosphere microbial communities from Kellogg Biological Station, Michigan, USA - KBS M3-3 metaG | ecosystem: Host-associated > Plants > Roots > Rhizosphere > Soil ... | reverse complement strand
AAGGGCGGAAACACGAACAGAGAATGAGAACTCTGAAGTTCGAACGACAGGTCTTTTGACAGTCTACTTCTTGTCGCCGACGCCGAAGACCTTCGACCAGAACCCGCGCTTCTTTGGCTGCTCAGGCTGTTGGGGTGCCGGCGGTTGCGAGGACGGGGCTGACTCGGCCACGCGCGCAGGTGGTGGCGGAGCGGCCGACTCCTGCGCAGGCGCAGGCGTAGAACGCGACGGAGAGATCAGCTCCGCGAGCGCTCTGAACGGCGACGAGATGATCCGCCGATGGATGGGGCACGATTCCGTCGGCTCCGTGCCGGTGACGAAATATTCGGTGTACACCGTCGATTGGCTGGTCGTCGCGCCGTGCGTGTCCGTGACGTTCTCATGGCACGAATCGGTCGCGAGCTTTCCGCTCAGACGGCAAATCGTCGCGGAGGTGATGTTGGACGGCGTGCTGAACCACTCCGGGCGATCCTTGCGCGTCGCCGCCGCCATGAAGCGTCCCCACACCGGTACGGCCAGCACTGACGCATAGCCGCCACCGATGATGGTTTTCGGCTGGTCGTATCCAACCCACACGCCCGCGACCAGTCGAGGCGTGAACCCGACGAACCACGCGTCGTGATAGTCGTTGGTCGTGCCGGTCTTGCCCGCCGCCGGCAGACGGAAGCCGACGCTGCGTGCGGCCGCACCAGTTCCAGCATTGACGACGTCCGCCATCATGTTCGACATGAGGAAGGCCGTCTCTTCGCTGACAGCTCGCTCGGGCTTCTGCTCGGCGTTGAACAGCACTTCGCCGTCAGTCGTTTCCACGCGGCGCACGAGGATGGGCGCCTGCACCATGCCACCGTTCGCAAATGAGGCATAAGCGGCCGTCATTGACGACAGCGTGACCTCGCCAGATCCCAGTGCAAGCGACGGCACGCTCGGCACCGAACCGACTCCGAGCTTCTTCGCGTACTGCACCGTGATCGGGATGCCGACGTCCTCGAGCATGCGAACCGCCGCGCGATTGCTCGACGTCTTCAGCGCCGCTCTCATCGTCATCGACGAGCCTTCGCTGTGTTCGTCTTCAGGCACCCACGCACCCTGCAAGGTCATGATCGGTTCATCGAGGTTGTCGATCACGGTCGCCGGCGTGTAGCCCTGTTCGAGCGCTGCGGCATAGACGAATGGCTTGAATGCGGAGCCGGGCTGTCTCTTCGCCTGCGTCGCCCGGTTGAAGTTGCTCCGCTCGAAGTCACGACCACCGACCATCGCCCGCACTTCGCCGGTGCCCGGGTCCATGGCGATCAGCGCACCCTGCAGTGGATTCGCTTCGTCGTCGTTCTTGCGCTTCTGACGCTTCTCGATTTCAGCAATGCCGCGCGCGACTTCCGCCTCGGCAACCTTCTGCATGTCGAGGTCAACGGTCGTGTACACCTTCAGGCCGCCCTGGTAGACACGTTCCCAGCCGAAACGATCGACAAGAAACCGCCGGACTTCTTCTTTGAAGTACTGCCCGTACGCCTCACCACGTCTGAGAGCGTCGTCGAGCTTCACCGGCTCCTTCAGCGCCTGCTGATACGCAGCCTTGTCGATCATCTCCGCGTCGAACATCGCGCGGAGCGCAACGTTGCGCCGTGCCGTCGCCTTCTCGAGGCTCACCGTGGGTGCGTAACTGGACGGGGACTTGACGAGGCCAGCCAGCAAGGCCGCTTCAGCGACTGTGACGGCCGACGCCGGCTTGCCGAGATACCCCAAAGACGCGGCCTCTACACCGTACAGGCCGTCACCGAAATAGACCTTGTTGAGATACAGCTCGAGGATCTGATCCTTGCTGAACTGCTCCTCGAGGCGCGCAGCGACAACGATCTCCGTTAGCTTGCGCCGGTATGTTTTCTCCGGCGTGAGGAAGCTCTGTCGTGCCAGCTGTTGAGTAATCGTGCTGCCGCCCTGTGCCAGACGACCCTCGCGGAGATTGCTCAACGCTGCGCCCGCGACGCGGACGACGTCCACGCCGTTGTGATCGTAGAAGCGCTGGTCCTCAATCGCGAGGATGGCGTTCACCAGGTGTGGCGAGATGCGCGCCAGCGGCACGTCGATTCGCTGTTCCTTGAAGATCGTGAAGGCAGGTTTGTCCGTTCGATCGAAGAGGGTCGTCGCCTGATCCATGGACCCGATGCGACGGAGTTCCTCCACGCCAGGCACCGAGACCACGATCCCGTGGGCGTACCAGATCGAACCGATGACTGCAGCCCATACCCCAAGCGACAACGCCACGACACCCGAAAGAAACAGCGAGGGATGGCGGCGAAAGACGGCCGGCAATTGGGGGGAAAGCTTGATTCGGACTTTCATTGACTTCATAAGCTGGCAACGACCGTGCCACGGCCGAGCAGGCGCCGACGGCTCAGATCCACGGTCTGAATCAGGATACTCGACTCCGGTGACGACGATCCTGTGTCAGCTTTTCACGGCGGCGGTAAATTCGGCCCTATTCCGCTCGGAGAGCCACGACGCTGTTGGCGCGTGTGGCTTTGAGCACTGGGATGCAGCTCGCGGCGGCCGCAGCGAGGCACAGTGCGATAGTGGTCGACACGTAGGTGAACGGGTCGAGCGGATTGACACCGAACAGGACGAGTGATGCCGTGCGACTCACCAGCGCACTGAACACGACGCCGAGCGCAACGCCAATCAACGCGGGTCGAAGCGACTGACGAAGCAGTGCTCCGACTATTGTCGACCTCGTTCCGCCGAGCGCGACCCGCACGGCGATCTCGCGGCGGCGGCGTGCGACGGTGAACGCGACGAGCGAATAGACACCTGAGATCGCCATCACGACGGCGATGACCGCATTCACCCGAATCGACACCTGGCCGAGCCGCACTCCTGAGAACTGGTTCGAGAGTGCGTCACTCATCGTCCGTAGATCAAGAACTGGAAGTTCTCGATCGACGTCTCGAACTGCCGCACGCACGTCTTGAACACGGCTCAGAGGGGCATCAACCGTCGCAACGAAGTAGACGAGCGCGCGACCTCCCACCTGAGCGAACGGCAAGTAGACCTGGCGCACCTGCGGTGACGTGGGGTCGAAGGGACGAATGTCTTCGACCACGCCAATCACGGTCAGCCACGGCGCCGACTCGCCGGCGCCAGCGAGCCGGAATCGTCTGCCGAGTGACTCGTTGTCCGGCCAGTACGCTCGCGCCATCGATCGACTAATCACGGCAACCGGCTGGGAGCTCGCTGAATCCCGGGTATCGAAGGTGCGCCCCCGGACGAGAGGAACGCTCAGCGTCTCGAAGTATCCCGGGGTCACCACCCCGCTGATGGCCCACGGGCTCTGCTCACCCGGAATGTCCGCGCGATCTTCGATCGTGAGTACCTCGGTCGGCAGCCCCAGTCCGCCTCCAACGCTCAAAGGAAACCGTGTGCTGGCGCCTGCCGCTTTGATCGTTCCCAATTGCTGAAGCCGCTCATGGACACTCGTCAGCATACGTGCGGCTTCGGCCGGCTCCGCATACTTGTACTCAGGCACATCGAGCCGGAAGGTGACGACGTTCTCGGACTCGAAGCCGAACGGGAGTGCGAAGTAGTTGTTCGTGGCACGCGCGTAGAGCACGGTAATGATCAACGCGAACGTCGCGATGGCCACCTCGAGCCCGATCAGCACGCTCGCCAGCGGACGCGATCGACGACGGCCGGCCACCGGACCTCCGGACAGCTGCTTCATGGCGTCGCCAGCCGTGACGGAAGATAGCCTGAGCGCCGGCACCAGTCCGAATAGGACACTCGCGAGCAGTGTCATACCGCCGGTAATCGCCAGCGCACCGGCATCGAGGGACAGATCGGACAGATACGGCGTCCGCGTCCCGAGGATTAGGCGAATCTGCTCGATGATCGGAACCGCAATCAGCAGGCTGCATGCGCCTCCCACCATCGACAACGCGATGCTCTCCACGAACAGCTGGCGGACGATGCGGCCGCGGCGTGCACCAAGCGCAGCGCGGATAGCAATCTCGCCTCGCCGTTCCATCCCGCGTGCGAGCAGAAGGTTCGCGATGTGAGCGCAGGCAGCGGCCAGCAGCAGCGTCGTCAACGTCATGACGAGCCCGAGGAACACTTTCTCACCCGGACCAAACGGCAGAAGCCCGCTCACGTAGAGATCCCACCCGGCATTGGTGCGCGGCTGCTCGCGGGCGAGGCGCTGAGCCAGCGTCTGCATGTCGGACTGCGCGCGCTCGAGGCTGCTTCCGGTTCTGAGTCGCGCGATCGCCATCAGCGACCGTGGCTCGCGCGCTCCATCAGCGCGAGGCAACGAGCGCGGCAGCCACACTTCGACGTCTTTCGATTCAAACCAGAATCGCTCGGGCATCACGCCAACGATCGTGTGGGGCCGGCCGTTGATCACGATGTCGCGGCCCACCGCAGATGGATCGGCCCCGAACCTGTTCCTCCACGCGCGGTCGCTCAGCATCGCGACGAGAGTCGCGTCGTTGTTCGCGTCGGCAGCGTCGAACCCGCGGCCCAGCGCCGGAGATGCGTCAAGCAGGCGAAAGAGATTGGTTGTCGCGCGCATGGCCAGGATTCGCTCAGCGTCCCGGCCCCCGGTCATCGTGACCGGCTCGACACGGTACGCGGCGACGTCGTCGAGAGAACGATTGGCCGCCGTGAGGTCCGCGACATCTCCCTCCGAGAGCGGGGCCGCGAAAATGCCGCGCGCCATGTTCTGCGACCACACGCGGGCGAGGCCCGCTGGATCGCCAACCGGAACCGCTGGAAAGAGCAGTGCCTTGTTGAAGCTGAATGACGTGGTGTTCAGCCCGATCCCCAGCGCGAGAATCAGCGCCGCGCCGACCGTGAACGCGCGATTCTTCGTCAGCGACCGGAACGCGTCGCCCGCATCCTGCGACAGCGCGTCGCGGGCGTCGCGCCTCCGCGAGACGCGCATCGAACGCTCCTCGGCGGTCACGCACTCTGCCCGGACACGTCCGACGTCACCAAAGCGTCGCGCCGCCTCCGCGCGCGCCTCTTCATCTGACAGACCGCGTGCGCTCAGATGCTTGACGAGCTCCTCGAGGTGGAACGAGATCTCGTTGTCGATATCAGCGGGCGGATCCGCGCCCCAGAATCGGAGATACCGCCGCCACATTGGCATCCTGGCCATGTTTCGCTCTCAGGTTGTCTGCAGGACCTTGAAGACGGCCGTGGCGAACTCCTTCCAACCGGAGCTCTCGCGCTGCAGGTATTCGCGGCCTCGACGCGTCAGCCGGTAGTACTTCACCTGCCGGTTGTTGTCAGAGACACCCCATTCGGACTCGAGCCAGCCGCGGCGCTCCATTCGATGAAGGGCGGGGTAGAGCGATCCTTCTTCCAGACGCAGGACGTCGTCGGTGACGTCCTCGAGCCAGCGCGCGATGCCGAAGCCGTGCTGCCGGCCGTGCGTCAGCGCCTTGAGAATGAGCAGTTCAACCGTGCCGCGCAGCAGGTCCGGATTTCGTGCGGGATCAGTTCCCATAGACAGCTTATGTAAGCGGCGACTCTATCGCCATTCACATAGACTGTCAATGGGAGCAGGCTGACTATTCGGTCAGGACAATCAGCGGGTCGATCCTGGTGGCTCGCCTGGCGGGCACCGCGCACGCGATGAGCGCCACGGCTGCCAGCACGGCACTCACGAGGAGCAGCACTATCGGGTTCGACGCAGTCACGCCGAACAACTGAGCCTCGAGCGTGCGACGCAGAAGAAGGGACCCGATCTCACCCACGAGCAGGCCGGCCGCGACGAGCACCAGTCCTTCGTGCAGGACGAGCCGGAAGACGCCGGCTGCGCTGCTGCCCAATGCGACGCGGATCCCGATCTCCTTCCTGCGCTGCGTCACGAGGTACGCGAGCACGCCGTAGATCCCGATCGCGGACAGGAACAACGCCACGAAGCCGAACGCAATCGACAGCAGCACGGGCGAGCGACGGTTGGCCAACGATCGATCCGTCCAGTACGACATCGGCTGCATTTCGAACACTGGAAGTTGCGGATCGATGGCGGCCACTTCGCGCCGCAGCGAACCAGACGACATTCCGGGATCACCATCGGTCCTCAGGACGAACGTGAGTCCACTCTGCGGATCCTGCGCGAGCGGAAAGAAGTACGCGCCGACGAGGTTGTTGTCGCCGTCTGTGAGGTTGCGAAGCTTCATCTCTTTCACGACGCCGACGACGGTGAAGAATTCAGTCTTGTCGGTGATCACTGCCGGGTCGGCATCGTCGCTCGGCGAGTACATGCGACGACCGATCGGACTTCGATCAGGCCAGAAGCGACGTGCCAGGCGATCGTCCACGATGACGGCACGCGTGGCGCCGGCGGTGTCGCGCTCGGTGAAAAAGCGGCCCTCGACGAGCGTTGCGCCGATGGCTTCGAAGTAGCCATCCGAGACCCGGACTGCCGCAGGCGCAAGCAGCGATTCTCCAGGTCTCGACCGATATCCTTCCGCCAGAATGGCAGATGCGCTCGCGCTGTTGCCAAGTGGGAGGCTGTCGGTCGCACCAGCGGCTTTCACTCCTGGCAACGCACGCACGCGACGCACGGCGTCGGTCGTGAAGCGCCGGACTGCATCGCGATCGGAGTAGCGGGCAACCGGCAACGACACTGCACCAGTCAACACGCCTCTCGTGGTGAATCCTGGATCGACGGCAAGGACCTTCCTGAAGCTCGCGAACAGGAGGCCCGCGCCAATCAACAGGAGAAATGCACACGCGACTTGTGTGACCACGAGCACGCGTCGCAACGATGTCGCGCCACGGCCTGTGGTCGCAGTTCGTCCTTCTTGTCGCAGCACTCCCAGCACGTCTGTCGACATGGTCGCCGCCACGGGAATGAGCCCAAGCCCCAGACCGATCACGACAGCGGCCGCAAGCGTCGAGAGCACCACGGCTGCATCCAGGCGAATCTCCTGCGAACGCGGCAGCTCCTGCAGGCTGAGAGCGCTCATCGACTGGAGCGCGAACGCGCCGATCGCGATACCGACAGCCGCCGCACCGCACGCGAGGACGAGATGTTCAACGGCTAGTTGCCGGGCGACTCGCCCGGTGCCCGCGCCGAGCGCCAGGCGCGTCGCGAGCTCCTTGAGCCGGACGCGCGAGCGGACCAGTGCCAGGTTCGCGACGTTGACGCAGCCGATCAGCAGCACGAAGAGCGAGCCGCCCCACAGCAGATAGAGCGTGGCTCTCACGTCCTTGACCATCTGGTCCTGCAGACGGTTCACGACGGTGTGAAACCCGGCGTTGACGAGAACTTCCCTGAACGCGGGGAATCGATCGAGGTTGGCGGCGTTCAGCGAGTCGATCTGAGCCTGCGCCTGTTGAACCGTCGCGCCCGGCCTGAGACGCGCAAAGTACGCGACGGTATTGCTGTGTCGTGCCTCGTCTGACTTCTCCTTCGCCGTAAACGACATCGGCGTCCAGAGCTCGATGCTGTCGTCAGTGGGGTTGAACCCTCGCGGCATGACGCCGATGACGATGTAGGGGCGACCGTCGAGGCGAAGGCTGCGGCCGACGACCGGGACCTCGCCGCCGAAATGGTTCCGCCAGAACGAATCGCTGATGACCACTTCGAGCTCGTCGCCGGCTTCGCCTTTTCGATCGATGAAGGTGCGTCCCAGGTGCGGGTCTACCCCTGCGACCTTGAAGAACGACGGCGTGACCTCCATTGCCTCCACGCTCACAGGCGTGCCGCCTTGGTCGACGCTGCGATCGTTCCGCTTGAACACGGCCTGCTCGGCGAAGGACGTGACGTCACGCAGCCGATCGAAGTAATCCGGAACCGCCGAACCCATCGGCTCGTGGACCCCTGCCCCAGGGTAGACGTTCCCGGCCATCACGACTCGCTCGGCATCCGGGAGCGCGAGCGGCTTGAGCAGCACCCCACGGATCACAGAAAAGAGCGCGACGTTCGCTCCGATGCAGACAGCCAGCGTCAGCCCGGCGGTGATCGTAAAGGCCTTGTCCCTTGCGAGCAGCCTGAGGCCGACACGGAAATCCGCAAGGAGTGTGTTCATAGGCAATCGTCCCTAGTCGTAATACGCAGGGGACGTCTTCAAGTTCGCGATGGTCTTGAAATCGTGCTCGATCCAGATTGTCGTCTTCGTCTGCTTCAGGTACGCCTCGATTGCGGCTCGCGACGCGGCAGACTGCTGCACATTGAATTCGTTGTCTGGTGGCGCGCGACGCAACGTCCGCTCGGGTGGATAGTGGTAGAGGTCGCCGCCAAGCATCACCCGGCCGGTCGACGCGAGCCTCAGGACGAGCACCTGGTGTCCTGGTGTATGGCCCGGCGCAGCCTTGATGACTACGGCGCCATCGCCGAAGACGTCGTATTCGTCTTTCTCGATCGAAATGGATTTGCTCTTCTCGAGCTTGTTGTAGAAGGACGGCTCCACGCGCTCGTTTCCCGGCTTCCACATGAACTCACGTTCCGCCGGCGTGACCAACCACGTCGACGCCGCGAACTGATTCAAATTCGCCGAGTGATCCTTGTGTGCGTGCGAGATGGCCACATAAGTGATGTCAGCAGGCGTGTACCCAAGTTCAGCCAGCTGACTCTTCAACGTTCGTTTGACCAGTGCAGCCGCGGTTGAGTTCACGTCATACCGCGCGCCGCCTGCGGCTGCCTGTTTCTCGACTGTCTCGTCAGGAATCACACCGACGTCCCACATCAATGTGCCTTTCGGATGCACAACCAGGAAACACGGCACCGGCATGCGCGCCTCCCCGACTTCGGCCGGTGTCACGTGATAACGCGTCACACCCTCCGTCGAGATCGTCAGCATGCCGCAGTCGAAGACGTACAACTGAACGCTTTTCGGCGGTGACGGCTTCGCGCGCGAGGGACTCTGTGCCGACACGCAGCTACCTGCAACGAGCATCCCGACGATCAAGTTTTTCAGCATCGCGCCACCCTTCAAATGAGTCGCTGAGACGCGTAGGGTAGCGCAGTTCCGGCCGACGCTGGTGTCCTGCCGCATCGCAGGAAGTGCGACGTTGTCGCTACCGGGCACCGCGGGCGCCGCCAACTTCGAACAAATCCGGCGCCTGCTCGCCTGGCATCACCACTGCACCATGGGATGCATGCTGATCAAGGTGTATGACGGCACGAAATCGAACGGCGGGCGAAGCCTGTGCGAGACCTGTCGCAACGCGACCATCACGCGCGGGGCAAAGCTCGAGGACGAGATCGTCCGATGCGAGGCGCAGCCGATGACGACGCCCGTCCTCATCAGGTTCAAGGTGACAGAGTGCTCGGCCTACGTCGACGCCCGACTCCCGACGTACGCGCAGCTGCTGGAGCAGGCGTGGATCCTCAAGCCGACGAGCGGACGCCGCCAGGCCGGCTTCGTGCGCAGCAGCGACCTGCGCGACGACGAGTTCAGGCAGCTGCTGTCGGAGCTGCACCACTCCGAGTAGCCGCGGTTCGCGTCGGCGCTTGACCGGCTGAGACAGTCCAGAGTAAGTATATCCATAATGGTTACATCCACTGTGAAGCATGGGGCACGGCAGCCCGCCGAAGACGAGGCCGCGGCGGTCCTCACGCCGGCGGTCTTTCACATCCTGCTGGCGCTCGCTCACGGCCACTCGCACGGCTACGGCATCATGCAGGATGTCGCAGCGTTCACGAGCGGCGAGCTTCGGCTGGGGCCGGGCACGCTCTATCGCTCCATTCAACGGATGCTCGTCGATGGCTTGATCGAGGAACTCGAAATCGCGCTCCACGACGAGTCAGACGCCGATCGTCGGCGGCACTACCGGCTGACGAAGAAGGGCCTCGAGATCGCGCAGCGAGAAGCCAGGCGGCTGGCGGGGCTCGTCGACATCGCGCGCGACCGCAACCTGCTGGTCAAACGAGCGGTCACACCTCGACCGCCATCGCCACGAAAAGGGGGCCGGCGTTGATTGCTCCGGTCCCCGAGGACTTTCACACCATCACCCCGCAGCTCGTCGTCAGCGGTGTGGCCGGAGCCATCGACTGGTACAGGCGTGCGCTCGGCGCGCACGAGTTGCTGCGAAACATGGCGCCCGACGGCAGTTCAATCATGCATGCCGAGCTGCTGCTCGGCGACTCTCGTTTTTTCGTCGTCGATGAGTTTCCCGGGACGTTGACGTCGCCCGCGACGCTGGGCGGCACGGCCGTCACGCTGCACCTCTACGTCCGAGACGTCGACGCGCTGTTCGGCCGGGCCGTCGACGCCGGCGCGACCGTGCTGATGCCGGTCGCCGATCAGTTCTGGGGCGATCGCTACGGCATCCTGAGCGATCCCTATGGCCATCGCTGGTCGATCGCCAGCCGGATCGAGGATCTTTCACCGCGCGCGCTCCAGCAGCGCGCCGCCGACTGGTCAAAGGAACAGACAAAGGATCAACAGTCATGACGCGCACGCGAATCGCCCTGACCACTTTCGCCGCGTTTGTCGTCTCGCAGGTCATGGCCGTGCTGATTCACGGCTTCATCCTCGCCGCTGACTACGAGCCGTACGACGGCACGCTGCTCCGGTCGGGTGCGGACGCGTGGCAGTTCATCTTTCTTCCTGTCGCACACCTCGCGTTCATCTGCGGGCTGATGTGGGTGTACACCCACGCTCGGCTGACGGGATCGCGCGCGCGGCAGGGCATGACCCTGGGTGTCATCGGATGGATCATGGGACAGGCTCCTGTGTGGTTGTTGTGGTACGCGGAGCAACCCTGGCCGGGCTCGCTTGTCGTGAAGCAACTCGGACTCGAGCTCGTGTCGTCGCTGCTGATTGCCTTCACGATCGTCTTCATCGCGCGTTCGTCGGCTGATACGCCGATACTCGCGACTGCACAAAGATGAGCCCTATAGAGGACGGCCCGACGAGAGGCAACCTGGGCAAAAACGCCGCAACGCCTGTAATCGTGCGACTTGCTCGCCAATTTCGATCTGGCACGACGCTTGGAATCTTACCTGGCAGGAAGCCCACGGGGCTTATGACAGGGGGGATAGAGATGAACTCATACGCGGCAGGAATCACAGCGGCGCTGATTTCGGGCGTGGTGATGTATTCGGCTGGTGCGAAAGCAACGCAACTGGATGCATTCACCAACAACCCGGCGTTGGTCCAGACGGCGCAAGCACAGTCGGCCACCGGCGCGACCGCGCTGCGACCTGTCGCAGCGCCTCCGGTGACGACGGCGCCAATCAACCGTAACGCGACGCGGCGGCGCACCGTGAATCGCACCACGACGGCTGCGCGCGACGATCGCGAGATCGTTCGCCGCGAGGAGATTCGTGACGACGATCGTTCGTGGGGCAAGACCGCGATGGTCATCGGCGGAGGCGCCGCATCCGGCGCCGGTGTCGGCGGCATCGTCGGGGGCAAGAAGGGCGCGTTGATTGGTGCGGCGATCGGCGGGGGCGCCGCCTCGATCTACGAAGCAACCCAGCGGGACTGACGTTCAAATCGAACAGTCGCAGGGGGGCGGGTGACGACACCCGTCCCCCTATTTGTGTACGACGAACTCCTGGCTGACGCTCCCCAACGTCGTCCGGGAGCAGCGGGCCGCGAGTTTCAACAGGCGAAGGAGCACCTGCGCGGT
>Ga0070674_100001814_pt1 | contig 11584 bp, 10 predicted proteins | sample KBSM33metaG_FD_65344 | JGI IMG/M metagenome (GOLD analysis project Ga0070674, IMG submission 65344) | Miscanthus rhizosphere microbial communities from Kellogg Biological Station, Michigan, USA - KBS M3-3 metaG | ecosystem: Host-associated > Plants > Roots > Rhizosphere > Soil ... | reverse complement strand
GGTCGTATGGAGGGTTTCGCGGGATCCAGTCTGGCATCGCGTGAGACGAAGTACACGCGCCGTAGGCGGCTCAGTGCGCCCGGCGTGACCTGCACGCCATCGGGCGATTCCGCCGCCGTTTCACCGCGGTCATCCGTTCCGTCGAGATTCCGCTGGCGATCGGTGGTCAGCGCCTCGAGCACCGCGCGATCGACGCGAAGTGGAAACGGCAGTGCGATCGCAAACACGTCCCGGTCTTCCGCACGAAAAACGACTGTGTCGTCGGCCCACTGAACAGCTCCTCGACGCGCGAGACCCCACGCCAGTGACGATTTGCCTGTTCCAGACACAGCGCAGAATGCCGTCACGCCGTCGTCGAGGCCGACGGCGCTTGCGTGAAGTCCTTCGTGTTCCCGGCCGATGAGGACGAACGGAAGTACGTGACGGGTGAACGTGTCGTGCAGATCTGCCGGATCGGCCCCGGGCTCAGGATGCGCAAGCACGGGTCCGGTTGACGAGAAGTGGAAGGTCCCGAGGTGCGGCCAGTGCATCCACCAGGCGGTGGTCGTGCCGCCACCGAAGGCGGCAAGACGGCCTTCGGTGTCGAACCATTCCTGCTGCCGGACGCCTGGGAGCTGCGTGGCGTCGGCGGCTTGCCGCGCACTCAGCACTTCGAGATCCGGAAGCGCTGTCACGTGGCCCGCGGGAGCGTGTCCCATCAGGTGGGAGCGACGATCAGCAGCCGCAGGGTTTCGGGTTCAACCCCTTTTGGCAGCGCATCTCGCCAGGGTCGCCACCGGTGATGCTGAGTTTCCCACCACCCGTGTTGAGCATCTCCCCGACGGTGCCCTTCAGTTCAAGCGCCGGCGTTCTCCACTCGCGCTTCTGCGACGCGGTCACGTCGTTGCGATTCATGATTTGTGCATCCTTCGCGGCGCCTGACTAGATACGGCGTCTCAACCACGTCTCCAGGTTGAGCAGACTCCACGCTCGGCCTGGCGAGTCCAGTCGGCGAAATCCTGGCTGAGTACTCACCTCTGATTGTAACCCGGTTGAGCTTATGACTCCAGCTTGTGCCAAAGCGTGCAAACCGCCGAGCTGATTCCACGCGACCTCGATCTCACGCCACATGATGCCGCTGAACACCTGATGCGCGTTGACCTTCACGCGCTGCTCCAACCCGAGTCCGGGGAGGCGTTTGGCGACGCGGCGGCGGAGCAGCCATTTCGATCGTCCATCTTTCACGAGCAGATTCGGCGGCACGCGGTACAGGAGCGACACGAGATCGACGTCCCAGTACGGATGCAGCACATGCTGAGTCGTCCGGCGGCCAAACTCCTGCGTCTCTTCCATGTCGTGCGTCAGGGCGGGATGCGCGAGCGCGACGCGCGCTTCGCGCATGTAGAATCCGGCCTTCGGACGCGCCGGCGCGATCCATTGCTCCACGCGTTCGTTCATCGACCGACGCACTGCCGGGTCGGGCGCGATCCATTCAGGGCGCTCGGCGAGCAGCCGCCGCCGCCGATCCTGATGCCATGTGTTCGGGGCCACCCAATCGAGAGCCGCGCTCGCGAGCGGACGCAGGGCCACGCGCGACACCACACCCATTGCCTGACCGAGGCCGATGATGTCGTTGGACCGGCGAATCGTTTGCAGCTGCCGCCACGCGGCGATCAGCTGACCCTGACCGACAAGGTCCGCGAGCAGGTACGGTGATACGGTGAGCCATTCGTCGCCACCGCGGCCCGTGAGGATCAATTGCGCGCCGCGCGCGCGGCCGCGGCGTGCCAGCTCCGCGTACGCCGGCGCCCACATATTCCACATCGGCTGCGGCCAGTCGGCCGTCATCGAGAGCGCCGCCTCGAGCAGTCCTGTCGGACCAGCCGCGTCGCCGAACTGGACGAGATCCTGTTCGAGCCCGAGCTGTTGTGCGACACCTCGCTGGATGGTTTGCTCGTTGGTGTCGCCTTCGGTGAATCCGAGCGAAAGCGCGAACGGCTTCGGCGCGCCGCGGCGCGTGAGCTCGTCAGTCGCAGCGATCGCAATGCCAATCGAGTCGAGGCCCCCGCTCAAGAACACCGCCGGCGGCTGCGGACCCGCCGCAGTCAGCGCCCGCCGGACCGCGCGCGCGAGCACGTCGTCGAACTGATCCAGATCGTCTTCGGTGAGCCATTCGACCGGGCGATCGTCAGACAGTGACCAGTAGCGCTCTGTCTCAGCGCCTGCGGCGCGAATCGTCAGCCGCGACGCCGGCAGCACGCGTTGAACGTCGCGGTACGTCGTGGCTTCGGGAACGGGATACCAGCCGCACAACCATTCGCTGAGTGCCACGGCGTCGATGGCCCGCGAGATGCCCGGCTCTCTCGCGAGCCGATCGGCGCTGCCCGAAAAGAGCCAGTCAGCACCGTGCCGCGCCGAGAAGAGGGGTTGAAAGCCGACGTGATCGCGGGCGACGATCACGGCATTGGCGCGGCGATCCCATATCAGCAGTGCGAACGGGCCGCGGAACCGCTCACAGGCGATCGGTCCTTCGCGCTCGTGAAGGCGCAGCGCAATCTGTGCGGCTGTCTCGCGCCGATCGGGATCGAGTTCGTCTGCGTTGGTGAGCAGCCCGCTGAACACCGCGAGCGTGTCGCGCGATTCAGCGATGGAGACACGGCTGCCGGTCGTACCGGAAACCGTCAGCGTGAGTGGCGTGGCGTTGGCTGGAACTGAGACGCGCGCGACCCAGTCTTCATGCCATGGCTCGAGCGCGTCCTGCTCCCGGTCAGCGGCCGTCGACATCCAGCAGGCCTTCGCGGACCATCGCCTCCACGAGCGGCGTCAGTTCGAGTCGCACGCGCTCGGGATCCACGTCGAATTCGCGCTGCAGCTGCTCGAAGACATCGCCTTCGGCGCACCCGGTGCCGATGATCTCCCACGCGCGAAGTCCCGTGGCGTTCAGCTCGAAGATCCGGTTCGTGCGGAGGTGTACGAGGACGCCCGTGTCGCCGAGCCGGCTCGACGCGACGTCGTGGTTTTGCCGCAGCACGCGAGTGGTCGATTCAGGCATTCGACGCACGACTCCGGGAGCGCGAACGTTTGGACGCTACGCCGCGCGTTGCAGCAAGTCAAGCGACCGGAGACGCCCTGCACGTTCCCGCACCGGTGCGACTTGCGCAATGCGTTATCGGCACCACGTGCCGCAATCTCGCATCCGAGTTAAGATCCACCGCGATCGCAATGTCACTGCGACTCGGCTTCGACATGGATGGCGTCCTCGCGGACCTCAATCAGGCGCTGGTCCGCGAAGCGCTGCGTCTGTTTCCGGACGATCAGGAACCGAAAGCCGGACCGAGCACGGATGCGGTCGCCGCGGCACCTGGCGGCGATGTCGCCGAAACCACGCCACCGTCGCTCGCGCTGACGTCGCGCCAGGAACGGGAGCTCTGGGACACGGTTCGCTCCACGCACAACTTCTGGGAGACGCTCGACGAGACCGAGCCGGGGATTGTCGCGCGCCTCGCCGCGATCGCCGCCGAGCGACGATGGGATGTGATCTTCCTTACAAGTCGTCCCTCGTCGGCCGGCGATCCAGTACAAGTGCAGAGCCAGCGCTGGCTGCAGCGACTCGGCTACACACTCCCGGCGCTGTATGTGGTCTCGACCTCTCGCGGGCGCATCGCCCACGCGCTCGAGCTCGATGTGGTCGTGGACGACCGCCCCGAGAATTGCCTGGACGTGGCGATCGACTCCAAGGCTCGTGCGATCCTCATCTGGCGCGGCGCGGAAGGCGGCGTGCCGGCCAGTGCCCGCCGGCTCGGCATCGGTGGAGTGCCAACGGTCGCCGCGTGCCTCGACCTCCTCATCGAAGCCGACACGGAGGCGCCAGACGGCCTCGTGAGCCGATTGACGAAACTCCTCCGTCTCAAGTCGTCAGCTCCAGCCCGCGCAGGTGTCTGACAGTTACCGATTCGCTGGTTTCCGTTCAATTTTGTAAGTCCTGCCAAGTGTGCGGATCCGCCCATTCTCCGACAACTGTCTGTACGGCAATTAGTTAACGGCGGCGTGCCGCGAGGTACGCAGGTTGTAACTGCAGTGGCGGGAATCGTCAGGCCAAACGTCGCGGCCGTGACGATTCAGGGGCAGCAACGCCCCGGAAAGGTCCGCCATGCGCCGTCTGCTTCCTCGGCTGGCTGTCGTGGCCATCACACTCGGGATGGCTGGATTCTGCACGACTGCACGCGTCAGCGCGGAGGAGCAGCTCACGGCTTCCGCTGCCGTGGCGGCTGAACAGTCCATCGCGCTGCCGGCAGTGCTCGCTTCCGGTGTCACCGTCCCCGCAGCATCCGTCCCGCATATCGAGCCGTCCGCATCGTCCCTTCCTGTGATGCGTCCGTCCCCGGCGTTTGGCGACAGCCGCCGCCCGGTGTTGCTGCCGCCGCTCTACGCGTCGACGATCGTGCTGCAGGCGTTGGACGCGCATTCGACGATGAGCGCCATCGGGAATGGTGCGCACGAAGCCAATCCGTTCATGCAGGGCGTCGCGAAGAACAACGGCGCGATGGTCGCCGTGAAAGCCGGCGTGGCGGCGAGCACGATCTACTTCGCGGAGAAGATGTGGAAGCGCAATCGTGTCGGAGCGGTGGCGATGATGATCGCCCTCAACACGATCGACGCATTGGTCGTCGTCCACAACTACGGCGTGGCCTCGCGCCTGCGCTGATCGCCGGCGACTGCGGTCGCACGAGCGGCGGTCGGCTCCGGCGGCGGGAGACCAGGGGGCGGCACACGTGCTGACGCACGCGGACCGCCCCGTTTTGCATGTGCACAGCGTTGCGCGAGCGCGTTCGCCGGACGCGTTCTGCTCTAGTATGGTCGCGGCGGCGCAAACCTGGCGCCGGGCTTCCCACGGATGGCCACGCTTTCGACACTCCTGACCGCCGCACTCCCGACGCTGGTGCTGGCTCTCATCGGGCTATGGACCGCGCTATCGGTCTACCTGTTCGTGGCGGGACGCCGGGCACGGATGAACGCCGTCATCGTGGAGCAAACGGTGGCCACCGTCCGCCGCATCGAAGCCAGCGGCGCGCTGCCGGAGCTTCAGGTCAAGGAACTGGGACGTCTGGCCGCAAGTCTCGACAAAGTCTCGGTGCTTCGGACGGCGACTGCACTACCGGAACGATCGCCGGCCGTCGAGGTCTTCGCTCGATCGGCCACGACGCACCATGGCCTGGAGTGGTTCGTCCAGCAGGCGTCCGCGTCACGCAGTCCGCGCGCCAACTGGCGGCGAATCTCGGCGCTGCGGCTGCTCGCCCATCAGGGGTACTCGAATCTCGTGCCGCTCCTCGGCCAGGCCGCGCAGGATCACGACTCGGAAATCGTCGGCGCGGCGCTTGCGCTGCTCGGCCGCATTCCGGACATGAAGGCGGCGGACATCCTCGTCCACTCTCTCACCGGAGCGCACTACGCCCCGTCGCGCGTCGCCACGTACCTCGATCAGTTTCCGTTGCCGCTCCCCGCACAGCTTCGGCCGATGTTGCACAACACGGACGCCGGGATCCGCTACTGGGGGGTCACGCTGCTCGCGCGTTATTCGGACGCGCCCGGACTCGAGCAGGACCTGACGGCGCTCACGAATGACCCGGCGCCGCTGGTGCGTCGCGCCGCAATCGCGAGCCTCGCCCGCGTGAACGCCGCGGCAGCGGTGACGGCGGCACGTCCGCTGCTGAGCGACAGCGTGTGGTACGTCAGGGCGCACGCTGCACGCGCCATCGGTGAAGCCGGCAATCCCGAATTCGCCGGCGACATCGCACCGCTGCTGGCCGATCGTGAGTGGTGGGTGCGGACCGCCGCTAAAGAAGCCCTCCAGCGAATGGGCTCCGAGGTCTGGTCCACGCTCGTGCCCTATCTGGACCACACCGATACCTTTGCGCGGAACGGCGCCGCAGAAGTGCTGCAGAACATCGGCATCCTCGACAGCCTCATCGTCCTGGAAGCGGCGACCGCTCGGCCGAGCCAGACCAAGATCGATATGCTGCGGAAGATTGCCGCGGCAGGGGGCACGCGCATGACAGAGGCGCTGCTCGATCGCGTGGATCTGCCGACGCGCCCGCGAGTCCGGGAGCTGCTGGCGAGCCTTGGGCTCGAGCCCGCGGGAGCATCTCTATGACAGGCTCTCCGCTCTCGACCGCCGTGACCGTCGCGGTCGTGTACCTGCTGATCGCGTATGCGCTCGGTGGACCATTCGTGCTGCTGCAGCTGATCGTTCGGGCCGTCAGCCGCCGGCGAAACCGCTACCGCAGCGTGCCGGATGACGTGCTGGCGAGCTCGCGTTTCACGATACCGGTGAGCGTGGTCATGCCGACGTTCGGCGTGAGCGTGTCGGATGCGGTTCACCAGCTGCTGCTGCTGAACTATCCGGAATTCGAAGTCATCATCATCAACAACGGCGCTGCTGACGCGCTCGAGGAGCTCCGGGAACGGTTCTCGTTGAACGCGTGCGAGGTGTTCTACCGGCGCACGCTGCCGACGCCTCCTGTGCGCGCCATCTTCAGGAGCACATCGGATCCGCGGCTGCTCGTCATCGACTGCCCCGGCCACACGCGCGGTGACGCGCTGAACGTCGGCGTGAATCTCGCGCGGTATCGCTACATCTGCTGCGCGGACAAGGACGCGCGCTACACGCCCGAGGCGCTGCTCGTCGCGATGCGCGCGGCGATGGACGATCCGGCCACCGTAGTCGGCGTGACGACGTCACTTGCGGCGCTCGACAGCGACCCGACCGCTGGTCTTGCGGGTCAATCGACAGCCTCGGCTCTCCGCTCGCTGTCGAACCTGCGCGGCCTGCTCGCGCGGAACAGTCAGCGGCGTCTCGGCCTTTCACTCGACGTGAAACCTGGTTTCACGCTCTGGCGCCGTGACGTCGTCGTGGAGGCTGGCGGCTTCTCGACGGATGTGAGTCCGGAGCGGCTGGAGATGACCGTGCGCGCGCATCGCCAGCTGCTGCGCACGCGTGTGCCCTATCAGATCCTGCATGTCACCGAACCGGTTGGGGCCCCGCGACAGGAGCCGACGCTCGCGCAGCTGATCGCCGAGCGGCAGCAGCGCCATCAGGCCATGGCGCGGATCCTGTGGCGATATCGAGGCATGTTGTTCAATCCTCGCTACGGGCGGATCGGAACGGTCAATCTGCCGCAGTATCTCTTCGCGGCCGTGATCGTCCCGTGGCTCGAGCTGGCATGCCTCCTGGCGCTGCCGTTCGCGGTGGTTGCCGGCGTACTGTCGCCACTCAACCTGTTTCTCGTGATCGCAGCCGTCGGTTTTGGAAACGGCATCCTGCTGAACACGGCCATGCTGCTCGCGCCGTGGCCGCCCGACGATCGCTCGCAGCTGCGGCTGCTCGCGCTCGGACCCTTCGAAGTGTTCGTATGGCGGCCCGTGCAGCTCTACTCGCGGCTGCTGGGACTCGCGAGACTGGTCACGTCAGCGCGCGGCGACGCGGCCGCGTAGAAGAAGTCTGCGATCAGATCGCGGAGCGCGGCGAGCGATTCGCACTGGTTAATGGCCATGCGGAGATGCGAACCGTTCTCGAACCCCTTCGTGTACCACGCCGCCAGCGCGCGAACCTTGTTGATGACCCAGCGCTCGCGTCCGCGCGCCACGTGCGGCGCGGCGGCCTGATCGGCCCGCAGCGCCGAGTGCCGGAAGCCCTCCGCTTCGTCCACACCTTCGTTCACCAACAGGTCGATGTAGTCGAGCAGGAACCGTCCGCGATCCTCGGCCGTGACCACGCGCGGAGTTCCGCCGTTGGCGAGATCGGCAGCCTGCGACAGGATCCAGGGATTCCGCAGCACACCGCGGCCCACTAGGACGCCGCTCACGCCGGTCTTTCGAAGGCGCTCGATGATCTGCGCCGGCTCGACGCAGTCGCCGCTGCCAAACACCGGAATGCTGACGCTTTCAGCAACCTTGGCAATCAGATCCCAGTCAGAGTGGCCTGAGTACGATTGCGCGGCGGTGCGGCCGTGCACCGCTACGGCGGCGGCGCCGGCGTCTTCGACCATCCGCGCGAGCGTGGGTGCGTTGATCTCGTCGTGGTTCCACCCCGCGCGCATCTTGACGGTCACGGGAATGCGAACGGCGCGTGTCATTGCGGCGATGACCGACGCCGCATGCGCGGGCTCGCGCATCAGGCTGCAGCCCGCATTGTGTTTCGCGATCTTCGGTACGGGGCAGCCCATGTTGACGTCGACGATGTCGGCGCCGAGGCCTTCGACGACCTGAGCGGCTTCCGCCATGCGATCGGGATCGCCACCGAACACCTGAATCGAGACAGGCCGCTCTTCCTCGGTGTATTCGGCGTACTCCAGCGTGCGATCGATGCCGCGCACGAGTCCTTCGGAGCTCACCATCTCAGTGACGACGAGGCCACATCCGCCCTGACGCTTGACGAGACGGCGGAAGGCCGTGTCGGTCATACCCGCCATCGGGGCGACGACGTACGGGGACGGGAGAGAGATGGGACCGATTTTCATGTCCTAGAGCGCCCTTACGTCCGCCGCGTCCACCGTGACGCTGACACCCTGTCCTATCAAATCGACGGACAGAATCAGTCGTGCCTGTGTGCCCTTCCGGACGAGACGTCCGACGACGCCTTTGAGGGGTCCGTGCGTGACCTCGACGCGTGTACCGGTCGTGATCGTCGGACACGGATCATAAGAGAGAGAACTGGCCAGAAGCGCGCGGATCCCCTCGATCTCGTGATCAGGCACCGGCGCGGGCTCGCCGTTGAACGACACAACGGAAACGACGCCTGGGCACGCCAGGACTCTCAGCCTGGCTGATGAACTGAACCGGGCGAAGCAATAGCCGGGAAAGAGCGGCCACTCGATCTGTTTCTTCCGGTCCTTCCAACGGCTCCAACGGGTGATCGTCGGCAGGAACACTTCGAGACCGCGATCCCGGATCTCATCGTGAACTTTCCGCTCGTGCCGGCCTCGCGTCCAGATGGCGTACCAATGAGGCGAGGTCTGTGATGACCCCGCATCGAGATCCGGGGTCCTCGAGCTTCCTGCCATTCGTCGCTCAGTGGCTGGGCGGCGCCGGCGGTGCACCAGCCGCAGCAGGTGGTGCGCCGGGCGCGGCACCGGGCGCACTCTCAGCCGGAGGGGCGGGAGTGGACGCTGCCTGCCTTGCGACTTCCGCGTCGTACACCTTGTGGAGCTCGTCGTTCTTCCACTCGATTGTGGCCTGGGATCGTTGCTTGTCCAGATACTTGCGCAACTCGGATCGCCGCTTCTGCTCGAAGAGCTTCTCGGCGATCTGATCGTGCGCTTCCTCGGCGCTCAACACCGTGTCGCCCGTGCGAGCTTCGAGCTTCAGGAGCTGGTACCCCTTTGGAGTACGCAGGACGTCGCTGAGGTCGCCCACCTTCATCTTTCCAAGCAGCTCACGCAGCGCCGGCGCGAGCTCGGCCTCGTTCATCGGCCCGATCAGCCCGCCGTTCGATTTCGACGGAGCCGTGGACGTCTCGGTCGCCAGCTTCTCGAACGACTCACCGGCGAGGGCACGCTCACGCAGTGCCGTCACGATGTTCTTCGTCTGCTCCTCGATCCCGGCATTGAGCCCCTTGGGATCTGCCGGAACCGCAACGAAGATCTCGCGCAGCGTCACCGTGCCTGGCTTCGTGAACTCGGCGAGGTGATCGGCGTGGTACTTCCGCGCCTCTTCTTCCGAGATGCCCACCTTCCCCATCACCTCGCTGCCCTGGACGCGCGAGATGATCATGTTCTTCTCGAGATTCTTGCGCAGTTCGGCCATCGTCATGCCTTCCTGCTTCAGCGCGTTCTGAAACGCCTGGTCGTCCTCGAGTTTGTTCTCTTTCCGGATCTGGTCGACGATGTTCTTGAACTGCTCGTCGCTGAGCGAGTACTTGAGATCCTTGCCGCGCTGCAGGAGCAGGAGCTCGTCGATGGCGTCCACGATGAGCGCGGGCGTGACCTCGGCGATCGCCTCCTTCAACTGATCCGGCGACGCGCCCTGCGTCTGCAGATTCTTGGCCCGCAGTGCCTGCACCTGGCGCTGCTCGAAATCCGTCTTGGTGATGATGTCGCCGTTCACCTTGACGATGATCTGCTCGAGGATCTCGGCGCGAAGCGTGACCGATGCCGCCGCGACCAGGAGTCCTACGACGAGGCCGCGCGTGATCTTGACCATTACTCGTCCTTCCACACCAACTTAGGCGATCTTACCGTCACCCGAGCAGGTCGCTCAACAACCCGCCCACCAGTGTAAAGACGCCGTGCTCGCCCCGCGGGTCTTCGGCGGCGGGCTTCAGGATCTCGGCCTTCGTGAACCCCGGCTCCACCGCGCCGGTCGTCGCCCGGGCCGTCCACCACGACGGAGGTGCCGGGGACTCGGCTGGTCCGCCTTTTCGCCGGACCGGAGCGCTCACCGCCGGGCCGCTACGCCCCTGCTGAGGTGCGCTGCCGGCCGGTTTGCCAGCCCGGGCAGCAGCCGAAGCCCCCCGTCCGGATCCGCCGCGCAGATCGAGCCGCAGGCCGGCCGGCGGAATCAGCGTCAGATCGGGCCGCCGTCCCACAATTGCCAGAAGGCGCTCGGGATCCAGCCGTGTCTGCGGGCGGAACCGAAACACGACCGTGTGACCTTCACGGTCGACCGATTCGGCCGACAGCCGATCCGCCATGATCCGAATGCGTCCGTAGTCGGCGAGATTGAGCACCGAGCCCGGCAGCGGACCGTAGCGATCGCGCACTTCGGCGAGGACCCGATCGAGCTCGTCGTCGCGCCGCGCCGACGCCATCTGCCGGTACACCATGAGCCGCTGATTCATGTCGGGGATGTACTGGTCGTCAATCTTGAGGTCCACGCGCAGGTTCACCGCCGCGCGCAGATCGTCCTCGACGTCCTCGCCCTTGAGCTCACGGACCGTCTGCTCCAGCAGCTTCATGTACATCTCGAAGCCCACCGCGTCGATCTGCCCGCTCTGTTCCCCGCCCAGAAGATTGCCGGCACCGCGTATCTCGAGATCGAGTGCGGCCACACGGAATCCGCTCCCGAGATCGCTGAACTCACGTATCGCCGACAATCGCTTCTTTGCGACGGGCGACAAGTTGTCTTCCGGAGGAATCAGGAGATACGCGTACGCGGGACGATCCGATCGGCCGACACGCCCGCGGAGCTGATACAGCTGCGCGAGCCCATACCGATCCGCCCGGTTGATGACGATCGTATTGGCATTGGGAATGTCGAGGCCGTTTTCGACGATCGTCGTCGCGACGAGCACATCGAACTTGCGCGCCACGAAATCGAGCATCGCGCGCTCGAGCTGATCCTCGCTCATCTGGCCGTGGCCGACGACCACCTTGGCTTCGGGTACGAGACGCGTCACCAGATTCGCGATGGAATAAATCGACTCGACGCGGTTGTGGACGACGTAGATCTGGCCACCGCGCGCAAGCTCCTGTCTGACTGCACGCGCAATCACCTGCGCATCGAACTTCACCACGTTCGTCTGAATCGACAGCCGGTCTTTCGGTGGTGTCTCGATGATCGACATGTCGCGGATGCCGACGAGCGACATGTTCAGCGTCCGCGGAATGGG
>Ga0070674_100001812_pt1 | contig 11600 bp, 8 predicted proteins | sample KBSM33metaG_FD_65344 | JGI IMG/M metagenome (GOLD analysis project Ga0070674, IMG submission 65344) | Miscanthus rhizosphere microbial communities from Kellogg Biological Station, Michigan, USA - KBS M3-3 metaG | ecosystem: Host-associated > Plants > Roots > Rhizosphere > Soil ... | reverse complement strand
AGAATCTCTTCCTCCAGCTCCCCTGCGCAGTGTTGGGCAACTTGGTCCGGAGCTGCGCCGGCGGGCGGCCGGTAGGTGTTGGCAGGAGATAGATGTGAAGCCGGAATGAGGGCCCCCTCGAACGGATCCCGCCGCTCCTTGAATTCCGATACGGATAGGGCTCCCAGCGTATTACCATGCCACGACCTTCGCCGTGCTATGAACCGCCGGCGCGAAGGTTCGCCATTCACCGTATGAAAGTGGAGCGCGATCTTCAGTGCCGACTCGACCGCTTCCGAGCCGCCTGTCGTGAAGATCATTCGTTCGTAACCGCGACCGCATTGGTTCGCCACGATCTCGGTCAGTTCCTCCAGCGGGTCACTGGTGAAATTGTACCGGTAGCCATGCGCCACGCGATCGAGCTGCTGCTTGATGGCCTCATTCACTTCGGGGTGCGCATGCCCCAGGCAATAGACAGCCGGTCCTCCCGAGCCGTCGATATAGTCCTTTCCTCGAACATCGAAGAGGCGGGTGCCCTTGCCGTACGCGATCTTCGGAAGATCGGCGCTGGGCACCTCGCCTTGGGTTGGCCCGGGAGAATTGGTTGCCGTACGATCCATCACCAGTCTTTCTTGAGGCGGCGGGGCTGCAGGCATTGCTAGCGGAGCCAGGAGTCTTCGTCAAATTTGCTTGAAGTGCAGGGGTTTTCGTCTTATCCCACGAAATCTGTTGGCACCAATCGACGGATTGATCGATGCGGCTGCTGGTCCTGCAGCATTGTCCTGTAACGCCGATCGGGCTCGCGGGTGAGCGTGCAATCGAACGCGGCGCCGAGCTTGTCACCTTGTTTCCTCATGACGGCGACCGGGTGCCGGAAACAATGGCCGGATTTGGCGGACTCATTGTGCTGGGGGGACCGATGCATGCCGGCGACGATGCCCGGTATCCGGCTTTCAGGCCGATGCTCTCGCTGATCAGAGAATGCAGAGCGGCCAACGTGCCAGTTCTGGGTCTCTGTCTTGGGGCACAACTCATCGCGCGCGCTTTCGGGCAACTGGTTTATCGCTTCGGGGCCTTGGAGGTTGGCTACCCGACGGTTCATCTGACGTCGGCAGGCCGAATTGACCCATTGTTTCAGGGGCTCGATCCCGAACAGCGCATCATGCAGATGCATGAGGATAGTTTCGATTTGCCACGGGAGGCCGTGCTCCTGATGCGCAATGACACATGCGAGAATCAGGCGTTTCGGATCGGCGCATCGATCTATGGGATTCAGGCGCACCCAGAGGTGACACGGAAGGACGCTCGCAATTTTCCGCGGGACTGCTGGATCGCTATGACGCGGCACTATGGAGATCAAGCAGAAGCGGTTGAGCGACGGGTGCTCTCGGAGGTCGACGCGTACTTTGAAAGCGGTGCAGCTTTCTGCAGAGCGATCACAGATCGGTGGCTCAGCCTGGTGGGTTCAAGTCTCAGCAAACCGACTAGAGATTGCCAGGAGATCTCTCAGGCAAGGTGAACGGCGTCGGTTCAAGAAACCGGCAAACAACGTTGCTCGTGATCCTCGCGACGTTGTTGCTGTACTGGTGGTGCGACAGCGAGGCAGCCCAGGCGATGGAGCCTGTGGCAAATATCGCTCCGCCAGACGGCGTTTCAAAGAAAACCAGCTCGGCCCGAACCAGCGGGTTGTCGAGGCCGTCAACTGACGGATGCGTCGACATCATTTCCTCGACCGTGACGAGATAGACGTTGCTGTGGCCGGTGGAGCGCGCGAGAGTGAGCGCGTGCGTTGGCGTGCCGAGTATGGCATCCGCGGCGTCCAGCTCCAGACCCGCGGCGCCGCCGAGGATGCCGAAGTCACCGATGCGATCGTCCTTGGCGATCCCTTCGAATATGAAGGCGGCACGCGGATCAAAGCTCGCTTCTGTTCGTTCGTACCAGTGGCATGAGTCGAACCCTTCCGCCACGAATCCAACTCCGACCAGCCTTTGTGGTGGTCGGCCATTGCTGCGCCAGAGCCCACCGGATTCGCCATCAAACTGATTGTGCCGCTCGCCTGCCGGCATTTCAAAGCAGCGCGTGCCGGCTTCACCGCGACGCACCTCAATCACGCCTGGATGAGCCTCGTGCGTGGCGACCCTCCAATAGAAGCCATTCCCCCCCAGATAGACCAATCGACCGCCGCCACCCAGCCACTTCTCGATCCCATCCAGCGTCTGCGTCGTGTGGTACTCGGGATGTGATCCCGTCAGGATACAACGATAGGGATTCAGCAGGCCGACACCTTCCTCGTGCAGAACGTCGTCGGTGAGAACGTCATAGTCCATGCCGCTTTCTTCGAGCCAATCGATGATGTGCAGATCGGCATTGAAATTCCAGATCCTGCGTTTTGGACGCATGTTAAGGATCGGTCGCCTGGCCGAGCTGTAACATGAACCGCTGCCGTCGCGATGCCGATCGTAGAGCGATACGCCGAGATCGCGTCGCTCCTTCAGAAAGAGATCGATCCGATCCAGAACCAACAGCGTGCCATAGGCCGGTTCTGACAAAGGATCCTCGTACCCGTGGTGGCTGTTCGCGTAGGCAAGATAGGTGAAAGTGGAGGCGAGGAAGGCCAACGATGCGCCGTTTCGACCTTTCGGCGGCAAGATGAACAATGGCACCAGATCCTCCGCGCCCCGGTCGGTCGTCAAACGTGCGGCGTAGACTCCACTCTTGATCTCCACGGGAAGGCGCCAAGTGGCGTCGGTGCCCCAGCCACAATCCTCCAGGTCATCGCTGTGAAAATGTATGGCGCCAAAGAGATCGGGGCGCGCCCGCCAGTCCATAGTCTGGCCATGCCATGCATGGCCGGTGACGGCGCGGGTCGGCAGATTGATGCAACGCCCGTGAGAGTCGTTGCCCGACACATCGGCGACGTCAGCGGAACCGATATGTCGAGAGAAATCCCATCCGGCAATCGCCGGGAGATCGATTTCGAAGGGATGCACCACGCGAGCGAGTTGGTCTGCTTCGAGCGCACCACGAAAGATCGCTGGTGCTTCGATCCTTCCATCAAAGTGCGCTACGATGCCAGCGCCCGGATCGTGGCGAGCTGCAATTGTCGCTGCACCTGCCGGGAGCGAGGGCATCGGGAGGCCGAAGGAGCGGTCTTCCATGGCCTCGCGTTCGATGCGCTGGCCGCCTCCTACCGGCCGCTGCAGGATCCGAACTTTGGCGACGGAGGCATCGAAGCTCACGACAAGAAGGTACCAGGCACCCTCGCGCATCGCCACATCGCAGGTCACAAGGATTTCGCTGGTTCCGTCATGCAGCCAGAGGCCACCACGACCTGCGGGATCGATTGCCAGCGCCATGCCCTTGGAAGATCGGTGCTGGCGGCTCACGATGCACTGAGTCGCTCGTTTGCCGAGCCAAGTAGGCATCACCAGCGCGGCAAACGTAATTGCTTCCCCGCGGATCGCGTTCAAGCTCGGGACGTGGACGTAAGAGCCGATTGCGATGGCCTGCCGACGCCCCGGATGTACGCCATTAACCTCCGAGGCAATCGATCTGGTCTTGAAGCCAGGGCCGCTTGGGCCATCGTCACCGCAAATGAGGCGAACAACCTCGATGCGGAAACTCGGACTGCCGTCTTCGATGCTGACCTTCAATTCGGGTGCGTCCCCTGGTCTCGCCGACAGCCGGTCCCAATAACCCATGATGCCGACCAAGGCGTAGGCCTCCTTAGCCGATCATGAGGTCACGACCAAAGAGGCGGCGCCAACGCAGCTTGAAGACGGCCCACTCAGCCTCGTCCAAGGTCACGAAAGTATCACCGGTGTAACTTATGGGATCCAACGGCGTGGCGCCGAGCTGTGCCAATCGGTAGGGCTGGCCCTTGTGTTCCTGGACCAGGACGTAGCGGCCAGCAAAGGGCTCACTGCGCATGCGATTGAGCACGCGTTGAAGGTCCGCGCTGTGCCTTCCATGTGGCCGGGCGCGGAATTCCTGCGCCAGATGCGCAACATCCTGACAGAGATTGTCCACGAACCCCTCTTGATTGACCTACGGCCCTTGACTATCGCCGACAGCAGCTTATCTGCGCCATGGAGTCGTCGCAATTGGGGGACAGTTACCTGTAGGGAACCGGCGGCGGTTGCGCCGACCATGTGTTCTATAGGGTCTCCCGATCAATCTGTCGGAATGCGTTTGACGTATGGCTATATGAGTAGCCATGCCGGCGTATCGGGTCGACACAGGATGGCCAAATCGATACGATCCGCGCCTTTCCGGGGGTCAGGGATCGGAATAAGAGGCTGCGTTTAGGGTAGATCACATGACCGATTCGGACACTTCACACTCCTTGTCTTCACCACCGCGTAAAAGACGCAGCGTTCTCTGGGCGGTCGTACTCCTGCTTGCCGGTGCCGTGGCCGCAGGCATCTGGTGGCAGGGTCAGCAGAGCGGTGCAACCGGCGGTGAGGCCGCCAAGCAAGGGCATCCGCCGGAGGGCGCCGGTGCTCCGCCCGCGCCGCCGGTAACAGTAGCCAATCCGATCTACAAGAAGATCGTGGAGTGGGACGAATTTCCCGGACAGTTCAGGGCAATCGATTCCATCGACGTGCGTGCGCGGGTCAGCGGCTATCTTGAAAGCATCCACTTCACGGATGGCCAGGTGGTCAGGCAGGGCGATCTGCTGTTCACGATCGAAAAGCGCCCGTTCGAGATTGCGCTCAATTCTGCGCGGGCGCAGCTGGCCGAGGCGAACGCTCAGCTCAGTCTCGCCAATCGCAATCTCAAGCGCTACGAGAAGATGCGCGAGGGAAACATCGTGGGTGAATCCGATTATGACGACCGCGTCGAAGCGGTCAGCGCCGGCAAGGCGGCGGTTGCCGTGGCGGTCGCCGAGGTCGAACAAGCCGAGCTCGACCTCGGATACACGGAGATTCACGCACCCGTCACGGGCCGTATCAGTCGTCACGAGGTCAGTGCCGGCAATCTGATCACCGGCGGCTATACCGGTGACGTCACACTGCTGACGACCATCGTCTCGCTGAATCCGATCTACTTCGAGTTCGATGTCAGCGAAGCTAACTATCTGGCCTATCAGCGTGCTGCCGAGCGCGGTGTGATGCTCTCGATGCGCGATAACAAGATCGAAGTCTTCGCCAAGCTGCCTGACGAAGAGACGTGGGCTCATAAAGGTAGCCTGGAATTCCTCGACAACCAGGTCAACGAGACGTCGGGCACCATTCGCGCCAGGGCCACCTTTCCGAATGCCGACAACGTCTTCACGGCAGGGCAGTTCGCGCACATTCGGGTCCCGGGGTCGGAGCCCTACGAAGCGGTACTGTTGCCGGAGACGGCGATCGTGACCGATCAGTCACAGAAGATCGCCCTAGTCGTTGCCGATGATGGGACGGTCGGGGTCAAGATTCTGCGCGTCGGGCCGAGCTACAACAACATGCGGATCATCCGCGAGGGCCTGGTGCCCACCGACAAGGTGGTGATCAACGGCCTGTTGCGCGCCCGCCCAGGGTCCAAGGTCGCGGCCCAGATGGGCAGCATCGAAGAAGCCGCATCGCAAGAGACGGCGGCCGAGTAAGCAGACATGAATTTCGCCCGCTTCTTTGTCGACCGGCCGATCTTTGCCGGTGTTGTCTCGATCTTCATCACGATCATCGGCGGCATTGCCTATTTTGCCTTGCCGGTTTCGCAGTATCCGGAGATCGCGCCCCCCAACGTGGTGGTGACCGCGCAATATCCCGGCGCCTCCGCCGAGGTGATCAGCAACACAGTATCGACGCCACTGGAGCAGGAGATCAACGGCGTCGACGACATGCTCTACATGCTGTCGCAGGCGACCAGCGACGGCAAGCTGACCATCACCGTTACCTTCAAGCTTGGCACGGATCCCGACGAGGCGCAGGTGCTGGTACAGAACCGCGTATCGGCCGCGGAACCCCGGCTGCCGGAAGAGGTGCGCCGTCTTGGCGTGACGACGCGCAAAAACTCGCCGGACTTCCTGATGGTCGTCCATGTCTTTTCTCCGGATGATACGCGGGACCAGCTCTATATCTCCAACTATGCGACGCTGCAGTTGGTCGACGTGCTGAAGCGCATAGACGGCGTTGGCGACGTGCAGGTGTTCGGCGCGCGCGAATACGCTATGCGTGTCTGGCTTGACCCGGACAAGATCGCGGCGCGCAATATGACCGGTCCTGAAGTCGCCGCAGCCGTGCGCGCGCAGAATCTCCAGGTGGCATCCGGCGTGCTCAACCAGCCGCCCGTACCGAACCCGGGCGCATTCCAGATGAACCTGGAGACATTGGGCCGGTTGGTGGAACCGCGGCAGTTTCAGAACATCGTGGTGAAGACGGGCGAGAACGGTGAGGTGACCCGCCTGCGCGACGTCGGCAACGTGGAGTTGGGGGCGCAGGACTACGGGCTTAACGCATACTTGGGCGAAAAGGGTGCCGTCGCGATCGGTGTTTTCCAGCGGCCCGGTGGAAACGCGCTGGAGACAGCCGACGCGGTTCTCAAGGCGTTGGCGGACATGAAAAACCGATTCCCGCCCGGCCTGACATACGATGTCGTCTACAATCCGACTGAGTTCATTTCCAAATCGATCGACGAAGTCATCGTGACCATTTTCGAGGCCATCGGGCTTGTCGTCTTCGTCGTCATCATCTTCCTGCAAACCTGGCGCGCGTCCATTATTCCGATTATCGCCATCCCGGTTTCGCTGGTCGGCAGCTTTGCCGTCATGGCGGCACTGGGCTATTCGATCAACACCCTCACTCTGTTCGGGTTGGTTCTGGCCATCGGCATCGTCGTCGACGATGCGATCGTGGTCGTCGAGAATGTGGAACGCAATCTGCGGCTCGGCATGTCACCTAAGGAAGCCGCGCGCCGAACGGTCGATGAAGTGGGCGGCGCGCTGATCGCCATTGCCCTGGTCTTGACGGCGGTGTTCATTCCGGCCGCCTTTGTCACCGGCATCTCGGGCCAGTTCTTCCGCCAGTTCGCGGTGACGATCGCGACCTCGACGGTCATCTCCCTGCTCGTGTCGTTGACACTCAGCCCAGCCCTCAGCGGCATCCTCTTCAAGCCGCACCGGCAGCACGAGGACGAGCACAAGCGCGGATTCCATCCGGTTGCCCGCTTCTTCCAGGCGTTCAATCGCGGTTTTGACGGCTTGGCGCGCGGCTACGCCGGATTGGCCAGGCGGCTCATTGCGATCGGCCCGATCGTACTTCTGGTCTATGCCGGATTGATCGGCCTGACAGTTTGGCAGTTCAATCGCGCGCCGACCGGGTTCATCCCGACCCAGGACGAAGGCTACCTCATCACGATTGTCCAACTGCCGCCCGGATCGTCCCTGGCGCGCACGGACGAGGTGGTGAAGCAGGCGACCAAGATCATGCTGGAGACGCCGGGGATCATCAACACGGCCGGCTTCACCGGCCTGGACGGCGCAACCTTTACCAATGCGTCGAACGCCGCGGCAATCTTCTCGGTCCTCGCGCCCTATGAAGAGCGCGTCAAGAAAGGGCTGAGCGCTGGCCGGATTCTCGGCGACGTCACCCAGCGGCTCGGCGCCATCGAGGAAGGCTTCATCATCACCGTTCCGCCGCCCCCGGTGCGCGGCATCGGTAATGCTGGCGGTTTCAAGATGATGATTCAGGATCGCGGCGGGCAGGGCCTGAAGGCGCTCGAGGAAGCGGCCACGCAGATCATGGTCGCCGGCAATCAGACGGCCGGGCTGGCCGGTGTCTTCACCTTGTTCAACACCAAGACCCCGAAGTTGTTCGCCGAGATCGACCGCGTCCGCGCGCAGATGTTCCATGTGCCGGCCGAGCGCGTATTCGCGACGCTCGAGGTCTATCTTGGATCGACCTTCATCAACGACTTCAATTTCCTGAACCGGACGTTCCGCGTAACCGCCCAGGCGATGGGCGAGTTCCGCCAGGATCCCGCCAGCATCGCGAACTTCAAGACGCGCAACGATCTGGGTGAGATGGTGCCGATCGGCGCGGTAGCGAAGATCAAGGACGTGTCCGGCGCATATCGCGTCGCACGATACAATCTGTTCCCGGCCGCGGAAGTGCAGGGCAACGTCGCGCCCGGAACCTCTACCGGCACTGCGCTGGCGGCCATGGAGAATCTCGCCAACCAGAGCCTGACGGAGGGGTTCGGCTATGAATGGACCGAGCTCGCCTACCAGCAGAAGCTTGCCGGCAATACGGGGTTATTCGTGTTTGGCGCGGCGGTGTTGTTCGTGTTCCTGGTGCTGGCGGCGCAATACGAGAGCTGGTCGCTTCCGTTGTCCGTCATCCTGATCGTTCCGATGTGCCTGTTGGCGGCTGTCACCGGGCTGCTCATGCGGGGCCTGGATGTCAACGTGTTGTCTCAGGTCGGGTTCGTCGTGCTGGTGGGTCTCGCTGCCAAGAACGCGATTCTGATCGTGGAGTTCGCCAAGCAGGCCGAAGAAGAGGGTAAGAACCCCACGGAAGCCGCCGTGCGCGCAGCAGGCACCCGTTTGCGGCCGATCCTCATGACCTCCTTCGCTTTCATCCTTGGTGTCGTGCCGCTGGTTATTGCGAGCGGAGCGGGCGCTGAGATGCGCATTGCCATGGGAACTGCGGTGTTCGCAGGGATGATCGGCGTCACGTTCTTCGGCCTGATCTTTACGCCGGTGTTCTACGTGGTCGTCCGCCGTGTTGCGATCTGGCTGCGTGGCCATCGTCCGGGGCACTCGACGCCGGCACCCAAGAGCGCGGAGTAGTCAGGTCAGCTGGCGGCGATCGGCAATTCTCTGCCCTTCGTCGCCGCTTTGATGCGCTCCGCGACCAGCTGCTGCAGCCGCCACAGATAGCGATCGTGGATTCCCAGATCCTCGAGATGCGCCACGGTGTGCATGAGATATTCGGCGCAGGTTCCCCAATGCCCACAGGCCTTGGACAGAATGTCAGCGGTCTCTTCCAGCGTGTGCGGTCCGCAATAGGTCGGTCCTTTGCGATTGATGGCAAAGGCAAGCGCGCGCATCTTCCCTTCGTCCGTCTCGATCGTCATCCAGCGGGGCAGGTTGCTCGCGGGCTTCACGCTCGTTTCACGCCGCAATAGCTGACCCAGCCGCTGCTCGACATATCTGGCTGGGATGCGCTGTGCCACACCCCGGCACGACCCGCCGATATCGAGCGCCATCATCAGGCCGGGGCAGTCGACCGTGCCGCGATAGCGCAACAGCCGCAAACAGAATTTCCGATGCCAGCCGCGCAGCAGCGCCTGGCGTTGACCATCGATCTCGCAGGCGGGTTTCCAGATCAGGGATCCGTAGGCGAAGATCCAGAGGTCGCGGCCCCTGGGATGGGATGCCAGCACAGCGTCACGTCGCTCGTCATGATCCTGGTCGGTCAACGGCTCAAAGCCGGGTGGCGGGCCGGGATCGGCAACGGGACGATGGACGAGGGCGACGAGATCCGCGGTCAACGACATTTGGTGCCGACGCGACATGGCAGGGTGGGTTCCCAGAACGGGCGAGCTCTCGACCGCATTTATCGCAACGTTCCGCTGTGATATCAAGCGTATGACGACGCCATACGGACTCTGATCATGGAACCCATCCTCGTCATCAACGCCAAGGCCAAGGACATCGCGGGGTTTCCGGTTCGCCGCGCCTTGCCGGCGATTGAGCGCCGGATGGTTGGGCCGTTCGTATTCCTGGACCAGATGGGGCCTACGCGCCTGGCGCCGGGGCAGCGGCTGGATGTTCGCCCGCATCCGCACATCGGCCTCAGTACCATGACCTATTTGTTCGAAGGGGAGATCCTCCACCGCGATTCCCTGGGAACGGTCCAGATGATCCGGCCAGGGGCGATCAATTGGATGACGGCTGGTCGGGGCATCGCCCATTCCGAACGCACGCCGTCGGAAGGGAACTCTACCGGCGTGCTCTCCGGCATACAGTTCTGGGTCGCGCTGCCGAAGGCACACGAAGAAACGGATCCTGATTTTCTTCACCTGGAAGCGGACGCGCTGCCGGTGCTCGCAGACCGGGAGGTCTCAGTGCGTGTCATTGCCGGTACCGCATTCGGCCATGGCTCGCCGTTGCGCGCGCCGCATCCAATGCTGTGCTTGGATGTTGCCCTCACGAAAGGCGCGACGTGGAAGTTGCCCGCCGACTATCCGGAGCGGGCCTTGTACGTGGCGGGCGGAGAGATTGAGGTTGGTGGCGCCAACCACGGGCAGGGGCAGTTGCTGGTCTTGCCGCTGGGGTATCTGGCCAAGGTCAGGGCTGTCTCCGATGCGCGTTTGATGGTGCTGGGCGGCGAACCCATGGACGGTCCAAGACATATCTGGTGGAACTTCGTCTCGAGTTCCAAGGATCGGATCGAGCAGGCCAAGCTCGATTGGAAGCTCGGTCGATTTGCCGGCGTTCCCGGCGAAACCGATGTTATTCCGCTACCGGAATAGGACCCCACCTGATCCAGGTGCCGCTGTCGCGCGTAGTTTGGACATGGAAGCTTCCCTCGCATCTCGGCACCTTCGGATCGTTGTGGTCATCTTTCTTGGCATGGTGATGAGCGCGTGTGCGAACGAAGCACTCCTCATTCCGCTGAACTGGAGCAAGGCAGGCGGCCAGATCGCGGCGACCACCGATCTGGCGTATGGCTCTGACGCGCGACAGAAGCTGGACGTCTATCGCCCACAAGCGGCGCGGCGGGCGCCTGTGATTCTGTTCTGGTACGGTGGCTCCTGGCAGCATGGCGACAAGAGCTACTACCAGTTCGTGGGGACGTCGCTCGCGCAGCGTGGCTTCGTCGCAATCCTGCCCGACTATCGCCTCGCGCCTGAGCATCCATTCCCGGCCTTTGTTGAAGATGCAGCCTCCGCTGTCAGATGGGCGCGCGATTATGCCGAGGACCATGGCGGCGATCCCAACCGGATTTATGTCTCTGGCCATTCCGCCGGTGGGCACAGCGCCCTGATGCTCGCCCTCGATCCGCAATATCTGCGCGCAGTCGGACTGGCGCCGTCGGATATCGCCGGCGTGGTTTCGCTTGCAGGCCCCACCGGTCTAGGGAATTTGCGCGGCGAAGGGCTCAAGGGCGTGTTTCCGCCGACCGTTCCAGACGGTGCATTTTCGCCGATCGCGCTCGCCCCTCTTCACGCCGCCACCGCACCGCCAATTCTCCTGATGACCGGCCTCGACGACGATGTCGTCTACGCCAGTAGCGTGGCCAAGCTGGCCGATTCGATCCGCGCCGGCGGAGGCACGGTGGCGGTCAAGGCGTATCCCGGTATCGGTCACATCGAATTGATGCTTGGCTTTTCCGACTCGTTCAAAGGAAGCGGCAAGGGCGCCGACGACATGGCCCGGTTTGCCGGCCTTTGATGCTTCAATTCGGTCGCGGTAGCCCCGAAGCAAGGAGAACTCCGGCGCCGAACGCCGCCGCGTTGACTATGATCGAAAGCGCCAGAGACCACCGCCAGTGGCCGCGCAATGCGGCCGCGTAGAACAACGTCTCGACCAGGACCACGCCTGCTTCGCCCACTGCAGCAGCGCCCCACCAGGTCCCGGTCCATCCCTCCAATCTCGAAAACCCCGCCCATATCGCGGGATTCGTTGCCCCCGT
>Ga0070674_100001809_pt1 | contig 11612 bp, 9 predicted proteins | sample KBSM33metaG_FD_65344 | JGI IMG/M metagenome (GOLD analysis project Ga0070674, IMG submission 65344) | Miscanthus rhizosphere microbial communities from Kellogg Biological Station, Michigan, USA - KBS M3-3 metaG | ecosystem: Host-associated > Plants > Roots > Rhizosphere > Soil ... | reverse complement strand
CGCTCCACGGCGAGATCAAGCTGCTCGGGGTCGGACACGGCAAGGTCGCGCAGGCGCCGATCGCGCAGGAGCTGAAGAAACTCTTTGCAGCCGAGGCGTTCGGCACCAATCGGAAGCACGAGGAGTTCCGGGAGGAGTCTGCGCGATTCTTCGTCAACTATTTCAAGCAGGTCGCGCAGGTCTTCAATGCCGCGTGGAACGGACGTAAGTACAGCATCCGTACCGCGCCCGCGCTTCGTGCATTCATCCGAGTGGCGCCGGACGTGGTCCGGCGGCTCGATCAGGAGCGCGCTGATCGGACAGACTTCCGCGCGATCGGACGCGTCATCGCGCCCTGGGGCCGGCGCATCGGCGACTTGCGATTCGAGACCGACGGGGCGTGGAAGCGAAACGGCAGCACAGTGGAAGGGCTGGCTCGCGAGCTACGGCTGGCTCTTCAGTACCCGGAAGGTGCAGCCGTGTAACTTTGCCGTCATAGTGTAGGATTGACATCGTTGTAACCGGGCTCACAGTCTGCGTACGTTGAAACTGGCCGGAAGCAAGTGATCTGGCCTCAATCCTTACGGCACGCCGGTTGCTACCATATGCGGCGTCGCCGGTTCGAAGATTACGGCAAGGGCGCCGTGATTGTGCTGGGGAGCCGGGCCGGTGATAGATAAGGGCATCGCGGCAGCGGTGCCCTTTTTCTTTGTACCTACCCTCGTCCCTACCTTCCGGATGGGCGCGTGCACCTCGATCTGAACGCCGACGTTGGCGAGTCGTTCGGGGCGTGGACACTCGGCGACGACGAACACCTGTTTCCGCTGGTGACGTCGGTCAATATTGCCTGTGGTGTCCATGCGGGCGATCCGACGGTGATCCGTCGCACGATTCGCGCAGCCGGAGGCCACGGCTTGGCGCTCGGCGCGCATCCTTCCTACCCCGATCGCCAGGGCTTCGGACGACGCCGGATGCAACTGCCGCCGCGTGAGCTCGAGGATCTGGTCGTCTATCAGGTGGCAGCGCTCGCGGGCATGGCACGGGCGGAAGGATTCGCCCTCACTCACGTCAAGCCGCATGGTGCGCTGTACAACGCGGCTGCTGGCGACGCGGCGATTGCCGACGCGATTGCGCGTGCCGTGCGAGCCGTCGATCCGCAGCTCGCGCTGGTTGGTCTCGCCGGGTCGGAGCTGCTCGCCGCCGCGCGTCGTGCAGATCTTCACGTCGTCGCTGAAGCATTTGCCGACCGCGGATATCAGCGAGATGGAACGCTCGTCCCGCGCGGCTCCGCGGGCAGCGTGATTCACGATCCGGAGGCCGCTGCGGCGCGAGCGATTCGGCTCGTGCGCGATAACCTCGTAGATGCCGCGGATGGAACCACCGTTCGCGTCGAAGCCGGCACACTCTGCATTCATGGCGATACGCCGGACGCTGTCACGATCGCCGCGGCGATCCGACGCGCGCTCGAATCGGCAGGTGTCACGATCGCGGCTCCATACAGACACGTGCAATGACGAATGCAGGTTGAGGATTGACGAATCCGCTGCCTCCGAGCCCCAATAAGCTCTGCCGTGCGGTACGTGCGCACGATGTCGGAGTGCGCGTCAGTTTGCCAAGCCTCATTCCCAAATCTGCAATCGTCATTCGTCAGTCTGCAATCGTCCTCAGGCGTCGTCGGGTCGGCTGAGCTTCAATCAACGCTGGCGGTCATGCGGGCACTGCCCTAACATCGTCCGACCGCAACGCTAGCGTGTCATCGAACACTATCGACTGAGAGCGTACGAATCGCCGCGCTGCACGTGTGGGCACGACGCGGGTGCCACTACGGGTCGGAGTCAGCGGATGCCGGAGTTGTCAGGCGAAGACCTGCAGGACCTCCACGGCGCACTGCTCGATGCGTTCCCCACGATCGAGGGCTTTGCGCAGCTGCTGACGTTCCGTCTGGGCGCGAACCTGCAGGCAATCGCGGGCTCGACGAATCTTTCGGACGCGGTCTTCAAAGTCGTCAACTGGGCCGAGACGACGGGACGCATACGCGAGCTCGTCGTGAGCGCGCGTGCGGAGAATCCGGGCAACGAGCGGCTGGCCGCAGTCGCCGGCCGCGTGATCCCGGCGCTCGACAAACAGATTGATCCACGGCCCGTAGGCAACCGCCTGCGCAGGGCGCTCGAGTCGCGAATAGTGTTCGCCGCTGTGTGGAGCGTCGCGCTCATCTTTATTCCCGTCTCCACGTTCGTTCAGGTTCCAGCCGATGTCGATCTACGCGTGGACGCGCGGCTCGTGTCGATGAGGCTTGGCGGCACGCCCGATACCGACAACACCCTCATCTCGGGCATGCGGCTCGCGTCGCTGACGATTCAGAATCTCGGCACGGTCGCCGTCACGTCACCGGGCTCAGCGGAAGTCACCGCACCGGGTGGTACCGCCGCCCTCACGGCCGATCAAATCGGCGGATTCACGCTGGCGGCTCCTGGGCACACGCTCGTGCAATTCGAGACCGCGGGCGACGAGCCCAACTCACTCAAGGTGCTGCTGCGTGATGGCTCGCCTTCCGCGCTGTTCAAGGCCGGCCGCATTCGCCCGCTCAGATGCTCTGCCTGCGATAGCGCTGCGGCAGACCAGGTGCACGCCCTGGCCGGCTCACCCGGCGGCGCGATGCTGCGCGTGCAAGGGAGCGAAGCCCGCACCGCGCTCCTTCTATCGACCGACGAAGACACGGTTTCACTGCGCGACGTAGCGGTCGACGTCGCCGATACGCTCTCGTTCGCGGAGCTGCTCGATCAGCGGCTCGCGTCGACGATTGTGCAGGGACAGTTGAAGTACAAGAACGCCGCCCTGGCTGACGTCCTTATCGAACGTGGCGCGAGGCTGCGGCTTGCCGACCTCAAGAATGGAACGTTGACGCTTTCCACCGCGCGCGAGCTGCAGGTGCAGTTCGTAGGCCGCGCGGGAGCCCTCACGCTCGTCGAGGGCAATATCACGCGCGACCTCCGGCCGACGGTGTTTGCGACGCTGCTGCATCAGCCGACCGCTCTCGCCGTGGTCTTCGTACTGTTGGCAGTCGTATCGTGGTTCCGGCTGAGGCCGGTGAGGGTACTCACGGGGGGACAATCGTGAGCACGCTTCCGGTACTCATTGCCGCATACACGCTGCTCGGCGCACCGCAGCAGCCGGTCGCGCCGTCCACGCCAGCGCCGACGGTCCCAGCCCCCGACTTGCGCGAGATTCGGGCGCGGGTCGTCAAGATTGAAACCGCTGACGAGGAGAAGGGGGCCGGACTCGTCCTGGGTACAGACGGGAAGGCACACATCACCATCGTGACCGCGCTTCACGTCGTACGCCAACAGAGCGCAGGCACGGACGAACCGGGTGCCAGCCGATGTCCAGCCGCAGCCCCGATGACGATCACGTTTCCGGATCGGCGCGACACATTTGACGGCGCCTCGCTCGTCGCATGTCTCCCCGACGTCGACGTCGCCCTTCTGGAGTTGAACTCGCCCTCGCTCGTGAGCGTTTTCAATGAGCTTCCCAAGCTGTGTTGGCAGACGCCGCGCGAACAGGAGCGAGTCAGCGTGATCGGTCATGCCGGCGACGATTGGACGACCAGCTCCGTTGACATCGTGCTTGGCCTCGGGTTCGACGGGGACTCGCGCCGGTTCCGCCTCACCGGACAAGGCAGCAACAAGGGCGCGTCAGGCGGACCCGTGCTGAACGACGCGCCGTGCCTGCTGGGCATCTTCACGAATCACGCGGTGAACGACAGCCGGGCCACGAAGACCGAGGTCTTCGTCACGCTCGCCGAGGCCAATGCGCTCTCGACCGGCCTCGTCGGCGGCACGACGCCGATCGACCGTCAGGTGAGGACGCGGATTTTCGAGGACGTCTCGACGACGCTCAACGGCTATCTCTTCCAGCTGGAAGGCGTTCACGAGGTCTTCCAACGCGAGTACCTGACGAGGACCGAGTTCGCTCAGGTCATCAACGCGTACAACGACGCGTTCAATCATTGGTACCAACGCCGCGACTCACTGTCGCAGGACGTGTTGGCGCAGTGGGGTGCAGCCCGCTCGCAGGATTTCGATGGCGTCACCCGGACGCTGTACGAACTGCACAATCGGCTCGTGTACACGAAGCTGGGCGACATGGTGAATCGACTGACGGCGAGCAAGGGGGCCGTGAAGATCGGCGACCTCAAGCCAAATGAGAGAAAGGCACTCGACGACGCGCTCGCGAGTCTGCAGATGCAGCTCGCCAACGCCAGGCCACTCGTCACAGGACTCCTCGATCGGATGAAGCCGCTGCTTTCTGCGGGACAGTGATCGGTTCGCGTGCCGCACGCGAGAGACAGACGCCAGTCAGATGGCGAGGTGCATCATGGGGAACGTTCGAACATCACGGCACACACAGATGCGATGGCTGGCGCAGATTGCCTGCGTCGCTGCGCTCACCGGACTCGCTGCCTGCGGTGGTGGTGGCGGCGGCATAGACAACGGGGACGACACCTTCGTTCCGAACTTCACCTTCGTCTGGGACGAAATCGACGGTGCCGGCAACTTCGTGAGTCCGGTGCACCAGTTCGTGTTTCTGACCGACGATGCCACGTGCAAGCCGTCCGCGAGCAACTGCAGTTCTGGCTCTCTGAGCGACTCGAGCAACGAACAACTGAACGGGGCGACCAACCAGATTGTCAGTGGGTCGTTCAATCATCACGACATGACGTTCACCGTCGACCGCTCCGGCACCCGGGTGGCCATAACGGCCCGCTTCAACGATGCAGACAGTATTCGGTTGAGCGAGCCCGGCCGCACGTACACAGTCCGGCGCAACACGAATCCATGAGCGCTCTGCTGCCGACCGTGAAGATCTCGCGCCTTCTCAGGCTTGTATCGTGCGTTGGCGTCGCCTCGATGCTGACGGCGATGCCTGCAGCGATGCGCGGTCAGGACGGCTGGAAGAAAGGTGCGGACCGCGGCAACCGTTTCGAGGCGGTGATCGCCGAAGATGCCGCGAATCCCGAGTGGGAGTTGCTGTCGTTCACGGCGGGGCGCGTTCGCGTGCCGCCAGCGAGCGTACTCCGGGTCGCCTTTTACCTGCCCCAGCGCATGGCCGCCAAGGGCGTTTCGCCGTTCGTACTCGCGCGCGAGCTCGAGGACTCCCACCACTACCGCATGGAGTCGAAACCGACCGCCGCGACTGGGGGCCAGTGGAACGTGTTCGGGCCGTGGGACACCGCGGCCGTGATCGATGGTGTCCCGGACATCAGGGACAACCTCGGCGTCGTCGTGCTCTCTCAGCGCAGCCTCGCAACCGCGACTGACGTGCTGCCTGCCGTATTGAGCGTGGGGGGCGAGCGGATCGATCGCACCATCGCGACGTATCGAGTGGTGATGAGATCCAGCCGCACGGTTTCATCGCTGGCGTACTGGCTGGAACGCATCGATCAGTCCGTGGACGTCATCGTCGAAAAGCGATTGCCAGGCGACTTCATCCGCGGCGAGCCGATCGTCATCGATCTGGCAGCGCCGCAGAAGGAAGGACGTTACCGGCTGGCGACGTGCGCGACACCGCTGCGTCAGCTGCCCGGAGGCGCGCACCCGCCGGGCGGCCGTTGCCCGGCCGGTGATATCGAACGCACGTACACCTTCGATCATGTCGCCCGGGCAGTGGTGCCGGGCGCCCGCTGACGGCCTTCGAGGCTGTCCGGATTACGTCGTTGGTGCGGGATCGTCGCCCCTGGAGTCAGCGCCGCGCCGCCGTTGATACAGGAACGACACGACCAGCAGAATCGCGCCGACGATGAGCAGGCCGAGCACGCGGTAGATACCTTCCAGTTGCGACAGATCCGAGAGGAAGACCTTGCCGATCGTGACTGCGAGCAATGCGATCGCGAAGTATCGGATGGGCGCGTACTGTTTGCGAATGCCCAGGACGATGAGCAGCCCGGCATACGCCGCCCAGAGAACCGACAGCGTCAGGCCGCGGGCAAACGTGGCGTCCGGACTCGTCGCTCCCTGTTGCTGCCAGTAGGATTCGGACTGCACCGTCATCGCGATCGTAGTGACCGTACTGGCGGCGATGAGGAGCGCGGCAACGTTGTCGCGATAGGCGAGCGACTGCGGCGCTTTGTGGTGCACCCACGCCATCACATACAGCAGTGCGATCAGCCAGAGGCCGAGGAGCAAGGTCTCATTCCGGAGCGGCTCGAACACCGCCGGCTCGGACGGCACCGAGAACACCAGCCAGCGCCAGATGGCGGCGGCGAAAAGCGCAATCCCCGCGGCGCGGAACCACTTCTGTCCCATCCACACGCCGATGAGCACGACGGCGGCCCCTTCGGCGCTCCAGGCGGCCGTCAGCCACGCGCCGTCCAGTTGCACTGCGACGACTGCGGCCAGCAGCGAGAAGGCCACCGCCATCGCATGGAGTGAGGCCGAGAGATCGCGCAGGCGTATCTGGCGCCCGACGACGGCGTAGAGCGCGGCCAGCAGCAGACCGGCGTAGGGCACCCACGCGAGCGACGTGTGCTCCAGCAGGACATACACAGCGAGGAAGGCACCCAGGCCGTTGCCGTGCGCCAGCAGCAGGTCTGGCCATTCGAGCTTCGTGTTGTGGCGAATCAGGCGATCGAACTGAGCGACCAGATGGATGAAGAAGACTCCGGCAATGGTGACCAGTCCCGGCGGGATCCACGTGCGCGTCTGATGGTCCGACGCCCATCCGATGAGCGGCAGCAGCACTGCGGCCCATAGCAGCAGCCGCAGCCACGCGCGCTCGACGTGCATCGCCCAGCCGACACCGACGAGGCTCACCGCCAGCAGGTAGACGAGCAGCGCGACGCCATGGTTGAACAGGATCGCGACGCAGACGATGTGATACAGCACCGGCGCCGACGCAAGGATCGGATTGGCGAACCGGGCGCTTCGCGTAGGCGACGACGCCACGTCCCACCGCGCCACGATGAACAATCCGCAAAAGAGCGTCAGGAGGAGGGTTGTGCGGAGGTACTTGTACGCCGTGTAGTAGTCGGCTGCCCATGCGCCGACGGTAATCACGGTGAAGCCGTACGCCATCACGACCAGCAGCGGCCACCCGCGCCGCCGCGCCAGCCACATCGTGCCGGCGACGAGCAGCGCCACATACGAGAACAGCGTGACCTGCGCGTCCACATCGCCGCCGACGAGGAATGGCGTCAGGAACCCGCCGCCCACGGCCATGACCGCCATGCCCTGTGATTGCTGGCGGTCTGAGAGCCACGCGGCCGCCACTGTTACGGTGAGCAACAGGGCGAACGCGAGCGTGCGGCCAATCAGATCGTAAAAATCGAAGGCCGCGTACACCGACAGGTATAGAGCGGCCAGGCCGACGCCGCTCAGGATCTGGCCGTACACGCGGTATCCGGCCCTCGCGAGCCGAAGGCCAAGCGCCACCAGGCCGATGCCGGAGAGCACACCAATGGCAACTCGCGTCCATTCGGTGATCCAGTTCCGATCGAACGCGTACTTCAGAAAGAACGCAACGCCGAGGACGACGGTCAGCGCGCCGGCCCACAGCAGCAGCCGTCCACCAATCGCTGCCTCGACGCCCTCACTCGACCGCTTCCTCGCCGGAGCGGTGGGGGCAGGTGTGCCCTCAATTGGCTGCAGCAGCACATCCGGTTCGTCGGCGGGGACAGCCACCAGTTCCGGTACGGGCGGCACGACAGCGGCGGTGGATGGTTGCGACGGTGCCTCAACCGGTTCCCGTGTTGGATGAACCTCGGTCGAAGGCGATGTGGCCGTGACGGCGTCGGCGCGCGCCGCTGGCGCCGCCGGACGAGTCGGACGCGCCGCCGCGGCGAGATCCTTCAATTCGTGTTCGAGCGCTCCGATCCGTGCCCGAAGCTGCCGCACCTCGTTCAACGCCTGCGCCGCGCGCATCCATCCGAGAATGGGCACGATGAGCGTCACGAGAAAGCCGACGCCGAACAGCGAAAGCCCCAGCAGGATTTCCATGAGCTACGGACTGAAGTGTAATTCGGAATTCCCCGGCTTCGCGCACATAGCCCTGGGGGCACTCCGGCGAGGCGGGCGCATTCCGAAAATCCGTCTATACTCCGCATGTCTTGCGGTGGCGTCTCGCTCTCTTCGTCGCACTCGTCGCGCTGACGGGCTCGGCGTGTCTGGTCGTCAGCCTCCAGCCTGCGTACGACGACAGCAGCATCACCTGGGATCCGACGCTCGTCGGCTCATGGAAGAACGACGACGACGAGACGGCAGTCGACATCGAAGCGGCCGAGTGGCACAGCTACAAAGTGAGTCTGCACTCGGCTCACGATACGTTCACGCTGACGGGCCACCTGACCCGGCTTGGCGACCGGACACTGCTCGACCTGATGCCGCAGGCCGGTGTGGACAGTACGGCGCTGCTCCTTCCCGTTCACGCCGTCTTTCGCATCGAGCACACCTCGGACGGACTTTCCATCGCGGCTCTCGACTACGACCAGCTGCGCCAGCGGGTCCTGAAGGGCGACCTTCCCCACGCGGTCATCGACGAACGCAAGAACGTCGTCTTCACCGGAGACCCGTCGCAGTTTCGCGCGTGGTTGATGCAGCCGGGAAGCAAAGGACCCGTGTTCGCCGAGCCGGTACACTTGACGCGCGCGGCTCAGGCCGGCTGACGCCCCGTCAAGGCACGCCGCAGGACCTTGCCCACGAGGCTCTTGGGCAGCTCCGATCGAAACTCGATGGTCGCAGGCACTTTATAGGGAGCGAGGCGCTCGCGGCACCAGCGCCGCAAGTCGTCTTCGGACGCGGCAGTGCCTTCCTTCAGAACCACCCACGCCTTGACCACTTCTCCCTTCACCGTGTCCGCGACGCCGGCAGCCGCGACCTCGACGATGGATGGGTGCGCCGCGAGGACTTCCTCTATTTCGCGCGGCCACACCTGAAAGCCGCTCGTCTTGATCAGATCCTTCTTCCGGTCGACGAGGTAGACGTAGCCGTCTTCATCCGCGTATCCGATGTCGCCGGTATGCAGCCACGTGCCACCATCCGGCCGCTGCCGCAGCACGACAGCGGTTTCACCCGGGTTACGCCAGTAGCCGGTCATCAATTGCGGTGCCTGCATGATCAGCTCGCCGACCTGGTTGGGACCGAGAGGCTGTGAGCTGTCGTCCGCATCCACGATCTGAATCTTCACATCCGGCAGCGGCATTCCGATCGAACCGTTCTTCGCTTCGCCCTTCACGGGATTGAGAATGCACGCCATCATCCCTTCGGTCAGGGAATATCCCTCGACGATGTGTCCGCGCGTCATCTCGACGAACTGCCGGCGGGTCTCGGCGAGTAGAGCGGAGGCGCCTGAAAAGCAGATCTTGATCGAGCTGAGGTCGACACGGCCCGCGCCAACCGACGGGTGATTGAGGATCGCGTTGAAGAGGGTAGGGACTCCTGCGAAAAACGCCGGCCGCACCTTGCGGATCGTCTTGAGCAAGTCGTCGATGTCGCGTGGATTGGGCACGAGAGCAACCGGGTTGTGGCCGACGATCGCCATCGCCTGGACGCCGACGTTCGCATACACATGGAAGAGCGGCAGCGGAAGCAGGATGATGTCGGTGTATTTCTCGAAGACCGAACCCGTCCACGCACGCAGCTGAATCCCAGCCTGCATGTAGACGCGATGCGCACCGATCGCGGCCTTTGGTGTGCCCGTGGTACCTCCACTGCCGAGCAGTACTGCTGGATCGTCAGGCAGCGGCCGGACCAGTGGCGCTGGGCGTTTTGCGCCAGACGCGAGCACGCCGCGCAGCCAGCGGTCGTTCTCCGCGAGCGTGATGCGATGCCCCTCCTTCTTCTCCCTGAGCAGCGTAAACAGCAGTGCCTGCAGCCGCGGTAAGTACTCCTTGATGTTCGTCGCGATCACGCGCCGAACAGACGTGCCAGCCTGAACGGCCTTCACGCGATCGTATAGCCGGGTGAGGACCAGCGCGATCCCGGCACCCGATTCACTGAGCGCGAGTGCCAGTTCACGCTCCGTATAGATCGGATTGATCGGGACGACGATGCCGCCTGTTTTCCAGATACCGAATTGTCCGATGACGAATTGGGGGCAGTTCGGCAGGACGAGAGCGACGCGATCGCCTTTCCGGACGCCCTCCGCCGCGAGCTCGGCCGCGAACGCCGTGCTCAGGCGATCGAGTTGACCGAACGTCACGACGGTGCCCTTGAAAAGCAAGGCAGGATGATCGGGCCGCTGGCGCGCAGCCTCGGCCACGGCGTCGACGAGGGTCGTGTCCGGGTATGGCTGAAGGGAGGCTGGAACGCCTTCGTCGTAATGCTGCAGCCAGGGCTGGGAAATCATCAACTGCAGTCTACAGTCTTCAGTCTTCAGTCTTCAGGACCAAGACCCAACTCGAGAGCCCAGACCTCTCTGCAGACAGGAGACCGAAGACCGAAGACGGAAGACCGAAGACGGAAGACCGATGAGCTCTAGACGTACTGTGGCGCGAGCAGCATCAGCAGGAGCGCCTTCTGCGAGTGGAGGCGATTCTCTGCCTGATCGAAGACGACCGAGGCCGGTGACTCGAACACGTCGGCCGCAACTTCTTCGCCGCGGTGCGCCGGCAGGCAGTGCATGAACTTCGCCTGCCGCCCGGCGCGTTTCATGAGCGCGGTGGTCACCTGGTACGGCGCGAACACGGCTTTCCTTGCGGTGGTCTCGGCTTCCTGGCCCATCGACGTCCAGACGTCCGTGTAGACGGCCGCGGCACCGTGCACAGCGGCTTCGGCGTCGATGAACTGGCGGATGCTCGCGCCGTGGCGCGCAACCCTCCGCGCGGCGTCCACAATCGAATCAGGCAGCGCATAGCCGCGCGGCGACGCGAGGTGGACGTTCACGCCGAGCATCGCACCCGCCTGCACCAGCGAGGTGGCGACGTTGTTGCCATCGCCCACGTACGCGATTGTCTGGCCCGCGAGCGTTCCGCAGATCTCGTGCAGCGTGAGGTAGTCCGCGAGCGCCTGACAGGGATGCTGTTCATCGGTCAGCGCGTTGATGACGCTGAGCGATGGCGCAGCCGCCGTGAACTCTTCGACGATTCGTTGACCGAACGTGCGGATCACGACGCCATGCACCCAGCGTTCGAGATTGCGCGCGACGTCGGCGACCGGTTCGCGCGTGCCGAGGGCCACTTCGGCCGGAAGCGCGAGCACCGATCCGCCGCACTCGCGGATCGCGACCTCGAACGTCGTCCTCGTGCGAAGCGACGGCTTGTCGAACAGCAGCGCCACGTGCCGGCCCGTCAGCGCGGTCGCTGTCGGTGCACAGGGCCCGAGCGCGCGCTCTCGCTTGAGGCGCGCCGCCAGCGCGAGGCAGGCTTCCAGCTGCTCCGGCGTAAAATCCAGGACAGACAGAAAGCTGCGGGGCATAGGCGGCTGTTCCGTACCCGCAGGCAGGCCATCAGACTGTCGCACGATCGCGAGACGGCTCATGTCCGGTACTCCCCATTGATGCGCACGTACTCGGCGCTGAGGTCGCAGGTCCACACGGTGGCTTCGGCGGTACCGCCGCTTCCCACATCGATCTCGATGTCGATATTGCTGCCGCGCAGATACTCGGCGGCCTGCGGCGCCGCTTCGTCATACGGCTGTCCGTCC
>Ga0070674_100001807_pt1 | contig 11617 bp, 10 predicted proteins | sample KBSM33metaG_FD_65344 | JGI IMG/M metagenome (GOLD analysis project Ga0070674, IMG submission 65344) | Miscanthus rhizosphere microbial communities from Kellogg Biological Station, Michigan, USA - KBS M3-3 metaG | ecosystem: Host-associated > Plants > Roots > Rhizosphere > Soil ... | reverse complement strand
GACGAGAGCATGCAATATTCCTGCGCCTATTTCATAAGGCCGAGCATGACGCTGGCCGAGGCGCAGGTTGCCAAGATGCGGCACATCGCGGCCAAGCTGGTACTGGAGCCGGGCCAGCGCGTGTTCGACATCGGCTGCGGCTGGGGCGGGCTCGGCATCTTCCTTGCCAAGCATTGCGACGTCGAGGTGGTCGGCGTCACCCTGTCCAAGGAACAGCACGAACTGGCGACCCGGCGCGCCAAGGCAGCCGGCGTCGACAAGCAGGTGACGTTCAAGCTGCAGGACTATCGGCTCGAGACCGGCACCTACGACCGCATCGTGTCGGTCGGCATGTTCGAGCATGTCGGCGTCAAGCACTACCGCGAATTCTTCGGTACGGTCGAACGGCTGCTGAAGCCGACGGGCGCCGCGCTGGTGCATGCCATCGGACGGCGCGGCGGCCCGGGCTTCACCAATCCGTGGCTGCGCAAATACATCTTCCCGGGCGGCTACAGCCCCGCCTTGTCCGAAGTGGTGCCGGTGGTCGAGAAGACGAGCTTGTGGATCACCGACATCGAGGTGTTGCGCCTGCACTATGCCGAGACGCTGCGCGCCTGGCGCGACAACTTCAACCGCCACCGCGCCGAGATCGCGCGCATCTATGACGAGCGCTTCTGCCGGATGTGGGAATTCTACCTGATCGGCAGCGAGCTGTCGTTCCGCTACGACTTCAACATGGTCTGGCAGATGCAGATCGCGCGCGACATCGAGGCGGTGCCGGTCACCCGCGACTACATGTTCGACTGGGAGCGCCGGGCCGCCATGCCGAAACGCTCGCGCGACCGCGCCGCTCAATAGCAAGCGGCGGGCGCGTTAGACTCGCCCGCCGTTCGTCAGTCTGGATCGCGACGGTCGTTACGCCGCGCGGATGGCGTGGATGAAGCCGTCGAACTCTTGTTTCAGAATATCGGCCTGGCTGGCAAGGTCGCCCGAGGCTGACAGCACCTGGGTGGCGGCGGCGCCGGTCTCGGCCGCGGCTTCGTTGACGGTCGCGATGTTGGCGGTGACCTCGTTGGTGCCGGCCGCGGCTTCCTGGACGTTGCGGGCGATCTCCTGGGTCGCCGCCGCCTGCTCCTCGACCGCGGCGGCGATCGCCGAGGCGATGCCGCTGATCTCGTTGACGGTGCTGCCGATGCCGCTGATCGCCGAGACGGAATCTTGGGTCGCCGACTGGATGCCGGCGATCTGGGCCGAGATTTCCTCGGTCGCTTTGGCGGTCTGGTTGGCGAGGTTCTTGACCTCGGACGCGACGACGGCAAAGCCCTTGCCGGCTTCGCCCGCGCGCGCCGCCTCGATCGTGGCGTTAAGCGCGAGCAGGTTGGTCTGGCCGGCGATGTCGCTGATCAGGCGGATGACCTCGCTGATCCGGTTCGCCGCTTCGACCAGGGCATTGACCTTCTCGTTGGTGCGCTCGGCCTCGGACACCGCCTTGTTGGTGATCTGAGTCGACGTGGCGACCTGGCGCGAGATCTCGCCGACCGAGGAGGTGAGTTCCTCCGCCGCCGAGGCGACCGTCTGGACGTTCGCCGAGGCCTGCTCGGCCGCCGCCGCCACCGCGCCGGATTGCTTGGACGTTTCCTCCGCGGTGCCGCTGAGGCTCTGGGCGGCCGCCTGCAGCTCGGTGGAAGCAGACGCGACGATCTTCACGACCTCGGTCATCTTGATCTCGAACCGCGAGATGGCCTCATCGACCACCTTCTGGCGCCGCTCCTTGGCTTCCTGCTCCTTGGCCTGCTCGGCACGCAGGCGGTTGCCCTCGATCATGTTGTCCTTGAACACCTGGACCGAGGCGGCCATCTCGCCGATCTCGTCGCGCCGGTCGCGCGCGGGAACCTCCGCGTTGGTGTCGCCGCCGGCCAGCGTGCGCATGGCGGCGGTCATCGCCATCACCGGCTTGGAGATGCTGCGGCCGGACACCCACGCCACCGCGATGCCGAACACCACCGCGATCAGGCTGAGGACGATGATGAGGATCTCGCTGCTCATCATGGTGGCCGACAGGGCTTCGCCGTCCTCGCTCTCGCGCTTGGCGGTCACGGCCTTGATCTTTTCCGCGTCGGCGATCGCTTCCTCGCTCGGCTTGACGATGTCGGCTTCGAGAATCTCGGTGAATTGGTCGTCCAGCGTCTCGCTGGCCTTGAACGCCTCTTCGTACTGCGTGCCGAGGGCCTTGGCATCCGCCACTTCGGCCTTGTACTCCGACGCGCCGGTGACCCCCTCGAGTTGGGCGAGCGCCTTGCCGAGTTCGTGGAAGGCGGTCTCCGCGGCAGCCGCATTGCCCTTCTCATGTCGCGCGATCACAAGGTTTGCATTGAGGCGCGCCTTCATCGCCTCATAGAGAGCGGCGTTGGCCATGATGACAGCGTTGCTGTTGCCTTCCTTGGCAGCCTTGAGAGCGATCGACTCGAGATCGCTGGCGAGCTTCGGCCCGGCCACGTCCAGCACCTCATGCGCGAGCTTGGCCCGCTCGGCCTCGATGGACGAGGCCTTCTCGAATCCCGCGACAATGTGCTCGAAGCTCGCGGCGATGCCGACGATCTCAGCCTTGTCCGCGTCGCTGATGGCGAGTGCCTTGCCCCGCTCGACCTTGGCGGCAAGGATCTTCTCAAGCTCCAGGACCTTTTCGCGCTGCGCCGGGTCGCCGGTCGCGGCGTATTGCTCGACATGCTGGTCGAGTTCCGCCAGCTCGCGCTCGATCTCCTGCGCGGCGGTAGCGAGGTTTCCGACCTCTTCGTAGTCGTGGAACAGATCGGACGTGGTTGAGAAGGAGACGACCGCGATGCCTGACGAGATCGCCATGATGCCGACCAGCATGCCGAAGGCGAGGAAGATCTTGGCGCGGATCTTCATGTTGGCGATGACGGCAAATGCGCCGGTGGCGCGCGATATGTTGGACGGCGGCGTCATGACAGGGTTTCTCCGCACTAGAGGGATTCGAGAAGGAAGCGCTGGTTCAGCGGCTGCGCGGGGCGCGCATTGACCGGAAACAGCGCGGCGAACTGCTGGATCTGGGCCGGCGAGGCCTCGATCGGCGACTTGAAGACAGTCCACAGCACGCCCTCCGAGCAGGGCGGCGTGGTAAGCGAGCCGTGATAACGGAAGAAGCCGCGATCCGCCGGCAGCAGATCGCCCGGCGTGATGGTGACGCCGGCGGCCATTTCATCGCCAGCCTCGGCGGGCATGGCGGCCCAGATCGGCGCCAGCGCCGCGTTCTCGGCGCCCGGCCGGATGAAGACGCCCAGCACCGCCAGCCGTCCGGCCGCCGACTTGTGCACGAAGTGCAGCTCGAGGTCGAATGCCTTGCCGGAGAGCAGATGCTCGCTCGGGTGATGGAAGTGGAACTGCAACAGATCGAACGGCTCGCCGTTGATGACGGTGCGCGAGCCCGGTTCGCAATTGGCCTGGATGGTATGGCCGTTGTTGAGGATCTTCAGCGGCATCGGGCTGAAGCTCGGCGCCACGCCGGCGAGTTCGGCACGGGTCGCGCCACGGATGTCGATCGGCGTCTGCGCGAGGCCGAGATCGCAGGCTTTGAAATCGGCCGAGAGGCTGCCCCAGTGCTCCGGCCCGCCTTCGCCATCGTAGCTCCAGTGAGCGCCATGTGCGCTTTCGGCGCGCGCAAGACTGGTTCCGACCAAGCCTGCGCACACAGGACATGCGACCGCAGCTAACCCATAGCTCAGCAATGTGCGGCGGGAGAGAGCAACGCGGTCAGTCATGGGATGCCTTCTGTGGAGACCGAACGGTTCCCAAACTAGAAGCCAGTAATTAAGGAAATATTGAAATTGATTGGGGATTCGACCAGGAAATCGCTAAGTATACCTGTCTATATAGGCACTTAGCCGATCTATTCCTAAGAGTGAAGTCGTTCTGTTTGAACTAGGCAGGTAGGCACAACTCAATACTGCGATGGGATCGCTCGAATACTGGAGGACGGCGCAGAAAATCTTGGAGAAAGAGGTCTTGCGCACAAAGGGTGGTGCCACTGTGCCCTATGCCGGCTGTCCTACTTCTTGGACTTGGCGGCGCCGCGTGCGTCTTCGGTGATCAGCCGGGCGAGGATGTCGCGCCAGCGCAGGGCCGGCGCGTTGTAGCGCACTTCGAGGCCATTCTTGTCGTTGCGCACCACCACGCCGTAGGTCGGCAGCGCGCGCTGCTTGCCGTCGAGCGACAGCACGAAGGAGAACTCGATCTTCTGCCGCTGCGCGATCCAGTCCGGCGCGCCCGCCACCAGCACGTCGACAATGTTCATGTTGACGATCTCGTGCTGACGCCCGTCGATCATCACATAAAGATTGCTCAGTTTGACGCGGCCCGCGGGCGCGCTGGTCAAGGAGGCTGAGGACATGGCTCAGTGGGCCCTTTCGCAAGGGCCGTCCAATCTCCGGCTGTTGGCCCTCCCTACTATCTCAGGGACAGCATTACCAACTGGTTACTTGGTTAACGCACTGTGCCAAAAGCCGTTTCAGCCACTTTCGGAGCGCTTCCGCCGGAATGGATGCCGGTTCGGCGCGGAAAACGCGACTAGCGATGCTTGAACTGGGGTGGCCGCTTTTCGGCAAAGGCGGCCATGCCTTCCTTCTGGTCCTCGGTGCCGAAGGTGGCGTGGAACACCCGTCGCTCGAATTTGAGTCCCTCAGCGAGGCCGGTCTCGAACGCCTGGTTCACCGCTTCCTTGGCGATCAGCGTCGTGGGCAGCGAGAAGGACGCGATCTTGGCGGCAACCCCAAGCGCCTCGTCCAGCAGTTTATCTGCGGACACGACCCTTGCGACCAGGCCGCTGCGCTCCGCTTCGGCCGCGTCCATCATGCGCCCGGTCAGCACTAGGTCCATCGCCTTGGCCTTGCCGACCGCGCGGGTCAGGCGCTGGGTGCCGCCGGCGCCCGGGATGGTGCCGATGGTGATCTCGGGCTGGCCGAACTTGGCGGTCTCTGCCGCGATGATCATGTCGCACATCATTGCGATCTCGCAGCCGCCCCCTAGGGCGAAGCCCGCAACCGCCGCGATGGTCGGCTTGCGGCACTGCGCCAGGCGCTCCCAGCCCTTGGTGATGAAGTCGCTGGTGAAGACGTCGATGAAGGTGCGGTCCTTCATTTCCTTGATGTCGGCGCCGGCAGCGAACGCGCGGTCGCTGCCCGTCACCACGATCGCGCCGATATCGGCATCGGCCTCGAGGTCGTTCAGCGCTTGCTCCAGCTCGGCGATCAACTGCGCGCACAGGGCATTCAGCGCCTTCGGACGGTTGAGGGTGACGAGACCGACGCGGTCGCGCTTCTCGACAAGGATGGTTTCGAAGGTCATTGCGGCTGGCTCTCCGCGCTCAGGGTGAAGGAGACATTGACGGGCGATCCGCCCTGCCCGCCCAGAACATCGATCTTCAGGGTCTCGGCCTTGCGATGGAACGTGCCCTCGCCGGTCTTGTCCCAGCCGAGCGACGGCAAGGCGTCATCGTAGAATTCGCGCACGTCTTCCGCATCGGCCTTGCCGGTCGCATAGGCGGTGACGATGCGCCCCATCGGCGCGTCGAACACGGTCGACTTGTCCTTCTGCTCGGTGAGGCCGTCGGCCACCGGCAGATCGGCGATGGCGGAGAAATACTCGGTGGCCCAGGCCGGCTCGATCCGGATCGGCAGGATCGACAGGCAGGCCGCCAGAACGAAAGCGACCATGGCCGGAGGAACTCGGAGCATCGGTACATTCCCTGTCTGCGCTCGGGCGTTCCCGGGCGCCGCTGTTCTAGCCCAGGCCCAGACGCGGTCGCAAGCGACCAGTCCGTGACGTCATCCCGGCAGCCCCGCGTTGCGCAACCCGTCTCGAATACGCTCGGCCACAGCCGGCTGGCATTCGCGTAAGCGCAGCTTCGCCACCGAGAAATCCGGCCGGCGGCGGAGCGCAGTGGCCGCCTCTACCTTGGCCTCGCTCATCCGGCCGAGCTGCGCATAGCAGCCGGCGAGGCGGCAGTGCACCCAATATCCCGAGCCTGTCACGCGGCCGAAGGCCTCGGCCGCATCGGCATACTTCCCCGCCTCATACAGCACCGAGCCGAGATTGCTCCAGTACCACTCCGGATGGTACGGGTTGAGTCGCATGCCTTCCCGCACGCGGTCGATGCCCTCCTCCAAATGTCCGCGATAGGCGAGCACTCTTCCGAGGCTGACAACAACGTTGGCATCATTGGGGTTGAGCGCGAGTGCCCGCCGATAATGCCGTTCGGCGCTGTCGATATCGCCGCGATATCTCTGAATGACACCCAGAAGAAAGTGGCAACGGCCATCGCTGTCATCGAGTTCGAGGGCAGTCGTGGCCAGCGCCAGCGCGTTGTCAAGAACTTCATCCGGTGCATCGCTATAGCCATGCTCCACCACGTCCGCAAATCCGCGGTAGGCCCGCGCGAGCGCATAGCCCGGATCGAGGTCAATCGCCTGCTGAAACAGCTCGACGGCACGCTTGTTGTCGTCCGGACCGTAACCCCGCAGATGCTTGAGGCCACGCAGCAAGCATTCGTACGCCGCTAGTTTCGGCTTGCGCCGGCTCTGCTCGACCAACGCGCTTTCCACTCGGGCATGCAGGGTAGAGACCAGGGCGCTCGTGATTTTGTCGGGGATATTGACGAGGTCGGCTAGCGGATGATCGTAGGCCTCGCCCCACAGCTGCGCGCGTGTCGCTGCGTCGAGCAGCCGCACGGTGACGCGTACGTGGTCGCCCTGGCGCTGCAGGCTGCCCTGCACCAGATGTGCGACGCCAAGCCGCTTGCCGATCTCGGCAATGTCGGTCTCCTGCTTGGCGATCATCGAAGAGGAATAGCGGTCGATGACGAACAGCAGGCGAAAGCGGCCGAGCCCGGTTATGATGTCCTCCGCCAGGCCCTCGCATAGATGATCGAGATCCGCATTGCGGCTGAGATTGCTGAATGGCAGCACGGCGATTGATGGCCGTTCCGTCGGCTTGGCTTGTTCGCCGGGTGGATCCAGCGAGGGCCGATCCGTCAGAATGTCGCGATAGAGCGTTTCAGTCTGCAGGTCCGGAGCGACGTTCAATTCTCGCTTGAGTGCATCGCGGCAAGCCGCGTAGAGCTGCAACGCCGCGGCGCGCTCGCCGCCGGCAACATGCAGGCGCATCAATGCGCGATAGACCGGCTCGCAAAGCGAATCACGTGCCAGCAGCTGCCGAGCCAGACACGCTGCGGCCTCACTGGGCGCCGGTGACTGCGCGATCTGTTCGACCAGATGCACGGCGATCGAGGCGAGGCGTTCCCGCTCCGGGCGGCGCCAAGTCTCGAACTCCTGGGTCACCCCGTCGATCCCGTCCAGGAGGGCGCCCCTATAGAGCGCGGCGGCCTGGGTGTGCGTTCGACTGTCGCCCGCCAATCGCTCGAAGGTGATGACGTCGATCTCGATGCCGTTCGGATCAAAGCTGACTGAATCCCGGTCGGACGTGACCGGGTCGAGCTCAACCTGCCTGAAGGCCTGGCGGAGGGCGGCGAGCGACTGGCGCAGGGAATCGCGCGCTTGAGTCTCTCCCCGATCACCCCAGAGCAGCCCAGCGAGCCGATCCCGCGCCAGCGGCTGGCCGGCATTCAGGGCGAGGTAAGCCAGCAGAAGCCGATCCTTCCGCGTCGACAGGGCAAGCTCCCTGCCATCCGCCGATCGCAGCCCCAAGGCACCCAGCAATATCAGGCTGCACGCCGCCAATTCCCGCTCCATCGGTTGATTCGACCCGTGCGAGAGCCGATTTTACGCTCTTTTCACGCCGCGGCCACTCCGACCGGCGGTCGCGGCCCCATCATGCCGGGCGCTTTTCCGTCTGGGTTCACGGCGATAGGCGATCCTTGCTCCTGGCGACAACGCATTAGGCGAGGAGGGGCGTCATGTGGGAATTACAGCATAAGGTTCGGACCCTGGTTTCTGGCATGCTGGCGCACCGCCGGTCCGATCGCCGCGTTACTGCCAGTTCCGGCACCGATTGGCTGCCGCCGGTGCTTGGTCCAGATGACTGGTCGATTGGCATGATGGCCGATCGCAGCGCCGGCTGGTACTTCGATCGGCGCTAGGATTCCGTGCATGAAAGGCCCGATGACCCTGACCGAGGAACTGGTCGCCCGTTGCGAGCGCCACGAGCCAGATCCAGGCCCGCAGCCGGGCTCTCGCTATTTCACTGATGCGGAATATGAAGCGGCCGCAGCCCAGCTTATCGAGCAGGCGCCGCCTGGCCCGCTTTGGGTCTTCGCCTATGGCTCGCTGATCTGGAAGCCGGCAATTGCCACGACCGACCATCGCCACGCTGTGGCGCATGGCTGGCATCGCTCCTTCTGCCTGCGGCTGACGCGCTGGCGAGGCTCGCCGGCGCAACCGGGGCTGATGATGGGCCTGAAACGCGGCGGGCGCTGCAAGGGAATGCTGCACCGCATTGCCGATGACGATCGCCAGAATCCAATCGTCCGGCTGCTGCGTCGGGAAGTCGGCAACGACAGGCATTTGACCGGCGTGCGATGGGTCAATGCCGATACGGACCAGGGAAGAGTTCGCGCTCTGACATTCTGGGCAGAGCCGGTTGGACTCGACAATTGGGTCGATCTGGCGCTGCCCGAGGTGGCGCAGATCCTCGCCCGCGCCTGCGGCCACATTGGCTCGGGCGCCGCCTACCTGTTCCACACCGTCAGCAAGCTGGACGAGCTCGGCATCCGCGACCGCAATCTGTGGCGCCTGCAGCAGATGGTCGCGGACGAGATTCGGCGCCTGCACCAGGCGTCACTTGCCGCGCCACAACCCTTCCCGCGTTAGATCATCCTGCACGTCGCGGATGGCGCCGCGCAGCGCTTCGACGCTTTCGTCGATCTCCGCCTTGCTGATGGTGAGCGGCGGCGACAGCACGATCCAGTTGCCGAGCGGGCGGATCATCAGGCCGCGCTCGCGGCAGCGCTCGAACACGCGCTTGGCGACGCTCCACTCCGACGGGCAGGGCGTCTTCGCCGTCTTGTCCGCGACGCACTCGACGCAGACCATGAAATGGCTGCCGCGCACGTCGCCGACCAGGTCGAGCTCGCCGAGCGTGCCGAGCTGGTCGCGGAAATACGGCCCCCATTCGCGCACGTGGCCGCAGATGTCCTCGCGCTCCAGGATGTCGAGCGCGGCAAGCCCCGCCGCGCACGCCACCGGATGCGATGAGTACGTGAAGCCGTTGGCGAACATCTGGCCCTGGCCGGCCTTGTCCAGCAGTCGGGTGTAGAGCGCGTCGGACACGATGAAGGCGCCGAGCGGCACGTAGCCGGAGGTGAGACCCTTGGCCGACGTGATGACGTCGGGAACGAAGTTGAACACCGGCTCGGACGCGAACACGTGACCGAGGCGGCCGAAGCCGGTCACCACCTCGTCAGAGACATAGAGCACGCCGTATTTGCGGCAGACTTCCCAGGTGCGGCGCTGATAGCCCGGCGGCGGCACGATCACGCCGCCGGAGGCCAGCAGCGGCTCCGCCACGAAGCATGCGACATTCTCCGGCCCCAGCTCCAGGATCTTGTTCTCGAGATCGGCGACGCACTGGTCGCCGAACGCCTCGACGCTCATGCCGGCCGGCCGGCGATAGGGATTGGGCGAGGGCAAGTGATGCACGATGTCGGTGGCGAAGCGCATGTTGGGCTTGTCGCCGGGCTTGCCGGAGATGGTGGCGGTCAGGTACGTGCTGCCATGGTAGGCATCGGCGCGCGAGATGATGTGGCGCCGATTCTTCTCGCCCACGAAGTTGAAATAGAAGTGGATGAAGCGGATCGCCGAATCGACCGCGGTCGAGCCGCCGGTGGTGAAGAACACGCGGTTGAGGTCGCCCGGCGTGTATTTGGCAATGCGGTGCGCGAATTCGATCGCCGGCTCGGTCGAGTTCTTGGTGAAGGGCGAGTAGTAGCACATGCGCTTGGCCTGCGCCGCCATTGCGTCGGCGATCTCGTCGCGGCCATAACCGACATTGACGCACCACATGCCGCCCATGCCGTCGATCATGCGCTTGCCTTCGATGTCATAGACATGCACGCCGTGGGCGCGGTCGATGATCAGCGGCTTCTGCGCGCGGACGGCGCCGAGGTCGGTCCAGGGATGGATGAGATGCCGGCGGTCGAGATCCTCCAGCCGCTCGATCCGCATGTCGTCATCGAGGTTGGTGAGCATGGTCGGTGTTCCCGTCACTTGGCTTCCAAAAGTCGTCATGGTCGGACTTGGTCCGACCATCCACGAGTGTCGCTGGGCAAGAGCCCGCTGTCGCTGACAAACTCGTGGATGGTCGTGCCAAGCACGACCATGACGGTACTAGAGTGGTGTGCCTCTTACTGTCCGGTCTTGGCCCGTGTGAATTCGCGGGTCAGCACGCGGGTTCCTTCGCCGGTCCGCACGCCGATGGTGAAGATGTTCGTCATCCGCGATTGGTCCGGATACATCGCCGGATTGTCGCTGATCGAGGGGTCGACCAGAGGGGTCGCCTTCTCGTTGGCATTCGCATAGCCAATGTCGTTGGTCACCTTGGCGATCACGTCGGGCCGCATCATGTAGTCGATGAACTCCAGCGCCTCGTCGACGTTCTTGGCATCCTTCAGGATCGCCATGCCGTCATAGTCCATGTTGACGCCTTCCTTGCCCGAGACGAATTTCAGGTCGACATCGGCCTTGTTTTCTTCCGCGCGCGCCTTGGCCTGCGAATAGTCGCCGGACCAGGTCATGGCGAGGCACCGGCTACCGTCGGCCAGCCCGTTGATGGTGCCGCTGTTGTCGAACGCGGCGACGTGCGGCTGCGCCTTGGCAACCAGATCGCCGGCTTGCTTCAGTTCCGCCGCGTCGTTGGTGCCGGGATGGAGGTGCAGGTAGTTCAGCGCGAGATCCATCACGTCCTCGGGCGAATCGAGGATGCTGACGCCGCATGGCGTGAACTTGGACAAGACCGCCGGATCGAAGAACATGGCCCAGGAATCGACCGGCGCATTGGGATCGATCGCCAGCACCTTCTTGGCGTCGTAGACATAGCCGTTGGTCCAGAACATGTATGGCACGACATACTTGTTGCCCGGGTCGGCGACCGACAGCGCGTCCCAGAAGCGCTGCCCGATGTTGCCGAGATTCTTCAGCTTCGACTTGTCGAGCGGCAGGTACACGCCCTGCAGCACATGCTGGCTGATGTAGTAGCGGCCGGGAAAGATGATGTCGTAGCCGGAGGAGCCCGCCTGCACGCGCGCGTCCATGGTCTCGTAGCCGTCGAACAGGTCATAGGTGACCTTGATCCCGGTTTCCTTCTCGAAATCCGCGATCGTGCTGGTGCCGATATAGTCCGCCCAGTTGTAGATGAAGAGCTGGCGCTCCTCTGCGCCCGCATCCCCTGCGGCGGCAAGCAGCGCCACGCCCGCGATAACACCCTGTAATGCCGTCTTGATCTTCATTCGTGCCTCCCTTTGTCGCCGCAGCCGTTTTTCCTGGCATTTTCTGCCGTCTTGCCTTTGATGAATGATCGTTCATAGAATTGAGCATTGTCAAGACCGCGCCGAAAGGACAAAAAACCGGCGCACAACGCGACTCGAGCGATGCGGAGACCATGCGGACAGCAG
>Ga0070674_100001805_pt1 | contig 11624 bp, 6 predicted proteins | sample KBSM33metaG_FD_65344 | JGI IMG/M metagenome (GOLD analysis project Ga0070674, IMG submission 65344) | Miscanthus rhizosphere microbial communities from Kellogg Biological Station, Michigan, USA - KBS M3-3 metaG | ecosystem: Host-associated > Plants > Roots > Rhizosphere > Soil ... | reverse complement strand
GTGCGGCGCGCCTCGGTCTGGTCGCGCAGGATCTTGACGAACCCGATCGCCGCGCCGGCGTCGTCGCGCATCGACATCATCACGCCGCTGGCCCAGAACCGGCTGCCGTCCTTGCGCAGGTGGAAGCGGTCGTCGGCGGCGCGGCCGGTCTCGAGCGCGGTGCGGGTCTCGCGCTCCGGCACGCCGGCAGCACGGTCCTCCTCGGTGAAGATCAGGTCGCCGCTATGGCCGAGCACTTCGGCCTCGCGAAAGCCGAGGATGCGCTCGGCGCCCGAGTTCCAAGTCGTGAAGCGGCGGCCGAGGTCGAGCGAGAAGATCGCGTAGTCGCGCGCGTTCTCGACGATCAGTCGCAGGCGCTCCTCGCCGGCGCGCAGGGCAGTCTCGTTGCGGCGCCGCTCGGTGATGTCGAGCAAGGTCAGCACGACGCCGGCGATGCGGTCGTCGACCGTGCGGTACGGCAGGAGCCGCGCCGAGTACCAGGTCGAGCCGCCGCGCGCGACCTCGCGGTCGACCGGCACCAGGCGCTTGAGCACGCGGTCGGCGTCGGCCGCGAGCTCGGGGTAGTCGAGCTCGGTGCGCAGGTCCGTCAGCGGCCGGCCGATGTCGGCCGGGATCAGCTTGAAGACATCGACCGCGGGCGGCGTGAAGCGAGTGATGTGCAGGTCGCGGTCGAGGAACACCGTCGGGATCGCGGTCGCGTCCATCAGGTTCAGCATGTCGCTGTTCGAGCTGCCGAGCTCCTCGACCTTGCTCTTCAGCTCGCTGTTGACGGTGCTCAGCTCCTCGTTGATCGATTGCAGCTCTTCGCGTCCAGTCTCGAGCTCCTCGGTGGCCGAGCGCAGCTCCTCGTTCATTGCCTGCAGCTCTTCGTTGCCGGCCTTCAGCTCCTCGTTCGACGCTTCGTACTGCTCGACGGTGTCGCGCAGGTGCGCCTTCAGGCGCTCGACCTCGCGATCGAGGTGCTCGGCGACTGGATGCAGGTTGTTCGTGGTCGGGGTGTCGGCCGGCGCGCCGTCGGCCGTGGCGTCCTCGGCGTCGATGACGACGAGGAAGTAGTCGGGCGCCGCCTCGCCGCCCGCCGAGACGCGGATCTTCACGCGGGTCTGCTCGCCGTTCAGGTCGATCGTCGCCGGGCCGAATTCGAGCGACGTACCCGACTGCTGGGCCTGGAACAGCGCCGCGCGCAGCTCGATGCGCAGGGCCGGGTCGATCAGGCGCAGCAGGTTCTTGGTCGGCTCGCCGCCCGACAGCTGCAAGAAGCGGCCGGCGCTTTCCGACAGGTGCACGATGTTGTGCTCGCCGTCGATCAGGATCGACGGCGGTGCGATCTGCTCGAGCAGGCGGTAATGCAGGTGCGCCCACGACGCGGCACGCGCCTCGGTGCTGACCTCGAACGGCTGCAGAACCTGCAACGGCACGGTCGACGGAATCACCGGCCGCACGCCCGGCAGCCGGCCGCCCTTCGGCAGCTCGGCGAGGGTCAGCGACAGCGTCGTCGGCCCGGGCAGGATCGGCATCTTCGCGCGCGCCGCCGGCCGCTGGCTGAACAGCCGGTTCTTCTTGTCGATGACCGCGAACAGCGGCGTGCTCTCGTCGACGCTTTCCGACGAGCCGAGGAAGAGCTTGCCTTCGGGTCGCAATGAGAAATGGAAGATGTCGAGCGCCCGGACTTGCGCATCGCGCGTCAGGTATATCAGCAGGTTGCGGCACGACACCAGGTCGAGGCGCGAGAACGGCGAATCCTTCAGCAGGTCGTGCACCGCGAACAGCACGGTCTCGCGGATCTCGCGGCGGACCCGGTAGCCGAGGTGCTGCTTGACGAAGTAGCGCGCCAGCCGCTCGGGTGACACGTCGGCCTCGATCGTCTCGGGATAGAGGGCGGTGCGCGCGGTCGCGATCGACTGCTCGTCGAGGTCGGTCGCGAAGATCTGCAGGCTCGGCGGCGCCTCGAGGGTGCGCGCATGCTCGGCGAGCAGGATCGCGATCGAGTACGCCTCCTCGCCCGTCGCGCAAGCCGGCACCCAGACCCGCACCGCGTCGATCTGCGTCTTGTCGTTGAACAGCTCGGGGATCAGTGCCTCGAGCGACTGGAAGCAGCTGGCGTCGCGAAAGAAATTGGTGACGCTGATCAGCAGGTCCTGCAGCAGCGCTCCGGCCTCGCCGGCTGATGTGCGCAGGATGCCGACGTAGGCCTGCATGTCGGTCGCGCCGTTGACCTGCATCCGCCGCGCGATCCGGCGCAGCACCGTCGCCCGCTTGTAGTACGAGAAGTCGCGGCCGGTGCGCACGCGCAGGAAGCGCAGCACTTCGCGCAGCGCGGCTTCGGGTGCATCGTCGGTCGGCGCGGGCGCCTCGGCCGGCTCCGGCCCGTCCTCGGGCGGCAGATGGATGCTGCGCTCCAGCCGCTGGTACTGGATCAGCCGGGCCGGCATCTCGTTCGCCGGCAGCACCCAGTCGACCATGCCGGTCGCGATCGCCGAGCGCGGCATGCTGCCGTGCACCGCCTCGCTCGGGTCCTGCGCGATAGTCAGGCCGCCGCGTTCCTTGATGCGCTTGATGCCGATCGCGCCGTCGCCGTCGGTGCCCGACAGCACCACCGCGGCGGCGTGCGGACCATGGCTGTCGGCGAGGGTGCGGAAGAACAGGTCGACGACGACATGGCGGCCGCGGTTCGGCCGCACATCGACGGCCCCGACCTGGCCGTCGCTCGCATGCAGCGCCTTGCCCGGCGGCACGATGTAGATCTGGTTGACCTTGACCGGCTGCGCGCCGTCGAGCTCGATCACCGGCATCCGGGTGTCGGCGCGCAGTGCGTCGCCGACGTGTGCCTCATGCCCAGGTTGTGGGTGCATCGCGACGAAGAAGGCCATGCCCGGTTCGGGCGGCATCGCGCGAAAGAACGTTCGCAACGACGGCAGGCTGCTGGTCGAGCCGCCAAGGCCGACCACCGGCAGCGTGTCGTACCCGCGGCTCGGCACGACGTCGTCGTCGACGCCGGCGTGGTCTTCTTCGGTCTGGTCGGGATCCATCGGCAACAGGAGGCGTTATGCGGAAGGTGCACCAGAAGTTCCGCCACCCGCGTCGTCGATGATAGTCACCCGCTTCTGCGCCGGCACGTCGGACAACGCCGCCTGGATCGACCCTCGATAGGCATAAGATCGGTGGCGCAGCCGCAGGCTGCAGCGGCCCGAACGACGCCTTCGACGCGGCCGCGTCCCACCGCCAACCGGGACCTCGGCCCATGAGCGACCTGCAACCCGACCACGCGGAAGAGCACTACGCTCCGATGCAGGACGACGCCATTCCGACGCGCGGCTACCGCATGCTGGCGATGGTCGGCCTGGGCGGGTCGGCCGGCAGCATCCCGGCGCTGCAGACGTTCTTCCGCACGATGCCGGCCGATTCGGGCATGGCCTTCGTCGTCGTCATCCACCTCTCGTCGGACCATGAGAGCTCGCTGGCCGAACTGATCCAGCGGACGACCGCGATGCGCGTCGTGCAGGTTCGCGCCACCGAGCGGATCGAGGTCAACTGCGTCTACGTCATCCCACCGGGCAAGCTGCTGTCGGCGCTCGACGGCGAGCTGCGCCTCGAAGACCTGCCGGGCCGCAGCGGCCGCCATGTCGCGGTCGACCTGTTCTTCCGAACGCTCGCCGACACCTACGGGCCGCATGCCACCGCGATCGTGCTGTCGGGCGCCGATGGTGATGGCGCGATCGGCATCCGCCGCATCAAGGAACGCGGCGGCCTGTCGATCGCGCAGGATCCGAGCGAGGCCGAGCACAGCAGCATGCCGCGCTCGGCGATCGCGACCGGCGTGGTCGACCTGGTGCTGCCGGTCGCCGAGATGGCGGCGCGACTGGTGACCTACCACCGCCTTGAACAACAGCTCCAGCTGCCGTCCGAAGACGAGCCCGTGTCTGGCCCGGCCAAGACCGCGGCCGGCAACCGCAGCGATGAGGCGACCTTGCGCCACATCCTCGAGCTGATGCGCAACCGCACCGGCCACGACTTCGACGCCTATAAGCGCGCGACCGTGCTGCGCCGGATCGGCCGCCGGATGCAGGTCAACGAGGTCGTCGAGCTGCCCGAGTACCTCGAGGTGCTGCGCACGCGGCCCGTCGAAGCGCGCGCGCTGCTGAAGGACCTGCTGGTCAGCGTGACCAATTTCTTCCGCGACAGCGAGCACTTCCACGCGCTCGAAGCGCTGATCCCGACGCTGTTCGAAGGCCGTACCCCGCACGACACCGTGCGTGTCTGGGTGCCGGGCTGCGCGACCGGCGAGGAGGCCTATTCGATCGCGATCCTGCTGCACGAATTCGCCGGCCGCCTCGACCGCCCGCCGCGGCTGCGCGTGTTCGCGTCCGATCTCGACACCGATGCGATCCGCGCCGGCCGGGCCGGCTTCTACCCGCCGACGATCGCCGCCGACGTGTCGGCCGAGCGGCTCGAGCGCTTCTTCAGCGAGGAGGCACGCGGCTACCGGGTCAGCGCCGAGCTGCGCGAGACGGTGCTGTTCGCGACCCACGATGTGCTGAGGGATTCGCCCTTCTCACGCCTCGATCTGCTGTCGTGCCGGAACCTGATGATCTACCTCGATCGCGCGGCACAACAGCGCCTGCTGCAGACCTTTCACTTCGCGCTCCGACTCGATGGGCTGATGTTCCTGGGCACCTCGGAATCGGCGGCGGAAGTGCCGACCCTGTTCCAGCCGGTCGACAAGAAGCACTGCCTGTATCGCCGCCGGCCGGCGGATCGGCCGGCCTTCCCGCTGCCGGTCGGCGCGAGCGGCCTGGCGCGCGAAGCCGGTCCGATGCCGGACGACGTGGCCGCGGTGGTGCCGTTCGACGCGTTGCCTGGCCTGGTGCCTGAGCGCGTGGTCCGCCGGCCGAGCGACGCTTCCGCTCATCCCGAACGGGCCGGCCAGGTTCACTTGCGCTTGATCGAGCGTTACTCGCCGCCCTCTCTGGTCGTCGATGCCGAGTTCGAGCTGATGCACCTGTCGCAGCGCGCCGGCCGCTACCTCCGCTTCGGTGGCGGCGAGCCGAGCCGCAACCTGTTGCGGATCGCGCACCCGATGCTGCGCATCGAGCTTCGCGCTGCGCTGAACCGGGTCGCCCAGACCGGCAAGCCGACCGAGGTGCTGAACCTGCCGATCGATCTCGACGGCCAGGCGCTGCTGATCGACCTCAGCGTCGCGCCGGCCGACGAGATCGCGCCGCAGTGCCTGCTGATCGTCTTCAACGAGCGGCTCGCGTCGACCGGCCCGACGGCCGACGGCGCCCCGTCAGCACAGGCGGCGAGCGGCGCCAGCAGCCGCGAGACCGATCTCTACGACGAGGTCGTGCGGCTGAAGATGCAGCTGCGCGACGTCGTCGAGCAGCACCAGGCCTCGACCGAGGAGCTGCAGGCCAGCAACGAAGAGCTGCAGGTGATGAACGAGGACCTGCGTTCGGCCGGCGAGGAGCTCGAGGCGCGAAGGCAGGAGGCGCAGTCGGTCAACGAGGAGCTGACGACGGTCGGCGTCGAGCTGCGGCGCACTGTCGAGGAGGTCGGCGCATCGAACAGCGACCTGCACAACCTGATGGAGTCGATGTCGATCGCGATGGTCTTTCTCGACCGCGATCGGCGCATCACGTTCTACACGCCGGCGGCGATTGCGCTGTTCAACCTGATCCCGACCGATGTCGGCCGGCCCCTCGCCGACCTGTCGCAGCGGCTCAACTACCCGACGCTCGAGAGCGACGCGATCAGCGTGCTGCAGCAGCTGGTGCCGGTCGAGCGCGAGGTCGGTGACCACACCGGGCGCTGGCTGCTGGCGCGCCAGCAGCCGTACCGGACGATCGACGACCGGATTGCCGGCGTCGTGCTGACCTTCACCGACATCACCGAACGGCGCCAGCGCGAGCTCGCGTTCGTCGAGGCGAAGGACGCGCTCGAATCGCGCGTCGAGGTGCTCGAGGCCACGCTGACCGGGTTGCCGGACCGCATCCTCGCGTTCGACCGCCGCGGCACCTTGATGTTCGCGAACCAGGAAGCGTGCCGGCATTGGCGTCTCGAGCCGGGAGCGCTCGGCGGCCGCAAGCTGCGCGACCTCGACAGCCCGTCCGAGCTGCTCGACGTGCTGGAACGCCAGCTTCACCGCAGCATCGATTCGGGCAAGCGGATCGCGGGCACCGTGCGCCATGGCCGGCCGCCGGCAGTCCAGACCGTCGCGTTCACGTTCTCGCCGGTGACCGGCGGCGACGGCAAGGCGCGCCTGGTGGTCGGCTGGCTGCACGACCTGCCGGGACCGAACGAGCCGGCCGAGCCGGCCGGGCAACGCAGGAGCTGACGCGAGCCGGCGTTCGGCCGCTCAGAGCGGAGCGGACAGCGCCTTGAACCCCGCCCACGCGACGACGATCACCGCATTGATCGGCACGCTGAGGGCGCTCGGCACGTAGAGCAGCGCAGAGGCAATCGGCGCGCCCATGACCAGCTCGACGAACGCACCCGCGCTGTAGAAGATCACCCCGAACACGAGCCAGCGCCGCATGTAGGTCGGCAGCCAGCGCGCCTGCGCGCAGTTGTGGCGCCAGGCCGCCGAACGCTCGAACAGGTTGCCGCGCGTGACGTCGCGGAACAGCCAGCCGAAGAAGAAGTAGCGGTAGAGCAGCGTGCGGAAGGCCATCGGGCGATCCCGGCAGAAGGGTTCGAGCGGGTCACCTTAACGCTGCGCGGGCGGCGGCGCACGGAATGCGCGGCACGGCCCCGCTGTCGACTCAGACGGTGTAGACCGAGCGTGCGAAGGCGAGCTCGTGGACCGGCGACGACGCGGCGACCTCGCCGGTGTCGACCCAGCGCCGACCCTGCCAGAACGAGCGATGCGCGGCCTCGGTGGCATCGACATAGGGCGGCCCCTGAACCGGGACCGGTATGTCGACCTCGCTGACGCCGAAGTCGGCCGAGATCAGCAGGCGCGGGATGAAGCCGCCGCCGCGCAGGCGGGTCGGCGAGCAGTGGAACTCGAAGCCCTTGTACTGGGCGAAGAAGGTGGGTTCCATAGAGACTCCGGTTGCGTTCCGAGACATTCGATCAAGGCGACAGGTGCTGAAAGGGCATCGATCGTGGATTCGGGTCGAACGCCTCGGGGCGCTGGACGACAGTCTCACCGCGCCGGGCGCCGAGGGAAATCCCCGAAGCATGGGGGCGCGACTGCGCCGTTGTCATGCCGCCACGGCGCGGCGCAGCGCCTTGCGGGCGGCGCCGAGCGCTTGTCGGCAACGCGCGTAGTCGGCCCACGGGTCGGCGGCCGCTTCGAGGCGCTCGTGTGCGTTCGCGATGGTCCAGTGGTCGCCGCCGGTGAGGCCGTCGAGTTCGTCCCAGTCGCATGGAATCGAGACGCCGAGACCGGCTCGCGCGCGCGCCGAGTACGCAGCCGCCGTCGTCGCGCCGCGGCCGTTGCGCAGGTAGTCGACGAAGATCCGGCCGACCCGGTTCTTCGGCCCGCTCTTCGCGACGAGCTGATCGGGCGCGAGCAACGCCAGGCGCTCGACCACCGCGCGCGAGAAGTCCTTGACGTCGTCCCAGCCTTCGCGCGGCGTGAGCGGCACGACGACATGCAGGCCCTTGCCGCCGCTCGTCTTGACGAACGAGCGCAGGCCGCTCTCGTCGAGCAACGCGCGCGTCAGGCGGGCGGCCGCGACCATCGCGGTCCAGCCGACGCCGTCGCCGGGGTCGAGGTCGAAGGTCATGCGGTCCGGCTTGTCGATCGCGCGCGACAGCGCGTTCCAGGTGTGGAACTCGACGACGTTCATCTGCGCGGCCGAGATCAGCGCGGTGAAGCTGTCGATCTCGACCAGCGGCGGATGCTCCGGGTCGAGCGCGACCGGCAGCTCGACGAGGTCGTCGATGTGCAGCGAGCCGCTGTGCTTCTGGAAGAAGAGATGCCCGCCAATGCCGGCCGGCGCGCGCACCAGCGCGACCGGGCGGCCTTGCAGATGTGGCTGGATGCGCTTGGCCGCGTGCAGGTAGTAGTCGACAAGGTCGCGCTTGGTGTGGCCGCTCTTCGGATCGATCACGCGTTCGGGGTGGGTGACCTTCACCGAGGCGGGCAGAGCGGGTGGCGGTGGGGGTTCGCCTTGTGTGTTTGCTGTCGATGCCTTCGCTGTAGTGGCGGTGGCGAGGTCTTGCTTTGCTGTCGTTGCTGTCTTTGCCGTCTTCGCTGTCTTTGCGGGCGTGGCTGCCTTCGCAGCCCTTTCGGAAGTGCTGGCCTTCTTCGACGCAACCGTCGTTGCGCTTCCGTCGCTCGCACCCGCCGCCTGCTGTTCCGCCGTCGACCCGCGGGGTGCCGGCGCGGCGACCTCGCGCGTGATCGCGCTGGGCGGCTTGTCGCTGCGCAGGCCGTGGAAGACCGCCTGGCGAACCTTGCCGTCTCGCGTCCACTCGGCGAACGAGATCTCGGCGACCAGCTTCGGCTCGACCCAGGTGCCGCGCGCTTCGCGCGGCTTGTCGATGAACGGTGCGTCCTTCGTCTCGAGCTTGGTGAGCTGCTTGCGCAAGGCGCCGAGCGTCTTGACGTCGAAGCCGGTGCCGACGTTGCCGGCATAGCGGAGGCGCCCGCGCTCGTCGTGGATGCCGAGCAGCAGCGCGCCCAGGCCGGTGCGCGAGCCTTGCGGCTCGGTGTAGCCGCCGATCACGAACTCCTGGCGCAGGGTGCACTTCAGCTTGATCCAGTCGCGCGTGCGGCCGGCCACGTAGGCCGAGCCGAGGCGCTTGCCGATCACGCCCTCGAGATGCAGCCGGCAGGCATTGCGCAGGATCTCGCTCGCGTCGGACTCGAAGTCCTGGCTGAAGCGGACGATGCCGTCGGCGTCGGCGAGCAGGCGGCCGAGCAGTGCGCGCCGCTCGCCGAGCGCAACCTGGCGCAGGTCGTGGCCGGCATAGAACGGCAGGTCGAAGGCGAAGTAGCGGATCTGCGCGCCGCCGGCATCGAAGGCGTTCTGCAGCGCCGCGAAGTCGGACGCGCCGTGCTCGCCGAGCACGACGATCTCGCCGTCGAGCCAGGCCGAGTCCATGCCGAGTCGGTCGATTTCGGCGGCGATCCCTTTCAGCTTCGCGGTCCAGTCGTTGCCGTTGCGGGTCAGGAGGCGCACTTCACCACCTTCGATGCGGGCGAGCACGCGGTAACCGTCGAACTTGATCTCGTAGGCCCAGTCGTCGCCGGCCGGAACGTCGGCGACCAAGGTCGCGAGCTCGGGCGCGAGCGTGTCGGGCAGCGCGGCCTTGACGGCGCCGGCCGGCAAGTCCGATGCGGCGACGGATGCCTTCTTCGCTGCGCCACGCGACGGCCGCTTCGACTTCGACGCCGGTGCGGTGGCTGCCGGCTTGGCACCCTCGGCAGTCGCAGTCTTGCTGCGGGTTGCGCTGGCCGCCTTCTTGGCCGTTGCGGGCTTGACCGCCTTCTTGGCCGCAGCGGGCCGTGCCGCTTTCGATGCCTCGACCACCGCGCGTTTCGACAGCACGCTGTTCGGCAGCGCATCGACGACGCTGTACTCGGCTGCCGGGCGCGCCGCCTCGTCGCGGTCCTTGATTAGCAGCCATGGCTCCTGGCGCTCGCTCTCGCGCCCGTGCATGCGCACCAGCAGCCAGGTGCCCTGAAGCTTTTCGCCGTCGAGCCGGAACTTCAGCTTGCCGGCGCGGTAGCCGACCGCGGGGTCGCCTTCCGGGTGCCAGGTGCCCCGATCCCAGACGATGACGTCGCCGGCGCCGTACTGGTTCGCCGGAATCGTGCCCTCGAAGCTGCCATAGGCGAGCGGATGGTCCTCGACATGCACCGCCATGCGCTTTTGCGCCGGGTCGAGGCTTGGGCCCTTCGGCACGGCCCAGCTCTTCAAGGTGCCGTCGAGCTCGAGGCGAAAGTCGTAGTGCAGCCGGCTCGCTGCATGCTTCTGGATCACGAACGCTAGCGACTTACCGCGCTTCGCGGCTTCCCCGCGCGGCTCCGGCGTGATGCCGAAGTCCCGCTTCTGCCGATAAGCAGTCAATGCGTCCTGCATCAGGATGCCTCCATAAACCGATTGTCGAGACTCGACGGCGCCCCGCTGTAGGACGCCGCCCAGAAGCGCTGCGAGAAAGCAGCCTCGTCCGGCCGCTTCACCGATGCGGCCGGGCCGGCCGGCCGAACAGACTGCGCAGCACGTCCTTCGCCGCTTCGAGCCGACGCTTCTGACGCTGCGGCAGCTTCGCGCCCGCACGGTTGATGTAGAAGGTCAGCATCGACATCGCCGAGCGATAAGGATCGCTTTGCGCCGGTCGCTGTGCTCGGCCGACGCCTTCAGCGAGCGGGCGATTCGGTCTGGGTCGGCCTCTTGGAAGACGCCTTCCTTCAGGTCGAGTGCGTCACTCGTCTCGGTGACTCGCTGCGACCATTTGCGTGTCGCCGGTGCTGCGCGCTTGCCGGCCGCCGGTCGCTTCGAGGACGGCTCTCTTTTCGGCACTGGCTTGCCCTTCGCCGCGGGCCGGCGCGTGGTGTTCGATGAGCGGGCGGTGGGCATCGGTCTGGCGAGGCTGCGTGCTGTCCGGCAAATGGCAAGCGGCGTGCCGTTGGCTCTCCACCACTACCTCGCCCTGCGTGCTTGACACCATCAGCAGCTGTGCGACGACGGCCGCCGCGATCGTCTCCGGCTCCTTGCCGTCGATGCCGGGCAGGCCGATCGGGCAGGTCATGCGCGCGACCGATGAAGCCGCGATGCCGCGATCCTCGAAGCGGCGGATGAACTGGCGGCGCTTGGTCTTCGAGCCGATGAGGCCGAAGAAGCCGAAGTCGGCGCGCCGCAGGATCGCCTCGGCGATCCGCAGGTCGAGGTCGTGGCGGTGCGTCAGCACGAGGTAGAACGCGCCGGGCGGTGCGTTAGCGACTTCGCCTTCGACGCCGTCGATGCTGATCGCACGGATGTGCGAAGGCCACGGCACCGCCGCACCGTCGACGAGCGAGGCCGGAAACTCGTCCTCGCGCTCGTCGATCCAGTCGACGCGCACGTTCATCGGCGCCAGCGCGCGCGCAATCGCGCGGCCGACGTGGCCGGCGCCGTAGAGCTGCAGGTGAAAGCGCGGTGCGGTGTCGGGCCACGCGTCGAGCGCTGTGCGGTCGAGCGCTGACAGCATCAAGGTCACCGCGCCGCCGCAGCACTGGCCGAGCGCCGGGCCGAGTGGGTAGTGGCGATTGCGCGGTGTCAGGTCGTCGCACCGCAGCATCTCGCGCGCCTCGTCGATCGCCTTCAGCTCGAGGTGGCCGCCACCGATCGTGCCGGCCGTGTCGTCAGCGCTGACCAGCATGCGCGTGCCGGCTTCGCGCGGCGCCGAGCCGCGTGCTTCGACGACTTCGACGACGACCGCGCGCCGGCCGGCGTCGAGCCAGTCGGTCGCAAGGGTGCGCAGAGACGGCATAGATCGGCTCAGCCCGCCAGCACCGCAGTGATCGCGCGCAGGATCGATTCGCTCGTCGCGGGCGCCGTCAACGGCGGATCGATGCGGTGTTTGCCGGCCGCCGACACCGCATCGCGGATCGCATAGAAGACCGAGAACGGCAGCAGCAGCGGCGGCTCGCCGGCGGCCTTGCTGCGGTGGATCGTGTCGGCGACCGC
>Ga0070674_100001801_pt1 | contig 11628 bp, 9 predicted proteins | sample KBSM33metaG_FD_65344 | JGI IMG/M metagenome (GOLD analysis project Ga0070674, IMG submission 65344) | Miscanthus rhizosphere microbial communities from Kellogg Biological Station, Michigan, USA - KBS M3-3 metaG | ecosystem: Host-associated > Plants > Roots > Rhizosphere > Soil ... | reverse complement strand
TCGGCGTCGGTGTAAGACGCGAAGTCCTGCGCGTAGACGCTTGCGAATCGCGCATACGAGAGAACTCCCCCGAATGCCAGCAGCAGATCGCGTCGGGAGTGTTTCACGATCTACTCCGGTAGAGCGACGGGCGTCGTGTAATAGCCGGTCCTGGTACGCACCGTCAGTTTCCGCTTCTTCGGATCCTTCACTCTCACTTCGATGCGGTGATACGTGGGCTTGGTGTCGACGGTCGGAGGGGAATACGACACTGTGTACTGGTTGCGCATGGTCAACGCAATCCGCTCACACAAGCTGCGGACGTCGGCCAGCCGCTCGGGGAAGAACGATTCGCCCCCAGTCCGATTCGCCAGATTGCGCAGGGCCTTTGGGTCGGCTTCGCCATCCTCGGGGTCGTAAATCCCGATCCCGTAGAAGGAGGCGCCCGACAGATCCGCTTGCTTGACCACGTCGTCGAGCTTGATCTGGCTCACGTTGTCGCCCCCGTCGCTGATCACGATCAGCGCCTTCTTAGTCAGATTCGACTTGGCGAGATGCGACAGCCCTTCGGCGATGGCGGCGTAAAGGGCGGTCTGTCCGTCGAGCTGCATCCGCTCCAGCGCCTCGCCCAACAACGCGCGGTCGGCGCTGAACGGGACGTCTTGCGGGAGGGCATAGCTCAATTTCTCGTTGAAGTGCAGGACAAAGATTTCATCCTGCGGATTGGTTGCGCGCACGAACGTCTTTGCGGCTTCCACCACTTCGTCCCGCCGGGTCAGCATGCTGCGGCTGTTGTCGACCAGCAGGCCGATCGCCACCGGCACGTCCTCGCGCTGGAACTCGAGGATCTTCTGGACCTTCCCATCCTCGCGAACCGTGAAGTCGTCGGCGGTCAAGTCGGCCACGAAGCCGTCCTCGCCTCGAACCGTCGCGTACAGCACGACGCGACGCACCGACTCCGACGCCGTGAACGTCGGCAGATCCTGTCTGTTCTGTTGGTTCTGTGTTGACGCCGAGGCCTGGAGGATGGCCAGGGCGCCGGCACCGGCGACGAGCCACGACCCGAGTGCGAACACGAACGCGTGATGTCGGACAGTCGTCATGGCTCTCACTCTGCTGCGGCCGCCATCGCCCAGCGCTAATGCACCTGCGCGCTCGCCATCAGCTTCGTCCGGGTCGTGTCGTCGGGCACTGCCCTGACGACGAGCCGCAGCGGCGCAGACCCGACGTATTCGAACGGGAAACAGGTAATCAAGGTGATCGCAGGGCCGTGCGACGCGTCGAGCACCTGAATGTCCCCCGGCTTGAAGATCCGTGACCACTCGACGCGGTAGGTGTACTTCGCACCGCCAGGAGACGTCAACACGATCTGATCGTCGCGTTGAATCCATTCCAGCTTGCGGAAGTGGCGATCGCGGTGCCCGGCTATCGAGACGTTGCCGGCGCTCCCGGGCATGCCGGTGCCCTCGACGTGCCCCACGCTGCGATCGAGTGTGCGGCTGTCGGTTCCCTCGAGAAGCACATAGGACAACCCGAGGCGCGGCACGTCGAACTGACCCAGCACCGTGCCTTGAGCCACCGTCGACTCGGGAGCGGTTCCAGGTTTACGGACGACGATCGTCTCATCCTGCACGTCACGCACGGGTGATTGCGATCTGAGGGCGTGCTCCGCCTCAGCGGCGCGCGCCAGTTGACGACGGCCGGACCACTGGGCGATTGCGGAGTCGGTCGACACGTAAACCGGCCACGCGATCAACGCGAGGCCGGCCACGATCAACACGCGAGAGACGAAGACTCTGCGCACGTCGCGCTGCGGTTACGTGCGGCTCGTCAGGGAGGCGGATGCGCGAAGTGCCAGCCCGACACCGAGGAGCAGCAGCCCGGCAAGGCCAACTGCGTAGACAGGCGACGCCGTCCGCGGCAACTGCGCTCCGGCCCCTCCTCCCGCTGCGGCCGCCTGCACCGGTTCACCCTCGACACCTGCCGTGTCCCTCGCGTCTGCTGCCTCGAAGGTCTTCGCGGTATAGGCCACCTCTTTCTTCTCGGGCGTCTGGACCTGGACGGTTTCGTTGGCCGTGATGGGCCCTTCCGCGACACGCGAGGGCACGGGTTGGTTCACTTCGGCGGCCAGCGCCTGCGCTCGTGCCTTGGGATAGATGAAGCGCTCACCATTGGTCTCGCCCGGGTAGAACCAGCTCTTGATAGCGGCGGGCGAGCCGGCGGGGCGCTCTCCCAAGTACATGACGGTCTTGCTGGTGGCGCTCAACCGATAGTCGGGCATGGTCAGGACCTGCGAGTGCACCGTCTTGCCGGTGACGTCCGTGACGCGAACGACGTGATGGCTCGACCCTGTGTCGGCCATCGCGAAGATGTACTCGCCGGGCGGAAGCGTCATCACGCCACCCTTGGCAGACGGATTGGGAATTTCGATGGGGGCGCTGAATCGCACCTTCGTTTGACGGCGCCCGGTCTGCGCTTCCACGATTTGAGCAATCGCCAGGCACATTAGGACGGCTAACAGGACACGCATCATCTTCATCTCTCTGCTCCCTTCGCGAGGCACTCCTCGCGATACGAGTGGGCCGTGCGGGTCGCGCAAGACAGATCGTTCCGCACCAGCAGACGGCCAAGCACAAGCGTGGATCCAAGCACAAACCATACCTGCATGAAATTCACTGGAAACCCGGTGTTGTCGGGGTGGAGGTGGGATCAGTACCCACGGCGGACAGCGAGTGGCACGGCGCATAGAGGGTGTGAGCGGACTGACCGTAACTCAATTTGCCGGTGAACGCGCCCACCGCCCGTAGGCGGATGGCGGAAGGCCTCATGCGCATCCATCCACGAGAACACAGCGCATCCCCTGGCCACCTTGCCCAGTTTCGGCCGGTCGGCAAGTTCCTGCTGCCGGTCGGATCCATGGCCGACCGAACAGGTCGAGCCGTGGCTTGACTGTCCGTAGCGAGCGCTGGCCCCATTTCTTACTGACTTGCACGTAAGGGTAGGAGGGCCGCGCCGGAACATGAGCGCTCGCCTCAAGGAGCCTGCTATGCGCAGAAACCACCCCACGAGCGCGACTGCAGCCGGTTACCTGGCTGTGGTCTTCCTCTCAATCGTGATTCTTGCCGCAATCGCCCCTCGCGTCCTCTCGGCGCCGAGACGGCAGTCGCCAGCATCAACAGCCGTTCAGGCCAGGTTCGATCTGAGCGCGCCTGAGAATGGCCCTTTTCCAAGCGACTGGTTTACTGTCGACGACGCGACCCAGAACACCGGCAGGCGTGTCGAGCTACCGCTGCCCGATTGCGTCGAGTTCGTCTCGGGCTGCGAGGATGTCGCGGTGCTCAATACGCTGGATGGTTTCAACCTTCAGCCGCGCTTATCTCTGCCCTTCGATGCGCAAATCGATGTCGCGTCGGTGACGAGTCGGACCGTGTTTCTCATCAATCTGGGTGACACGCTCGATCGTCGGCGCCACGGTGCAAGCGTGGTCGGCATTAATCAGATCGTCTGGGATGCCGCCACCACGACACTGCATGTTCAATCCGACGTTGCGCTCGACCAGCACACACGCTATGCACTCATTGCCACAACTGGCATTCGTGACGACTCGGGCGCGCCGATCGGTGCGACCGACCAATTCAGACGATTTCGGCACGAAGTGCGAAGCGACTACAAGCAGGCGTTGCTCGAGGCAGTCGCTGCGGCACGGAAGATCGGCGTGCGCGAGGAGCACATCGCGACGGCGAGCGTATTCACGACGCAAAGCGCCACGGCCTGGCTCGAGAAGGTCCGCGATCGGCTCCACGCCCGTATCCCCTCGCCCGCCGATTTCGTGCTCGGGCCACAGGGCGCCCGAACCGTGTTCGCCTTGAACGATGTCACCTCGATTGTGTGGCGGCAGCAACGACTCGACTCGCCGCCGGGGTTCACCGACATCGCGCTCAATCTCAGCTTGCTGAGAGACGTGCCCGGTGCTGTTGGCCAGGTGGCATTTGGGAAGTACCGGTCGCCGGACTTCATGGTGCATCCTGGGGAGTACATCCCCTCCGTTGGGACACGATCAGGAGTGCCCAAAGCGCACGGGGTCAGCGACATCTACTTCAACCTGTACTTGCCCTCGGGGCCAGAGCCACTCGCAGGTTGGCCTGTCGTGATTTTTGGACACGGCAGCGGGTTGAGCAAACAGGGTGCTGCGATTCCAGGGACGGGCTCGTCGCTGGCTGTTGCTGCATCACTAGCGGCGCGTGGATTCGCGACCCTTGCCATTGACGCCGTGGGCCACGGATTCGGGGCGCTCAGCACGTTGACGGTCACTCAGGCGGGCGCATCCTCCGTGACGTTTCCAGCAGGCGGCCGTGGCATGGACCAGAATCATGATGGTCAGATTGGCACGAGCGAAGGACTCGAGGCCGCCTCGCCGCGGCGTCTACAACTGGTTCGCGACGGCGTCCTTCAGACGGTCGCCGATCTAGTGCAGCTCGTTCGCGTCGTACAGACTGGCGTGGACGTCGACGACGATGGACGATCGGATCTCGATCACTCGCGGATCTTTTGGCTCGGACAGTCGCTCGGCGGCGCGTATGGCATCGACCTGTTTGCCGTGGAACCGGCCATCAGAGCGGCGGTGTTCAACGTGCCATTCGGCGTATTCGCAGAGAACCGCCGGCTCCCGGCCGGAAGCCGGCCGCTCCTGGGCGCGATGCTGGCAACGCGGATCCCGTCGTTATTGAATCCTCCGGGCGTGATCGGCATCGACGGCGTGCCGGTGTCCGGCCCGAACTACTTTCACGAGAATCTCCCGCTCCGGGATGGCGTCGCGATGACCGTCGCGTTGCAGAATGGCGCGATCGAAGAGATCCGATCGCCAGCGATCAACACTGCTGCCGGAGCCTTGCAGCTTCAAACGTGGGCGGATCGTGCTGCATGGGCGGGGCACGCGAGCGATCCAATCGCGTACGCGTCGCACCTGGGAGACGACCCCCTGGCAGGCATGCCGGTGAGGCCTGTGCTGATCGGGTTTGCGAAGGGCGATCGACAGGTGTTCAACGCCAACACCACGAACATTCTCCGGGCCGGGGCGTTGACCGACCGCTCAACCTTCTTCCGCAACGACCTGGCGTTCGCCGAGAATCCAGCGGTGCCGAAGGACCCGCATGGGTTCATGACTCGAATCGACATCCCCGTAGTGGCCGATATCGCTCGCGGCATCCAGCAGCAGATTGCCACCTTCTTCGACTCTGACGGCACGACCGTGATCCATCCCGAGCCGAGCCGGTTCTTCGAAATGCCGGTTTCGACACCGCTGCCCGAAGGGCTCGCGTACATACCGTGACGGGGAGGGTTAATCGAGCGGGATCCGGAAGAGGTTTCTGTGGACGGTGGTCTTTGTGTAGACGAAGGTGTCCGGGTCCGGTCCGAGGCTGGCGAAGCCCCGTGAGACAACTCGTACACCGGGAGCGCGGGCGACTTCCGATTCGGAGACGAGGCGGTTGCCAGTGAAGACGGCGGGGAGCAACTCGCCCGCGGGAATCGGCACAACGTAGGTCCGTCGCTCGTCGGCATCGGAAACGGACCCGAAGCGGATCTGCAGGCCGTGTCCTGCCGGAAGCCAGGAGACGAAGCAGCTTGCACAGAGCGCCATCACGGGGCCGCGACCGTGCAGCGGATAGAGAACGACGGGCCGTTGCACGCCGTCGACGGCCGTCGACGCCTGCACGGCGAGCCACTGCCCGTCCGGCGAAACGGCCAACACGTCCACAATTGGATCCGCGAGGGCTCGCCTGCGTTTCGTGCCATCGAACGCCATCCGATCGACATACGTCAGCGAGCCGTCACGTGCCGCCACGAGGATTTCGCCGTCTGAGAGGGTCAGCGCGCTGGACACATTGGCGGCGAGTTGGCGGGGCGGCGTCTGCCCATCGAGCGAGGCAGCCCACAACGCCGCCGCCCTGTCTGCTCCTATCGCCTTGAAGAGGACGCGACGGCGTTCGGCATCGATAGAGAAAACATTGATGGCATGACCACTGACGATCCGCCGGCGCTCGTTGGAGAACCGATCGACCACCCACAATTCACTGGTCCGCGCGGCGAACGCACCGGGGCGTTCGCGGACCAGATAAAAAACGGTGCGCCCATCACTCGAGAATTGCGGGAAGAATCCCTGCCCTTCCTCCGATAGAGGTCGATCTCCGTTGGCATCGTGAATCCACACCGTACTCGTGCCGTCTCCAACAGCTGTGATCAGGGAGCGCCCGTCAGGCGCCATCGCAAGCCCTTCTTCTTCGGATGCGCCGAATGTGATTTGCTGCGGAGTTCCTGCCGGAACTGCCTGCCGCCAGATGTGAAACGCCCCACTTGCGTTCGAGCTGAAGTACATCCAACGTCCGTCCCTGGACCACGCGGCCGATGTGCAGCCCCCGTTGGCTGGCCCGACCTCCCGGCCCTCTGAACTGCCATCGAACGGCACGAGGCGGCACGGGAGCCACGCCGAGCCTGCGCCCATTTCGGCAACGAGAACCGATCGCCCGTCTGGTGACAGGGACGAACGATGAGCCATGTAGTCGTGATTGCGTGGAAGGTAGATGTCACGAGCAAGGGCCCGTTTCTCGTCCGCGGTGACGATCCCCATATGGACGCCGCCGCCGGTCTTGATTTCGGAGAACAACGTTCGGCCACCGGCGATCCAGGTGAAACCCGACGCGTTGCGCAGCAAGGGAGCAGCCGGGCCGCCAGCGGCGGGGACGGTCCACGTATCCCAGGACCACTTCTCGTCGATGCGCGTATACGCGATCCGCAAACCATCCGGCGAGAACACCGGCGCCATCTTCAACCGGTCATCATCTGTCAGAGGACGAGGCTGACCATCGGGGAGCGACATGACATAGACCTGGCCGGGTGTGGTGAAGGTCTTCGGTCCACGCAGGAATGCGAGCATCGTTCCGTCCGGCGACAGGCTTGGGTCGGTGACAGCGTCGGAGAAATTCGTGATCTGGATCCACTCCCTGTTTTGTGGATTCGACGACGTCAGGCGCAGCCCGGGTATGCCGGCCAGCGCAAGAGTCAACGCCGCCAACGCGCCGATCATGACGACCAGCGCCGGCCGTCGTCTGTGCGACAGCCGGCGCAGATCTACACTCAAGGTTGAGGCAGTTGGATACCGATTCTCACGGCGCTTCTGCAGTGCCTTTCGGACGATCTGAGCGAATGCGGCCGACGTGTGGGAGCGTAAACCGTCAAGAGAGACGGGCCGTTCGTCTTGAATCGCGCTGAGCAGTTGCGCTCGCGACGTGCCGCTGAATGGTAAGCGGCCTACTGCCATTTCGTAGAGAACGACGCCGAACGAAAAGATGTCGCTTCGTCCATCCAAGGCCTCTCCACGAACTTGTTCCGGTGACATGTACCCGGCCGTACCAGGCCTGGCTCCCGCCGCGGTAAGCAGCGGGTGGGATGACGTCTCGCCCGAATGTGCCAGTGAGTTTACGAAGGAGGCATCGGCGGTGGCTTTCGCGAGACCGAAGTCCAGGACCTTCACCTCGCCACTGTGAGTGACGAAGATGTTTCCCGGCTTGATATCGCGATGGACGATGCCCGCAGCGTGGGCCGCTACGAGAGCGTCCGCGATCTGCTCCGCGATGGGCAAGAGCCGACGGAGGAGGACCGGGCCATTTGCGATCATCGCGTCGAGCGTTTGGCCCTCGAGCAGTTCCATTACGAGCCATGGCTCGCCATGGTGCTCGCCCACGTCGAATATCGCGCAGATGTTGCGGTGATTCAGCGCCGAGGCGGCACGCGCTTCGCGGAGCAGAATGCTCGCGGCGACGGCAGAGCCGGCATGGGCGGACGAGATCAGCTTCAGCGCAACGGCGCGTCCCAGGCGAGTATCGACGGCCTTATAGATCTCACCCATGCCACCAGTGCCCAGCAATTCGAGCACGTGGTAGGGTCCGACCTGGTCGCGAGGCCGGAGCCGAGTCGCCGCAGATCCGCCGGTCACTCCAAGGAGCGCCGCCTGAACGAACAGGACTGCGCCGATCGCCTGCATGGGCGACTCCGAGAACTGCGCCCCGCGCGCCTCGCAGGCGATCAGCGTCTCGACATCGTGCCGTAAGCTCGGATCATCGGCGCAGACGTGATCGAGGAACGCGACGCGCTCGTTTCCGTCCCGCTCGACGGCCGAAATGAAGACTTCCTTGACGTGTCGCCACCGTTCTGGCGTCATGGCGGCGCCTCGAGTTCGCGTTGCAGCCAGGCTTTGGCCGAGCGCCATTCGCGCTTGACGGTGCGCGGCGATACGCCGATGACGTGTGCGGTTTCTTCGACGGTCAAACCGCCGAAGAAACGGAGCTCGACGATCTGGCTTTGCTGCGGATCAAGTTGTTCCAACCCTTTGAGCGCATCGTCCAGGGCCAGGACCGCAATGTCTCGTTCAGAGGCAGGGGCGAAATCCGGATCGAGTGAGATGCACACCGCGCGTCCGCCCCGTTTGAGTGCGGCGCGTCGGCGTGCATGTTCAACGAGAATACGACGCATCAGCTGCGCGGCCACGCCAAAGAAGTGCGCACGGTTCTGCCAGTGCACCCTTCGCTGATCGACCAGCACCAGGTATGCCTCGTTCACCAGCGCCGTCGTTTGCAGGGTGTGCCCCGGGCGTTCGCGCCTCAAGTGAGAGTGCGCAACGCGGCGGAGCTCTTCATATACGAGACCGATTAGTTCATTCCTGGCCTCTTGGTCGCCGTCGCGCCAGTCGACGAGGAGCTGGGTGATCGCCTTCGGACCCACAAGTGGCATTTCCGATCCTTGGCTTGGCGAGCCGATCGATTTCGCGTGGCCAATCCGTTGTTGTCCCGCCTTGCCTGCTGGTATCGGGTCGTCGGCGGTTTTAGCGGGTGTTAGGGTGTTATCGGACGCAGCGCGGACGCACGTTTCAGGTGGCCGTTTTCAAGCGCTTCGGTCTCCGTGTCGAAGCGCATCCGGAACGCCCTTCCAACTTATTCAGGACGCGTCCGTCAAAACGTGAGTGAAGCCCAACCTCACTCACCCCGTTGAGATGGGCGAAATGCATCGCGCGCCTTCTGCGCCTGATCGGAGGCCGTGCGGGCCTTTTCAGCGTCCGCGCGTGCTTTCTGCAATTCGCCTTCAAGCTTCTTGACCTTGTCTTCGGCCTTCGCCCATTCTTCCTTCGCCTTGGCAGCCTTCTTCTGGAGATCCGCTTCTTTCTTGATCTCGGTCGCTGATGGCGCAGGCGCCTGCGCGCGCGCAGGCGTGGACGGAACGAGCGAAAGGGACAGAACACCCAATAAGACGAGGATCGGAAGCTTGCGTGTCATGACAACTCCCCTTGACGGTCAAGCATACAGCGGGCTGCGGTTGATCCGATCCGGTGGCGGCGCCGCGCAGACAGGGCTCTCGTTGGAGGTGGATGCCATCGAACGAGTGAACACGAGCGATGCCGGACAGCCGTCAACAACCCCCATGCCGACGTCCCCGATTTCCGGCTCTCGCGCTGACGGGTCGACGGCGCCGTCAGTCCAACCCGAATCCGCGATTGGTCCTCGGCCTCCTGCAGGGGAAATGCCTCTATCCGAACTGAGGTCGACGCAGTTTTCAGACACTACGGGTTTGAACGAGCCGATCGTGAAACCGCTAGACGATGTCCTGGCGCGCCGAGAGCAATCGGTGAGCGTGGTTCGGTTGGCAAGTATGCGACTGCGTCCACCAGACGTTGACGATGACTAAGTCAGCACGCCGCCGCCGTCTACAGTCAGCGTGACTCCAGTGACAAAGCCGTTCGTCATGAGAAAAAGCACGGCGTCCGCGACGTCCTCAGCACGCCCAACGCGCCCGACCGGCAGCCGTTGTGAATACTCAGCGATGATCGCACTGCGGCGCTCGCCTAGTGTGTCGAGGAAGGGCGTATCAATCAGGCCGGGCTGGATTGTGTTGACTCTGATCGGCGCAAGGTCGACGGCCAGCGATCGGGCAAAAGCTTCCACGGCCCCGCACGAAGCGCCGGCCACGGAAGCGCCGCGAATCGGCCGCATCGCCGCAGTACCCGACGTGAACGTTATCGAGCCGCCCGCGCTCATGTTGGCCGCTGCGAACTTGGCCGCGTTGAATGCACCCCAGAACCGAGTGTCGAGCGCGGGCCGGACCGACGCGGCATCCGGCGCGAGCTTTGGATCGAACAGCACCGCGCCGGCGGTGATGAAGACGTGATCGACAGGACCCAGTTCTGAGAACAACGCGCGTGTCCCCATCTCGTCGCCGATGTCGAGCGCGACGGTCCTCACCTCGTCGCCAAGCACCGCTCTGGCAGCTTGCAAACGTTCACGGGATCGCCCGGCAATCACCACACGAGCACCGTGTGCTTTGGCGGCTTTTGCAGTGGCAAGCCCCATGCCCGAGCTGCCACCCAGTATGACGACCATCTTATTAATGAGAGACACGTTCGGATACCTTATTGAATGACGCCTCGGATCTCCTCTAGCGCGGCGCGAGATTCATCTTGCGCAGCAGCGACTGGTAGCGGGGGTCATGCTGGAATCTGCGAAAGGCGAAGAGGTTCGTAAACCAGAACAGACCGGCGTCCCGTTCGTCCGCTGCTTTGCGCAGCAAGTCGAACATCCGATCGGTTTCCCCAAGGTATAGCTGATGCACCGCCTGGCTGTACGTATCGAGCTCCCCGCTTTGTCGCGAGATCTCCCGAGCCTCTTGCGATCTGCCGCCGACGGCATGCGCGGCGACCAGGCCATTGGTGATGGTCTGGCTCTGTGGTTCTAGTTGTTTCGCTGTCACAAACGCCGTTATCGCTTCTTCCGGCTTTTCGAGGAAGACGAAATTCCACCCGATGAGCATGTGCGCGATCCAGAAGTGGCTCTCAATCTCCAGCGCTTTGCGGCACTGCTCAATGCTCTTGTCATACTCGCCTGTGCATACAAACACCTCGGCGCTGTGATACACAAAAGTCGGAATCAGTGGTTCCAGCCTATGAGCGTGCTCGTACGCTGACAGAGCTTCTTGGAAACGGCCCTGCGGCCACAGCACCCACCTGCCGTATGTGTCCAGGCAGTCGGCTGAAACCGTTTCAGCCGACAAGACTTGCTGAAACTCCCGTTCCGCCCCCGCCCAGTCGTAATCAAGGCACACCCGCACCGCTCCCAATAACACACGGGTTTCAGCCAGCGTCTCATCCAGGCCGACCGCTTTCTCCAACAGGCGTTTAGCTTCCGTGAGCGACTCGATCGAATTGGCTACAGCAATGACAGAAAGCATGAACAGGCCCGTGGCAATCCCCGTATAGGCCAGAGCGTAGCTGGGGTCGAGCCTGATCGCCTTCTCGAAGCACTCCCGAGCTCGGTTCACCGAGGCGACGTCCATTCGCCATAAGTAATGACGGCCCCTTAGATACGCGTTGTATGCCTCGAGATTCTGACTATGCCGTGCTCTCGAGGACGCCAGCGGCGCGGTCGACAGCTTGCCTTTCAGCATTTCCACGATGGCCGATGCAATCTCATCCTGGACGGCGAACACGTCGGTCACCTCGCGGTCATAACGTCCGGACCAGGCTTGGAAGCCGTCGGAGGCCTTCACCAATTGCGTGATCACGCGAATGCGGTTGCCGGCCTTGCGCACGCTGCCTTCCAGCACGTGCTC
>Ga0070674_100001800_pt1 | contig 11633 bp, 9 predicted proteins | sample KBSM33metaG_FD_65344 | JGI IMG/M metagenome (GOLD analysis project Ga0070674, IMG submission 65344) | Miscanthus rhizosphere microbial communities from Kellogg Biological Station, Michigan, USA - KBS M3-3 metaG | ecosystem: Host-associated > Plants > Roots > Rhizosphere > Soil ... | reverse complement strand
GAATCGTCGACCCAGCAGTCGGAATATTCGAAGGCGCGCGTGTAGACGTCCTTGATCGGCTTTCCCACCGGATCGCTGGCGAGGTCGATGGTGCGGGTGGCGGGGAGCTTCTTGCGGCCGCCGAGATGGTCATAGAGAAAGAGGCCGAGGCGCAGCAGCCAAGCCGGGCGCTGCTCCGGCGAATGCGGCAGCACGAAGCGCATTGGCCAGATGATGTGCGGCGCGGCGTCGAGCAGCACCTCGCGCTCGATCAGCGCCTCGCGCACCAGACGGAACTCGTAGTATTCGAGATAGCGCAGCCCACCATGCACCAACTTGCCGCTGCGCGAGGAGGTGCCTTGCGCCAGGTCGTCCTTCTCGCACAGCAGGACACTGAGCCCCCGCCCCGCCGCGTCACGCGCAATCCCGGCGCCATTGACGCCGCCGCCGATGACGAGGAGGTCGTAGAGGGTCATGACGGCTGAACCAAATCCGCGCCTACTTCTTGCGCTTGGCGGTCTTCTTCGCTGCCGGTTTTGATTTCGCCGCCGCCTTCATCAGTGCGGTCGGCTTCGACTTCGGGCCGTAATTCTTGAACTTTTCGACCACCCGAACGATCTCGTCGTCGGGCAGGACCTGTGCGCCGCCGATCGCCAACGACAGGTAGTATTGCCGAGCCAGGGTCTCGATCTCGACCGCCAGCCACAGCGCGCGGCCGACATTGGCGCCGGTCGCAATCACGCCGTGATTGCGCAGCAGGCAGCAGGTCCGCCCTTCCAGCGCCTTCAGGGCGAGCGCGGACAGATCCTCGGTACCATAGGTGGCGTAGGGAGCCACCCGCACGTTCGGGCCGCCGGCCGCCGCTACCATGTAGTGGATGGCGGGAATCTCCTTGCCGCAGATCGCGAGCGTGGTGGCGTAGGTGCTGTGGGTGTGCACTACCGATCCGACCTCGGAATGCGAGCGCATGATGTCGAGGTGGAAGCGCCATTCCGAGGACGGGTTGAGCGGGCCGGACCACGAGCCGTATTCGCCCTTGATCGGCATGGTCGCGATGTCGGCGGGCTTCAGGTCCTCGTACGGCACGCCGGAGGGCGTGATCAGCATCACGTCCTGGTAGCGCGCGCTGATGTTGCCCGACGTGCCCTGGTTGACCCCGAGCGCGTTCATCGAGCGGCACGCGGTAATGATCCCTTTGCGCAGATCCAGTTCCTGTTTGTTCATCGAGCCCTCAGCAAGGATTGAGCGGCGGCTCGCCTGCCCCGTGGCGCCGGATCTCCTCGGCGATCATGCGGGCGGCGATCCGCACGGTGGTGGTGGAAGCGCCAGCGATGTGCGGGGTCAGCGTGACGTTGTCAAGCTTGAGCAGCGGGGACTCCGGCGGCGGCGGCTCCATCCAGAATGTTTCCAGCATGGCCCCGCGGACATGGCGCGACTTCAGCGCCTGGTAGAGATCGTCGTAGTTCACCATCGGGCCGCGTGCGGTGTTGATGAAGTAAGCGCCCGGCTTCATGCGCGCGAATTGCGGCGCGGCCAGGAAGCCCTTGGTCTCTTCGGTCACGCGGGCGTGCAAGCTGACCACGTCGCTGCGCTTCAGCAGGGTGTCGAGATCGACCTGCTCGACATCGTCCTCGCGGTCCTCGGCCGAGAGCGGCACATAGGGGTCGCACACCAGGATGCGGCAACCGAACGGCTTGAGCAGGCGCACCACCTTGGTGCCGATGTGGCCGTAGCCGATCAGCCCCACGGTCATTTCCGACAGCTCGGCATCGATCTTGTCGAAGCGGTAGAGATCGCCGCGCCAGACGCCCTGCCGAAGCGATTCGTGGCCGGCGCGAATCAGGCGCGTCTCGGCCAGGATGGCGGCGATGGTGAATTCCGCCACCGCGGAGGAATTGCGGCCGGGCGTATTGACCAGCTTCACCTTGCGCGCCTTGCAGGCGGCGACGTCGATGTTGACCGGCCCGCCGCGCGACACCGCGATCAGTTTCAACGCGGGCAGGCGATCCAGGATGTCGCCGTTGATCGGCGCCAAGTGGTTGATCAGGATCTCCGCGCCATCGACGAAGCGCACGATCTCGTCCGGCTCGCCCATATATTCACGCAGGCCCTGGAGCCCGCCATCGACATAGCCATGGCGCATCGGCTGGTCCGGCCAGGGCAGCTCCATGGTCCGCACATCGGCGTCGAGGCCCGGCACCTTGGCGAGCGCGTCGGTGAAGGCCGAGGCCTTCATGAACTGGTCGCCGATCACCGCAATCTTGAATTTGTTCATCAATGCATCCTGCTGCGCGCGAGGTCGGCCCAGATCGGCGGCATCGCCTGGCGCGCTTTCACATAAATCGGGAATAGTTGGTCGTAGCGGGCTTTCAGCTGGGCATCGGGCTGGACCGTGCCGCGCAGGCTGGGCTTTACCCATTTCTCGACCGCCACCGCCATATTGGGCATGACGCCGATCGCGACCGCCGCCATCATGGCGGCGCCGGCCGCACCGGATTCTTCGCGCGCGCTTTCGCGCACCGGCACGCCCATCGCGCTTGCCAGCAGCAGCTTCAGCGCCTTGGACCGCGCGGCGCCGCCGGCGATGCGGATCTCCTCGGGCTGCGATCCCATCGCCGCGTAGCAGTCGCGCGCCGCCAGCACCAGCCCGTCATAGACCACGCGCACCAGGTCCACGAAGCTGGTATGATGCGTGAGGCCGATGAACTGCGCGCGGGCGTTGGCGTTGGTGAAGGGCCCGCGTTCGCCGGCCTCGAGAATGTAGGGGTGATAGATCTCGGATTTCGGATTGGCCTCGAGCACCCGCGCGTCCAATGCCTTGAGGGCCTCCTTGCGATCGACCTCGTGGCCCAGAGCACGGGCAGCATCACGACCGACTTCGACGATCCAGTCGATGTTGATGGTGGCAGCCATGGTGGACTGCATCTGCGCGACCGCACCGTCGACCGGATAGGCCATGGTGTAGCCGCCGGGCGCCGGCGCCAATGTCAGGTCGTTGGCGCTGGGCACGAACCGCATACTCATTCCGGTTGAGCCGATGATAGAGCAGCCGACGTTCCGCCCCGGTTCGTAGAGGCCGGCGCCGAGCGAGGAGCAAGCGACATCGACGCTGCCGAGCGACACCGGCAAGCCGGACGGCAGGCCGGTTTCCTTGGCTGCCGTTTCGGTCAAGCCGTGCGTCGTGCGCGTGCCATCCACCAGGTCAGGCAGCAGGTGGCGGCGCTTGGAAATCCCCATCCAGTCCAGAATTTCCGGCACATAGCGCCGGGTGCGGAAGTCTCCGAAGGTGAAGATGCCTTCGGTCACGTCGGTCGCGCGCTGGCCGGTGAGGTTGAGATAGAGCCAGTCCTTGCAATGCTGCGCGGTCGCGGCGCGGTCGAGCACCTCGGGCGTGTGCCGTTCCATCCAGGCAAGCTGCCCACTCTGGTTGCAGGCATTGAGGCCGCAGCCAGTATGCTGGTACATCCGGCGGCGCACGCCGCTGGCGTCCATTTCCTCGACCAGCGCAGCGGCGCGCGCATCGAGCCATAGCCAGGCCGGCGCGACCGGCACGCCATCGCGGTCGACCAGCCAGGTGCCGTCGCCCTGCCCCGTCACCGCCAGCGCGGCCGCGCGGTCGGCGAGGCCGGCGTTGCTCTCGGTCAGTTCGCGCAACACGGCGACGGTGTCGCGCCAGGTGCGCGCCATGTCCTGATCGACCGCGCCGCCGGCACCGGTGCGATAGGTGTTGGGTCGTGCCGCGGTAGCGACCTCGTTGCCATCGAGATCGAACGCCAGCACCTTGATGACCGAGGTGCCGGCGTCGATCGCGAGGATGAGGTCGCGCGCCATTCGGCTCACCGTTGACCCAGGCCGTGCGCCAAGGCGCGGCCGGATTCGGCATCGAACAGATGCACGGCGCGGAGCGGGAAGCGCACCGGCAGTTCGTCGCCGGCCCGGGCCCCAATCGGTTTGTCGGTCACGCCGACCACCGAGCAGCCGCCGATCTCGAAGCAGATGTGGCTCTGGTCGCCGAGCCAATGGTTGGTGATGACCTTGCCTGTAGCATCGGCAGAACCGTTGGCGCCGATCTCGATCAGATGCGGACGGATGCCGAGGCGCACGCGCTTGCCGTTGATTGCCTCGGCGGCAGGGGCTTTCAGGCGGAAAGCCGGCTGCCCGCTCGGGCCAAGGCCGCTGATGGACGTGGCGTTGCCCTCCGGTGCGATGGCCGCGTCGAAGATGTTCATCGGCGGTTCGCCGATGAAGCTGGCAACGAACAGGTTGCTCGGGCTCTGCTTGATCTCGGCCGGCGTGCCGAACTGCTGCAGCTCGCCTTTTTCCATCACCGCGATCCGGTCGGCGAGAGCGATCGCCTCGGTCTGGTCGTGGGTGACGAACACCGTCGTCATCTTGTGCTCGATCAGGTAGTCCTTCAGCCGCGCGCGCAGGATGGCGCGCAATTGCGGCTCAAGCTGCGACATCGGCTCATCGAGCAGCGAGACCGGTGCGCGCCGGATCAGCGCGCGGGCGAGCGAGGTGCGCTGCTGCTGCCCGGCGGAGATCACGGTCGGATAGCGGTCGAGGATGTCGGTGATCTCCAGCAGTTCGGCGATGTGCTTGACCCGCTTCTCGATGTCGGCGCTGGCGCCGCGCTCGCGCAGCAGGGCAAAGCCGATGTTCTCGCGCACCTTCAGCGGCGGATAAAGCGAATAGCCCTCGAACGCCATCGCCACGTCGCGCTGCGCCGGCGGCAGGGTGTGGATCTCCTTCCCGCCGATGCGGATGGCGCCCTCGGTCACGTCCTCGAAACCGGCGATCATGCGCAGCATGCTGGTCTTGCCGCAGCCGGAGGAGCCAAGCAGCGCGACGATCTCGCCGTCCTTCACGTCGAGGCTGACGCGCTTCACCGCTTGCACCGGCTCCTTGCCGCGCGGGCGGTAGGTCTTGGAGACGCTGTCGAGGACAAGCTGTGCCATGACCGTTCCCTCAATGAACCTGCGGCGCAATGCGCTGGCCGGACGCGGCGTCGAACAGCAACAGATCGCTCGGCGCGAACCGCACCCACACCTTGCGGTGGCCACGGCCGAACTTGGCGGCTTCGGTCTCGCCGACCGTCGCCAGCAGTTCCTCGCCCTTGGGGCCGCGCAGATACAGGACGCTGCGCACGTTGACCGGCATCACGGCGTCGAGGTCGAAGGGGATGGCGTCCGGCGCCGCGGTCTCGGTGACCACGACATGCTCCGGCCGCAACCCGGCGATCAGGTCGCGCCCGGCCGCATAAGCGTAAGCGCCGGAGACTGGAGCGCGCCGGCCCAGCAGAGTGACGGAGCCAGTGCCATTAATTTCCAGCTTGCAAGGCAGCAAGTTGATGGTGGGATCGCCGAACAATCGCGCCACGTCGACGGAGATCGGCTCGCGATAGACGTCGCCTGGCGCCGCCCATTGCTCGATCCGGCCATTGCGCAGTACGGCGATGTGGTCACCGAGGGCCATCGCCTCCTTGTAGTCCTGCGTCACGTAGATAACGGCGGCGTTGAAGGTGCGCAGCAGGCGCGGCAGCTCCAGGCGCATCTCGTAGCGCAGCTTGGCATCGACATTGCGCAGCGGGTCGTCGAGCAGCAGGACCTTGGGCTGCGCCACCAGCGCGCGCGCCAAAGCCGTGCGCTGCTTCTGGCCATTGGACAGTTCGCGCGGCGCGTGGCCCAGCACGTGGTCGATCTTCAGCATGCGCGCGATGGCGCCGACCTGCTCCTTGAGCTTGGCCGGCGGAGTCTCGCGCGCCTCGAGCGGGCTGGCGATGTTTTCGAAGGTGCTGAAATGCGGGAACAGGGCGAAGTTCTGAAACGCCATGCCGACGCCGCGCGCCTCGGGCGAGGCGTCGGTCACGTCCTCGCCGTCGATGGCGATGCTGCCGGTGTCGGGGTAGTGCACACCGGCGATCATGCGCAGCAGCACCGTCTTGCCGGTGCCGGAGGGGCCGAACACCACCACGATCTCGCCAGCCTTGACCGACAGCGAGATGTCCTCCAGCACCTTGCCGGACTTGAAACCCTTGGAGATGTTGCGCAGTTCGAGGCTGGTCATCGCATCACCCCTTCACCGCGCCGAGCGACAGTCCCTCGACCAGGTAGCGCTGGGCATAGAGCGCCAGCAGCAGGGTCGGTGTCACGGAGAGCACGATAGCGGCGGCAATCTGCCCGTACTGGATGCCGGACGCCGTGACGAAGGCGAGCGCGCCGACCGTCACCGGCTGTTTCGATGCGGAGGCCAGGATCAGCGCGAAGATGAAGTTGTTCCAGGCGAAGATGAAGGCCAGCAAGCCGGCCGCGGCGATGCCAGGCCGCGCCAGGGGAATTGCGATCTTGCGGAAGGTCTTCCACCAGCCGTGACCGGAGATGCGATAGGCGTGCTCGATGTCCGGGCTGATATCCTCGAAATAGCCGCGCACGATCCACAGGATCAGCGGCAGGCAGATCAGCTGGTAGACCCAGATCAGGCCGATATAGGTGTCGGTCAGATGCAGGTGCTTGAAGAACAGGCTGAGCGGCAGCAGCACCAGCAGCGGCGGCGCGAAGCGGAACGACAGCAAGGTGAAGGCGATATTCTCGCCCAGCCGGAACTTGTAGCGGGCGAAGGCGTAGGCCGCCGGCACGCCCAACGCCAGCGACAGCAGGACCGAACAAGTCGACAGCAGCAGCGAGTTGCCGAGGTTGCGCATGAAGGCGATGTCGAGATTGCCGGCGGTCGTCTCCAGCCGGCCGGTCAGCAGGGCGAGATAGTTCTGCAGCGTCGGCTCGAAGAACAGGCTGGGCGGAATCCTCAGAATCTGGTCGTTGTTCTGGAACGACATCAAGAGGATCCAGAAAATCGGGAACAGGAAGAAGACCAGGACCAGCGCGATCAGCACGCCGCGGATGATTCTTTCGAGCGTCGATATCTGGTTCATCGCGTCACCTCACGACGCCTTGATTCAAGCCGGGCCATGCGCACGCTCCCGCAGCTTCAGCCAGTGCTTGATGAAGAGGTTGGACAGCGCGTAGGTGATCGCCCACAGGACGATCAGCAGCGCTGCCGAGCGCCCGACATTGGTGTATTGAAAGAACTCCAGGTACGACTGGACCTGGAACACCATCAGCGTATCACCGGGTCCACCCTGGGTCATGGAATAGACGATGTCGAACTGTTGGATGGAATCGAGCAGCCGGAACAGAGATGCTGTGATGATGTAGGGCATCAGCATCGGCAGCGTGATGCGGAAGAACACGAAAGAGCGCGGCACACCATCGAGCGCCGCCGCCTCGAACGGCTGCTTGGGCAGCGAGCGCAAGCCCGCCAGTAGCAGGATCATGATAAAGGGCGTGTAGACCCAGACATCCACCAGCACGACCGTCAGCAGCGCGGTCGAGGGATCGGACGCCCATCTGAAGTCGGTGAAACCGAGCAATCCCACCAGATAGCTGAGGATGCCGAAGTTGGGGTTAGTCATCAGCTTCCACATCAGCGCGGCCAATGCGGGCGCGGTCATCAGCGGCAGCAGCAGCATGATCGACACGGCGTTGTTGATGCGCGTCGGCCGCACCAGCAGCAGCGCGATGCCGAGGCCGAGGATCAGTTCCCCCGTCACCGTCACGAAGGCGTAGAGCAGCGAGATCGACATCGTGTTCCAGAACGCGGCGTCGCTCAGGAACGAGATGTAGTTATCGAACCAGATGAAGCCCTTCATCATCGGCAGGTTCAGCCGGAAGCGCATCATCGAGTAGTAAACGGCGGTGAAGAACGGGATCAGGATCCCGATGCACACCAGCAAGGCTGGCAGGCTCAGCAGATAGGGCAAGGCGCGCCGCGTCAGCCGGTGCCGGCCTGGGCGCCGGGTCGCGGTCTGCGCATGCGGAGTCGCGGTGGTCATGCCTGATCTTACAGAATCCGTCAAAGCCATTGGTCTAAATTTCCAAGGCGTCAGCGCCAGAAAAAAGACGGCAGCCCGGACCTGCCGGGCTGCCGTTGCTCAGGGAGGTACCTATCCGCCCAACCCGGCGTCCTTCAATTGCTTGTCGACACTGGCGGCGAGCTGGTCCAGCCCCTCGTCCACCGGCACTTCCTTGGCCACCATCTTCTGCAGCGTCTCCGCCCACTGGGTCGTGAGGTCGAAGAACAGCGGCTGGGCCGTGAAGTAGATCTTCGCGCCCGGCGCCGAGGTGTCGTGCTGCTCGAGATAGCCCGGATAGGACTTGTCGATGCGGCCGCGGAACTCCTCGTCCTTCCAGACCGAGGCGCGGACCGGGTTGACGAAGTCCATCTTGCGGGCGCCGAACAGGTCATGCTCGACCGAGGAGGCCCACTGCATGAAGTACCAGGCGGCGTCCTTCTGGTTCGAGTAGCTGGAGAGAGCCAGCGACCAGATCCAGACGTTCGGCGTCGGCGCCGATGCCGACGGGTTCGCGGCGAAGGGTGCGTAGCCGATGTTGCCCTTCTCCTTGTTGTCGCCGCCGTTCATGAAGTAGCCGAGGATGTCGGCGTCGAAGATCATGGCCGAGGCGCCGGCGCCGAGATCGGTGCCGACCTGGTACCAGGTGTAGGTCGACCAGTTCTTCGGGCCCGAATCCTGGATCATCTTCACCCAGAGCTCGTGGTAGGCCTTGGACTCCTTGGTGTTCATCGCGGCCTTCAGCTTGCCGTCGGTGACAGTGAAGTCGCGCTGGCCATAGTTGGAGTAGCCCGACAGGAAGCCGGGATGGATGCTGGCCCAGGAGCGCGAGCCGCGCACGCCGATGCCGTATGGGCCACCGAGATCCTTGGTGAGCTTGGCCGAGGTCTCGACCATCTCCGGCAGGTTCTTGGGCGGCTTCACGCCGGCCTTCTCGAACATCTTCTGGTTATAGGAGATGTTGTTGAGCTCGTAGCCCCAGGGGATGCACCACTGCTTGGCGTCGGCCGAGCCGAGTTCGCCGCCCGGCACGCCGTTCCACGCGGTCGAGGCGCGCAGGCCCGGCAGCACGTCGTCCCAGTTGTAGTTGGGGTTGGTCCGCCCGGCGTCCTGGATGTATTCGTTGAGGTCTTCGATCCAGCCGGCGGGACCATAGGTCCAGGTCATGTAGGCGCCGGTCATGAAGGCGTCATACTCGCTGGAGCCGGACGACAGAGCGGCCGTCACCTTGTCGAAATAGACGTCTTCCGGGAAGATGTCGTAGGTCACGTTCATGCCGGTCATCGACTTGAAATTGTCGAGGTCGGCGATCATCGCGTCGGCATAGGGGTGCTTGTTCAAGAGCAGCTTGAGGTTGGTGCCCTTGTGCTTCTGCCAGTCGAAGTCGGCGGCCATCGCCTGGGTCATCGCCTGGTTGACGAAGAAGCTGGTCGCGGCGACGCCGAGGCCGAGTTGGCTGGCGCGCTGGATCAGCTCACGACGGCTCACCTGCTTCCTGACGAAGGCGGCCGCTAGATCACGCCCTTTCTCGTACATGGTGCTGTCTCCTCTCCGTATCGCTTATCGTTTGGCCCTTTGCAGGCCCCCTGCTTTGGCCCCGGCGTCGATTGTCTCGACGATGGTCTTTGCAGTGGCTTCGTCCGTGACCAGGCCTTTAATCACGCGACTTTCCAGTGACGCCATGATCGCCTGCGGCTTGTCCTCGCCGCCGGCGATCGCGACGACCGGCTTTCCTTCGATCTCTTCCAGCTTGATGCCGACCGCGCGCTCGTTCAGTCCTGCGTGCACGGCGCGCCCGTTCTTGTCGAGGAAGCGGCCGAGCACTTCACCGACCGCGCCAGCCAGCTTCACCTCGCGCAGTTCCTTCTCGGTGATCATGCCGGTCGCCAGCATGTGCGCGTGGGCGCCGATCTCGCCGATGCCGACGACGTAGAGCTCGGCCGCGCGGGCGAGGTTGAACACGTCCTTGAGGCCCTTCTGCCCCAGCAGGACCTTCTTGTCCTCCATCGAATCCGCGAAGAACGGCGCCGGCATGAAATAGCACTCGGCCCCCGTGACCTCGGCCAGGCGATGGATCACGTCGAACGGATTGGCTGCGGCGTGGCGCGTCAAGCTGCCGAGCAGCGAGACGAAGCGCACGTTCGGCCGCTTGGCGCGCGGCATATACTTGACGACCTCGTCAAGCGTTCGGCCGTGGCCTATCCCGATCAGCTTCTTCTCGCCGCGCTCCAGCACGTTGTGAAGATAGTGAGCGCCCGCTGCCGCGAGAGTACGCAGCGGCAGCGGGCCTTCGCCAACCGTGGGAGACACGGTGCAAAAATCCAGTTTCCAGTGGGCGGCGATGCGATCCTCGAGCGCCACGCACTCGGCATCGTTGCCTTCGACGAACACGCGCACCAAGCCGGCCTCGGTCGCTTCCGCGATCAGGCGATTGATCTTCACGCGCGAGAGGCCGAGCTTCTGCGCGATCTCTTCCTGCGTATAGCCGCCGATGAAAGAGAGCCACGCCGCACGCGCCGCGAGGCTGCGATCGTTTCCCTGCACCTGGAGCGTTTCCCGTCGTGTTTTTATGTTCTGAACTTTAGTTCAGATACCGAACTTATGTGCAAATAAAACGACGGACCGCTGCGCTTGTCAAGGGCACGCTGGGCCAACGTCCCGCTTCGCGCCTTGACCGCATAGCCCGATACAGGGATTCTGCGGCCCCGCCGGTCAATGACGTTACGTGCCCGAATGGCCAAAATTCTCTTCGTCCACAACAACTTCCCTGGCCGTTTCGAATTCCTGCTGCCGTCGCTGAAGGCGGCCGGCCACCAATGCTTCGCGATCGCACAAGGCGGGCGGCAGGCCGACGGCGTCCCGCTGCTGGTGTGGAAAAGCAACCGTTCCTCGACCGCCGGCATCCTCGACCTTGCGGTGCGCGCGGAGGCGGACCTGATCCGCGGCAGCGCCGCCGCGGAGTGCGCGCTGCGGCTGAAGCAGGATGGGTTCGAGCCCGACCTCATCATCGGCCACCCGGCCTGGGGCGAGACCACCTTCATGAAAGAGATCTTCCCGAGCGCGCGGCAGATCATGGTCGGCGAGTTCTACTACCGCTCGACCGGCGGCGATGTCGGCTTCGACCCGGAGTTCAAGGACGTCGGCGTCACGGAACCCTTCAGGGTCCACGCCAAGAACGCGGTCATGAGCATGGCCTATGCCGATGCCGACCGCATCATCTGCCCGACGCCGTTTCAAGCCAGCGCATTTCCCACCGCGTTCCGCGAGCGGGCGCTGGTGATCCACGAAGGCATCGACACCGACCGCATCAGGCGCGTGCCCGACGCCAGGCTGAAAGTCGGCGACAGGGAGATCGACGGCTCGACCCCGATCGTCACCTTCATCAACCGCGTGTTCGAGCCGATGCGCGGCTTCCACGTCATGATGCGCGCGCTGCCTGCCCTGCTGGCGGCGGTGCCGGACGTGCGCGTGCTGATGATCGGCAGCGACAAGGCCTCAGGCTATGGGATCGCGGCGCCGAGTGGCGGCACCTGGGGTGCCCACATGAAGCGGGAGATGGGCGACCGGATCGACTATTCCCGCGTCCACTTCACCGGCCCGGTCCCGCACGACGCCATGCTGACCGCGCTCTCGCTGTCGTGGGCGCACGTCTACTACACTTACCCGTTCGTGCTGTCCTGGTCGTCGCTGGAATCGATGGCCTGCGAGGTCGTGTTCATGGGATCGGACACGCCGCCGGTGCGCGATG
>Ga0070674_100001799_pt1 | contig 11634 bp, 13 predicted proteins | sample KBSM33metaG_FD_65344 | JGI IMG/M metagenome (GOLD analysis project Ga0070674, IMG submission 65344) | Miscanthus rhizosphere microbial communities from Kellogg Biological Station, Michigan, USA - KBS M3-3 metaG | ecosystem: Host-associated > Plants > Roots > Rhizosphere > Soil ... | reverse complement strand
TTGCCGCCCGGCACCTCCGGAGTAGCCCAGTCCTCCGTTGACGGCGACTCCATCCGAGAGCGGAGCGGCGCCCAAGGGCGCCGTTCCGCTCATTGCGTTCGAGTCCGCGCCTCGGGTGAATCTCTCGACCTCCCCCGTACACGGACACTCGATCGCTTGACTCATCCGTTACGAGGCGAGATAGTCACTCCGCTCCCTGTTGGCAGGCGCAAGAACATAGGGCTCGCGAGGGAGGCGGGCCCCCTCCCGAGAGGAGCGAGGGGATGAAGAGTCACAGACAAACCACGGCGATGGCGGCGGCCGCCGCGGCGATCGTGCTCGCAGTCTTCGCCGCCGCGCAGGTGCGCGATGCCAAGGCCGTCTTGCCGCCGGGCAACACCGTCGCTCAGTGGGACACGATCGCTGAGAACACGGTCGTCGGGTCCGGCGCCTTCCAGAACGAGAGCTTCATCTACATGGCCTATACGACGCAGGCGATGTACGAGGCGATCTCGCCGGGGGAGCGCAAGGGTCAGTCGGCGGATGCTGCGGTGATCGGAGCAGCTTCGACCGTGCTAAAGAACTACTTTCCGAGCCAGGCGACGGCAATCGCGGCGCTGCGTCAGGAAGCCCTTGCCGCCCTGCCGGACAGCCAGGCAACCGAGGTCGGTCTGCGGTACGGGGACCTGACCGGCAATAAGCTGATCGCTGCACGCGAGGGCGACGGGCGGCAGACGCCGATCGCATCCTCTTCGACGTTCCCCAAACTCACGCCGGGCGCAGGGGTGTGGCGGCTCACGCCAGCTGCCTTCGCAGCGCCGCAAACGCCGTGGGTTGGGGATGTCCGGCCGTTCATCCTTGAGTCGGCGGGCCAGTTCCTCCCACCCCCGCCGCCCTCGCTGCAGAGCAGCACCTGGGTGACCGATTTCAACGAGGTGAAGACGCACGGGTCGAGCACGAACCCGGACGCGACGGAGAGATCGACGGCGATGTTCTGGACGGCGAACGTCGTCCGCCAGTACAACCGCCTGGCCCGTGAAGTCGCGGCCGCACAGGGGTCGAGCCTCGTCGATACGGCCAGGCTGATGGCCATGGTGAACGTTGTCGCGGCCGACGCGGGGATCTCTGTGATGCATGCGAAGTACCACTACCTGTTCTGGCGGCCGGTCACTGCGATCAACGGATCGCTTGACGCGACCGCGGTCACAAACGACGGTTTCGGCCCGGTGCCGGGCTTCGACGACGGCAATGCGGCGACAACTGAGCAGGCCGGCTGGCGGCCGTTGGTCCCAACTCCGAACCATCCCGAGTACCCCTCGGCGCATAACACGGTGACGTCGGGCCAAGCGGAGGTGTTCAGCCACTTCCTCGGTACCGACCTGATCAACTTGGATATCCACGGGTTCGACCCGGCTGGGCCTGCCGGGAACTTGAACGCCGTCCACCACTTCGCGACGGCGGCTGATCTGCGGGCCGAGATCGAGAACGCCCGCGTGTGGGGCGGGATCCATTACCGCTTCGCGGACGTGGCGGGCTTGCATCTCGGCGAGCAAGTTGCCGACTACGACCTGTCCCACGCCTTCTCCGGCAAGGGCGACAAGTGAACCAAGGTGCCTGGCCGGGGCTCACGTCCCGGCCAGGGCCGGATGACGCGTTACTCGGCACTCGACAACTAAGCGCGCTCCAGAGATATTCCCTCACGGGCAGTCGGCGTACTTGAGCGCCTGAGGCGCCTCAGGCGCTGGCAAGTGAATACAACCGCCACTCTCCGGGGATTCCTTTCAGTTCCTCAAGCCCGTGCTCCCGGAAGTGCATGCCGGAGCCTGCGATGAGGTCCCTTGCCCGTGCTCGAAACGAGTCCCTCTCCAGGACGAGCGTGGAGACGGTCGAGCGGATTCGCGCGGGTTGCCCCGAACAGCAGGCGGGATCCGCATTTGCTGACCTCTCAACGAGAGGCGCTGTCGATGTCGCGCAGCATGGTCTCCACTCGGGCCGGCCGATCGGAGACGTCTCGCAGCATTCGGCGTGCTTCCTCGTGCGCGGTCCGCTGGGAGTCCTCGGCACGCCAGGAGATGGTCTTCCCGACGACCTGGCAGTTCGCACGTTGCGACGGCGCGGATCCCTCGTTCGAGGGAGGGCAGCGACACCGCGCGCGACGACGACGAAGGGGTGGACGACCTCGTTCTCCGCATCGCTCTCGTCGTGCTCGCGATCTCCGTTCCGGCATGGGCTCTGCTGTCCGTCGTCGTGGTCGCCGGTCGCCTGCGCTACGAGCGTCGCCACCGTGATCCGATCGAGCGCCCGCTGAGGGCGCGGGAGGCCGAGCGCCTCGTCCGGCGCGTTGCCGGGCAACCCCGCACGGAGTGGGGAAGGTGGCGACGTGTCACCGCGCTGCAGCGTCTCGAGCGTGCACACCACCCGGCCGTGCCGCGGCTTCTCCGACGCGTTCTCCACGATCCGGATCCGAAGATCGCCGCCGCTGCGATTCGCACGCTCGGCGACGTCGGAGACGACTGGGCCATCGACCTGCTCCTCGACGCGCTGCGGGACGGTGAAGGCTCACGCTCACGGATCGCCGCCGAGCTCGAGCGACTCGTGCCTGCCCCAGGCCCGAAGCTGGTTGCGTTGCTCCGCGACAACAACTCGACGGTGCGCTTCTGGGGCGCGACGCTGCTCCGCCCGTACCCCGACACCGCCGATGCGACGCTGATCGAGCTGACCTGGGACTCCGACCCCAATGTTCGTGCCGCCGCCGTCGAGACGCTCGGCACCCGACACGGGTCGAACGTCGAGACCGCGCTGTCCGCGCGACTCGACGACAGCGAGTGGTTCGTCCGTGTCCACGCCGCACGTGCGGTCGGGCATGTCGTAGGTGTCGAGGCCGCTCCGTCTCTCACGAGGCTCCTCTCCGACCAGCGCTGGTGGGTGCGGACGGCGGCGAAGGACGCACTCCGCGGCATGGGTGCCGACGCCGTCCCGTCGCTCCTCGCGACCTTGACCCACGAGGATCTGTTCGCGCGAAACGGCGCAGCCGAGGTCCTCCAGGACGTCGGCTTCGTCGACTTCCTCGCGCTCGACAACCCGCGCAGCCCGCTGCTCGAGCGGATCTACGAGGCAGGTGGAGAGCGGTTCAGGCAGGCGGCGGAGACACGTGCCACCTCGGCCGACGAGCCTGCGGAAGGGGTGCGCGCAGCGTGATCGAGACGTTCCTCGGAGTCACGGTTCTCGTGTGTCTCGGCTACCTGCTGCTGACGAACCTCAGCTACGTCGCGCTCGTGGTCGTCGCTTTCGTCGAGAACGGCGTGCGGCGCCACGAGGAGGCCTCGCAGGACTTCGACGTCCTCGGCGAGTCGCGTTTCACGATTCCGGTCAGCGTCGTCGTCGCCGCGTACAACGAGGAGACGGCGATCGTCTCGACGGTCGAATCGCTCCTCGATCTCGACTATCCCGAGTTCGAGGTGATCGCCGTGAACGACGGCTCGTCCGACGGGACGCTCGCGCGCCTCGTCGAGGCCTTCGAGCTCGAGCCCTACGAGGTCTTCGCCCGGCACGTGTTCCCGACCGAGAACGTGCGTGCCATCTACCGGGGCCGGACCCACCCGAACCTCGTCGTGGTCGACAAGGAGAACGGCGGGAAGTCGGATGCGCTCAACGCGGGGCTCAATGTCGCGAGGTTCCGGTACGTGTGCGGCGTCGACGCCGACACCGTGTTCGACCGGCAGGCGCTCCTGAAGGGCATGCGCCGCGTCGTCGAGGATCCTGCGCGCATCGTCGGCGTGACGAGCCACCTCACGATCGCCGAGAACCCGGAGCGGGTCATGAGCGCTCCGGCCGGCCGGAGGCCGATCGACCGCCGACCGTTCATGGCGTACCAGCACCTCGACTACCTCCGCGCGTTCTTCAACAACCGTCTCGCCTGGTCGCGACTCGGCTTCATGCTCTGCGCGGTCGGCGCATTCCAGATCTGGCGCCGTGACGTCCTCGAGGAGGTGGGCGGGTACGCGCGCACGTTCACGTGCGAGGACATCGAGCTGACGTTCCGCGTCCATGAGAAGTTCCTCCGGGAGGGGCGGGACTACGAGATCCACTGCTTGCCCGACAACGTCGGCACGACCGAAGGGCCCGACACGGTGCGCAAGCTCGTCTCGCAGCGCGAGCGCTGGCAGCGCGTGATCAACGAGACCGTGTGGCACTACCGAAGGATGTGGTTCCGGAAGCGGTACGGGAGCGTCGGCCTGATCGGCGCCCCCTTCTACCTCCTCACCGAGGTGCTCGCCCCGGTCTTCGAAGTGCTCGCCATCGTGACTCTCGGAGTCGCGGTGGTCGTCGGAGTGTTCGATCCGGCGGTCTTCGTCGTGATGCTCGTCGCGATCGCATTCCTGACGGGAGCGTTGACGGCCTGCGCGATCCTGCTCGACGACCTGCAGTCGCGCACGTACCGGGTTCGCGACCTCGCGCGAATGCTCGTCCTCGCGCCGCTCGACCTCGTGCTCTATCGGCCGGTCATCGTCTGGGCGCGCCTGCTCGGCTCGTGGCGTTTCCTGCGCGGCGACAAGGGGTGGCACAAGTTCGAGCGCAACGTGCGGGCGCCGGCGTAGGTCGTTCGACGACGCTTCGCGCAAGTTTCGGGCTTCGATAGCGTCGTCTCTCGTAGTGCTGAAGGACTACGAGATCCGTTCCGGGCAGCGAGCAGTCTCGATCAGGAGTGCGCCGAGCGCGCAGCAGGCCCTGCTCGACTACGTGAAGTCGCTCGGCTGCCGCGACGCCGAGATCGTGCGTCTGGGACAGGCGGCGGTCTCGTGGCGCGGGGCCCGGTACACGGCCGTGCTCGCGCCTGGCGAGCGCGAGTAGCGCGCCGCTCAGGCGAGCGCCGCGAGTACGTCGGCCGCGTGCTCTGCGGGCTTCACCTTGCGCATGATCTTCGCGACGTCCCCGTCCGCGTCGATGACGAACGTCGAGCGCTCCATGCCCATGTACGTCTTCCCGTACATGCGCTTCTCGACCCACGTTCCGTACGCCTCCGCGACCGTGTGCTCCTGGTCGGAGAGCAGCGCGAAGGGAAGGTGGTACTTCTCCCGGAACTTGACGTGCTTCTTCGGGCTGTCGGGACTCACGCCCAGCACGACCGCGCCGGCCCGCTCGAACGTGTCCCAGACGTCGCCCCGTGTTTCGCGTCGTCATGCGTTCGCACTCGCTAGCGCTCGTCCTTGGGAGGCGATCCCGGCGAAAGGATGGGTGATCCGTGTGACCACCTTCGGCAAGATGACGCCCCCCGACAAGGTGTGAGGTCCTGCTCAGTCCCGCGGCGTGGAGGGAAACTGCGGCGTAATGCGCTCCATTGCGCGGACAAAACGGCCACGGCCGAGCCGAAAGTGGATGATCAGAGCGACCACCGCAAGGACGACGCCGGCGAGTACCGCGACCGTGCGCGACACGAAGACGTCGAGTGTGATCCCGGCGAGGGCCCCCGCCACCATGCTGTTGATCACGGCAATCACGCTCGCGACGCTGACGAAGGGCCGCCAGGGGGACGGGGACAATCCCATATTGGCGAGACCGCCTTGGATGTCGTCGTTTCCTCCGAGGACGAAATAACGAGCATCTTCACCGGCAAGCTCGAGGTAGTAGTGACGGATGCGGTTGATCGCTAGCCCGTAGATGGCGTCCTCGATCCCAGTCTCGAGCACGCGCACAAACGTCACCGTGCCCAAGAACACGAGCGCGGGGAGGACCACGAGTGCGAAGAGACGGAAGTCGTCCATCGCGGTGCCTCCTCGAAAGACGAGTGCGAGTGCGACGAGGCTCGCGGAGAGACTGCCCAGATAGATCGTCGTTCGCCCCAGGCTCTCGGTGATCGTTCCGGAGCGGGACCCCTGCAAGGTGAAGTGCTCGGTCGTGAGCACAGTCAGAAGAGCGCTCCGATCACGAACGTCTGGCTCCATCGCAAGAGAGAATGAGGATTCAGTCGGCTGCCCAGAGGATTCAGTCGGCTGCCCAGCACGAACTTTGATGCGTGCATGACCGGGCGCGGCTGCTGCGGTCGTCGGCCTTCCTGCGCTTCATTGACACGGATTCATCGGCACGGGGTTCGGTCCGCCGAAGATCAGGATCGTGAGCAGCGTCCCCGGTCTGCGGGACCGCGCCAAGACAACAGGGCTGTCGGAGCCCGGGCATGCGTGGTAGCAATCGCCCGCTACCAGCGCGAGCGAGCGTCGATCTTCCAGTCGTGCACCTCGTCGTCGACATCGCTCGGCGTCTCGGCCCTTCGTGCATGGCCCACGAGGAGAACGGCTACGAGGAGGACTCCGACGGAAGCCGCGATCAAGATCAGGAGATCCATGTGCATGGGCTTCCACTCTCGCCGTCCGCTCAAACGCGCGGCATTTCCGTCGGGCAGGGTCGGCTCGGCGACCGGCGAAGGGGATCAATGGCCGGGTCGGTCTTTGGCGTCCTCAAGGATCCCTTTCCCCTCCTGGGGACGATTGGGTGACCGGCCCGGCCCTTCCTGCCGCTTATAAGGAAAAGAAGGACACTGCCGCTTTGTAGGCGGTCGGCGTCACGTTCTAGTCATCCCCGACCGGCCATGGCTGGCTTGCGGTCCACGCCGCTCGACGGCGCGACGGAAGCGACCTGGGCGTTCGGCTGAGCCGTCACGAACATATGTTCTCATAGCGCCGAAAGAGTCGCTACAGCCTGAGCGAGGAGTTCCGAGCGGCACTCCGCGTCGGCGACGATTCGCATCGTGCAGCTCGACGAGCTGCTTGACGGTACACGGTGGTTTAGCTCCCTCTTTTGGCGTGTATTGCCTCGATTAGTCGACCGAAGGAAGGCGCTGTGGAGCAGGACCAGAGGCTCGCTCGGATCTTCGGAGTTCTGTATCTGCTCACATTCATCACGTCGATTCCGGCTCTCCTGCTGTACGAGCCGGCGCTCAGGCATCCCGAGGCCTTTGCTGCGGGGTCAGGGAACGTCAACAAGATCTATTTCGCCGCGTTCCTCGAGCTTCTCCTCCTCCTCGCAAACGTCGGAACGGCAGTCGTGATCGTCCCGATCATGAGGCGGCAGTTTGAGATGGAGGTGCTGTCCATCGGTTACGTGACGGTGAGGATCCTCGAATCCACATTTATCCTCGTCGGCATCGTCGCAATGGTCACGCTCGCGACGTTGCAGCAGGACACGGTGGGCGCAGCGGAAGCGACCGTCGCGTACACGCTGGCGGCGATCAAGGACTGGACGTTCATCCTCGGGCCGGGCTTTATGGTCGGATGGGGGAACGGGCTGATCCTCGGGTACATGATGTACCGCACGCAACTCGTGCCACGGCCGTGGCCGTGGCTCGGGCTCATCGGCGGACCGCTGATCTTCATCTCGGGAACTGCCGTCATGTTCGACGGTGGACACCCGAGCGGCTCCTTGCAGGGCCTGGCGACTATCCCCGAAGCGCTCTGGGAGCTCTTCCTCGGCGTCTACTGCACCATCTGGGGCTTCCGGCGCGAAGCTCCGATCCTTTCCGAGACTGCACGTCAGGGACTCAAGCCCGTCTCTCCGACGGCAACGTGAACGAGCAAGTCGAGCCGACTGTGCGGGCATCTGAGCAGTACGGCGACGTCGTACCGCTGTCCATGGACTCCTCCGCGGAGATCCGAAAGCTGGTTGCCACTGCGCGAGTCGCGGATGGCGTGGCGGGCGTCAGCTGGAGGCAGGCCACCCTCAGTCTGTAGACCCGCCGCGCCACTAGCGCTCATATCCGCTACTGAGAAGTCCAAAACGGCGACCCGAGCGTTTGGTGCGCCGACCGCTCCAGCGGTGGGTTCGGGCTACGCGCTTGCGACCACCTCGCGCACCTCGGCGCTTTCGAACGTGACCCCTTGAGGAACGTTCGCGCTGATCCGCTCTGCGGCTGTTCGAGCAGCTTCCTCCGACTCGAACACGATCATCGAGCGACCGTTGCTTCCGTCCTCCGATCGAGTCCAGTAGCCGGCGACGAAGCCCGGCGACTGCGAGATACGAGGCACAACCGTCTCCCGCAACTCTTTCACCGAGCCCTCGACATCGCTGATTGAGACCTTCACGAGCACCGCGTGCATCGGGAACCTCCTATCAGGACACAGGGAACATCCAGCCTAAATGGCGAGGCACAACTGGACAACAAGCCGCAACGGCTATGGTCAGCGCGGTGACCGCGGCATACCCCGCGCGCGAGATCTCTCGTTCGCCGCGCTCGACGCCGTGAGAGACGTCCCGAAGAAAGTCGATGAACCTCTCGACTTCTGCGACAACGATGTAGGGATTGACGCTGTGATAGCCGTCGGGAACGCCGCACGAGCGCTCAGTCACGATCAGGCAGCCACAGGGGCCTCGTCCCTATCTCTTCGCCCGAACACGGCTAGGGCAAGAATCACGAGTCCGATCCCGGTCAGCACGAGGGCAATCCCCACGACGATGCTAAAGATCGAGAGCTGCTCAGCCATGTACGAAACATTCAGCGCGGTCGCAAGTGCGGTCTCGGTGACCCAGAGGTTCCGAGCACCGTTCGAGATCGGCTGACCGCTGTCGTCCTTTGCCGCGGCCGTTTCGTCACTGGTTCCAGCAGGATCGTCGGGTTTCGCAGCCGACTGGAAGCGCCCCATCTGGGCGTAGGTCAATCCGCCGGAGGCCTCCAGTGCATGAATGCGCATGTATTTCGCGAAGCAGCGCGCCTCGGTTCCGGTGTCGATGCTTTTGTCGACGACATCGCAGGTCGGCAGATCGATCGTGTCCGGAAGGCCCGCCTCGCTCGCTGCCTTCTGAATTTCGGCGGGAGACATGTCCGATCCGCCGACGATTGCCTCGTTCGAAAGTTCGTTCCCCACCGTTTGGTAGCCGTTGATCCCCAGGTACAGCGCGGCAGCTCCGAACACGATCAGAAGCGCGCCCGAAATGAATCCACCGATTTCCCAGAGCCTCGTGTGTGTCATCGCTCTACCTCCCGGCAGCGGCTAGTCGGTCTGGATTGCGCACGGCGAAGTCCATCCTATGACGCCTCGCTCCTGCCCTGGCCCGCGATGGGCTTAACAAGCGGCGTGGGCCGCCTCGAAGCGGCCCACGCGGTGTTACGGGGAAGGGCGGCGAAGCTAGACGAGCGCCTTCCAGAACACCTTGAACCTCGGGCTCGCTATGTCCCTCCGTAGTTAGTCCGGATGGCTCGGTGATACCGACGCACTGTTTGTTGCATCGCCCGAGACAACTATCGAGCGCCATGCGTGCCGCTATTGGGACGTTCCGCCCTCACCTTCCCACTCTTCGACTTGTATGGCCTCGGGCGACTCGACGGTCCATTCACCCCCGACGTCTCGACGCAGAGCCTTTCCGCAATTGGGGCAACGCCGCTCCGTCGCTTCACGGAGTGGCTTGTCGCCCGGAGCACTGATCGCAGACTCCACGCGCGACCCGCAGTTCGGACAGGCGTCGTGCTCGCTGTCCATGGCGGAGTTTGTCATTGATTCGCAACGTAGCACTGGCCGTGTCTGGCCTCTGAGGCGGCTACGCCGTTGCTCGAAGCGACGATTGACCGCTTGACCCTTAGGACGGGCTGCGGCGGCCGACAACGCCTTGAACGCCGGGAGCCTGTCGGTGCCACGACCTAGTCCGATGACGCGCCGCGGTGCGCCTTAGCCGCTTTTTGGGTCGCGCTCCGACGAGATCTCGTCCTCCACTCTGTCGCGGCGCATAGCGTCGTACACCGCGTCCCAGTGATGTGAAACCTCTCCTAGCGCACGGCTGTGGTCAGCGCGGCTTCCTCGAGTCGGGCGTTCACCCTCTCGACCTCGGCCACGCGCGCTTCGAGGTCGCGGCAGTCATCCCCGAGCTTGCTCAGCTCCTCGGCGAGGACCTCGTAGTCATCCATGCCTTCGAATGATCACGCCGCTCTCAGCCAACCGTAACGAATCCGACCGGGGATACGGGCGACTCGTACTGACTGCCAGGACCCCCCGGCGTCACCGACGGTCCTGACGCGTTCGCGCTCAGCGGCCACGCAGTCGCCGTAGCGCACGCGCGCGGTAGCTCGTGGTCGTCGAGACCGGCGTTTCTCCCTAGGAAGTACGCCGGAATGAGGCGACGCAACATGGCGGGCAGCTCTGGCAGCTATGGTGGATGAGCGCGTTGGTTGTCTTTGAAGCCGTCGAGGCTTCGCATGTTCCTCTTCGACTGTCGCACCGACCCGAGCGCAGCAGGGAGCTCGTTCTGACTTCCTGTCCCGGCGACAGAGAGAGGTTGCGCAATGGACAGCAATGCGTCCGCCTATCCGCTCCGACTCACAGGCGAGCTTTCGCCGCACCTCAGCCGTTGGCTCTGGTTGGTCAAGTGGTTGCTCGCGATCCCGCACTTCATCGTGCTCTTCTTCCTGTGGATCGCGTTTGCCGTCGTGAGCGTGGTTGCGCTCTTCGCCATACTCTTCACGGGCCGCTACCCCAGAGGGCTCTTCGAGTTCAACGTCGGCATCCTGCGCTGGTCATGGCGCGTTGGCTTCTACAGCTACAGCGCGCTCGGCACCGACAGCTATCCGCCGTTCACCCTCAAGGACGTGCCCGACTATCCAGCTCGGCTCGAGGTCGAGTACCCCGAGTCGCTCTCGCGGGGTCTCGTCCTGATCAAGTGGTGGCTTCTCGCGCTGCCGCAGTACCTCGTCGTCGCGGTCTTCGTCGGAGGAGGCTGGGCTGCATGGACAGGAAATGACAACTTCATGTGGACGTCGGGAGGCCTGATCGGACTGCTCGTCCTGTTCGCAGGAGCGGTGCTGCTCTTCGCCAACCGCTACCCGAGGACCCTGTACGACTTCGTGCTCGGGATGAACCGCTGGGTCTTCCGCGTCGTCGCATACGCGGGACTCATGACTGACACGTACCCACCCTTCCGGCTCGACATGGGCGGCGACGACCCCTCGGGTGATAGCGCTGCCGATACCGTCGTACCCCCGCCGTCTCCGATCACCCCGATGGCGTCGTGACGGCATTGGGAAAGGTCTGCATCGTCGGAGCTTCTGGAAAGCTCGGGTGGGCCCTTCGCTTACGACCTCCGCTTGAGCACTTCAATGACCATTAGGGAGGACGAGATGACGGAAGCGATTCATATCAATGTCCGGTTCCAGGCAAGGCCGGGTAAGCAGGCCGAGCTTGCCCAGCGTATGGTCGAGCTGCGCCCAGATGTCGAAGCTCTGGGAGGGACGAGCGTCGTGACTGTCGATTCCGATGACGAAACGGTCTTGTACTTCATCGAGACGTTTCCGGACCAGGCTGCGATGGAGGCCGATATGAAGACGCCGCTTGTGCAAGCCCTCGTCGCCGATCTGGGTGAGCTGACGGTCCACGGGATTGATTTCCGTATTGAGCGGAGCTCCCCCGTCGCTCGATAGCCGAACCCTGCAAAGGGGTGACCCGAAGCGAAGTACGTCCTCCGCCGCGATACGTAGGCACTGACGACGGAGCGGGTACCGATGAACCGCCGGGGCGTGTTGCGATGGCCACGACCTTGGTGAATTTCGGTGTCACACCGGTGTCACCGGCGACACCTTTCTATGTGGGCAGCCGACGTCAGGGCCTAGTGGGGTGCACCGACGCTTGCTCGGCAGTGCGCGTACCCCACTAAGCCGCGGTCGAGAGACGCAACACGGCGCGT
>Ga0070674_100001798_pt1 | contig 11637 bp, 9 predicted proteins | sample KBSM33metaG_FD_65344 | JGI IMG/M metagenome (GOLD analysis project Ga0070674, IMG submission 65344) | Miscanthus rhizosphere microbial communities from Kellogg Biological Station, Michigan, USA - KBS M3-3 metaG | ecosystem: Host-associated > Plants > Roots > Rhizosphere > Soil ... | reverse complement strand
GGCGAATATCACGGCGACTATCTCTATTCCAACGTCAACAAGGTCTATTCGGCATGACGATCGATCGACGCACATTCGTTGCCAGCGTGGGGGCGGTAATGGCGGCAAGCAGCATCGCGGGTCTCGCGCGCGCCGCACAGGACCGCAAGGCCGGGTTGCAGCTCTATACGGTACGCGAAATCTTCCAGAGCGACCCGGTCGGGACGCTCGAGAAGGTCGCCAGCATCGGCTATCGCGAGGTCGAGTTCGGCGGCGGCAATTATGACAGCATGGACCACGCGCTGCTGCGCCGAACGATGGACCGGCTGCAGCTGTCCGCGCCGTCGCTTCACGTGTCCTATGACGTGCTGCTGACCAAATTCGCCGACGCGGTGAAGATGGCGAAGACGCTCGGCGCCGATACGATCGTCATGCCCTGGCTGACCCCAGAGCTTCGCACCGATGCGGGGTTCGGCGGCGTGGTGGAGAACGTCAACCGGTTCGCGAAGCAGGCGCGCGAGGCGGGGCTTGGCCTCGCCTATCACAATCACGATTTCGAGTTCACCACCCGCTTCGGGGGCACCTCGCTCTATGATCGACTGGTCGGAGGCACCGACCCGTCGCTGGTGAAGCTGGAGCTCGACCTCTATTGGGCCGTCCACGCCGGCGAGGATGCCGGCAAGCTGATCACCCGGCTCGGCAGCCGCCTCTACGCCTTCCATGTCAAGGACATGCGGGCGGACAAGAAGATGACCGCCGTCGGCACCGGCGCGATCAATTTCGCGGCGCTGTTCAAGCTCCCCGGCGCCGCGGGCGTCCGCCATTTCTATGTCGAGAATGACGAAGCACCGGCCCCCTATCTGCCGGACATCACCACCAGCTTCAGGAATCTGCGCGCGCTGCGCTTCTGATCCCCCTCTTCAAGGCATCTACCCATGGCATCCACCAACAAGTTCGACGCGATCGTCATCGGCTCGGGGATCAGCGGCGGGTTCGCCGCAAAGGAACTGACCGAGAAAGGCCTTCGCGTGCTGATGCTCGACCGCGGCTTCATGGTCGAGCATCAGGAAGGCTATCCCTATGACGGCAAGCCTGCCTTCGAACTCCCTGCCCGGGGCGAGGTCCCCAAGGCGATCGTGGAGAGCGACTATTTCATCGCCAAATATGGCTATCTGTCGACCAGCAACCTGCAATTCTACAATGACGACCGGCTGAACCCCTATGTCACCGACGAGGGCAGCAAATTCCGCTGGATCCGGCCGGCTGCGGTGGGCGGCAAGTCGCTGATCTGGGGCCGCTGGTGCTTCCGCTGGAGCCCTGCGGATTTCGAGGCGAATAAGCGCGAGGGGATCGGCGGCGATTGGCCGATCCGCTATGACGACGTGGCGCCGTGGTATTCCTATGTCGAGAAATATATCGGCGTCTCGGGCTCGCGCGAAAACCTCCCCCATCTGCCCGACAGCGAGTTCCAGCCGCCGATGCCGATGAACGTCGCCGAGAAATGGATGAAAGGCCGCTTGGAAAGCGCCTTCCCCGGCAGAAAGCTGATCAGCGCCCGGCTATCGAACATGACCGAGGACAAGCCCGAGCAAAATCGCAGCAAATGCCAGTTTCGCGACCAATGCTCCAACGGCTGCTCGTTCGGCGCCTATTTCTCGACCCAGGCCGTCACGTTGCCGGCGGCGCGCGCGACCGGCCGTCTCACCCTCCGGTCCGATGCGGTCGTGTCGAACCTGGAATATGATCCCAAGCGCAAGCGCGTGACCGGCGTCCGCTTTATCGACGCGAAAACCGGCCAGGCCGAAGTGGTGAAAGCCGATCTGGTCTTCCTGTGCGCATCGGCCATGGCGTCGGTCCAGATCCTGATGAACAGCCGCGCGCCGGGGACGGATCGAAGCTATTTCGATACGAGCGGCACGCTCGGCCGCTACGTCATGGATCATATCTTCCGCACCCACATCACGGGCGAGGTGCCGGGCATGACCGAATATATCGAATATGGCCGTCGTCCCGGGGCAATCTACATTCCCCGTTTCCGCAACGTCGGCACTGATGACGGCGTCGGTTTCAAGCGCGGCTATGGCTATCAGGGTGGCGCGAGCCGGGACCCGTCCAAGCCGGTCGGCTTCGGCGCGGCGATGAAGGAAGGCATGCGTCGCTACGATCCGTGGAAATTCTCGATCGGCGCGTTTGGCGAATGCCTGCCCTATGAGGACAATCGCGTCTCGCTGCATCCCACCAGGGTCGACCGGTTCGGCATCCCGCAATTGCGCTTCGACGTGACGTTCCGGGACAATGAGCTGCGCATGATGGCGGATGCCCGCGCACAGGGCGAGATGATGTTGCGCCAGGCAGGCCTGGTCAACGTGACCAGCGGCGAGTCCGAGCATGTTCCCGGCGAGGCGATCCACGAAATGGGCGGCGCACGGATGGGCAACGATCCGCGCACCTCAGTACTCAACAAGTGGAACCAGGCGCATGAGGCGGCCAATCTGTTCGTGACCGACGGTTCGCAGATGAACTCGATCTCCTGCGTCAATCCGTCGCTGACCTTCATGGCGCTGACGTGCCGGGCAGTGGACCATGCGGTGAAGCAGCTGCATGCCGGCGCCCTGGCTTGAGCGGCGCGACCCGTGGCGGTTCCGCTGACCGAGACCCTATCGAAAGGACGAGCGCGATGAAATCGATCCTGCGGGGCGCGAGCCTGTTGCTGGCCATGACCCCGTTTGCCGCCATGGCACAGGACGCCAAGTCGAAGCCGGAGGACACGGAAGTCTGGTCTCCGGCCGTGCCGGTGGTGACCCCCGGCAAGAGCGAGACGGCATCGCCGCCGTCCGATGCGATCGTCCTGTTCGACGGCAAGTCGCTGGACCAATGGGTGAACGTGAAGGACGGCGCGGCGGCGGGCTGGACGGTCGCGGACGGCATCGTCACCGTGGCGAAGGACAAGGGCAACATCCAGACCCGCCGATCCTTCGGCAGCTACCAGCTGCACCTCGAATATCGCATCCCCACCAATGTCACCGGCACGGGGCAGGCCCGCGGCAATAGCGGCCTGTTCCTGGCCTCAACCGGTCCGGGGGATACCGGCTACGAGCTGCAGATCTTGGACAGCTACAAGAACGACACTTATGTCAACGGCCAGGCCGGCGCGGTCTATAAACAATACCCGCCACTCGCCAATCCGGTGCGCAAGCCGGGCGAGTGGCAAAGCATTGACGTCGTATGGGACAAGCCAACCTTCGACGCGAACGGGACGCTGAAGACACCGGCCCATGTCACTGCCTTCATCAATGGCGTGCTGGTCCAGAACCACGTCTCGCTGTTCGGCGAGACGCTCTATATCGGCAAGCCGAGCTACAAGGCCTATGATCGCGCGCCGATCAAGCTGCAGGCCCATGGCGACCCCAGCCCGCCGATCAGCTATCGCAACATCTGGGTGCGCGACTTGGGCTGACCCCCGAGCTCTGATCGGAAACAGTGAAATTCCGGCGCGAGCCTTGCGGTTCGGGCGATCGACCGCCAGCTCTCCGGCATGAAGAAAATCGGCTTCCTTTCGTTCGGACATTGGTCCGCGTCGTCGCAATCGGCGACCCGCTCCGCCAGCGACGTCCTGCTGCAATCGATCGACCTGGCTGTCGCCGCCGAGGAGCTTGGCGCCGATGGGGCGTATTTCCGCGTACACCATTTCGCCCAGCAGCTCGCATCGCCCTTTCCGCTGCTAGCCGCCGTTGGCGCCCGCACCAGCCGCATCGAGATCGGCACTGGCGTGATCGACATGCGCTACGAGAATCCGTTCTACATGCTGGAAGATGCAAGCTCCGCCGACCTGATCAGCGGGGGACGGTTGCAGCTCGGGATCAGTCGCGGCTCGCCGGAGCAGGTCATCGATGGCTGGCGGCACTTCGGCTATTCGCCGGCGGAGGGCCAGAGCGATGCCGATATGGGGCGCCGCCATGCCGAGGTATTCCTCGCCCTATTGGAGGGCAAAGGCTTCGCACAACCGAATCCTCGCCCGATGTTCCCCAATCCTCCTGGACTCTTGCGGCTGGAACCGCACTCACCCGGTTTGCGCGAGCGTATCTGGTGGGGTTCGGGGTCGAACGCCACCGCGATCTGGACCGCGCAAATGGGAATGAACCTGCAGAGCTCGACGCTGAAGGCCGACGAATCCGGCGAGCCGTTCCACGTCCAGCAAGCGAAGCAGATTCGCGCCTACCGCGCGGCGTGGACGGAGGCGGGCCATAGCCGCGAGCCCCGCGTGTCGGTGTCGCGATCGATCTTCGCGTTGATGAACGACCAGGACCGCGCCTATTTCGGCCGTGACGGCAGTAGCGACCAGATCGGGCTCATCGACAATATGCGAGCGGTTTTCGGGCGCTCCTATGCGGCGGAGCCCGACCGCCTGATCGAAGAGTTGAAGACGGACGAAGCGATCGCTGAAGCCGATACATTGCTGCTGACCGTGCCCAACCAGCTCGGCGTCGCCTATAACGCGCACGTGCTTGAGAGCATCCTCAAGCACATCGCCCCGGCGCTCGGCTGGCGATAGGAAGCCACGGCGTTCAAGGGAGCACCAGAGCGGAGTGTGCGTTAGACTGACAGCACCCAACGCACCGCTCAGTCTTCGCCTGCCTCCTCGCTCACCTCTAGTTCGTCTTCCTCGTCGCTATTGAGCTAGCGATCGATCTCCTCGGCCATGGGGTCGACTTGGTCTGCATGGACTCCTTGACGAATGATCGTTCCATCCCGCGCATAGCGCGCCGGCGGTATGCCCACATGGCGGGTAAAGGCGGTGCTGAACGTACTCGCCGATCCATAGCCGACACGGACGGCGACCTGCGGAACCGCGAACTCGCGCGAGCGCAGCAAGCGCTTGGCAAGTGCCATGCGCCAGGCGAGCAGATATTCCATGGGCGGCAGCCCGACGACGCGGCTGAATCGGACGAAGAAGGCAGAGCGTGACATCGCCGCTTCGGCAGCGAGATCTGCTACCGTCCAGCCACGAGCCGGCGTCGCGTGCATCGCCCGCAAAGCCGCAGCCAAGCGCTCGTCGGTGAGGCCGCGCGCCAAGCTCGGCACCGAACTCGCATCCGCACCGCAACGCAGCGCCTCGATCAGCAGCACCTCCAGCAGGCGTTCGAGCACCAGTTCACGCCCGGGCCGCGATCGGCGGGTCTCGTCGCCGACCAACTGCATAAGGGTTGCAAGCCGTGGCTCACCGCGCGCCACCACCATCGCCGGGAGCAACGATACCAGGAGTGCGGCATCGGGCGACGCGAAGCTGCACAACCCGACCTGCATTCTCAGGTTGATCGGCGCGTCCGGCCGACCGACGCGAAAGCGCCCTTCGCCAAGCTCGACCGGCAGCATGTCCATCCCATGAAGCGGCGCGTCGATACTCTCGATGACCTGATCGTTGGTCGACGGCGACAGCACGAAATCACCGGCGCGCACGATGATCGGCGGCTGGTTCGCGCCGATCATGCGGCATTCGCCTTCAAGGACCGCGAAATAGACCGGCTTGCCCTCGACATCGCGGCGGATGCGCCAGCGCCCGGCATATTCGACCAGCTTGGAGAAGCTGGCCGACGGCTGGAGGAGGGTCACGATCTCGGCAAGCGGATCCACGGTCATTTCAGGACTATCGCAAATTTATTCGAGACGTTCACCCATAGAAGGTACCGCGCACGAGCGCCATCTCTGGATCACCTTCAACAATTCCGGAGCATGTCATGCCCAGCGTCCTCATCACCGGCTGTTCGTCGGGTTTCGGCCTCGAAACGGCGAAATTGTTCCTCGATCGCGGGTGGAAGGTGATCGCCACGATGCGCAACCCCAGGATTGATATCCTGCCGGCGTCCGACAATCTCGTCATCCTGCCGCTCGACGTCACCGATGCCACGAGCGTCGCGGGTGCAATGGAAAAGGCCGGCGATATCGACGTGCTTGTCAACAATGCGGGTTTCGGCGCGGGGGTGCCGATCGAGCTGATCGAGCCGGAGACGGCGCGCCAGTTGTTCGAGACCAACACGTTGGGCACACTGGCCATGCTGCAGGCGGTGCTTCCGCAATTCCGCGCGCGGCGGTCGGGCGTGATCGTCAACGTCACCTCCACCGTGACGCTCAAGCCCCTGCCGCTCGTCAGCGTCTACCGCGCGAGCAAGGCGGCGGTGAATGCGCTCACTGAAAGCTTGGCGGTCGAGATGGAGCCGTTCGGCGTGCGCGTGCATATCGTGCTCCCGGGCCGTTCGCCCGAAACCCAGTTCGGCGATAATGCGATGCCGCACCTGCGCGGGCTCGACAATCCGGACTACAAGCCGCTGATCGAGGGCATGATCGCCAATTTCCGTGAGGATAGCGGCCCTGTGACGCATGCGGGCGATGTGGCGGAGGCGGTCTGGCAGGCGGCTACTGACGCGAATGCCCCGCTCAAGATTCCGGCGGGAGCCGATGCGGTGCAGTGGATGGCCGACGTAGGTTGATCAACACCTGCCGCCTCAAACGGCGGCGTTGGCGGCAAGCGCGATCGAGCCGAGGGGGCCGGCCAGATCGCCCAGCCGCGGCGCCACGATATAGTCTCCGCCGCCAGGGAGAGGCATATAACCCGCGAGGCTATCGATCAGCGCTGTGTTGATCCGATCGAGCAAATGCGGCTGCCCCGATACGACGCCGCCACCCATCGCGATCCGATAGGGTCCGGTCGCGCACACCAGCGCATGACACATGGCGGCAAGCGTATGGACGATCGGATCCCATATTGGATCATCGGGCGACAGATCCGAGGGCGACCGTCCTTCCAGCCGGGCAAGCAGCGCCGGTCCGGAGGCGAGGCCCTCGACGCAATCGTCATGGTAGGAGCACGCACTCTTCACCTGATCGACCGGCAGGCGCGGCACCCGGATATGGCCCAATTCGCTATGCCCGATGCCGCGCGTGGGCTGACCGTGAACGATCAGGCCGACGCCGACGCCCGTGCCGACCGTGACATAGGCGAAATCGCTCAACCCTTGGCCGCTGCCCCAACGGATCTCTGCCAGAGCAGCGCCATTGACGTCGGTGTCGAATCCCACCGGAACGGAGAAGAGCGCCGACAGGATGCCGCGAACATCCGCGCCCGACCATCCCGGCTTGTTGGTGCTGGTGATCCGGCCATAGCGATCGGAGCCGGGATCGAGGTCGAGCGGGCCGAACGAGGCGATGCCGATCGCGGCGAAGCCATGGTCCCGCTCCCAATCCGACAGGATCGCGCAGATCGCGGGCAAGGTCTGGTTCGGCGTCGTGGTCGGCACGGTTCGCTGATCGACGATCGCATCGGGACCGTATGCAAGCGTACACACGCATTTCGTGCCACCAAGCTCGACACCGGCAAAAAGCGGAGACGATGTGCCGACACTCATTGCGTCACCGCGTTGATCGTCAGCAAACACCACGCATACATCATTGAAACTGCTCTCGACTGTCTAAGAATATTTGGCGCCGCGATGCGACTCCGTGTCCTGCGTCACGCCGGCCCGCGCGAAAACGACGGCGGCCGATCGCGTTTCGCCGCGCCGAACCGCGACGGCCGCGCACCCATCTCGAAGACGAGATCGCCGCCCAGGATCAGCTCGGCATGCGCGATCCAGTTCTTCGTCCAGGGCTTGCCGCGCCAGCGCACCGATTGGACGTACGGACGATCGGGTCCGTTGCCATTGGCGCGCACGGTGAGCGTCCGGCCCTTGCCGACATCCACTTCGGCGACATCGAACAGCGGCGACCCGAAGACGTAGACCGCGCTGACCGGATCGACCGGATAGAAGCCGAGCGCGCTGAGCACGAACCAGGCACTCATCTGGCCGCAATCGTCGTTGCCAATCACCCCGTCGGGATCGGCCTTGTACATCTCGGTCAGCAGCCGGCGGACCATCGCCTGCGTTTTCCACGGCGCGCCGCAATAAGCGTAAAGATAGGCAACGTGCTGGTCGGGTTCGTTGCCGTGAGCATATTGCCCGACCAGGCCGGAAATGTCGGGCGGCGCGTTGGCCGGCAAGGTCGATGGGCCGTTGAACAGCGCGTCGAGCTTGCCTTCGAACACCGCATCCCCGCCGAAATGCTCGATCAAGCCGTAGACATCATGCTGGTTGAGGAAGGTCGCCTGCCAGCCATTGGCCTCGGTATAATCGCGCCACTTGGGCACGTCGTGGCCGAGCTGGATCGGGTCGTATTTCTCCCACCAGGTGCCGTCGGAAAAGCGCGGGCGCGCAAAGCCGATGCTGGGATCGATGACGTTGCGATAATTGCGGGAGCGCTTGCGCAGGGTGGCCGCATCCTCTGTCGCGCCGGCAGCTTCCGCCAAATGCGCCATCGCCCAATCGTCATAGGCATATTCCTGGGTGCGGCTGACCGATTCCCACACCTTGTCCGCGGGAATGTAATTCAGGTCGTAATAATGGCCCCGGCCCAGCGAGCCGTCGGAATCCTTATAATCGCGATCGAAGGCGCGGCGGCGGATATTGGGCCAGGCCGCGGCGTAATCGGCTTCGATCCCCTTGGCATGCGCCTCGGCGAGCACCGACACCGAATGCCAGCCGATCATGCAACCGGTCTCCGATCCCTGGAGCGGCCAGACCGGCGGGCCGTAGGGGCTTTGCTGCGTCTGACGGATCAGGTCGCGAACCAGCAACTTCGCCTGATCGCGATTGATCAGCGTCAGCAGCGGGTGGACCGCACGATAGGTGTCCCATAGCGAATAAGCGCTGTACGCGCGCTCGCCCTGGGCGAGTTGATGCACCTGCCGGTCGAGCCCGACATATCGCCCGTCGCGATCGGCGAATAAGGTCGGCGCAAGCTGCGTGTGATAGAGCGCGCTCGCCATGATCGTCCGTTGCGCCTCGGTACCGCCCGAGACGCGCACGCGGTTGAGCGCAGTGGCCCAGGCGGATCGAGCGGCGGCGTGGGCAGCATCGAAATCCCAGCCGGGAATTTCGGCTGCCAGCGCATCGCGCGCGCCCTTGACGTCGACACCCGAAAGGCCGGTCTTGATCAGGATCGGATCGCCGCCGGCATCGTCGAAAAACAACGCGACCTTGAGCTTTCCCCCGGCGACATTCGTCGCGTCCTTGGCGGCGGGCGTATCGTCATCGCCGAAGAACTGGACGCGGTCCGGCTTGCGCGACAGCCGCATCGCGAAATGGATATGCCGCCCTTTTGCCCAACGGTTGACCGTCCGGCTGCCCGTCAGCGTCCCGTCGGAATCGACTGCCAGCGAGGCATTCTCGATCAGGCCGCCCTTGTCCGACGTGTCGAGCATCGCATGGGCGAAATCGATCAGGACATGCGCCGGGCCGCTGGGGAAGCGATAGCGGTGGAGACCGCAGCGGTCGGTAACAGTCAGCTCTGCCTGAACGCCCGATTCCAGCCGAACACGATAATAACCTGGCTCGGCGAATTCATCGGAGAAACGCTGGCGATAGCCCTTGTCGGGATCACCGACCGGCCCCGGCTCGAGCATCAGCGGCTGGCGCGTCGGCACCACCAATATGTCGAGCATGTCGCCGATCCCGGTGCCCGACAGGTGCGTGTGGCTGAAGCCCATGATCGAGCGGTCGTCGCGGTGATAGCCCGAGCAGGCGTCCCAGCCGATATTGTTGGTGTCGGGGCCCAGTTGCGCCATGCCGTAAGGTAGCGACGGCCCGGGGAAGGTATGGCCGTGCCCGCCCGTACCGACGAACAGGTCAGCCTTGGCGGCAACCGGCGGCGCAGCCCAAGTCATGCCGGGCATCGCATTGCCGAGCGCGGCGAGACCGGCGCCGGCGAGCAATTGGCGGCGGCTGGCGGTGATCATTATTCTTTCCTCCCGGATTGGTCAGATGCGGCCGGCGAGGATCGCAGGCTTGCGCGCGGCGAGTTCGACGATCAGTTGTCCGAACAAGGCATTCGCCCAGGCGAACCATGACCGCGTGAACTTTGCCGGACGACCCTTGTCGAAGGATTCGTGCATGAAGCCGGTGCCGCCATGCGTCGCCTTCAACCAGCGCAGGCATTGGACGATCGTCGCGGGGTCGTCCGAATTCATCGCATGGGTGATGATCGACATCGGCCAGATCTGGTCGAGCCCGACATGCGGGCCGCCGATCCCCTCGGCCGCCTTGCCCCGGAAGAAATAGGGGTTGCGCGGACTCCAGGCGAGCGCCGCGGTGCGCCTGAACAAGGGATCGTCGCGCTTGGCTGCGTCGATCAGGGCAAGGCCGGACAGGCTGGGGACGTTGGCGTCGTCCATGAACAGCCAGTTGCCGAACCCGTCGATCTCATAGGCCCAGACCCGGCCACCTTGCCCGTCCGGGACCAGCGCATGGGCTTTCAACGCCGCCTCGACTTCGGCCGCCAGCGTCTCGCATTCCCGCGCCGCCGCGACGTCGTTGCGCGCTTGACGATGGACCGCCGCCAGCTTGCGCAGCGCCGACACCGCGAACAGGTTCGAGGGGATCAGGAACGGATAGACGCACGCGTCGTCCGATGGCCGGAACATCGAATGGATCAAGCCGATCTTCCTGGTCGGCGCGCCATAGCCGTCGAGGATCAGCGAGTCGGTCGGCTGGGCCGCGGTACGCTGAAAATGATACGGCCCCGGCCCGCTCTTGCGTTGCTGCACGCGGAAGGTCGCGACCGCGAGTTTCATCGCGCGCGCCCAGCTATCGTCGAACGGCGCCTTGTCGCGCGTCGTCGTCCAATAAGCGTGGCTGAGCCGCATTGGATAGCAAAGCGAGTCGATTTCCCATTTCCGCTCGGCGACGCCGGGCTTCATGTCGGTCTGGTCCTTTTGCGACCAATCGAGATCGCTCCTGGCCGCCGGGTCCTTCATGAAGGCATTGGCATAGGGATCGATCAGGATGCAGCGCGCCTGGCGCTGGATCAGCCCATGGAACAGCCGCCGCAGCGCCGGGTCGCGCGGCGCGAGGTGGACATAGGCCTGGACCTGCGCCGAACTGTCGCGCAGCCACATCGCCTTGATGTCGCCGGTGATGACGAAGGTGTCGGGCTTGCCGTCGACCATCCCGAGCTCGACCGTGGTGTCGAGCGTGTTGGGATAGCAATTCTCGAACATCCAGGCGAGTTCGGGGTCGGCGATGCCGGCCTTCACGCGCGCGATCTCCGCCTCGACCGCCATGCTGGTGAACAGCCGCTGGGCGAGCGGCGGGCGTTTGCTGGCGAAGGACACCGCCCGCGCGGCGATCGGCAAAGCCGCGTCGAGCGCGATGGCGCCGGCTCCCGCCATGATGTGGCGTCGATTGGGGGTCAGTGGCTTTCTCCGGGTCACTTGGCGGGAGCGCTCATCGAGAAGGGCGCGGCTGCCTTGGTGCTCGCCCATTGCTTGTTCGGCGTCGGGCCCATCACGAACCGCAACGTTCCGCCCTGCGCCAGCGCGTCGCGGGTAAGATAGGCTGCGTCGTGCGGCGCGCCGTTGAGCGTCACCGACTGGATATAGACGTTGTCGGGGCCGTTATTCTCGGCCTCGATCGCCAGCGTCTTGCCGCTGGGCAAGGCCAGGGTGACCTTCCGGAACAACGGGCTGCCGATCGCATATTGGCCGACCGTCGGCGTCACCGGATAGAAACCGAGCGCGGACCAGACATACCAGGCCGAGGTCTGGCCGTTATCCTCGTCGCCGGGATAGCC
>Ga0070674_100001797_pt1 | contig 11638 bp, 10 predicted proteins | sample KBSM33metaG_FD_65344 | JGI IMG/M metagenome (GOLD analysis project Ga0070674, IMG submission 65344) | Miscanthus rhizosphere microbial communities from Kellogg Biological Station, Michigan, USA - KBS M3-3 metaG | ecosystem: Host-associated > Plants > Roots > Rhizosphere > Soil ... | reverse complement strand
CGGCTCGGCCAACGCGAAGTGATTCGACCACGATGAGGCGACGTACACCGTTCGGTCGACCACCGTCTCGACGAGTCGCCGAAGCTGCTCCTCGTCCGAGCGCACCGAGCCGGCGTAGTGCCCGAGGTCCTCCAGAACGTATTCGACGACCGCACGCCGATCGGACCAGTCGGGCCCGGGCGGCGGGGCGGCGAGATGTCGGGCGAGTGCTGGAGCGACCCCCGGCAGCTGGCTCTGGCCCGCGTACGAGGTCGCCGGGCTCGTGGAGACAAGCGTGAGCGATGCGACCCGGGCTCGATGGTCGAGCGTCAGACGTTGCGCGATCCCGCCGCCCATGGACATGCCGACGACGTGAGCGCGGGGCACCCCGAGCGCGTCGAGCAGTCCGATCGCATCGTCCACGAGGTCGGCGCCGTCGTAGCCCGGGCGTCCGGGAGGGTACGCCACCGATTGGCCCGTGTCGCGCAGGTCGTACCGGATGACGCGGCGACCACCCTCTGCGAGTCGAGCGCACAGCTCGTCCCACCACCAGTCCATCGACTGCGTGGAACCGGCGATCAGCAGGATCGTCGGCGCGCCAGGGTCACCGAAGGTCTCGCTGCACAACCGGACGCCGTTGACGAGAACCGTTCGCTGCACACGTCTCGGATTGCACGACGCCCGAGGCGCGAAACGTTCGTCGTGGCAAGGGAGGACGTGCGTCAGGCCCATGAGCTCCACGACGTCCAGCAGCTGTCCCGAGGCACCGCACAAACTCACCCCGCACCCACGACGCTGGGCCGCGAGTTGGAGCCGCGCGAGCGCGTCGACCGTTACTGCGTCCGGCTCGACGCCGGCGACGTCGCAGACGACGACCTGGCCGCTCCCGGGGAGAAGCGCGCAGACGCGATCGCAGAGCCCGGGAAGATCGGCACGCGTGATCGGGCCGCGAATCGTGAACGCGACCTCGAGCGGCCCGGGATGAAGGTGCATCGCCCGTACGACCCGATGCGCTCGCGGATCTCATCGGCCTTGTGAACGAGTGGTGACCATCCATCGAGGTCGCGCATCCTCGATTGTGCTCGGGCGCTCGGGAACGGTACGGTTGGGTCGAGCTTTCCCTGAGCCGTCACATCAGAAGCCGCCCTCGGGAAGAAACGGGGCCACCGATGAGTTCTAGGGTGCTTAGCCGTCGAATGGAGAACGCGACCGAGGGGGCAGTACATGTCTGACCACACCATCGGAAACGATTCGGGCAGCGACCGGCTCGCCGCTCACGAACGACTCTCGACCGGAGGCCTCGCGCGCTGGATGCGCTGGTGCGCCAACCACACGTGGAAGGTGGTCCTGGGGTGGTTGGGGATCATTGCCCTGCTCATCGTGCTCGTCGCGACCGTCGGGGGGAGCCTGAAGGACGAGTTCGAGATCCCCGGGTCGGACACGCAGCGGGCGACCGACCTCATCGAGTCGGAGTTCACCTCCGAGCAGGGCTCCGTCCTCAACCTCGTCTTCGCCGCGCCCGAGGGTGAAACCCTCGACACGCCCGAGCGCAAGGCGGCCATCGAGCAGGCCGTCGCGAAGCTCAAGACGTCGGAGTTCGCGCCGAGCGGCGACACGGTCGGCCTCGACAGCGTCGGCGACCCGTTCTCCAAGCAGACCTTCTCCAAGGACAAGCGGATCGCGTACACGGAGGCTCAGTTCTCGGACGTCATCGAGACCGCGGACCGATCGCGGGTCGTCGCAGTTCAGGACGCCGTTCGGGCAGCCGTCGAACCAGCGGGCGTGACGGTCGAGTTCAACGGCGACGCGGAGTTCCCACCGATCGAGCAGGGGACGCAGGAGCTCCTCGGCTTCCTCGCCGCGTTCATCGTCCTCCTCCTCGTCTTCCGGACGTTCGTCGCGACTGCGATCCCGATCGCCCTCGCGCTCGTCGCCGTCGCAACGGCGTTCATCCTGCTCTTCATCCTCGCCGGGTTCACGAGCATCAACACGATCACGCCCATCCTCGTGTCGATGATCGGGATCGGCGTCGGCATCGACTACTCGTTGTTCATCGTCACTCGATTCCGCCAGTACCTCCACGAGGGGCTCCCACCGTGCGACGCGGCGGCCGAGGCGGGAGCGTCGGCCGGCCGTGCCGTCATCTTCGCCGGCCTCACCGTCGCGATCTCGGTGACGGGCCTCGCCTTCTTCGGCCTCGACTTCGTGACGAAGCTCGGGATCGGCGGCGCGCTCGGCGTCCTCACGACCGTGCTCATCGCGAACTCGCTCCTGATCGCGGTGCTCGCGAAGCTCGGGCACAAGGTCGATCGCCTGAAGGTCCCGTTCCTCAAGCCGATCGACGACTCGGAAGAGGCGCGCCAGAACACGTTGATCGCCCGCTGGGGCCGCTTCGTGACGGCGCACGCGAAGCCGGTGTTCTGGATCCTGCTCGTGATCGGCCTGCTGCTCGCGGCGGGCTCTGCGCTCGTCCGGCTCGGCGCCTCGGACCAGGGGACGCAGCCGACCCAGCAGACGGCCCGGCGCGCGTATGACCTACTCGCGGAGGGCTTCGGGCCTGGCTTCAACGGTCCGATCCCGATCGTCGTCGACGTCAACGGCGACGAGCAGGCTCCGCAGCGCGTGTACAAGGGCGTGCAGGCGCTCGGAGCGAGCGGCGACGTCGCCTCCGTTGGCGAGCCGCAGTTCAACGACGCGAAGACCGTCGCGATCGTGTTCGTGACGCCGGACTCGGCGCCGCAGGACCAGGCGACTGCCGATCTCGTCCACCGTCTCCGGGACGACGTGGTGCCGGCGGCGACGGAAGGCAGTGAGGCGACGGTCTACGTCTCGGGCCTGAACGCCGCGTTCATCGACATCGCCGACCGGATCATGCAGCGGCTGCCGATCTTCCTCCTGTACGTGGTGGGCGTCACGTTCATCGTGCTCGCGATGGCCTTCAGGTCGATCGTCGTCTCGCTGACGGCGGCGATCTCGACGATCCTGTCCGCGTTCGTCGGCTTCGGCGTCCTGACGCTCGTCGTCCAGGAGGGCCACCTCATGGGCCTGATGGGCCTCGACGTCAAGGGCCCGATCGAGACGTTCGTGCCGCCGATCGCGTTCGCGATCCTCTTCGGCCTGTCGATGGACTACATGGTGTTCCTCACGAGCCGTATCCGGGAGGAGCACGTCCACGGCCTGCAGACGAGGGCGGCCGTCGAGCACGGCATCGCGGCGATCGGCCGCGTCGTCGTGGCGGCGGCGATCATCATGGCCACCGTCTTCTCGGCATTCATCCTCACGCCCGAGCGTGTCTCCAAGGAGTTCGGCCTGCTGCTCGCGGTCGCCATCCTCACGGACGCCCTCATCGTGAAGATGACGCTGATTCCCGCGCTGTTCACGCTGATCGGGGAGAAGACGTGGTACATCCCGCGCTGGCTCGACAAGCTCCTGCCGAACATCACCATCGAGCCACCGCACGACGGGGCGGAGTCGCCGCCCATCGCACGGCCCGAGCCGAGCGAGGCCACGTCGTAGAACGATGACTTTCCCGGTCGTCGGGGGTCTGAGTTTCGACACCGACGACCGGGAAAGGATTTCCGATGACCCTCGACTCTCGCTCCCGCTGGCTCGCACTCGTGATCGTCTGCCTGGGCGACCTCATGATCGTGCTGGACGTGACGATCGTCGGCGTCGCGCTGCCGTCGATTCGCGAGGACCTGGGCTTCTCGGAGTCCTCGCTCGCGTGGGTCGTGAACGCGTACTTGCTGACGTTCGGCGGCTTTCTCCTTCTCGGCGGGCGCTTCGGTGACCTGTTCGGTCACCGACGCCTCTTCATCGCCGGGATCGCACTCTTCACCGTGGCCTCGCTCGCCTGTGGTCTCGCGACCTCCCAGGCCGCGCTCATCGGCGCTCGGGCCGTCCAGGGCATCGGCGGAGCCGTCGTCTCCGCCGTTGCGCTCTCGCTCATCGTGACGCTCTTCACGGAGCCCGCCGAGCGCGCGAAGGCGATGGGCGTCTTCGGCTTCGTCGCTGCGGGCGGCGGGTCGATCGGCGTGCTCCTCGGCGGGATCATCACGGACGCTCTCGCGTGGCACTGGATCTTCCTCGTGAACGTGCCGATCGGGATCGCCGTCGTCGTCTTCTCGCTGCTCGTGCTGCCCGGAGGGCGAGGACTCTCTCCCGGCACGAGGCTGGACATCGCCGGCGCGGTGGCTGTGACCGCTTCGCTCATCGTCGCCGTCTACGCGATCGTCAACGGCAACGAGGTCGGCTGGGTGACCGCACGGACCCTCGGCCTGCTCGGCGTCGCCGGGGTGCTCATGGGCGTCTTCCTCCTCATCGAGTCGCGGGCCGCGGCGCCACTCGTGCCGTTGCGCCTGTTCCGCCTGCGGAACCTCGCCGTCTCCAACGTGGTCGGCATCCTGTGGGCGGCAGCGATGTTCGCCTGGTTCTTCCTCTCGGCGCTCTACCTGCAGCTCGTCCTCGGGTACAGCCCACTCGAGGTCGGGCTGGCCTTCCTCCCGGGCAACCTGATCATGGCCGTCCTGTCGCTCGGCCTCTCGGCGAAGCTCGTCATGCGCTACGGGATCCGGAAGCCGCTCGGCGTCGGCCTCGGCCTCGCCGCGCTCGGTCTGCTCCTGTTCGCCCGCGCTCCGGTCGACGGGACCTTCGTCGTGGACGTCCTGCCGAGCATGATCCTGCTCGGCATCGGCGCCGGCATGGCGTTCAACCCGGTGCTGCTCGCAGCGATGGGCGACGTCCCGCAGGAGGAGGCAGGGCTCGCCTCGGGGGTCGTCAACACGGCCTTCATGATGGGCGGCGCGCTGGGCCTCGCCGTCCTTGCGAGTCTCGCGGCGTCACGGACGGACTCGCTGTCTGCATCGGGCAGCAACGAGCTCGAGGCGCTCACTGGCGGCTACCACGCGGCCTTCCTCGTCGGCGCTCTCTTCGCCGGTGCCGCGGCTGCAATCGGCGTGCTCCTCCTGCGACCGGCGGCGGTTTCGGCGATGCACGGCGAGGGCGAAGTGGAGGACGCCGTCGCCGAGGCCGCGTAACCGGTCACGGCACGCACTGCGCAAAGGAGGAACGAGATGGAGTACAAGCTCGAGCTCGTGGCAGTCCCGGTCTCGGATGTCGACCGGGCGAAGGAGTTCTACGTCGAGCGGGCCGGGTTCAACCCGGATCACGACCACGCGGTCAGCGACGAGATCCGCTTCGTCCAGCTGACGCCGCCGGGATCGGCCTGTTCGATCACGATCGGCAAGGGTGTGACGGACGCGGCTCCCGGCTCGGCGCGCGGGCTGCAGCTCGTCGTCTCCGACATCGAGCAAGCGCATGCGGAGCTCGGCGGGCGCGGCGTCGACGTGGGCGAGATCCAGGATCTCCCGTGGGGCTCCTTCGTCTTCTTCGAGGATCCGGACGGCAACCGCTGGGCGGTCCAGCAGATCCAGCCCCGAGGCCAGGGAGCCACGAATGGCTGACCTGAAGCTCGAGCTCGTCCTGCTGCCCGTCTCCGACGTGGACCGCGCCAAGGCGTTCTACACCGAGCAACTCGGCTTCCACCTCGACGTCGACCATCAGCCGAACGAGGCGTTCCGGGTCGTGCAGGTGACGCCTCCGGGGTCGGCGTGCTCGGTGACGTTCGGGATCGGCATCACGGAGGCGCAGCCCGGCGCCTACCGTGGCACGCATCTCGTGGTCGAGGACATCGAGGTCGTACGCGACGAGCTCGTCGAACGAGGCGTGGAGGTCAGCGCGGTTCGCCACATGACACCCGAGGGTTGGAAGGACGGCGTCGACCCGAACCACGCGAAGTACAACTCGTTCGCCGACTTCGCCGACCCGGACGGCAACACCTGGGTGCTCCAGGAGGTGCGGCCCGGCTCGGATCCCTAGTCGGGGAGGAGCGGCATCGCGATGCCCGGGTCGCGGCCTACGAGGACGCCGCGGGTGATCGACCTCGATCCGTAGCGGTCGCGAACTTCGTCGAGCGCCGCGTCGAGCGCCTCGGGCCGCCAGTCGTCCATCAGACACAGCTGGACCCGGTCGGCGCTCTCGAGGTTCGTGAGCGAGAGCCCGACGAGGGTGATCCCGCGTCGCTCGATCAGCGGCCTGGCCGACGCGAGGAGGGTGCGGGCGGCGTCCAGGATCGTCTGTGACTGATCGGTCAATCGAGGCAGGGTCAGAGACCGCGTTGCGCGCGTGAAGTCGTCGAAGCGCAGCCGGAGAACGACGGTTCTGCAAAGCCTCCGACCGGTGCGCAGCCTCCGCGAGACACGGTCGACGATTGCGATGACTGACGAGTCGACCACCCCCCAGGACGTCGCCCGCCTGCCGAGAGCTCGCTGCGAGCCGATCGAGCGTCGCCGCCCGCCGGTCTGCACGGGTCGCGGGTCGCGGTTGTGGGCGAGCGCGTGCAGGTGTCGACCCGACGCGCGACCGAGCAGCTGGACGAGCAGCTCCTCCTCGAGCCGCGCGACCTGACCCACCGTCCGCAGTCCGCGGCTGTGGAGCTTCTCGGCGGTCACGCGACCGACGCCCCACAAGCGCTCGACCGGCAGCGGATGCAGGAAGTCCAGCTCGCGATCCGGCGGCACGAGGAGGAGCCCATCCGGCTTCGCGACCGCACTCGCGACCTTGGCGAGAAACTTCGTGCGTGCGATGCCGACAGTGATCGGCAACCCGACCTCGTCGAGGACGCGCTCCCGCAAGCGCACGGCGATCTCGCCCGGCGGCCCGGCGAGGCGCTCGAGCCCGCGCACGTCCAGGAACGCCTCGTCGATCGAGAGGCCCTCGACGAGAGGCGTCGTGTCCTCGAACACGGCGAACACCGCCTTGCTCGCGTCCGAGTAGGCGGACATCCTCGGCGGGACCGCGATCGCGTGCGGGCAGAGCCGGAGCGCCTGCCGGCCGCCCATCGCGGTGCGAACCCCGTACGCCTTCGCCTCGTAGCTCGCCGCGAGCACGACGCCGCTCCCGACGATCACCGGCTTGCCCCGCAGTCGCCGGTCGTCGCGTTGCTCGACCGACGCGAAGAACGCGTCGAGATCGGCATGGAGGACAGTGGCCGTGCGCGACACGAACACATGTTCGCATCACGAAGACGACGTGGCTAGGGCAGCCAGTCCTCCCGGTACCGCGCGTGCTGGCGCCGCACCCAGTTCGCGTACGCCTTCTCCGGCTCTTTCGTGTCCTCGTCCACGCTGACCTCGTGGCGCGCGGCGGTCTCGTCGACCGTGTACCCGCCCCACCCGGGGCCCTCCTGGTTCGCCCGCGCGCCGATCGCGATCACGATGCATGGTCCGTCGCCCGCCCCGACGATCGTGTGCTTCGTCAGGGTGGCGCAGTGGAAGAAGTCCCAGCCGCGAAGCGTCCGCTCCTCGCCCTCGACGATCAGGAGCGCCTCACCGGACACGACGAGGAAGTCCTCCTGGTCGACCTCCCAGTGGTACATCGCCATCGGCTGGCCCGGCAGGAGCACCTGGACGTTCACGCCGACCTGCGGGAAGTCCTGCTCGCCCTCGAGGTCGCAGAAGGCACCGCGTCCTTCGCTGTGGTACCAGCGCGAGTCGCGCGCGTTCAGGACATACCACCCGTCTCCGGTCGGGACGAGCCCGTGCTCGGTCTCCTCGAGCTCTGCCTCGGGAACCACGGCCCAAGCCTAGTATCTGGCGCGTGGCCGGGCCGCTGATCGACGACCTCGACCGGGTTGCGGCCGAGTCCGCGTTCACGGGTGTCGTCCGAGTGGATCGCGCGGGCGAGATCATTCTCGATCAGGCGTATGGATACGCCGACCGCTCGTACGAGATCCCGAACCGCACCGACACACGCTTCGGGGTTGCGAGCGGTCTGAAACCGATGACCGCGCTCACCGTGGTGAGCCTGATCGAGGACGGCCGGCTCGGGCTCGACACCCGGGCGCGGACGCTCCTCGGCGACGACCTCCCGCTGGTCGCGGACGACGTGACCGTCGACCACCTTCTCGCGCATCGCTCGGGCATCGGCGACTACCTCGACGAGGACGAGTGGGGGGCGATCACGGACTACGTCATGCCGGTTCCCGTGCATCAGCTCGCGACGCCCGAGGACTTCCTCGCCGTGCTCGACGGCCATCCGACGAAGTTCGCAGCGGGGAGCGCGTTCTCGTACTGCAACGGCGGCTACGTCGTGCTCGCGCTCCTCGCGGAGCGCGCGAGCGGCGTCCCGTACCACGATCTCGTCGCGCAGCGCGTGTGCGAGCCCGCCGGCATGTCGAGCACCGCGTTCCTTCGCTCGGACGAGCTTCCGGGCGACGCCGCGCGCGGCTACCTCGAGGCCGAGGGACTGCGGACGAACGTCTTGCATATGCCGCTCCGCGGGACGGGCGACGGGGGTGTCTACACCTCTGCCGCCGACGTACGGTCGCTCTGGGAGGCGCTCTTCGACGGGCGGATCGTCTCGGCTGCCTGGGTCACGGAGATGACGCGCCCGCGCAGCCAGACGGATGACGAGCGACGCTATGGGCTCGGCTTCTGGCTCGGCGCGACGACCGACACGGTGATGATCGAGGGATACGACGCGGGCGTCTCGTTCCGATCGATGCACGATCCGGCGAGCGACACGACGTGCACGGTGATCGCGAACTGGAGCGACGGTGCCTGGCCGGTCGTGAAGCACTTCGCCGAGCCGCTTTTCGGCTCCTAGGCCTGGCGCGTACGATCGTCGTGTGACCGAGCTGCCGTCGGGGACCGTCACCTTCGTCTTCACCGACATCGAGGGCTCGACCGAGCTGCTCAAGCGGCTCGGCGACGGCTACGCCGACGTCCTCACGCGCCATCGGCGCATCGTGCGGGGGGTCTTCGCCTCGCGTGACGGCGTCGAGATGGACACCCAGGGAGACGCGTTCTTCTTCGTCTTCCGACGGGCGAAGGACGCTGCGGGTGCCGCCGTCGAGGTACAGCGTGCGCATGCGAACGAGCCCTGGCCGACCGGTGAGGTGGTACGCGTGCGGATCGGCCTCCACACGGGCGAGCCGTCGCTGCACGAGGAGGGCTACGTCGGACTCGACGTCGTGCGGGCGGCGCGCATCTGCACCGTCGGTCGAGGCGGTCAGATCCTCCTCTCCGAGTCCACGCGCGCGTTGCTCGGATCCAGGCTGCCGGACGGCGTCTCCGTCTTCCCGGTCGGCCAGAAGCACCTCCGCGGCATCGACGAGCCGGAGCGCGTGTACGAGATGGCGATCGACGACCTCGGGCGCGACGAGCAGGAGCCCGCACCCGCGGTGGCCGATTCGGCCCCCCTCGCAGTACAGCGGGAGGACGAGCTCGCCGGCGACATCGCCCGGCGCTTCGAGGGACTCGGCGCGAGGCTCGCGTCGGGGATCCAGCAGCAGGTACTGCGGTCCCTCGAGAAGCGAGGAGTGCCCGGCGGGGAAGGCGCGTCGGCAGACGAGATCGCCGCGCGTGTCGCGTCCCTCGGCGCCGAGATCGATGCCCGCGTGGCAGCTGCCCTCGCGCAGAAGGGCATCGTTCGCGACGAAAGGCCCTAGGCTCGCGCCCGCGCCGACCAGGCGCTCGCACTGATCGTGAACGGCGGCTCGGGAAGGAGCGCTCGGCACTTCTCGCGGAGCTCCTCCCGTGCCTCGGGAGCCAGCCCGGCGATGTAGGAGCCGGCCGGGCCGACGCCGAGGGTGTACGGCTCCCACCACTCCTCGAACGTCGCGTGCTCGACCCTCACGGTAAGCGACTCCTCGGCGACGCCGGTCATTCCTGCCTGTTCGAACAGGCGGGTCAGATCACCCTCGGTGGCGCCTGCGAGATGCGCCTCGCCCTCGCTTGCCGGGTCGAGCTCGCGGACGGCCTCCCAGTAGACGCTGAGCGGTCCGTGCCCGCCACCGTGATCCCAGACGCTGGCCGCGACGACTCCGCCCGGGACCGTCACGCGGCGCATCTCGCGGATGCCGGCGACCGGATCATGCATGAAGTGGACCACGAGCTGCGCGAGCGTGGCGTCGAAGCTCGCATCATCGAAGGGCAAGCTCTCGGCTGCCGCCTGGTGGACCGCCACGCCCGGATTGCGCTCCCGCAGGGCTGCGACGAACGGCTCGGAGGGATCGACGGCGGTCACCTCCACCGCACCGACGCGCTCGACGAGTGCGCCGGTCAGCGCGCCGGGCCCCGCCCCGACATCGAGCACCCGCTGACCGGCCGACACGTGCCCAAAATCCACGAACAGAGGAGCGAGCGGAGTCGAGTACCTCCCCATGAAGCGGTCGTAGGCCTCTGCGGCGACGGCGAAGCTCATCGCCTCCTGACTCTACGCTGCGCGTCGTGTCCAGGATTCGGTTGGCCGCCACGCTCCTTCTCGCCGTCGCGCTGCTCTCGAGCGCGGGCGCGCGGGGGGGCGCGGCCAGCCTTACGCTCGAGCAGCAGGTCGGGCAGCTCATCGTCTTCAGCTTCCGCGGGACCGTGCCTCCTGCCTACGTGCTGGAGACGCTTCGCGAGAGGCGCGCTGCCGGGGTCATCCTCTTCGGCGGCAACATCGCCTCGCCCGAGCAGCTCGGTTCGCTGACACGCTCTCTCCGGCGCCAGGGCGGGCGGCCGCTGATCGCCGTCGACCAGGAGGGCGGCCGGGTGCGCCGCGTGCCGTGGGCGGGGCCGGTGCGCTCGGAACCGGAGCAGGTCGTGGCCGGAAGCGTTCGATTCGACGCGACCGTCGCGGCCCGCGCATTACGCGACGCCGGGATCAGCGTCACGTTCGCCCCGGTGGCGGACGTGCCCAGGGTCGGCGGAGCGGCGATCGCCTCGCGGGCGTTCTCGAACAGCCCCACCGTCGCGAGCGCGGCCGTGCGCGACTCCATCCTCGGCTGGCGTGCCGGAGGAATCGCCGCCGCGGCGAAGCACTTCCCCGGACTCGGTGGAGCGACCGCGAACACCGATGCCGCGGTGGTCCGGATCGGCCGCTCCCGAGCGCAAATCGAGGCCGTCGACCTTGCCCCCTTCCGGGCCGCAGTCGAAGCTGGCGTTCCACTCGTCATGGTCGGGCATGCGCGCTACCCGGCGCTCGATCGCTATCGCATCTCCTCGCAGTCGGCACCGATCATCGAGGGACTGCTGCGGGGCGAGCTCGGGTACCGCGGCGTCGTGGTCACGGACTCGATGGAGGCGAGGGCGTCGCTCGCGACCGGCACGCTCGCGAGGACCTCGGAGCGAGCCGTGCGCGCCGGCGCCGACCTGCTGCTGCTGACGGGCCGCGGCTCGTATCGACCCGTGTACGAGTACCTCCTCGCCGTCGCCAGGACGGACCCGACGTTTCGAGCGCGAGTGCAGGAGTCGGCCGCTCGCGTGCTCGCGCTCAAGTCTCGCGGCGCGCTGCCTCCGCGCTGAACGCGCGTTAGCGTCGCTGCATGTCCGCTCTTCCGCTCCGCCGGAACCGCGACTTCGTGCTGCTCCAGATCTCGCAGCTCGTGTCGAGCGGCGGTTCGCAGATCACGGCGATCGCGTATCCGCTGCTCGTCCTCTCGCTCACGGGCTCGTCGGCGAAGGCCGGACTCGTTGCGTTCGCGCGCCTTCTGCCGACGGCGCTCTTCTCGCTGCCCGCCGGGCTGGCGGCGGATCATTGGAACCGGCGACGGCTCATGATCGCGGCGCACGCGCTCCGGGCGGTCGCGGTCGGCACGCTCGGCGTGTTGGTTGCGATG
>Ga0070674_100001789_pt1 | contig 11654 bp, 10 predicted proteins | sample KBSM33metaG_FD_65344 | JGI IMG/M metagenome (GOLD analysis project Ga0070674, IMG submission 65344) | Miscanthus rhizosphere microbial communities from Kellogg Biological Station, Michigan, USA - KBS M3-3 metaG | ecosystem: Host-associated > Plants > Roots > Rhizosphere > Soil ... | reverse complement strand
GACGCGGTCCGCGTCCTGACGCCAGACCAGTACAGCCGTCCCGTCGAGAACAGCTTCGGATCGATCCATGCCACGCTCGTCCATGTCTACGCGGCCGAATGGATCTGGTATTCGCGCTGGGTGGGAGAGTCGCCGAAGGCGCTCGTCTCGGCCGAGACCTATCCAGACGTACCCTCGCTCGAAGAGGCGTGGCGCGAGCTGGAGTCGAAGGTCCGCGCGTATCTCGAATCCCTCGGTGAGGTCGGTCTGACGCGCGAGTACGACTACAGGCTCCTGAACGGCCAGGCCTCACGCTCGGTCTTCTGGCACATGCTGCAACACGTCGTGAATCACGCGACGTATCATCGCGGCCAGATCACGACCATGCTCCGGCAGGTCGGCGCAAAGCCGCCGCAGCCGACGGACCTCATCGCCTATTACCGAACGCTGAGTGTTCAGCAGGGGTGATCGATCAGGCGCGCTGGTTGCGGACCGTCGTCTGCAGCGCGGCCTGCACGATGGCACCGAGGTCGGACGGCTGGTAGGGCTTCGCGAGCACGTGGGCGACGCCCGCCGCTTCGAGCCCGGCGCGCGTCGTCTCGTCGAGGAAGCCGGTCGTGAGCACGATCGCGAGGTCCGGTCTGATGTGCCGGCTCGCGCGGGCGAGATCGACGCCGTTCATCCCGGGCATCGACTGATCGGTGAAGAGGAGATCGAACTCGTCCGGCATGGATCCCAGGCGTGCCAGCGCGGCGGCCGGGTCGGTCACTGCGGTCACGCGATAGCCCCCGCGTTTCAACAGCGCCTCACACGCCCCGAGCACCATGGGTTCGTCGTCTACCAGAAGGATGTGCTCGCCGCCGCCACGAGGGGCTGAGGCAGTACCGGCCGCCGCATGCGATGTGTCCATCGATTTGTTGAGCGGCAGACTGAGCGTGACCGTCGTACCTGCGCCAGGCTCACTCGCCAGCCACACCTGTCCGCCCAGCGATTGCACGATGCTGTGCGAGGTCGCGAGGCCAAGGCCCGTGCCCTTGCCCTGAGGTTTCGTCGTGAAGAAAGGCTCGAAGGCGTGCTCCAGTACCTGCGCGTCCATACCGCATCCGGTATCGCGGACCGTGATTTCCACGCACGTGCCGGACTCCTGCACGCCGAATTCGAGCGTCCCTCCGTGCCCCTGCATCGCGTCGAGCGCGTTGGTGCCGAGGTTCATCAGTACTTGATGCAGCTCCGCGGCATCCGCGACGACGGTGGCATGCTCGGCCGAGATCTCGTACCGGATCGCAATGCTGGTCGGTAGCGTCGCGCGGAGCAGCGCTCCGGCTTCACGCACGACGTCGGCGACCCGCACCGGCACTCGTGTAAGAACCGAGTGACGGCTGAAGGTGAGGATGCGCCGCACCAGATGGCTGGCGCGCTGTGCCGACCGCAGCACTTCACCGAGCTGCTGCGCGGCCTTGCTGTCGGGCGGCAGATCGTGCCGGGCGTCTTCGGTGTAGGCAACGATCGGCGTCAGGAGATTGTTGAAATCGTGGGCGATCCCGCCAGCGAGGCGGCCGACGGCTTCGAGCTTCTGCGCCTGCCGCAGCTGCTCCTGGAGGTGCGAGCGGTCGCGCGCCGCTCGTTCGCGCTCCGCCGCGGCTTCCTCCACGTCCTGCATCGCTTCCTCGAGTCCGCGCAGGATGGTTGCGGCCGATAGCGCCGCTCCCGACGAGAGAAGCAGTGCGCTGGTCGCGTTGACGAACCAGACCGTCAGATCCTGTCCATCGGCCACATGACCGGGACCAGCCGTCCAGCGGAGCACACCAGCCGCGATCCCCAATCCGAACAACGCAACCGTGCCGCCCATGACCGAGAGCGCGATGATGGCACCACGCATTCCCAGCAGCAGCGCCGCGACGACCGGCACCATCGCGAGCCAGCTCAGCCCCGCACCGGGCATCCCGACCTGCACGAGAAGGACCACACCAAGGACGTAAAACACGCCCAGGAGGAGGCCGACCCGCACGCGATAGGAAAGCGAGGGCCTCAGCGCAGCGAGCAGCAAGCCCGCGCAGGCAATCGTATCGATCACAACCAGACTGGGGAAGCCGTTGACGATCGACAGCCAGATGCTTGGCGGGTAGGCGACGACGACGAGGAGGGCAGAGCTCCGGGCGAGCATGCGAACCGCCCGCTCACGCCAGGCGCTCAGGGACCGCACCGCCTCGCGGCCTCCGCCGGTCGGGGCGACAGGCGTGGGCGCAGGACTCCCCATATTCCTACAATCGGCCGTGCGGCCGAAATCAACAGTCGCCCGGCGGCGGGTACGTCCTGGCCGAATGGACGCTCCCGTCCCGGCACGGACCGGGCGCCCGCCGAACTATGCCAATGCCTTTTTCAGCGCCGCGTTCGCGATTCGCAGCACTTTGATGCGCGCGTAGTTCTTGTCGTTCGCCTCGACGAGATGCCACGGCGCATTGCGCGTGCTCGTGCGCGCTACCATGTCGTTCACGGCGAGCTCGTACTGGCCCCACTTCGCGCGGTTGCGCCAGTCCTCGTCGCTCAGCTTCCAGCTCTTGACGGGCGTCGACGCGCGCTCCTTGAAGCGCCGTTCCTGTTCCTCGCTCGTGATGTGCAGCCAGTACTTCACGATCACGATGCCGTGGTCTGTGAGCTGCTCCTCGAACTCGTTGATTTCCGCGTACGCGCGGGACCATTCTGCTTCGGTTGCGAATTGTTCGACGCGCTCGACGAGCACGCGCCCGTACCAGCTCCTGTCGAAAATCATCACGCGTCCTGCCCGCGACAACCGGCGCCAGAACCTCCACAGGTAGTGGCGTGAACGCTCCTCGTCATTCGGCGCTGCGACAGGGATGACACGGTAGACGCGCGGATCGAGCGCGGCCGTGACGCGCCGGATGGCGCCGCCCTTGCCCGCGGCGTCCCAGCCCTCGAACACGAGTACCAGCGAGCGGCCGTCGACCTCCGCCTGCCGCTGCAGCATGTTCAACCGTCCCTGCTGCCGCTCGAGCGCGATTCGGTAGGCGGCTTTGCTCAACGCTCTCGACATGTCGAGGCTGTCGAGCAGCGACTGCTCGCGATCGACGCGGTCCACGAGCGTTCGCCCGCTCGCACCACGCTGACGCGCCGGGACGGATCGCCGGACACGACGACGCGCAGCTTGAGCCGGCACCGCGGCAGTGCTGGTTTCGAGCCGTGCGGTGAGCACTTCGCGGATTCGCGTGCCGACGACCAGGCTGCGGTAGCGTTCGTCGGAACCGTCCACGATGATCCACGGCGCGTCCCGAGTGCTCGTGCGCTGGATCAGCCGTTCCGTCACCGAGACGAAGCGGTCGTACATCCGCCAGTGCTCCCACTGGACGGCGCTCACGCGCCATCTGGTGAGCGGATTCCGCTCGAGCGCCCGCAGCCGCTGACGCTGCGCCTTTTTGTCCAGATACATCCAGAACTTCAGGATCACCGCTCCGTCGTCGGCCAGTGTGCGTTCGAACGACACAATCTGGTCCAGCGCCTCGTCGAACTCGGCGCGCGACGTCCGCCGCATCACGCGATCCATCAGGGGCGCCGAGTACCAGGCGCTCAGGAACAGCCCCATGGATCCGCGTGGGGGGACCGTGAGCCAATAGCGCCAGAAGCGCGGCCGCTCGAGCTCGTCCTGCGACGGGTCGTCAAAGGCCCGGTTGATCAGCCATCGCGGGTCCATCCACTCGTTGAGCAGATGCACGGTTTCACTCTTGCCCGCGCCATCGACGCCGCCGAACAGGATCAGGGCGGGGAAGCGGGCTTCACGCAGGCTCCGCTGCGCATCGAGCAGCTGCCAGCGGAGCCGGGATACCTCGGCGTCGTACTCGTGTCGCGCGACTGTGCGTCCAAGCGTTGCGGCTTCGAACATGAGGAGGTCAGGCGCCCATCTGCCAGCGCCGGATGGCGTCGCTCGGATGGACGAGCATGATGATGTTGAGGGTCAGGTTGTCGCGGATCATCCAGCCGACGAATACCTCGGCGGCAACAGCCACGGCCATGATCGTCCAGAACGGCACGCGCGACGCCAGAAAGAATCCGGCAGCCATGGCCGAGATGTCGCTCAGTGAGTTGATGACGCTGTCGCCGTAGTAATCGAGCGAAATGGTGACCGCGCGATAGCGGTTGATCACGTAGTCGGTGTTCTCGAAGATCTCCCACGAGCATTCGACCAGCATGGCCAGAAGCAGCCGCGCACCGAGTGGCCACCGGCGTCCGATCAGCCACGCAAGGCCATAGAACGCGAACCCATGGAGCACGTGGGAGAACGTGTACCAGTCACTGAGGTGCTGCGAGTTCTCGGAGCTGTTGACCACGCCGTGCCAGAACTTGACGTAGCCACAGCGGCAGATGGGCACGCGGCCCATCGCCAGCAGGATTCCACCGGTCAGTACCAGGACAGCGGCGCTGGCTACCCACCACGTCCGGGACGGTACCGCCTCGATCCACGAACGTGACGGACGGCGCGCGTCGTCGGGCGGCGTCACGGCGCCATTGTATGGCACTGACACGTCACGGGTGCGTCACACCTGCGACGCGGTCAGCGTGCGTGGTTGGAGGCGTCGCGCACGTCGCGGCAGCGACACGTTCAGGCTGCGAGTTTGAACAGGGTGCGGAGGGTTCCCACGAACGCGTCGAAATCGAGCGGCTTCTGGAAGGAGGCGTCTACGGTCAGCGCGGCGTCAGACGGGGACGCCGCCGTTGTCAGGACTACGGGCACTGAGGCGAGATCGGGATCGGCCAGTTGGGCAGCGCGGAACGCCCGGCCGTCCATCAACGGCATCATGAGGTCCAGCACGATCAGGTCAGGACGCTGCTGCCGGGCGGACGCGAGTGCCTCGAGGCCGTTGGCGGCCGTCGCGACCACATAGCCTTCGCGTTCCAGGAGCATCTGGACCATCATCCGGCTATCCGCGTCGTCCTCGACCACAAGGATCCGTCGCTTCAACAGGCGTCCCCCCTCTTCGAACACCCCAGCCGTTTCGTGGCGGCAACCACTAGTGTCGGACCGGCTCGTCAGAAACTACAGTCTGCGGTGTGCAGTGATGGGCAGAGGGTCGCCGAACCGACTCCCAGAGCGATCGAGAAGGGGTAAAGGGGTAAGGGAAAGGGGGAAGGGGGAAGGGAGGTGGCCGTTATGGCCCGTGGCCTAAAGCCTGAAGCCTGAAGCCTGCAGCCTGGTAAGAAGGGGTGTGGCGCGAGGGGGTTGCGCCACACCCCTGACGACAGGACCGTTACTGCGCTTCGCCAGGGGAACGATGGTGTTTACCGCCCCCTGGACGACGTGCGCCTTGGACCACCGTGTAGTCGGGTGGCACCTGGAAACTGGCCGCTGCCGGTTCGTTGCGTGTGATGTTCGTCAGCCGGAACGATCGATCACCCACGCGTGGGTCTGACATCGTCTGGAGCACGACGGCCTGCAAGGCCGGGGCAAACCAGCGCTCGGTCACGATGTCGATCGGCTGGTCGTTGCCAATCTGGCCAGCCGGAATCGTCATGGTGCGACGCGTGCCCTGGGCTTCGAGGCCCTCGATGGTCTTGGTCCCGAGGGATTCCTCCAGCGGCTTCGGCCGCTCACCGTTCGCGTCTGCACGGCCTGCTCCCTTGCCTCGTCCGAACCCGGCGCCGGCACCTGCCCCGCGAGACGCGAATCCTGGCATCTGCCTGGCGATCTTCTTCTCTGGATCGAGGACGTAGCGTGTCTGCGCCACGGGGTCGTCGATCATGACGACCGCGCGTCCGGTGTTTTCGGGACCGGCCGCCATCGGCCCCAACCCGGTCAAGGTGTGCTCCCGCCGGGTGCGGCCGGCAGAATCCCGCATGACGCGCCCCTCGGTTTTCCTCGAGATCCGGTTGCCGTCAGCGAGTGTTTGCGTCATCTCGGTCACGGTCGTCGCCGTATACGGAAGTCCCGTGACTGGAGCGCGGTGGCGCCCCATGTCGTCAGGTCCCATGAAAGGCCCTCCCGGACCCGGACCCATCCCGGGACCAGGCGGCGGGGGCGGCGGACCATCCTGCGCGATGGCTGGCGCCGCAGCGGTGGCCGTCAGCATCGCGCACAGCACATAGCGGACGAGAACGGTGTTCACGGTCTTGGACTCCTTGCCCCGAGCGGGCTCTGCTGGCGCTCTAAAGCCACCGGCGTCGCCGTCGGCTCGACGAGGCGGAACGCACGCGGTGCGCCGTCGTCACCGATGAGGACATCTGCTGTGACCAGGTCGTTGGTCGCCGCGCCAGATTGCGCGGCTGACCCGAAGTCGTAGAGCGAATCGCGTGGTACGTCGATTTCGACGATGTGCACATCGTCGTCTGTCGGCATCGCGCCGTAGGGCAGCGTGACGAAATCCGCGAGCACGCCCTCGTGATCGAAATCGACCTGAGCCGACGGCCCAGGGCTCGATGTGGCCACCGACGCGTCTGGTGTCGCTGCGCGGGCCGTGCGGTGCTCGTCCAGCGCTGCCGGTCGCTTCGAGTGCGGTGCCGGGCGCGAGGTTGCCGCGACGTGCGGCGAGGATGCCGGAGCGCGCGGGACGATCGGGGTCGGGACGGATTGCGCCACGGCTTGTTCGTGCGGCGAGGATACCGATCGCTGTCCCGCTGCGAACCACCCCGCGGCTCCGATGGCCAGCACGATTCCGGCCGCCATCGGCAGCCATTTCAACGAGCCGCTGGATGGCGTCGCCACCGGACGGACCTCGCGATGGTGCGCGCGGAACGCCTCGAGCACACGGCCTTCGAGCGCGTGCGGTGCATTGATTGCCGATTCGCGTGCCACTGCTGTGAGCCCGGCGTCCAGTCGATGCACGCGATCCGACTCATCACGGCAGGCCACGCATCCATCGGCGTGCTGACGCAGCGCGGCCGGCAATTCATCGTCTGGACGATTCCAGGTACGCGCCGCACGCAACGCATCTCGGAACTGTTCGCACTTCATGACGTCCACCTCAGTGCCTGTTCCTGGGCGATGCCTCGGACGCCGACGGCTTCACCTCGCAGCTTTGCGGCAAGCAGGGCCCGGGCCCGCGACAGCCTCGATCGGACGGTGCCGATCGGACACGCGAGAGCGGCGGCAGCCTCCGCATAGGCCAGGCCTTCCAGTTCGCACAAGACGACGACCTCGCGATACGCGGGCGGCAGCGACGCCACTGCGCGCCGGACACGCTCGATGTCGGCTCGGCGTGTGAGCCCGTCGAGCACACTCGGCGACGGGTCTTCGGGCGCGTGGTCCACCTCATCCAGGCCGACGTACGTTCGCTGCCGGAGATGCCGCAGCACGAGATTCCTGGCGATGCCAAACAGGTAGGACGCCACCGTCCCGCGCGCGGGGTCATAGCCGCTGGCATCCTTGACGAGCGCCACGAAGGTGTCTTGCGTCACTTCTTCTGCCACCAGAGGATTCCCGCTCATGCGCAGCGCAAAGCGGAACACGGGGCCCTGCCGCCGGCGATAGAGCATCAGAAATGCCTGCTCGTCGCCGGACGCCATCTGCTGTACGAAATGGACGTCCTGTTCCTCGTCGGGTGTCATCGCGTCCGCGCCGCAGCCGGCCTCAGCGTCGTTCATCTGGAGTTGTCGGGGCGGGCCGGAATAGTTCCGAAAACCGGTTCGGCCCTTCGTCGCGGTCCGCCTCTTCGAGTGTACCAGCCGTCGGGATGCGCACGGGACAGGGCATAATGGGCCATGGGCCAACCGACTCCGGTCTCGCCGGATCCGTCTCGAGGTGCGGGCTCATCCGCGCCCGCAGGCGCCTCAGCGGGGCTGGTCCAGACACAGGTGTCTCCCGAGGTCCTCGGGGCGGAGCTGGCCGCGTCAGTCATTGCCCGGGCGCTCCGGATGCGCGAGCCGGCGGCCCTGATCGCCGACTCGATGAGCCTTCACCGCGATCGTGTGCAGTGCGAGCTGGCCTACATGGCCGTCTTCACCATGCACTTCTGTATCCACACAGTGCTGGGCGAGCACCCGGCATGTCCGCAGGTGATTTCCGCGTTCTATAACGGCCTCTGGTCGCGGAGCGATTGGGCGGCGACGCCAAAGGGCGCCGAGCGGCGCGTGCGGCGGTACGGAGATGCCTTCAACAATCCACATCCGCAGTACGGCCGCGGATACTGGACCGGGCGCGTGTTCGCACGTCTCTGTGGCGCCAGCCACGAGCTCGCGGTGATCGAATTCGGCGCGCGCACGTTCGTCACGCAGCTGCCGCCGATCCTCTCGTTCCTCCGGACTGTCTCGCTCGTTTGAAACGCGCCGTCGTCAGGACGGACGCACCCGACCCAATAACGAGATCAGCGGATCCGCCAAGGCCCGCGCCGGACGAAGAATCTGAACCGCGGCTAGATGTGTGACCTGGCCGATCTCAACGAGATGCGCGAGCGTGACCAGCCCGCCGAGCGTGACCAGCCGCAGCTGGTCCGACGCACGACGGATCGTCAGTGCTTCCTCGAGGCTGCCGCGCGGATCGTCGCCGCAGACCACGCACAACACGCTCACCTGTGACTCGAGATGGATCGTGCCCGACGTGAGCACGCCATCCCGCAGCCGCGCGAATTGCGGCAGTCTCGTGCGCGCGACAACCGGGTCTTCGACGACGACGGCGAGGCGCGCCGCGGTCGTGGAGGTCCAGGTGCTGCAGCCGAGATGTTCGTCGCGCTCAGGGGAGAACTGAAGAAAGCGTCCGAGGTGATCGACCAGCTCTTCGACCGCAAGCCGCACCTGTGGATCGGTCGCAAATGTGGGTATCGCCTGATCGAGATACCACACCACATCATCGGTGCAGCCGGCTCGGTCGCGGAGAAGACGGCGGAAGCGATCGCGCGGGGACGGCTCCGGGGCGTGAGCCGCGAGCGGCATCATGTCGGGCGCGTCTGGCATCGCCATGACTGCTCCCGCAATACCGTCTAGGACGGCGCTTGGGCGAACGCCGGCCTGCTGACCACGACGATCGGCCCGCTCGGACGCGGAGATCCCGTTGGCGGCTCGATCGTGACGCGTACGCCAACCAGCGTGCGTGGAAATTCGGAGGTCGGCGTCAGCAGGAGCTGTACACGTCCCTCTGCATCGGCCACGATCGGGCCGAGGCTGACCGTCGATGACGGTCCGTCGAGCCAGACGTGGTAGTGCGATCCTTCTGCGGCCGGCGGCATGCCGTTCAGTGTCACCGACAAGCCCTGCTCGCGGCTCCACAACATCTGTCCAGACGCGGACTGGGCAGGCCCGCGCCCGGTGAGCTCGAAGCGCTGGACGTCGGGTGCGGCGACGATGCTGGCCACCATCTGGGCCGCCTTCGCCGCTTGTTGCGCCGTGGCAATGCGCGAATCCGCGGCGCGCGCCATTTCGGCCAGCTGCTCGCGGGCAGCTTCACGTGTTTCGGAGACGCCACGCTCGGCCGCCGCGGCGCGACGCGACGCCTCGCTGACGCGTGATTCCATCTGCACGTAGAAGGCGACGGCGGCGATGGCTAGCAGCACGGCGCCGACCACGAGCCAGCGGTTCCGCGTGGGACCGGCGCTTTCTGTCTGCTCGTCATCGAGGGCTGCGGACGTCTCTATCACCCTCGCTGAATCGCGCCCTCGGGTGACGATCGGCGCCTGGAGCGGCTCCGGGATCGAGGCCCGGACGGGCCCGGCCTCATCGTAAGCCTCCGTGTGATGGGGCTCTTCGATGATGATTGGCGCGTCGGCCGTTGGTGACGCCGAAAATTCCGGCTCTGTCGCTGGAGGCATCGGCATGCGCGCGAGCGCGACATTCCCAGCTGCCTTCGGGGGCGACATCAACATCACGTCGCCGGTGTCATTCGCCTCGGCGCGCAATTCGTTGTGCAGCTTGACGACATTGTCGAACGCCCACGGGCGTTTGGGCGCGGCCTGCGCGCTCTGCCGCAACTCGGCGACGGCCTCGCGCACTTCACGCGAGAGATCGCCGAACTCCTGATGGAGGTGCTGCTCGATGGCCGCCAATCGCGCCTCGGCACGGCCGAACCCCTGGACCGCCGAATCGATGGCCGTCAGACACGTTTCCGTGACGCGCTGTGCCTGCTCGTTCAGGCGTTGCAGCGGTTCTTCGTGCTTCTGCTGGATCGCCTTCCACTCGTGCTGCAGACTGCGCTCGAACTGATGGATGCGCGACGCGGATTCGTTCAACAGCCGGCGTTCCAGGTCGTTCCACTCGCTCAGCCGGCCGTGCAGCTCGATCACTGCTGAGGCATGGCGCTCATCGTTCCGGGCCCACCGATCGAGAATGCCTGCGCACTCCCCGGTCATGTCGGCGAGCCGTGTTTCGAGGTCCTGCAGACGGCTCTGCGTCAGTCGCATCTGTTCGAGCGTCACGTTGACGTGTTCGACCTGGATATGCAGCGACGGAGATGCGGGTTTGAGGTCTGTCGGGGCGGGCGCCGGAAGGGGAGCGTTCGGAAGTCGTGCCTCTTCCATGCCGGGCGATCATACGACAAAAAATAGCAGTCCAAAAGGCATTTCAGGCCTCAAGGTGTCTCAGCAGTGAGACACGACACGGAGTTTCGATACGCGTTCCGCGAGACCGGCCGCCTTGACTCGACCCTCGCTTCATGCACAATTGTTTGACCGGCGCGCCCCTGAACGGCCAGTTTCCGAACCCGAATGAGCGGTTCCCCATTGCCAGTCCGCGACGCGTCCGTCCCTCGAGGCGCGGCTGCGCCCGTGGACCCTGCGGCAGCCAAGAGCGGCAGCAATCTCGTGGCGTGGTACGCGGAAGGGTTCTCGGATCGCATTGGCGATCGCCTGCAGCTGTTCGACAGCAGCGGACCCGGCCTCGAGCTGCTGCGCTTCAACCCGCTCCTGACGGCAAACCCTGCGTTCGAACCCGCGCTCCGCGCCGGCGTCGCGGCGCTGGACGATTTCACGCATCCATCCTTCGCACGCGTCCGAAAGGTGACGGTGCTGGAGGAGCCGGGCCCGCAGCTCGCGCTCGTCTCGGAGCTCGTCCCGGGGGAACGGCTCTCCAAGGTGCTCAAGTCGGCGCGGCTGTCAGGGCTGCGCGCGAACGCCGGTGCCGCAATCTATCTCCTTCGCCGCCTGCTGCCTCCTGTTGGCGATCTCCACGCGCGCCAGGTCGCGCACGGACTGCTCACACACGATCGCATCATCGTGTCTGCGCAAGGGGAGTTCTTCATTACCGAGCACGTGTTGCCGGGTGCACTGGCGGCGCTCGAGCTGAACGCCGAGGAGTTGTGGCAGCGGTTCGGGATCGCCACGGCAGACAATGCCGGGCAGTTCGATCGCCGCACGGACGTCATGCAGATCGCGCTGCTCGCGTTGACGCTGCTTGTCGATCGTCCCCTCGGCCCGGACGACTATCCACGCGGCCTGATGCCGTTGCTGCGTGAGGCCTCGGCGCGCCTCCTGACTGGAGATGGAATCGTTCTGCAGATGTGGTTCCGCCGAGCGCTAGGACTCGAGGAACCCGCATTCACTGACGCCGCCGATGCCATGGCCGGTCTCGACGCGCTGTTGTGGGATGCGCCGGGGCAGTGGAACGCCGGTCTGCTTCCGGGTGCGGCGCCGGTCGCCGAGCCGGCGGCGCCGGTCGTGCCGGCCGGTCGTCAGGAGCAGCCGGGCGGCCACCGTCCCAGCGGGCGTGGTGGGTCGATTCTCTTCGGCCCGCCCGCGTCGGTGTCCGCT
>Ga0070674_100001788_pt1 | contig 11655 bp, 7 predicted proteins | sample KBSM33metaG_FD_65344 | JGI IMG/M metagenome (GOLD analysis project Ga0070674, IMG submission 65344) | Miscanthus rhizosphere microbial communities from Kellogg Biological Station, Michigan, USA - KBS M3-3 metaG | ecosystem: Host-associated > Plants > Roots > Rhizosphere > Soil ... | reverse complement strand
TCGTGCCGTTCACCGACCTCCCCGCGAACACGCCGGCGCCAGCAGCCGATCGCCGGCTGCTCGATGTCCGGACGATCGAAGGCCCACTCACCTCGCGAGATGCGTTCTTCACCACGCAGCACTACGGGCACCCGGACGTGGACCCCACTGCGTTTCGGCTGAAGGTGTCCGGCCTGGTGACCAAACCTCTGGCGCTCTCGCTCGACGATCTGAAGAAGATGAAGAGCACGCAGATCACCTTCGGCTTCGAGTGCTCCGGCAATCGTCGGCCACTTCAGGGGCTGTGCAGCAACGGTCACTGGACGGGCGTGCCGCTGCGCACCGTGCTCGATCAGGCCGGCGTGAAGAGCGAAGTGAAAGAGTTCGTTTTCTTCGGTGCCGACCGCGGCGACGAGGAAGTCGAGTTCCGCACGCAGAAATTCACCGTCAACCAGCAGTTCGGCCGCAGCCTCTCGCGCGAGAAGGCGCTCTCGGGTGAACCGATCCTGGCGTATCTGATGAACGGCGAGCCGCTCACCAAGCATCAGGGCTTCCCGCTCCGACTGATCGTGCCGGGCTGGTACGGGGTCGCCAACGTGAAGTGGCTGTCGGAGGTTCACGCGCAGGAGGATCAGTACCTCGGCAAGTATCAGGCGCGCTGGTACCGCACGCTGCGCGGCGAGATGATCAATGGCGAGATGAAGTGGACCGAGGCTGCGGTGACCAGCATGCAGCTCAAGTCGTTCGTCGCGCGCGTCTCGCGCTCGGGCGACAAGTTCACGGCCCGTGGCGTGGTCCTCAACGACGGCACACCCATCAAGTCCGTCGAAGTCAAAGTGGACGATGGTCCGTGGCAGCAGGCGACGATCGACAAGGCCACCACCGACAAGTTCTCCTGGAAGCTGTTCTCCTATTCGTGGACCGGCACGACGCCTGGCGAGCACATCGTCGTCTCGCGCGTGACCGACGTCAACGGACTGGTGCAGCCGACGGAAAAGGATCTGGAGAACAAGAAGACCTTCCTCGAGGACAACTCGCAGTACCCACGCAAAATCATGGTTGCGTGATCGTAGGGCCGGGTCCTGATTTGTGGACCCGGCTCAATTTACTTTCATCACAACAAACGTCAGGTCGTCGTACTGCTCGGCGTCCTTGATCCAAGCTTTCAGCTCGGACGAGATTCGCACGCGGATCTCGTCCGCTGACAGGTGGGCCACCTCCGCAAGCAGCGCTTTCAACCTGTCCTCGCCAAATTCGTCGTTGTCGGGGTTGTGCGCCTCGGTGACGCCGTCCGTGTACGCGAGGAGCACGTCGCCCGAGCACAGATCGACGGTCGCCTCCTCGTAAGTCATTCCCGGCAGCATCCCGACGACGGCGCCGCCGGTGGTGAGTTCTTCGAGCAGCGCCTCGTCCCCGGCCGGGGGACCCGCCGTCCGCGGTGCGCGCACGAGGTACGGTGGGTTGTGTCCGGCGTTGACGTATCTCAGCTGGCGGCGATCGGGATCCACCTGGGCGTAGAAGAACGTCGCGTACTTGTTGCCAGGCGTCGTGCGATACAGGAACTCGTTCATGCGCTCGGCAAGCCGCGGCAGCGAGATGTCGCCATCTGACGCGATGATGCGCAGCGATGCCTGCACCACCGACATGATGAGGGCCGCCGCGACACCCTTGCCGGACACGTCGGCGAGCGCGATTCCGATCCGCTGGTCTCCCACCTGGATGAAGTCGTAGTAGTCGCCGCCGATGCTGCGCGCCGGGACGCTGATGGCCGCAAACTCTGCCACGCCGGCAATCGGTGGCGCTGAAGGCAGCAGCCGCTTCTGAACTTCCGCGGCAAGCGCCAGGTCCCGGCGCAGCGCCTCCTGCCCGACCACACGATCGGTCAGCCGTGCGTTCTCCATCATCAACGCGAATTGATCGGCGCAGTTTCGCAGCACCTGCCTCTCGGTCGCGCCGAACCCTCCATCGTCGCCCGACGGCCCGAGGAGCAGAATGCCCATGACTTCGGTTCGCGTCCGCAGGGGCACGGCGACGCGCACATCGCGCTGGGCGAGGGCACGGATCTCGTCGAGACGCTCGGGCCTGTTCGCGGTCGCCCACTCGGCAAGGGAGGTGAACTCGCCACGCTCGAACGGCAGCGGCATCGGGTACGCCGACAGCCGGCCGGCCAGGAATCCATCGAGCGGCACGCTCCAGTCGCCCGAGGCAAACGCTCCAATCGCAATCCGCGCGCGATAGCCTTCGTCCATCCTCTCGAGGAGAAAAGCGGATGAGACATCGAGTCGCTCGCACAACGTGGAAAGCGCGCTGCGCAATGCCTCGTCGAACGAATCCGCCGCGCGCGCTGCGGCGACGAACTCTGTGAGCAGCGTCTGTGGGGCGGCAGACGAAGACAGGGTGACGGCACCCTTGACGTCTTCGATGGCGCGCCGGAAACGTCGCCGCATCGACAGCCAGGCCGCCGACGACTCGTCACGAATGGCGACCATCGGCGACAACCTGCTCGCGCGCCATGCGGGCACGTACGACGCTGCGACCGAGATGAACCCGACGACGCCGATCGACAGCGCAAACGGCACCCATGTGATATCGCGGACGTCGAGGGTTCGAGCGAGCAACGCGACGCTTCCGATCAGCGCGACAGCTCCCACGACCATGCCGATTGCTGCCATCCTCAGACCGCCGCCGACCACCATCCTCATCAGATCGCGGCCCACTGCGCCCAGAGCCATGCGCGTCCCGAGTTCGACCGTCCGCTGGCGAACCCCATACGAGACGACCCCATAAATACCCAGCGTCGCCATCAGCAAGGCGGCCAGGGCAAACAACGTCATCGTGATCGAGCTCACGCGCTCGAGTTGCAGTGAGTCGCGCGCGATGTCGTTCATCGTGCGCTCGTCGTGCAGGGCCAACGTGCGGTCCACGCCTCGAAGGGCGCGCCGCACTTCGGTCAACAACTGCGCCGGCGCAAGAGAAGAGCGCATCACCACGGTCATGGGATTGACCGGGATGACCGTGGCCAGCAGATACAGTTCGGCCTCCGGCGCCGCATTCAAGCCGGTGTTGCGCACGTCGCCGATCACGCCGACGATCTGGAACCGGTTGCCGTCAATCCGGTTCAGCCGTCCAAACGCGCCGATCGGGTTTCGATCGGGCCAGTATCGCTTGACGGCGGCCTCATTGACGACGACGAGAAGAATGTCTTCGCTGGTGTCGGTCTCGTTTAGAAAGCGGCCGGCGCGCAGCGGGATGCCCATCGCAGGAAAGAATCCCGGCGTGACGATGTTGAAGCTGACCCGTCGTACCTCCCGGCTCTCGGGCTTGCCCTCGGGATACACGGTGCCGCCCATGCAACAGCCGTCGAGCGGCAACTGATTGTTGATACCGGCGCTGGTGACACCGGGGATCGCCGTGACCGCCTCGAGCAACCGCTTCTGATACGGCATGATCCCCTTCGCGTTGACGACGCCGGCGGGCACGGTGACCTCGAATGTGAAGACACCGTCAGGGTTGAACCCGGTGGAGACGTTGCCGAGATTCCGGAGGTGAACGACGAGGATGACCGACACGGTGAGCAGCGTGAACGCGAGGGCGATTTCGGCGACGACCAGTGCTTGCGACAGCTTGCGAACCGGGGCCCCGGCCGATGCGCGAACACCTTCGGTGAGCACCGCATTCGGAGGCGTACGCAGCGCCTGCCACAGGGGGGCCAGGCCAGCCAGCGCGCTGGCGACGAAGGCCATTGCCAGCCCGAACGCGGCGACCTTCCAGTCGATCGAGATCTCGTCGGCGTAGGGCACGTACTCGGATCCGAACGTGACGATGACGCGCACGAGGATGACGCTCAGTCCGGCGCCGGCCGCCGCGCCGATCAACGACACGATGGCGCCTTCGACGAGGTAGCGGAGTGCGAGGTGTCCCCGCGCCGCACCAAGCGCGATGCGGATGGCCGTTTCACGCGCCCTCGCGACGGACCTCGCCAACAACAACGTGGCAACGTTGGCGCACGCGATCAACAGCAGCAGGCCGGCTGCCGCGAACAGCAGGAAGAGCGTCGAGCGCAAATTCCTGAATGTGCTTTGCCGCAGGCCGACGACGTCCGCCGTGTACGACGGGTGCGAGCGCGGATCGAGGCGTGCGATCTCCTCCGCGGCGCGCTTGGCGTCGGCGCTCGCCTGTGCCAGCGAGACGCCAGGCTTGCGCCGGCCGTACGCGAAGTAAATGCCTTGCCCCGGGTCCAGTCCCCGGCCTTCGGGATCGAGATAGACCCAGACCTCGCCTTCGAACCGCGATGGAATCGTGCCCGCCATCGGAAAGCGGAACCCTACCGGCATGACACCGGTGATGGTCAACTGCCGTTCGTCGATCGTGACGGCTTTCCCGACAATGGCCGGGTCACTGCCCAACCGTTTCCACAGCGAGCTGGAGATGACGACGCCGGTTTCGTCGCTGAACCAGCGGCCGAGGATCGGATTGACACCAAGGTTCTGAGCAAGCGAGGGCGTGACCGCCGCTCCCGAGACGTACTGCGGCTCGCCCGCCAACGTCAGGTTGAAGTCGCGGGTCGTGAACCAGCCGAAGACATCGAAGCTGGTGGTCCGTCGCTGGTACTCGATCAGATCCTTGAAGTTATGCGAGGAGTACTGACCCGGCTCGGTGACTCTGGCCCCGTACAGAGCGACGAAGCGCTCACCCTCGGGATATGGCAGCGGTCTCAGCATCACGCCGTTGATGACCGTGAAGATCGCCGTGGCCGACCCGATACCGATCGCGAAGGCGATGACGGCAAGGAGAGCTACGCCCCTGGAATTGCTCCACGACCGCCACGCGGACAGGATCACAGCCCCTCCTCCGCGCCGATTCTCTCACGACGGAGTAAGCTGAATAGCGATGCCCGACGTGCTCCAGTCGCTGACATCCGAAGCCGCCCGCGCCGGGTCGACCACGGTGATCGACTGCGCTGCCTATTGCGGCGGCGTGCGCGTGGCCGACGTCGGCATCGGGCAGATTCGCGGCGCGCTCGAGGAGAGCGACAAGTTCGTCTGGCTCGGACTGTACGAACCGGAAAAGGACATCCTGCGCGCCGTGCAGCAGCAGTTCGGCCTGCACGACCTCGCAATCGAAGACGCCTATAACGCCCATCAGCGGCCGAAGCTCGAACTCTACGAGGACTCGGTGTTCGTCGTGCTGCGGACGGCGCACCTGGTTCCGGCGCCGCACCATCTGGAATTCGGCGAGACGCACATCTTCCTCGGCAAGAATTACCTCGTCACGGTTCGACACGGTTCGCTGCGCTCCCACATCGGCGTCCGGCAGCGGTGTGAGTCCACGCCGCATCTGCTCGCCAAGGGTCCGGGATATGTCCTATACGCACTGATGGACTTCGTCGTCGATCAGTACCTGCCGATCGTGCAGCAGATGGAGCAGGAGATCGAGGAGCTCGAAGATCTCATCTTCGGCGAGGGGGCGAGCGGCGCTGCGACGCAACGTGTTTATCAACTCAAGCGCGATCTGCTGGCGCTGCGAAAAACCATTTCCCCGCTCGTCGAGGTCTGCAATCGCCTGATGCGTTTCGATCTTCCGCACATCCCCGAGGACACGCGCGTCTACTTCCGCGACGTCTACGATCACATCGTCCGGCTCAACGAAACGATCGACGCGCAGCGCGAGTTGCTCACGACGGCGCTCGAAGCGCACCTGTCGATCATGTCGCACACGCAGAACGAGCACATGAAGCGCATCACGGCCTGGGCCGCGATGATCGCCGTGCCGACGATGATCGCGGGTATCTACGGGATGAACTTTCGCAACATGCCCGAGCTGGACTGGGCCTACGGGTATCACGCCTCGATCGCGATCATGGTGGGGGCGTGCGTCGCGTTATACGCAGGGTTCAAACGTTCGGGCTGGCTTTAGGCTCGGTGCGAAACGTCCGCACACTCTGTAATTCACAATTCAACATGCAAAATGCAAACAGTGGCCGAATGAGGAGCGCAGAACGATTCTCTTGCTTGCATGTTGCATTTTGCATTCTGCATTGCGCAGTCGTTGCGGCGATCGCGCTCTGGATTGTCGTGCCGCGAGCACCGGTCGCTGCGCAGGTGCGACCAATTTACGACTCCGGCGCGGCCGGTCTCGCGCATCTGCTGGGTCGCCTGCAAACGACGGCAAGCGTCCTTCACACTGGCGCTCACCCTGACGATGAGGATTCGGCGTTCATCGCAAGAACCGCGCGCGGCGATCACGCGCGAGTGGCGTATCTGTCGCTGACACGCGGCGAAGGCGGCCAGAACATCATCGGGCCCGAGTTGTTCGACGCGCTCGGCGTCATTCGCTCCGAGGAGTTGCTCCAGGCCCGGCGACTGGACGGTGGCGAGCAGTTCTTCACGCGCGCATTCGACTACGGCTTCTCGAAGACGCTGGTCGAGGCCAAGTCGAAGTGGAACGAGCGCGAAATCCTTGGCGACATGGTGCGCGTCATCCGGTCCTTCCGGCCACTCGTGATTCATTCGAGGTTTGCCGGCAACGACAACGACGGACACGGGCAGCATCAATTCGCTGGATACCTCACGCCGCTGGCGTTCAAGGCAGCCGCCGACCCCGCGCAGTATCCCGAGCAGATTGCCGCCGGCCTTCGTCCATGGCAGGCGCGGAAGCTCTATCGCACCGGAGGCCGCGGCGCGAACAACGAGGTCACCACCGAGGTGCAGACCGGCGTCCTCGATGCGGTGATCGGCCGGACCTACGCGGCGATTGCGGCCGAAGGCCGAAGCCAGCACAAGTCGCAGGAGATGGGTGGCATCGAGCCGCTTGGTCCTTCGGCGTCCGGGCTGCACCTGATCGAGAGCGGCGCGCCTGTGGCGGCGAAGGAAACGTCGGTGTTTGACGGGCTCGATACAAGCCTTCCCGGGCTTGCAGGCCTGATGGGGCTCCCGGCGGGAACTCTGACACGCGAGCTCGGCGCCATCGACACCGCTGCGCGCGATGCGCTCGGCAGTTTCAACGTGCTCGAACCCGAGCGCAGCGTGCCGGTTCTGGCACGCGGCCTCAACGCCACTCGCGCGGCACGTCAGGCGCTGTCATCGGCTGCCGCTTCACCGGACGCACGCGCCGACGTGGACTTCGTGCTCGCACGCAAAGAGACGGACTTCGCCGAAGCGCTCGCGCAGGCCGCGGGCATCGTCGTCGATCCGTTGTCGGATCAAGAGACGGTCGTGCCAGGTGGCGCCGTCGATGTCAACGTCCGCACATTTCTCGAGCGCAGCGACCTTGCGACCACCCTGAAGAACGTCACCTTGAACACGCCACAAGGGTGGCGCGTGGAGACCAGTCAGCCTCCACCCAGTGGTGGCGGTGGCGGCTTCCGCTTCCGTGAGATGCCAACGGCTGCGACGAGCTATCGCGTGACCGCTCCTGCCGATGCTCGATTCACTCAGCCGTACTTCCTGGTGAAGCCTCGCAACGGCAGCGTGTACGACTGGGAGGCCGATGCGCCGCTGGGGCTGCCGTTTGCGCCGCCGCTGCTGTCAGGGAGCGTGACATTCGACGTCAACGGCACAGAGCTCACGCTGACGCGGCCCGTGCGTTATCGCTTTGCGGATCGCGTGCGCGGCGAGTTGCGCCGGGATCTGAATGTGGTTCCCGAACTCTCAGTGAGGTTCGACTCGGACCTGCTCATCGTTCCGACGGCAGGCGCTCCGGAAGGCCAACGGCTCATCGTCACGGCGACGAGCTTCGTCGATCGAGCAGTGACGGGCACGTTGCGACTGCGAGTGCCTGCCGGGTGGACCTCATCGCCAGCCTCGGCCTCCTTCTCGATGACATCGGCAGGCGATTCGGCAACCGCCACGTTCGTCGTCACACCTCCTGCCAAACGAACAGCGGGTGTGGTGATCGTGTCGGCCGAGGCCGACGCCGGCGGTCGCGTCTTTTCGTCGAGCGTCGAGAACGTCGCGTATCCACACATTCAGAGCCATCGGCTGTACGCACCGGCGATGGCGCGCGTCGAGGTGATCGATCTGGCCGTCTCGAGAGTGAAGGTCGGCTACATCATGGGGAGCGGCGACGAGGTACCGGTCGCACTCCGTCGCATGGGCGCCGACGTGGCCATCATCGACAAAGAGATGCTCACGACTGGTGACCTGTCGCGATTCGACACAATCGTCGTCGGTGTGCGCGCGTCGGAGGCGCGGCCTGATTTCGTGGCAAACCAGGCGCGGCTGCGCGCCTACATGGAGCGCGGCGGGACGCTGATCGTCCAGTATCAACAGACCGACTACGTGGAACGAAACCTGCCGCCGTACCCAGTAAAGTCACCGGGCAACTCGCGCGTGACCGATGAAACGGCGGCCGTCCGGATCCTCGCGCCGATGCATCCCGCGTTCAACTACCCGAACCGGATCACGTCCGCTGACTTCGACGGTTGGGTGCAGGAGCGCAATCTGTACTCGTTCGGTACTTTCGACCAGCGCTACACGCCGCTGCTCGAGTCGGCGGATCCCGGCGAGGCTCCACAGCGCGGCGGCGAAGTGATCGCCGACGTCGGCAAAGGGAAGTACGTCTACACGTCGTACGCGTGGTTCAGACAGTTGCGCGCCGGCGTGCCCGGCGCGTACCGGCAGTTCGCGAATCTGATCAGCCTGCCAAAAGCGCCGTAGTCCCCAACACATCACGCGGCGCGATCGATTCGTCCAGGAACGCGGCGGCGTCGTCTGCCCGAGGCCTCGGCGAGCCCACTGCTCAAGCTCAGAAGCCAATCTTGCAGCGACTTGACGAGATCCTGCGCTCCCGCCCCTTCGACCACCTGCGTCTGCGCCAGCCTGTCTCCCAGCCGCTGGCCCTGCGGGTCGGACAGGATCGTTTGCGCTTCGAGAACGATCGCGACCAGATTCGCGCCAGGAAGAAGCAAGAGAAAGTTCCGTTTCACCGAGGCTAGTACCGAGGAGACTCGGCCAGTCGTGAGATCGATGACAACTAGCCCGAGAAGGATCTTCCCGATGCTCTGTCCTCCGATCGCATCGCGCAACAGAAGATAGACCGCGCCGAGGGCGAGATAGAGCGGCGCATCGAGTATCCAATAAAACAGACACAGCGTGGCGACGAGAAGGCCATCGATTGAGGCAGCCAGCAGCCGTTTGCGAACGTCCGCTTTCGCGTAATGCGAGAGGAGCCCGCGCGAGACGTACGTCACGATCGACGAATATGCGAGAGCGAATGTGATCGCCGCCAACAGGAGAACACCCAGCAGCGTTGGGAGATTGATGTCTGTTGGCATCTGCGACACTACCCTGGGTGACTTCGCGCCGGCTCCTTTGGAATCCTAGATCGTTGACCGGGGTGCCTCCGGCCATACCGGATGCGGATTGACGGGATCCGGCTGGTTGGGACCGACATTCGCCGGATCCACTGCAGCCTCGACGAAACTCTCCGGAGCCACCGGCGAGCCAGCCAACCGCCGCAGCATGGCCAGTTGCCCGACATGAGTCATGGCGTCGGAGAGCGGGCCCTGCAGCAATCGCTCTTCTGTGATCCCCCTCAGCTCGGTTCCAGCCGCAAGGTGTTGCGATAGTTCTTCGAGCATAGAGTGGAAACGGGCGACCTCCGCACCCAGATCCGGCAGCGGCTCCAGCTGGGAGCGACTACCCCCAAAGCAGCTGCGCGCATAGCCGAGGACGCTCGTCATGTGCCGAACCAGTTCTGAGGGCGCGCGGACTTGCTGGCCAGCCTCGAACGAGCCGAACGATTCGGGTGCCCCCCGCAATGCCTTCTGCATTCGATACGCGATCGCTGCAAGGAAGTGCCGCAGCATGGCACGTGTCTCGTTCATCTTCATTCGCTCGTTCGACTCACTGCTTCTGTCGATCAAAATTCTCAGCCCGTACGCGGCCGACGGCCAAGACCGTGCTTCCGATTGGCCTTAAGTTGTAGGGCGGATTTAGAGTTACGTCGGAATAACCGCATGCCGAATGTCAATCATGTGCAGCACGTACGCCACGAGCAAGGCGAGCCCATTGCGACTGACATGAAACTGCTCCGGTTCGTAGGCAGTGGCCATCATCTTCCACTCTTGTGCGAGCTGATGTCGATCGACGTCTGAGAGTTTGCAGATGTTCCACACCTGGGCGGGCAGCTCACGCGCGAGGAACTCGAATATGCGGTCGTGCGCAAGTTCGTTCGCGATCGCCGCGGTCGTGATGTGGTCGTACCGCCCGCTCTCCGCGGCCCCGTTGAGTTGAATGGCCAGCCGGCTCCACCGCTGGATTGACTTCTTCTGCGCCTCGTTTTCGAACGTCATGGTGTGTGCCAGTAAAGCTATTCGTCCACGCGAGGGACAAATCTGCTCAAGCCGTCGATTCCACCGTCATCGAGCGACTTCGCAAACGAATGCTGTGTCTTCACCTTCGCGTAGCCCAACTCCTGATAGAACTCGTGCGCGCCGGTCCTGCTGATCGTCGACCACAGCCGCACGATCGAGCAGCCATTCTCCTTCGCCCATTTCTCGGCGTGGTTCATGAGCAGGCGGCCAACGCCTTTTCTCCGATACGCGCGGCCAACGACCAGGCCGCCGATCACGGCAAATGGATCCAGCTCGACGTACTCCGAGATGAACACGTGCACCCACCCGACCACGCGGCCTTCGTGGTCGGCGACGAAGAACTCCTGATCCGTGCGTGAGAGGAGGCGCGACAACCGTCGAGCGATGCTCTCGGCATCTGCGTCGTAACCAAGCTCCACCGTCAGGCGCGCAACATCGTCAGCGTCCGATATCAGCGCGCGTCGAACCGAACCCATTAGAGGTGCTCCCGCAAGAACCGCAACATCCGCGGCCACGCGTCGATGCGCGCGAGACGGTTGCCTTCAGACGTGCCTCCGAGCTGCAACGATCCGATCCCATCCTTCAGCCACTGAGGCCGATGGTAGCTCTCCTCAGGCCACGGGTTCTCAATCGGCCCGACACGATACGGCGGCACGAGGATCGCGTGCCCACCGCCCTCGTATCGCGCGTGCTCGACGGGAAATGGAAAGCGATGCTCGCGGAGACGTGCGATCGCGGCATCGGCCATCTCGCTGCACGGCCAGACACCGTCCGCGGTGCCGCTGACGAACATCACCGGGCCGTTGATCCGCTCGACCGGAATCGCCGCCTCCGGCGGCGCCGCTCCAAGGCTGTTCTCGAACCACTCTCGCCACGTCGCGCCGACGCGCGGCTCGACGAGTGGAGCATAAGGCAAATCCACGCCGCCCAGCGTCCAGCTCGATGTCCTGATCGAAGGATCGGTGTTGATGCCCTGCCACACCACGTGGCTGGGCACGATGGCGACCACCGCGGTGATCGCGGGAAACGTCGAGCCAACGAGCAGCGCCGCCTCTCCGCCGCGCGACATCCCGAACACGGCGAGGCGCTCGCCATCCATGCTCGGGTGGGCGCGCAGCCAGTCGATCGCCTTCTTGAAGTACTCGAGAGGAATGCGCGAGAGATCCCGTGGCAGACCGTCCATCGCGAAGTACGCCAGGCACATCGTCGCGAAGCCCGACGCGGCAAGCGGCTCGCCAAACATGTTGGCGGTTGCGATACCCCCGTCCGATCCGCTCAGAACGATCACTGCCGGACGACGGCCATCTCCAGGCGGGAGATGGAGCGTCGCGACGAGGCCGCCGTCGATCACCTTCGTGACC
>Ga0070674_100001787_pt1 | contig 11657 bp, 12 predicted proteins | sample KBSM33metaG_FD_65344 | JGI IMG/M metagenome (GOLD analysis project Ga0070674, IMG submission 65344) | Miscanthus rhizosphere microbial communities from Kellogg Biological Station, Michigan, USA - KBS M3-3 metaG | ecosystem: Host-associated > Plants > Roots > Rhizosphere > Soil ... | reverse complement strand
GTTGTCATGGAATAGGCGCTCATGCCCGTGCCAGAACCGATCACTACCCACCACCATGCAAGCGCCGTGATGAGCAGCAGACCAGCGAGCACGAGCAATCTCTCACGGCGCAGCAGTGCCTCGGTGACAGTCGTGTCCCGTGCCACGGTGTCCGACTACACAGCGCGGTTCTTTACGACGCCATGGTTATTCAAATGTAGGCGCGCGAATTGACCGTAGCTGTCCTTCAATTTCAGCTGTATCTTTCCTTGCGTTGTTGCCGTCCCGCTTCCCATCTCGGCGATTTCGTACTCAAAACCATGCGGGATATCGATGCGTGCACGATGCTCAGCACCGGTCACAGGGTTCTTGATCGGCTCGCCGACGCACTCCGCGACACCAGCTACGACAAACCGGCCCTTGCGGGCGTCGACGTCGACATCAAACTCAATCGGCGCAAAAATTGGATCATAGGCTTCCGTTAAGGTAGACGCAAAGACAGCGAACACTGTGGCGAATGGATCGGTATCTTGGCCCGACATGATTTTGAGGATCGCCTCGCGTTGGGCGGGGCTCGCGCGTTCGTCGACGAAAGGTTGGGCCTTGCCGTTGCCCTCATGAATGGCCTTGGGCCACTGGAAGACACCACCGAAGCGTAGACCGTCAAGCTTGACGTCGCCGTAGTGTCCTTCGGTGATCTCATTGCACACGACGGCTTCACAATTTCCGTGGGTGGGATATGCGTTGAATTGGCACGGACAACCGTAAGCGCAATTGCAGTTTGCGAACTCGATAGTACGGATTTCCCAAGGCGTCATCAGTGATCTCCCTTTGCAATTATTGCGACAGGCACACGTCCGCCGACGGATTAAATGGATTCCTAACGACCTTACTAAAGGTAGAGTACCAGGAAGCATCCGGCAAGGCGATGACCCCGTATGGAGGCAATGGACCCATATGGCCCACCTCTGCCTCCAACCAAGCCTGCAATGTGAGACATTTTCACGATGTCCGTCCACAGGGAATGCCATGCCATCGGCTTGTGCCCCGCCGGGGTTGTCGGGTGATATCCACCGAGGTTGGCGTGCCTCACAACGTCGGTACTTCATGACCGACTGCTGGCCTCTGCTACCGAAGGTGAGTAGTCTGCCCTCCGCCCACCTGGAGAAAAGCATGGCCACGGAGCGCGTAGAGCGACGGCTCACTGCCATCCTCGCCATGGATGTGGTCGGCTACAGCCGGCTGACCAGCATGGACGAGGAGGGAACGCACGTTCGGTTGAAGGGGCATCTGCGTGCCGTGATCGACCCCAAGATCAGCGAACACCGCGGACACGTTGTCAAGAACACGGGCGACGGACTGTTGGCTGAATTCAATAGCGTGGTGGATGCCGTGCGTTGCGCCCTCGACGTCCAGCACGGCATGGCCGAACGCAACGCCGGCATGCCGCCGGAGAAGAGGATGGAGTTCCGCATTGGCATCAATGTGGGCGATGTCATCATCGATGGCGGTGACATTTTCGGTGATGGGGTGAATGTAGCAGTACGTCTAGAAGGGATAGCGGAGCCCGGCGGCATCTGCGTTTCGGCTCGCGTTCAAGAGTACGTACAACGCCAGCTCGACATCGACTTCGAGGACGCAGGCGAACAGCAGCTGAAGAACATTGCTCAGCTTGTGCGAGTCTATAGGTTGCGCGTCCGTAATGTCGACATTTCATCCACCGCGTCATTGACAGCGCCGCCACGGGGCCGGCGTGGTCAGCCACGCTTGTCGATCGTGGTGCTGCCCTTCGCCAATCTGGGCGGCACCAAGGGGTTGGACGACTTTGTCGACGCGATCACAGAAAATCTGGCCACAGATCTATCGCGCCTACCCGATTTTTTCGTTGTCGCCTGCAAGACAGCGCTCGCATACAAGGGCAAAGCCGTGGATACTCGCCAAATCGGCCGCGAGCTTGGAGTTCGCTATGTGTTGGAAGGCAGCGTTCAGAGCGGCACCGATCGCCTGCGCGTGAATGCGCAGCTCATCGACGCAGAATCAGGCGCACATCTCTGGGCCGAGCGATTCGACAAGCCGCACATGGACCTCTTCGATATGCAGGACGAGATCACAGCGCGGCTCGCACGGGCTATGGACCTCCAGCTGGTGGCAGCGGAAACCCGGCGTGTGGAACGCGAGAGGCCAACCGAGTTGGATTCGATCGACCTCGAGCAGCGAGGGCACGCGGTTTTCTTTCAGAAACTGTCAGTTAGCGGAGCACGCGAAGCACGTGGCATCTTTGAGGAAGCGCTCCGCGCCGACGACACGAACGTTGACGCGCTCATGGGTTTGGTCGAAACCCACATGTGGGAAGTCAACTCCTACATGTCCGATGCGCGTGCCGAGCAAGTTCGTCTGGCCGAGGCTGCAGTATCCAAAGCGCTGGAGCTGACGCCAAACAGCGCCCGGACACACTTTGAGCGCGCTTTTGTGTTGATGGCCTTGCGCGCACCAGAACTGGCGTTGCGCGAAATCGAGCTCGCCATCAGCTTGGATCGCGGCCTGCCACACGTACACGTGAGGGCCGGGTGGATTAAGATCTTTCTTGGACGCGCGGAGGAGGCTGAGGGCCACGTGACCGAAGCGATGCGGATCAGCCCGCGCGATCCGCTGCTCGGACTTTGGTATACCACCTTTGGCTTGGCGGATCTCCATCTCGGCAGGCTTGATAAAGCAGTGGACCGTTTACGGAAGGCAATCGCGCTCGCTCCAAATCACGAGATCGCCTACTTTTATCTGGCGGCTGCTCTGGCACTTCAGGGTCGCAAAAAGGAAGCGGAGGAGGTCTGTACGATTGGGCGACGGCTGGCTCCCAACTTCCGCATCGGTAAGTGTCGTGCCGAGGTCCAGAGCGACAACGCAGTTTTTCTAGCGCAGCGGGAGCGGCTGTATGAGGGTCTGGGAAAAGCGGCGCTGCCAGAGTAATGCAGCCGACGAGGTGATCCAATAATGACGTGTTTGTTGCGGTGCATGAGTCCGGATTTGGGGCACAAAACGGACCTGCCCGGCCGCGCTCGCCGCGGCCGTAACTGCCCGGCCGTCCGGACGTCCGAAACTGACAGACATCCCTTGCAAGTCCTGTTTGGCTCGACAGCAACTTTCGTCGCTGCTCGACCGTATGTTCGGTGGTTAGGCAGATCGTCTGTCAGGACGAAAGGGACCTGCCCCGACCCCGAACGTCTGTTATCGGGGACGAACGGACCTAGCTCAGACGCCTGCAAACGGCCAAGTATCGCGAGGGAGGACGTTCGACCGTCTCACCTTTCAGATGGTGCCGTTCAATTGTTTGGTTCGTCTCGCTTTTACATTTTTCGTCGATACGACGATTTTGAGCGAAATCAATTGCCTCATTCAAGTCGTCGGGGCATTCTTGGACCCAGCGGAGCCCTGGCGGTAGGCCATTGTGAAAACAAAATTCCGCCAAGAAGGTCGCCTCGTGATAGGTCCTGGCAAGAATTGGCGTTGAGCCGAATTGATGGACCAAGGTAGAGTTCATGAAGCCCCGCGGTCGAGATGGCGTGCCGGAGCGATTGATTTTCCAATAATACTGACACTGTTCGACTATCAGGTAATCCTCGCCGTAGGCCTTCCACAGCTGTTCACGATACGACTTGAACCAGCCCGGTCGATGACTGGTGCCGGGCCTATAGCCTGCTCGATCAAGTAGGTAAGAACTGGGGATGCCAATGCCGCGCGCGAGCGGCACGAACCATGCGGGTAGATTTGCGCCGCGTCGGTCGATCACCTCTTCGATTAAATATGGCGAAAACTGGTTGCAAAAGGCCTTCCAGTCGCGAAGCGTTACGTCGGGATGATCGTCGTCATGAAACATGGCTTGCCGCCTTCTTCGTTTCGTGAAGAGCGCGTGACCAGCCCCGGCATTCGGTAGAGCGCCACCCTCCAGGCGGCAACTTTCGCGATTTGATCCCGACCCAGCCCATGGACCTCATGGTTCGGGCCAAGCGGCGCGCGTTACCCGTGGTGATCGGAAAGTCCAGCAACGTGAGAAGAGCCACCGTGCTGGTGCACATCACATTGCCCGGCAGAGCGCGCTCGAGTGCGCTTCTCCAAGGATCGTCTTGGTGGCCCAGCACCTCGGCCTGCGCGCGACGAAGTTCTGCAATCAGTGACATAAACGCCTCCTATTATCGCTTTCGTCGCGGCTGGTCCGTCTTAGGTATTGTACTCATGCATCTGATCAAAATTGGTAACCACGCGACCAATGAAGTGGTTGTCCGCGCGACTCAGGTGGGTAGAACGTGAGCACCGCGATGGCGTGGAGCGATCGTGCGCTGGTGGCGGAGTGGCAGGGCGGTCAGCCCACCAGGGCCATCAGCAGCGACGGAGGCGCGCCGGAGATGCCGGAGATCGCTCACACCCTTTCTATAGTAAATATATCCCATATCCTGTCCCCTCCTATTTCATTAGTAGAGCAGGATGACATCTCCTGCATCTCCTGCATCGACCTGGGCGTCCCCGCACGCGTTGCCAGCTAACTCCGATGGCATCGTCACCGGGCCTTGATCCAAAAGCACGCCTGCTTCTTCCGATCATTCGCCGAGCGGAGGACGAGCCCATCGATCGGCGCGTCCAATAGGCGGTCTTTGAGCCACTTAGAGAACGAAATCGGATTGAGTGCCTTGGGATGCATTGCTCCCTCCACAATTGCCCTATCGTTTATGGGGAGCAACGAAATGATTTCCGAGCTAGTGAAACGCGCACGACCAGCACGCACTTCGTAGCGTCCAGACCGCAATTGGATCCGGTCCCGAAATCGTTCCCAGGCTTGCCTCTCTGCTTGATTCAAGTCAGTTGTCTGATAGCGGCGTCGGTGCTGATCTGGAGTCAAGTGCCTCCAGCGCGCCCGAAAAGTCTGCTTCCATCTCAATTGCTCTGGCGGTTTTATTGCTGTAAGGGGGAGTTTCGCCCAATCAGGTGCGAACTTTTTCCCCGTCTCCACAGCCATCATTCGGTCAAGCACTGCGAGTACGAGTGCGGCTTCCACCTTGGTCGAGGAATTGGCCGCGCTTGCCTTAAAGCTAAGAAACGGATCTGGCAGATTTGGAAAGGCCCAGATAAACGCATCGCGCAGCACATCGCAGCGTCCTCCGAACCGAGTGCCGCTAACTTCTCGGCGATCAGCCACATGCCCAGGTGTTTCTCCGCGAGCGCGGCATTCTTGCAAATAGCCTCGGACTATCGTGTGAACTGCGGCCACAAGTTGCTGGCGATGCTCTACGATCCACCTGCGCAGGTCTGGAATTTTAAAACCGGTGACGCTTCGGTCTTCCGGTCGTTCGAGGCCGGTGTCAATTCGAGCCAACATGAACCGCGAGGCCAAATCGCCGGCTAGATTTAGGGCATTGCCCGTTGCTACCGGCATTGTCCGAGTGCTGGCCTCTATTTGTTTATTAGCGCCGAGTAGACGCGCCTTGAAGCGTGGATTTGTCATTGCTATGGCGAGGGGCGCGGAATCGAAGCGCGTGCCGTTTGCGACGTTGTCCATAAAGAGACACCCATCGCCCTCAACGAGGTGGCTGATTATCTCCTTTCGCTGCTCTGAAAAATCAGGGCTGAGCGAAATCGGTGTGGGTATGTTTCCGGTTGCGATCGTGCAGATGACTTCACCGGCCAACGTCTTGCCGCTCGACATCCCTTCGCCATGGGAACTGATTGCGGTGCCCGGTGCGATGTCTAACGCCCGCCTGTTCGCGGCTATAAACATTGAATAGATTGCTGCACTTCGGGACACATCGGGCTGCAAGTCCTCACCGGGCGAAACGAAGGGGAAGTCGATCCAGGGTTGCTGCAGAAGGTGTGCCGCGGCTTCCACTTCGGCTTCCGAAGGGGACTCGGAAACATCAACGACGGTACCCATCGACGATAGGTAGAGACCGCTTGCGGCATCAAAACCTTGGCTTTTAATGAGGCGGACCGCAGCGGCTTTGCTTAGATCGTCTGGTTTCGTTGAAGATGGGGGGTCGGGCATGACGGGCGCGGTGATGACGCCGAGGATCTCGGGAACCTTTGAGACCAAGATACGTTTGCACAAATCTTTCAGTACGCTGGCGTCAGGTCCCACGTGAAGCGCTGTCCCGGGCTTGAAGGGAAATGATGCGATCTCCTCACGCCAAATCGGATCCTTTTTCGTCCCGTCATTAATACGGCGTTTGGTTGCGATATGCTCGGAGATGATCTCGCGCAAGGCCTCGGTGTCAGAGGGCAGTATGGGCACCAAACGTTCCCCTGTGTGAAGCGCCGGGTCGCCGACCTCTCCTGGACGACCTCTATAATTATGCAATTTGCGAACACGCGCTGCTGTCGCGACATCTGTTACCGGCGCAGAGATACGGACCAGCGTGCTATCAATGCGATACAGCCGCGGGTCGGCCGCGACGATCGCATCAGCTAGCGCGGCCGTATCAGCGGCGAGGTCCTTGCCGTCCCATCGGTGCAAGAATCGTCCGGCTAATTCGACTTTCTCGCACCTTTGGTCGTTGCGTCGCAGCGCCTCATCCAGCGCCTCCTGGGGAATCTCGTACGCTGCTAATACTGATTGGCAAGCCTTCTCGCTCCAACAGTGGAGCAGATATTCTAACGCTACGATTCCATCATCAGCACTTATTGTATTTGGCGGTATGGGCTCTCCACCTTTCGGCCAGATCGTTGCAGCATCCGTGTTCGCGGGAGCTACATCCTCCAATGCAGCGGCCTTCGGCCCCGTCGGGTATAGGGCACGGATGATCGCCTCAGCGCGGCGCCGCGCACGCCAATGCAGCATATCAAGCGTAAGGGGGGCGGCAGTCCCCTCGTAGTCAGCAGTTACTTGGTCAAACTTCCTTCGTGCAGGGTCGGTCCCGGGGTATTTCGTTGAGCAGGTAGACCATGCGTCGAAGCAGCGGAATGCGGCCTCAAAATCATCAGGAAATGCACGCTTAAAAGCCGCTGCGCCAGCTACCCATTCGCCGTAATCGTCCGACGATCGAAGTTTGCCCATGAGCTGGGCTTTTTCCAACTCATCGATCAGGATTCGCTTCCGAACGCCCTTGCCTGTTTGTTTTGGAACTTCCCCACCGCGTTCCGGCTTCAGGGACTTGCCAAGTTCAAGAAGTGCCTCCGTGTCGAGCGCGGCCCCGTCAAGGACTAGACGTCGAAATGGCGCTTGGTCGCTTGGGCGTGCGTGACGGCCGTAACACAGCGCAGATGACCGCCCATGCTCGTCGAACCCGCCGCCCAACAGGTGATTGGTAGCATCCCAGATCAGACCGTACTCAGAGGGGGAAACCTCTTTACTCAGAAATAAAACGACCCGACCGCCGACTGACGGTTCGGTGGAACTGCCCTTGAGGGAGCCAAATGAGTATGACGAGTAGATTACGGCCGCCGCTCCGAGCGCGCGCAAACAAGCCTCGCGAGCAAACACGTCGCCGTCGTCGTCCAAGAAAAGCGCTGGACCGAGGCTCTGAATGTGGGACCCTGATCGCTGCTTGCCAATCGTGCTTTGTCCACGCCTAAGCCGGCACTTGCGGAGCTTTTGATTCTTAAGTTCGGCTTCTTTCAATGTACCGGCTATGTAGTAAGGCACTTGGTTCTTGTGCACGAATACCGGTGCCGGATCCGGCGCAATCTCCCTTATGAGTGCAGTCCGTCCGGGAAGTATGGTCTCTTGCTCGGGTACGACCTCCATAAGTCCGCGGAACCGCGCTATCGGGATTGGTGATGTTTCGATGTCCACGCTTTGATCAAGGTACTGAGCAGTCGGCGATGGTTCTGTTGCGGTCCCTGCGATGTTGTCTGATCTACTCACGTTGCGCCCCCATTGGTGCGCAACGTGAGTGTGGCCGCGTTAGCATAGCTAGTCTCGAAGTCACTGGAAGTTGCCGCGGCAGTAATTTTGGCCACCGGCTCAAGAGCATGCCTCGGGGGAACCAACGCCCCGACGCGGTTGATCGTTCGCGCCATCAACCAGTCTTCGACCGCGGATTTTCGGTAGCCGATGCGGCGCTCGCTGAGCTGGACGAAGGGGGGCCGCTACCGTCCGATCGCTGGCGTTGCAAGGTCGGACGCGAGGTAGCGAGCCATTTCGCGAGTTCTTCCTCGCTGAGAATCGGATCAAAGAGATTGTGCATCGTAAGCCCTCGTGAAGTCTTGAGGGCTCACGCTAGTTCACAAGCTGCAGCCTAACACGGGGCAATTTAATCCGCGTAGGGGGGTAAATTAATCATGGTCGAAGCGATCTAACTTGCTTCAGCAATTCTCGAACAGCACCTTGCGTGACTGCCTTTTGTCGTGATTTTCGGGGGTCAGCTGATTTTTCAGCCCTTGCATTTAGCCAGCTGTGAACCGCCTTGTTCATCTTGCTGTTCGGGCCAACCCCGAAAGGGACGCCATCGGATTCAAGGCTGTCTACCAAGATCACGACGGCCCGCAGCCGACCGATCATTGGAGGTTGCTGACGATTACCCTTCGATTTTCGCTCTCTGGCGTCGAGCACAGCGTCGCGAGAATCCTGAACCTCTTTGTCCACGACTGATGTGATAATCTTGGGGATTGCCGCGCCGGGGGCCGCTTTGCCAATTCTTACAGATCGCGCCTGGCTTAACGCGGCCTCGCCGCGAGCGATTGTGGCCTGAACGTCCGCAGGTAGGATCACACCCGGATCAATTGGCACGTCCTTTTCGATGGTGATCTGCAATTCGTCCTTTCTATTTTTCATGCAATTATCTCAGCCAAGATTTGGTGCCAGCGTACTAGGGCTGCTCTCTTTGCGTCACGAAATGATGCGCGATTATAGACAGCCGCCACACCCTGCTGTTTGTGAGCGAGCACCGCCTCTATAACGATAGGCTCCACGCCAGAGTCGTGCAGTCTGGTTGAGAAGGTACGACGTAGATCATGTAGCCCCCAAGCAGGCATTTCCAAGCCAAGACCCGCGATTTTGGCGTCAAGGTTGGTCTTGCCTTTGCTCCAGCCTGAAAAGCCACTGCCGCGCCTACCGAACACACAGCCGCTCGGATCATCTGGGCGGTTCGGGAGGATCGATGCGATCATCGGTAACAGTGCGATCTCATGGGAAAGATTTCCCTTCATGCGGTCGGAACCAAATACGATACGATGGTCTTGGATTTCATCCCACCAAAGGCCGCCGATCTCCTCTCTGCGGCAACCCGTTAGAAGGCACAGGCGGACGATGCGGGAATAATCCTTGCCGTCGCCAGTGCTATGCCAGATAGCCTTCAATTCGGCGCCGCTCAGCGTGCGATCTCGCGCCCTTTCCAATTGTCGGGCGGTGAATGCCACCGGATTGATATCGGCATCGATCAGTCCTGTTCGAAGCCCCCATGTCCACAACGCGCTGAGGGCCGCGCGCAGACGGTTCGCGGCTATCGGCCCAGAATTCTCAACTATTCGGGCCAATAGGGCGGCAATATCACTCCTTCGCACCGACTCGACGCGGTCGTGGTGCAAAGGGGCGGCGTGAATACGAAGGTGCCGTTCTGTCTCACGGAAGGATCGGGCTCGTTGTCGCGCCTTTGCGTAGGCAAGATACCCTTCAACAACCTCGATCACGGTTCCGGCGGTGCGCTTTCTCTTTCGTTCAGCGGACGGGTTTGCCCCTTGCGCGACACTGGCAGCCTTTTGGCGCGCGGCCTCACGAGCCGCTTCTAGGCTGACTGCGGACACGTCCCCGAGAACCATGCGTCTGGTACGCGCATGCTCGTCTCGGTATTGATATATCCAGGACCGACGTCCAGTCCGGAGCGCTCGTATACCGAAGCCCCGCAGGGAGGAATCCCAAAATAATCTTTCCTGTTGTCCGGCAGAGCAAAGCATCTTACGGACGGTAGCCTTGGTAAAGGTGCCGGCGCGCTTGGTTGCGGGCAAGAGGTCCGCCTGCGGAAGCAATATGGAAGCAGATGAGAGTGCGGAAGCAGAGGGTTCGTGATGGCTCATGATTGCTCCACTTAAAATTAATCTGAAGGTATCGACAGAAAGTGGCGCGCCGTCGCTGCTTAACAAGGGGCGTGATTGCTCTAGATTGTTATTGGGTTAATGCGGCTGGCGTTGTCTGCAGACTACGAATCTGGGGGTCAGGAGTTCGAATCTCTTCGGGCGCGCCACCTACATTGAAAACGCCAACAAGGGTGTGCCATGACCAGCCGGGTTGCTTCGTGCGGCTGCGGACAGCTTCGCCTCACATGCGAAGGTGAGCCTGCTCGCGCCTCGGACGCCGACGGTGGTGCTGAGGCCGGCTGTGTCACTCGACGATGGCTCGGCCCATTCCTTCCGAGTTCGGGCTACGCCCTCCGCGGAAATGGCCAGGCGCTAACCCTGTGTGCCGGACGACCAGCCGGTGCAGGACCGCCGCATCGGCGAGGCCGACGCGCGCCGCAACCTCCGCAAGCGGCATCCGCGTGCTCTCGATCAACCGAAGGGCGGCGTTCAGGCGGATCTTCTGGATGAACCGGCTGGGTGAAAGGCCGGTCACTGCCCGCACGCGCCGCGCGAGGGTCCGCTGCGAGGCGCCGAGCGCCCGCGCTGCGTCTGCGAGCGCAACGGGGGCCTCCAGCCGGCACGCCAAGTAGGCCTCCAGCTTCGAGATATCTTCCTCGCCCGCGGCCATGGCCACGGCCGAAATATACGGCGCCTGCGACAGGCGAGTGGGCGCGGCGAGGCGTCGTCGCGTCTCCGCGGCCAACGGTTCGCCGCCGTGACGTGCGATCAGCGCCAGCGCCAGGTCCAGCTGGGAGACCACGGCGCCGGCGGTCCAAACGCCGCGATCGTGCACGACGATCTCGTCGGCGCGAACGACCGCTCTTGGACATCGCCGCGCGAGGACGCCGGCCAACCACCAGGTCGTGGTGCAGGCGCGGCCGTCGAGGATGCCGGCCTCGCCGAGGAGGAAGACGCCGGTGCACCCCGCCGCGACCTCGGCCCCCCTGCGGTGCGCCTGCCCAAGCCATCGGGACGCCGCCCTGGCGTCGTCCGCGTCGACGCGTCGTTCAACCGCCTCCGGCCCGGGAGCGCCGATCCCCAGCGCGATCACCAATTCCCGCGGTCGGGCTGCGGCGAGAGGTTGCGCTGGCAAAGTGAGGCCATGCTTCAACTCGACGTGGTCGGACCCGGGCGTCAGCACGCGCCAGTCGAACATCTTCGAGGGCCCCGACCCCGCGACGTTGTCGGCCGCATCGAACGCGTCGAGTACAAGCCCAAGCGCTGCCGCGCCGGTCGTATTCAGCACCAGTGTGCATTTCGCTGATGGTGAGCGGCGATTTCACACGATGGTGAGCAGCTATTTCGCGCGATGGTGAGCAGCCGCTTTAACCGACATGGTGATTGGTTCAGGGGTTTGTGTTGGCGTCAAGAGTTTGATTGCGGGCGTTCTGCTTTCGCATGCTTTCTCCGGAGAGTTGCAGACGGTGAGCGTTGTGAACGAGGCGATCCAGGATGGCGTCGCCGAGGGTTGGGTCGCCAATAACATCGTGCCAATGTTCAACAGGGACCTGGCTGGTGACGATGGTGGAGGCGCGACCGTGGCGATCATCGAGGATCTCCAGAAGGTCGCGCCGTTCGGGCGGATTTAGAACTGACAGGCCCCAATCATCGAGGATCAGGAGTTGAACGCGGCCGATGGTTTT
>Ga0070674_100001786_pt1 | contig 11661 bp, 10 predicted proteins | sample KBSM33metaG_FD_65344 | JGI IMG/M metagenome (GOLD analysis project Ga0070674, IMG submission 65344) | Miscanthus rhizosphere microbial communities from Kellogg Biological Station, Michigan, USA - KBS M3-3 metaG | ecosystem: Host-associated > Plants > Roots > Rhizosphere > Soil ... | reverse complement strand
CTCGGGATCCGGGATCCGGGATTCGGGGTTCGGGGTTCGCAAGAAGTGGAATCGCGCGTTTTGGACCGCCCGCCGATCCCAGGACGGGCACTTCCCATGAATAGCGGACGCGCATGCCGAGCGCACTGCCGTCGCCCAGCAGCGTCGTGAGCGTGTGGGGGAGATAGTGCAGGTTGAGCACCACATCGCGCACGCCAGCAGACGACAGCGATCGCAGGATGCGATGGATGAGCGGCGTGCCCGCAACCGGCAACGCCGCTTTCGCGCGGACGAACGACAGAGGACGGAGGCGAGTGGCGAGGCCAGCGGTCAGGACGAGTGCTGGGACCATTCGTCGGCGAACATCATGTCGGCGCCGGTCAGACCGAGCCGTTCCCGTCGTTGGAGAAACAGGCCGCGATACGAGTCGAGCACGTAGTCGGCCTCGTTGCGCCCAAGCGCGCGTGCCATCATTTCGATCGCGCGCTCACCACCCTCGATTTCGACGAAGGTGCCGATCGGCGTTTCGTCGAGCGCGATGCTGGCGTCCTCGGCCGCAAACTCCTCGCGAAACTTCTGGTAGCGAAACCAGACGTGCAGGCCGAGCGACTCGAGCACGCGCGTCAGGACGTCGCCGTCGCTGACGACCGTCTCATGCTCTTCGCGCGTCGTCATCCGGCTTGCCTGCACCGGACCCTTGAACGTCAGCAGGCTTCTGCCGGATTCGCTGCGCACGCGCAGCGCGCAGCCCTGGCGACGAAGTGATTCGTCGTTGGTGTCGAAAAGCGCATCTTCCTGGAGTCGCCGGCACTTGAGTGGCGCCGCGCCAGCGGCCAGGATGGCCGTCCGCGCTTCGCCGGCGGTCTCGAACTGCAGCTTGATTTCTCGTTCGGTCATGGTGGGCTCTGGTCTCTCGGCTTTGGGCTTTCGGCTTGTGTTCCGGGTTCCAGGTTCCGTGTGGCTCGAACAGGGCCCAGATTATAGGCGCGTTCGAACAAAAGAAAAGGCCCCAGTTGCGAAAGCAACTGGGGCCCTCGAATTGTCCCGAACCCCGAACCCGAATCCCGGATCCCGAATCCCGAATCCCGAATCCCGAATCCCGGTTCGATTACTCCTTCGTGACCGTCACGAACGTTTCCTGGCCGCCGCGAACGATGCGCAGGAACGCGGTGCCGCCCGAGGCGATTCGAGCCAGCTCCCGCTGAGCCTCGGCCGCCGTTTCAACCGGCTGCCGCCCGACTCGCACGATCACGTCTCCTGGCTGCATCCCGGCGCGAGCCGCAGGGCTGCCTTGTTCGACCTCCGTGACGACTGCGCCGCGTCGGTTCTCCATGCGCAGCCGGCGCGCAATCTCCGGCGTGATGTTCTGCAGCGTGATACCGAAGCCGCTGCTCGTTTCCTGCGCCGGATCGTCAGGCTCCCGTCCGTTGCCGCGCGCGGCGTTCGTCTCGGTCTCGAGGTCCAGTTCGTCGACCGTGATGCTGACCGTGCGTTCCATCCTGTCGCGCATGACGCGGACCGGAACGGTGGTTCCGGGCCTGGTACTGACGACCATGCGGACGAGCTCATCGCGTGACGTGACAGGCTTGCCGCCCCAGCCGATGATGACGTCGCCAGGCTCGAGCCCCGCCTTGCTCGCCGCGCTGTCGGGCGCGACGCTCTGCACGACGGCACCCTTGCGATCCTTCAGACCGAACTCGTCAACCGCCTCACGTGCAATCGCGCCGACCGACACGCCGATGCGGCCGCGCGTGATCTTGCCCGTGCGCAGCTGCGGCAGCAGCTCACGAACCGTATTGCTGGGAATCGCGAATCCGATCCCGATGTTGCCTTGCTGCCGGGCGTCCGTGTAGATCGCGGTGTTGATCCCGATGACTTCACCGCGCAGGTTCAGCAGCGGTCCGCCCGAGTTGCCAGGATTGATCGCAGCGTCGGTCTGCAGGACTTGAGCCGAGCGTCCCTCAGCGACGGTAAACGGGCGCTCGAGCGCGCTGATGACACCGACGCTGACCGTGTGTGCGAGGCCGAAGGGATTGCCGATCGCCATGACCCAGTCGCCCGGCTGCATCTGCGAGGAGTCACCGAACTTCGCCTCGGGCAGCACGTGATCCGGTTTCTGCGTCAGCTCGATGAGCGCGCTATCGGTGAGCGGATCGTGTCCAACCACCTTCGCGTCGTACTCCTGGTCGTCGTCTTCACCGTAGAGCGACACCTTGATCTTGCTGGCGCCTTCGACAACGTGATTGTTGGTGAGGATGAAGCCAGCCTTGTCGATGATGAAGCCGGTGCCTGCGGCCTGCACGACCTGCTCGCGTGGCCGCTGCTGTCCACCTCGTTCGCGCGGCTCCTGTTGACCGAAAAATCGATCGAACAGATCGTTGCCGCCGCCGAAGAACTCGCTCAGATCCTGCGCGCGCTGCTTCGACTCGGTCCGGATGTTGACGACGGCCGGCATCACAGTTTTCGCGACATCGCGAAACGTGCTCGCCGTCAGGGGACCTGTAATGGGCGCGCTGTTCATCGGTGGCGCCGTCGCAACGGTCTGCGCGGACGACTCCGGCGACAGCCCCAGCCGCGAAGCGATGACCAGCGCGGCCGCAGCCGACGTCATCGCAATGAGCAGTGCGTAGAACCAGGTGTTTCTTCGGTTGGACATCAGAGCCTCCAAACCCTCACTCGCTATTGTCGACCTATTGTGGGGCCAACTTCATACCAGTGTCACGACCTCGCTTTGTCGTGGCCCTGTCACAATTGCCTCGTGCTCGCCCCGATACACATTGATTTCGGTGCGAACACCGAAGCTTTCGAAGTAAAGCCCGGGTTCGACCGTAAAGCCGGTACCCGGAAGGAGACGCCGATCGTCATGCGTCTCGAAGTCGTCCATGTGGACGCCGTTTCCGTGGACGTTCTCGCCGAGGCTGTGTCCGGTGCGATGCACGATTCGATCGCCGTATCCCTGACCCTTCAGAACGGCTCGAGCTGCCTCATCCACTTCCCAGCCTCGGAGGTCCCGGCCGTCGCGAGCGGCCTCGACCACGAGACGGACTGCCGAGTCGCGAGCGTCGGCGACGGCGCGAAAGGCGCGCGATACGTCGTCGGGCACGCGCGCCGACGTCACTGCGACCCATGTGATGTCTGCAAACACTGCGCCCTTGTTCTGTTTCTTTCCCCAAAGGTCCAGCAGCAGTACTTCGTTGGGGACCACGGCCCGGCACCGATCAGCCTTCGGCAGATAGTGGGGATCGCCGGCATTGCCCCCGACCGCGACCACGGGCGGAGAGTCGGTCACCAGCCCCTCCTCGTCGAACCACCGCATCATTTCCTGCTGCAGCTCGTATTCATTGAGGGATCGCCCTCGGCTCATCGCGTCAGCGGCCATGGCAAACGCCCGATCCTTGATGCGATACAGCGACTCCGACGCCGCCCGGTGGGTCGTCAGCTGCTCGTCCGTCCAGGCGGCTTCGAACTGTTGGACGAAATCTCCCGACGAAACGACCTCGACTCCGCGCGCGCGCACCATTTCTACCGTTCCCGCATCGACGCGAGACAGGTAGGGGATGGCACACATCGGCGAGTATTCCATCGCCACTGTCTTGAGACCCGAGAGCAGATGTGTAAGCCCTGCCTCGAGCTGCTGCCTGCCGGAGTAAATCGCTCGTTCACCGGGAAGTGCATCGAGGTTGTGGCTTTCGATGGCGTGAACCAGGCCGCGCGGCTGACCGGTTGCCGGAATCAAGTAGTACCAACGCCGGGTGGCCATGTGCGTGCCGCTGGTCAGGCCTGCCAGTTGTGCCGCAATCGGGTTGGATCCATGAAAATCGTACAGCAGCCACCCGTCCAGGCCGGCTTTACGTAGTCGATCCTGAACTGCCGCCACATCCAGCGCCATAAGGTGATTCTATGCCCGGGACCCGGGACCCGGGTTCCGGGATCCGAAGAGCGTAGTCTTTTGGACGCAGAGGCTGGCAAGAAAGCCGTTCGTCCTTGCGTCGGATCCCGGCCCCCGGATCCCGAGTCCCGGATCCCGGATCCCGGATCCCGAGTCCCGGATCCCGGATCCCGAGTCCCGAATCCCGGATCCCTGATCCCGGCCCCCGGGATAGAATCCGGAGTGCCGGCCCCTGCAATGCACTTATGACACATCGAATTGCGTTTGCCTTGACTCTCGCCGCTCTCAGCGGTGGCTTGTTGGCTGCGCAGCAGCCAGCGCCCCAAACGCCGGCGCCACCGGCTGATCAGCCCCCGGTGACCTTCCGCGTGGAGGTCAACTACGTCGAGGTCGACGCGGTCGTGACCGATGCGCAGGGGATGCCGATCTCCACCCTCACGAAGAACGACTTCGAGATCTTCGAAGACGGCAAGAAGCAGGACGTTGCGACGTTCTCGCTCGTCAACATCCCGATCGAGCGCGCCGAGCGGCCGCTGTTTGCGTCGGCGCCGGTCGAAGCCGACGTGCAGACCAACGATCACGTCGAAGGACGCATCTATCTGATCGTTCTCGACGACGTGCACACCGATCTCACGCGCACGCCGCGGGTCAAGGCAGCGGCCACGCGATTCATCGAGACCAACTTCGGAACCAACGATCTGGCCGCCGTAGCCTTCACGGGGCGGGCGGGCGACGGTCAAGACTTCACAAACAACCCGCGACTCCTGATCAACTCGATCAACAAGTTCCAGGGACGCAAGCTCCGGTCGGGCACGCTCAATCGCATCGAGGGCGCGCGAGTGAATCCCGGGACCGGAAACCTCGAGCCTGGCGACGACATCGATCAGATGGATCGCGCGTTCCGCGCGCGATCGATGGCCAACTCGATTCGCAAGCTTTCGGAGTTCATGGCCGGCGTGCGCGGACGCCGCAAAGCGATGATCATGATCGGTGAGGGCGTGGATGTCGATATCTACCAGGCCGTCGGCCAGTTGGGATCCACCGCATCCTCGGTCCTGCTCGATACGCACGACGCGATTGCGGCGGCGACTCGCGGCAACGTCACCATCTATACGATCGACCCGCGGGGACTGGCCAACGCAGAGTCCGATCTCATCGAGGTGTCAGGCACAGTCGGTGACGCCGACAGCCGGGCGATTGCCAACGAGATGCGGCTGTCGCAGGACAGCCTTCGCGTGCTGGCTGACGCGACCGGCGGCTTTGCGGCCGTGAATCGCAACGATCTCAACGGCGCCTTCGACCGCATCGTCACCGAGAACAGCACCTATTACATGCTCGGGTTCTACTCGACCAACGATCGGCGGAACGGCCGCTACCGGAAGCTGGAAGTTCGCGTCAATCGTCCCGGTTCGCGCGTACGGAGTCGCGCGGGCTACTACGAAGCGCGGGGTCGCGCGCCGAATCAGCCCGCGGCATCCGCATCACCGACTGCGATTGCGCCGGCCGTTACGGACGCGCTCAACAGTCCACTTCCGGTGAGCGGCGTGCCGATGAAGGTGTTTGCCGCGCCGTTCAAGGGGACCGCGCCGAATGCCGCAATTGCCCTGGCGCTCGAGATCGACGTGCGCACCCTCGATTTCGTCGAGGGCAATGGGACCTTCAACGAACAGGTCGAAATCGCGTATACCGCGGTGAACAACCAGGGAAAGGTGTTCCCGGGCGAACGGCAGACAGCGACGCTCACGTTGAAGCCAGATACGTACGAGCGGGCGAAGGCTCGCGGCTTCCGCGTGCTGTCGCAGACGAGCCTGCCGCCGGGGCGGTACCAGGTACGCGTCGCTGCCGGGAACAAGACAGGCAAGGCTGGTAGCGTCGTCTACGATCTCGAGGTCCCGGACTTCACCAAGGAGCCGCTGATGATGAGCGGCGTCGCCATGACGTCAGCGGGCGCCGCGCAGGCGCCGACGATCAAGCCCAAGGATCCGCTGGCGGATTTCCTTCCGGGACCACCAACGGCCATGCGCGAGTTCGACAAGGGTGACCTGCTCGTACTGTTCGCTGAGTTTTACGAGAACGGGCGCGGGTCAGCGCCTCATATGCTCGACTTCAAGGCGGAACTGCGCGCGGAGGGTGGACGAGTGGTGCAGCAGGTGAGCGAGGAGCGATCCTCGACAGAGCTGCAAGGAAAGAGCGGTGGCTACGGTTTCCAACCGCGACTGCCGCTCGACTCGGTGGAGTCGGGACTATACGTCGTTCATGTGGAAGGACGTTCCCGCACGAGCCAGGACGCCGTTGTCAGCCGCGACATTCAGATCAGAGTGCGTTGAACGAGAAGATCTAGTTCGACGCACCGATGCGCCTCGATTTCATTCAAACCGTCGCCTTTGCCGGCTTGATGCTGTTCATGGGTTACGGCCTCAAGCGGCTGGTGCCGGCACTCGCTCGCTATAACATTCCTGCGCCCGTCGTCGGCGGCCTGCCTGTGGCCGCGCTGTTTGCGTTGTTTCACGCGATGGAGTGGCCGACGCCGGCGTTCGACACCACGCTCCAGACGCCGCTCCAGAACACATTCTTCGCGTCGATCGGATTCGGAGCGAGTGTGCTCGTGCTGAAGCGCGGCGGTCCCCTCGTTGCGATCATGATGGTCGTCGCCTCGGTGGCCGCGGTACTGCAAAACGTGGTGGGTGGCCTCACCGCTTTCGCGCTTGGCCAGCACCCGCTGATGGGCGTCCTCGCAGGTTCGACCACGCTGACCGGTGGTCCAGCCACCGGCCTGGCGTTTGCACCGCTCTTCGAGCAGGCAGGTGTGACCGGTGCGGCAACGCTCGCCGTGTCCGCCGCGATGGCCGGAATCGTTGCCGGAGGATTACTCGGTGGTCCGATCGCCACGTACTTGTTACAACGGCGGCCGCGATTGATACCCGTTCAGGCGGCGAAGGGACAACTGATGCACCTCGTCGAGGAGCGAACTTCGGAACCGCCAGAAACCGCGCCGGTCGGCGAAGACGTCGAGGCGTACGGGCTCGTCAAGCATCTCGTGCTCCTTGTGGTTGCTGTTGGAGCGGGTGCCTGGGTCAGCGCGGGGATCGAGGCAATGGGGCTGCGGCTCCCGGCGTACATCGGCGCCATGATCGTGGCCGCATGCGTCCGTAACTTCGACGACTCGACCGGCGCGATCGGGATGTCGCAGAAGACGATGGACGACATAGGAGAAGTGGCGCTGACGCTCTTTCTCGTCATGGCGCTGATGACGCTTCGGCTGTGGGAACTCGCCGGCGTCGTCGTCCCGCTCTTCTTTATCCTGGCGATGCAGATCGCGCTCGTTGCCGCGATCTGCGTGTGGGCGATTCCGCGCCTGATGGGAATGGATTACGACGCCGTTGTCATGTCCGGTGGGTTCTGTGGATTCATGCTGGGGACGACGGCGAACGCGATGGCAAACATGGGAGCGCTCGTCGAGCGGTATGGGCCGGCGCCGAAGGCGTATCTCGTCGTACCGCTCGTCGGCGCGTTCGGTATCGATTTCATCAACGGCCTGCTCATCACGGCCACGATCAACTTCTGGCGGTAGGAAATGGGGTCGGGAGTCATTTGATCAGGACAGTCTTACGACGGTTTCTCGACATGGAAAGTGTCCTCAACAAATGACTCCCGACCCCATTTCGCTCAACCTTCCCGGGCGTGTCGCCGCGCCGCTCGCGTATGCGGGCTGGTGGATCACCGGTGCGCTGTTCTGGTTCCTCGAACGGCGCGATCTCTACGTCCGTTTCCACGCCGCGCAGTCGTGTGTGGTGTTCGGGATCGTTGCGATCGTCGTGGCACTGCTGTCAGGCATCGCCGCGACGTCGCTGGTCTTCATGCCGAACGCATTCGCGTTCTGGATGTGGACTGCGGGTGTGATCTGGATGGCTGGAGTCGTGCTGTGGGTCGCTGCGATCTGGCACGCGGCAACGGGACGTCTGTGGCGAATCCCGGTTGCCGCGTCGATCGCGGATCGAATGTGCCGGTCCTGATCTAGAGCTTCGGCAGCAGTGTCGCCTTGATCGTGCCGTTGGCGTGCTCGAACTTGTACTGGTTCCGGTTCATCGCCGGATTCCTCGGCACCTGCAGGACGACGTCGATCACTTCGCCAGGCTGAAGGGGCTTGCGCCACCGGAACGGCTGCGAGCCGGTGACAGGATTCCCCTCCTTGTCGTACCAGAACTCATCGACCTTCAGTCCGGCGATCGCGCCGTTCGACAAGTTCTTGATCTTGATCGTCGTGATGATCATGTTCTTTTCTTGCTTCGTCACGGGCTTCAGATAGCCAATCGTTGCTTCGCCACGCACGGGCGGCACCAGCTTCTTCGGCGCGCCCTCGTCGCTTGGCTTCTGCGTCGTTGAGGCCGGAGGCGTGACCGCTGGCTTGGCTTGCTCAGCCGAGGCGATCGCCGTAACAAGCGTAACGCCGGCGAGTAACAGGAGAATACGTCCAGAGCGGTTCATGGTTGACCTCCACTACACTGCAGCTCGAGTAGGCGTGCGCATTATAGCTACATCTCTCCATTCCAGTCTTCCGGCTCGGGATTGACCGATCGAAAGATCTCCAGGTGCCACTTTCCGCCGCCCCAGGGCTCGATGACCTCGGTTGCGACCACGTCGACGAGGATCTCGGCAAAGGTGCGTCCTTCCGGATCGCCCTCGAGGTGATACGCCGGTTCGTCCCAGCCGAAATTCGGATACAGGATGACGGAGAGGAAGAGATCGTACCCGTCGTCGACCACGAGGATCTGGCCACACGGGCGCTTGATGGTTGAGTGGTAGATCAGGTACTTCTCGGCGCTGTGCGCGCGGATGTAGCGTTTGAGCGCGAACTCGCGGGCGACGATCTCCTCGACGGCGATCTTCTTCTCCCAGCAATCCCGGCAATAGCGCTCTTCGCCGCGCGGTTCGGAGACGTCTTTCGCCTCACACAGGGCGCACTTCGTCTTAGCGATGTTCGATTTTCGCGGCGCCATCCTTCAATTATATCTGGTCGCTAGAGGGTCAGTGATTCGCGTCGGACCGTCGGCAGATACATGTCTCGCACATAGTCCTTCACCATCCGGCGGGCGCTGAAGCCGGGCAGTACGGTCCGAATCGACTGCTTGACGATCTGGAGCCAGCGGTGCGGGATGCCTTGCGCGTCGCGCTCGTAGAAAGTCGGCACGAGCTGCTCTTCGATCAGCTGGTAGAGCGCCTGCGCGTCGGCCCAGTCCTGCGCCGCCTGGTCGTTGGGATCCGCGCGCCCTTCGATGAGCCAGCCGTTCTCGCCAGTGAAGCCCTCGGCCCACCACCCATCGCCGATTGACAGGTGCGGTGTCCCGTTGATAGCGGCCTTCATTCCGCTCGTGCCGCTCGCTTCCATCGGTTTGCGCGGGTTGTTCATCCAGACATCGCATCCTTGCACGAGGAAGTGCGCAACGTGCAGGTCATAGTCGTCGACGAATCCGATGCGGCCGCCAAACTTCGGGTCGAGCGCGCGCCTGAAGATTCGCTGCAGGTGATGCTTGCCGGCTTCGTCCGCCGGATGTGCTTTGCCGGCGAACACAATCTGCACCGCGCGTCCCGGAGCGGTGAGAATCTTGGCGAGGCGATCGGCGTCAGAGAAGATCAACTCCGGCCGTTTGTAGCCAGTGAAGCGCCGGGCGAATCCGATCGTGAGCGTGTTGTGATCGAAGAGTGTGGCAGCGGCGACGATTCTCGCGGCGCTCACGTTCTCGTGCGTCCAGCGTGTGCGTGCGCGCTCCCGGATGAAATTGAACAGAAACGACCGAAGCGCCTGACGCGCGGACCACAGCTCTTCGTCCGGGATGTCCATGACGCGATCGATCACGGCGGGATCGTCGTGCACGTCGAGCCAGTTTGCGCCGAGGTGACGCTCGAGCAATGCGGCAATCTCCGACGACAGCCACGTCGACACGTGCACGCCGTTGGTGATCGACCGGATCGGCAGCTTCTCGACGGCGACACCCGGCCAGATCGTCTGCCACATCTGCTTGGTGACCTCGCCGTGCAGACGGCTGACGCCGTTGATGGCGCCGCTGGCCCGCATCGCCAGCGCGGTCATGTTGAACATCGGGCCGCTGCCGTTGTCGTGATGACCGAGCGCGAGGAACTGCTCGCGGTATCCGCCAAGGTCACCCCATGCGCCAGCCAGGTGCGTCTCGACGAGCGAAAACGGAAACGCGTCGTGGCCCGCAGCCACCGGCGTGTGAGTGGTAAAGACGGTGCTGCGGCGAACCTCGGCCAGCGCGTTCTCGAAGTTGTCGCCAGCCTCGCACAGATCACGGATTCGCTGGAGGACGACGAACGCAGCATGTCCTTCGTTGAGGTGATAGACCGCGGGCTTGTACCCCATGGCCTTCAGCACGCGGACACCGCCGACGCCGAGGATGATTTCCTGCTGAACGCGCGTCTCACGATCGCCGCCGTAGAGACGAGCGGACAGGTCGCGATCCCACGGAGCGTTTTCTTCGAGGTCGGTATCGAGCAGGTAGAGCACCACGCGGCCGACGCGGACGCGCCAGACGGCGACGAGGACGGTTCGATTGCCAAGTGGTACCGCGGTAATACACGGCTTGCCGTCAGGGGTGATCGCCGGTTCGACTGGTGCGCTCGTCCAATTGAGCTTTTCGTAGACTTCCTGCTGCCACCCGTCGGCCGTCAGGCTCTGATGGAAATAGCCCTGCGGATACATGAAGCCGACGCCGATGAGCGGCACACCAAGGTCGCTCGCTTCCTTGCAGACATCCCCCGCCAGGACGCCGAGGCCGCCGGCGTAGATCGGCAGCGATTGATGCAATGCGAACTCCGCCGAGAAGTACGCGATCTGCTTGCCGACGAGATCGCTGTGTTCGCGCTGGCACCAGGAGCCGTACGACGACTGCATCGCGTCGAGGCGAGAGACGGCGGCATCGTAGTTGGCGAGCCACTCCGGCCTGGCCATCGCGTGCTCGAGCGCATCGGGCGTGAGCAGCTGCAGCATCCGCACCGGGTTGTGCGCGGTGCCGCGCCACGACGCATAGTCGAGCTGTCGAAATACCTGCCGCGCGTGCGGCGTCCAACTCCACCAGAGATCGCGTGCCAGCGCCTCCAGGCGGTTGATACGTTCAGGAAGTAGGATCAATACGTCTCACCGGAAACCCGCATGCTAACACTGTCGCGACACGCGTCCGATGGTGTATGCTGAAAGTGCCGAATGGCCAGAAACGCCAGACCCACCGCTGCGAAACGCGAACGAGAGAAGGCCCTCATCGAGCGGCGTCAGATGAAAGCCGCGCGTCGACAGGACGCGAAGGACCGAAAGACGACGCCAGACAGTTCGGACGGCGATCCGGATATTGCCCACATCAAGCTGGGCCCTCAGCCGCCCGCCGACTGGCAGGTCGAAGAGAGTTAAACGCCAGGGTTCACTCCCAACTCCGCAACTCCCAACCCGTCGGAGGTTGGGAATTGGAAGCTGGGATTGAACGGTCTTTCGCTTTCTAGTTCGCGGCGAAACAGTAGAGCAGACCCGCACCACCCGTAGCCACCAGATTGGGCTGGCTGCAGCCACGCGATCCATGCGCGGCATTCCATGATGAGTTGCCACCGCCTGTGCGATCGTGGTGACCCAGCATCACGCTGCCCTTGCCATCCCCGTTGCTCGAGTAGTTGCCGCAGGTCGTATCCATGTCACCGGCGATGGCTCGTCCCGTCGAGTCCGAACCGGTCAGGATGTCGTGCTGGTTCGGCATGTCGCCAACGCCGTTCACCACTCCGCCCTTTTCGTT
>Ga0070674_100001785_pt1 | contig 11665 bp, 12 predicted proteins | sample KBSM33metaG_FD_65344 | JGI IMG/M metagenome (GOLD analysis project Ga0070674, IMG submission 65344) | Miscanthus rhizosphere microbial communities from Kellogg Biological Station, Michigan, USA - KBS M3-3 metaG | ecosystem: Host-associated > Plants > Roots > Rhizosphere > Soil ... | reverse complement strand
CGTAGTGAGAATGCGCGACCGCCACCGTCTGGCTCGCGTCGCTGACCGCCGGCAGCATCAATCGCACGTCGACGCCACGCTCCGCCGCCGCGATCAACGCCTGCTTCTCCTCGAACGTGGGGACGAAATAAGCGGTGGTCAGCCAGATGCGCTGCTCCGCGTTGCGGATCGCGGAGATCAGGGTCAGGTAGTAGCGTGAGAAGTCCTGCTGTGGAGAGCTGCCGATGATGCGGATGATCTGGTCGCCCGCCGTCTTCGGTTTTGGATAGAAGCCTGACTGGTCGAGCGGCGATCCACCTTCGCTCTGCCAATGTCCGAGGAACAGGCCCTGCAGCTGCGCCACCGCGGGGCCTTCGATCCGGACCGAAAGGTCGCGCCAGTCCTCCGGCTTGTCCTTGTTCGGCCCTTGCTCTTTCTCCGCCGCTTCTCCGGCCGATCCCGAGCCGTCGCCCGGCGTCTTGCTTTGATAGTAGGTTGCGAGATTGACGCCGCCGACGATCGCCACCTCGCCGTCGACGATCATGATCTTCCGATGATTGCGGTCGTTGGGCGAATAACCATCGGCGACAGCTTCCAGCGGATTGACCGGATGGAAGGCGAGCAGATTGACACCTGCGGACTTCAACGCCTCGAAGAACGCGCCCGGCGTGTTGCTGGAGCCGTATGAGTCATAAATGATGTTCACCGCCACGCCGGCCCTGCGTTTCTCGAGCAGCAGATCGCTCAGTCGCCGGCCGGAGAATTCGACGTCCTCCAGCGTGTAGTATTCGAGATTGATGTGATGGCGTGCCTGCGCGATCGCCTCGAACACCGCGGCGAACGTGCCGTCGCCGTCGCGCAGCAACTCGGTCGCATTGCCCGACGTCAACGGCGTCCCGGCGACCGCCTGCTCGATCGCCAAGTGATGCTCGAGGACCGAATCCGCCGCGGGGTCTGCTGCGAGACTGCTGAGAGCGCGATTGCTCTGCGCGACGTTCAGCGTTCCATCTACGCCTAGAATCAACGGTCTGGCAGTCGTTGTTGAAGTCGCCTCAGCAATCTCTTCATCAACATCCGGAACCGTCGAGCATCCGGCCGCAATCAGCAGAGGGATCGCTAACAGCGCGTAATTGCGTGGCTTTCGCTGGCTGTGTCGGTGGGGGCGTCGCATGGCGGCCAACAACGCCTCGGTGCGGCGAAATGTTCCACCCCGGTGACATTCTGAATCGATTGCCTGCGCAGGGAACCTTGACCCTCATTCGTTGTTTCTTCGGTCAATGGCACGCGCGTCGACCCGGTGCGCCACCCCACGCTCCGGTCCCGCTCCAGCATCCCCCCATGCATCGGGACCTCAGGGTGCGACGCGCGTCGCCATTGCCTTTCTCGGCATACTCGGGAGAAATTCATGATGAAGCTTAGTCTGACGGCCGCGGCGATGGTGGTTGCCGTGGCGGGTAGCCCAGCTTACGCGCAGACCGCAACGCCGACGAGCCTGTCGCCGGGCACCAACATGGTTGGCGTCCCCGGATGCCACTTCGGCGAGAGCATCGACGGCACGACGGCGGATCAAGCGGTCAAACACGCGCAGGCCGCCGGCTTCACCGCCATCACCGGTCTCAAGAAATCCTGCGACAACAACTGGCACGGCCAGGCCCTGCTGAACGGCGCGCCGGTCAACGTGATGATCACGCCGGACGGCCGCGTGGTGCGCGAAGGCTCCTGAGCCTTCTCAAGCGGGCGGCGGCCCTTTCAACTCGATCACATTCCCTGACGGGTCGCGGACGTAGAGCGACAAGCTCTCGCCGCGACTTCCGCCATGTACGCCCTCTTCGATGATCTCGACACGGTGGCGCGCGAGATGCCGGCGCAGCTTCGCTTCGTCATAGGCGCCGAGCGCCAGGCACAGGTGATCGAAATTGCGGCCACCGGCGACCGGCGGCCTGGCCCAGCTTGCCTCCGGCGCCGCCACATCCACCAGGTCGATCAACGCCGCGCCGGCGCGCAGTTGCAGCATGCCGTATTGCGGCAGCGCGCCTTCGACGGTGCAGCCGAGAACATCGGTGTAGAACCGCGTCGCTGGCTTCATGCCGCTGACCAGCAGCAGGATGTGGTCGATCCCCTCCAGCGTGAATGGCGGCTTGGATGCCGGAGCGGGCTTCGCAGCCTTCTTCGTCACGTCTGCCATGGCGGCCCCTTGAGTTCGACGACGTTGCCTTCGGGATCGCTGACATAGAGCGATGGCCCCTCGCCTTCGGCGCCGTAGCGTGAGCCCGCTTCACCGATCTCGACTCCCTGCGCGCTCAGGTAGGCGCGGATCTTGGCCTCATCGTAGCCATCGAGCGTGATGCAGAAATGATCGAGGTTGCGCCCTTCCCTGCCCGGCGCGGCGCCGCCCATGCGGCCCAGCTTGCCGTCGACCGGCACGAGATCGATCAAGGAATGGCCGGCCCTCACCTGGGTCAATCCGATCTCCGCCTGCTCGCGCTCCATCGTGCAACCCAGGACGTCGCAATAGAACCGCACCATCCGGTCGCGGTCGCGCACCCGCAGGACGATGTGGTCCAGGCCCTTGATCTCGAACGGGGCTTTGCTCATGGCATTAAATTCCGTTCTGTTCCAATAGTTTAGAGAAAGATTTCAGCAGCCACATTTGGGCCACTTTGGCACCATTTTGCCGGCCAAGTGTTGGTGTGTCATCGGTCAAGACGAAATTGCAACCGGGGAGCAACCGCATCATGAAACTGCGACTGGATCTTGTGATGGCCGCCGTCCTCGTCGCCTCCGCCGGCAGCGAGATGGTGGCACCCGATGCCTTCTCTGCCCAGCCGGTCCCTGAGCAGGAGCAGGCCTGCCGGTCCGCCGATGCCGAAGGTACCACGCGCACTGAAGCCGCCGAGCGCATCCTCGCCTACGGCTACAGCGAGATCAGCCAGCTGTCCAAGGGCTGCGATGATATCTGGCACGCAGTGGCGTTCGCCGAGGGCGATCCGGTGAACGTGTTGGTCACGCCGCGCGGCGATGTATTGACGGAGTAGCGATCCGTCACTCCTTCCATCTAGCCCAAATGCGCGTAAATATGCTTGCGCCGGGTCGCGCCAAGAGGTGGCGCCGCCATGCCTGAACCTGTCGTTCAAGCCTGGATTCAGGGCCCTGCTTGCGGCTATGCTCCGCCGGCTTTTCTCCAGATCAGGAACCCGACCATGCCCGGAAAAATCGCTGCTCGTCTCGCCGAGTTGAAGATCGAATTGCCCAAGGCCGCAGCACCCGTCGCCAACTACGTACCGGTCGTTATCACCGGCAATCAGGCCTTCGTGTCCGGTCAGGTCACGGTATGGAACGGCGAGTTCCAGTACAAAGGACAATTGGGCAAGGACTACCAGGTCGAAGACGGACAGAAGGCGGCGCGCTTGTGCGGGCACAATATCGTGGCGCAATTGCAGGCCGCCCTCGGCGACCTCGATCGTGTGAAACGTTGTGTCAAATTGAATGTATTTGTGAATTCCGCGCCCGGATTCACCGACCAGCCGAAGGTTGCGAATGGCGTTTCCGATTTCATGGTCGAAGTTTTCGGCGATGCCGGCAAGCATGCGCGATCCGCCGTCGGCGTGGCACAATTGCCACTTGGCGTTGCGGTAGAGGTTGACGCGACCTTCGAAATCGCTTGATCTTCTCGCCGCCCATTTTGTTCGGCGGCGACTCCGGGAAGCGATCGCGCTGAAGCTGCGTTGGTGAACGATGTACGTGCCGAGCCAGATGCCGATGCCGGTGATCACGACTCCGCAGCTGCGGACGTTGGCGGAACTCTGGGCGTCCAAGCGGCGGGATGACACGATCCCCTGCCGCAGCGATTTCTCCGACGATGATCTGCGGCCGTGGTTCGGCAATCTGCTGATGGTCGACGTGGTCGACGGGCCGCATAAGTTCAGGTTCCGGTTGATGGGCACCTCGCTGGTCGACGCGGCGTGCCGGGAGCTGACCGGGAAGTTCTTCGACGAGGCGGACATCTCCGGCTACGAGCCGGACGTTCTCGAAGACTATGCGGATGTCATCCGGACGCGTTTGCCGGTCTGCAAGACCCGGCGTTACAGTCCCGCGCCTGGAACCTTCATGGAGCACTGGCGAGTCTATGAGCGCTTGCTGCTGCCGCTTGCCGCCGACGGCAAGGCCATCGATCGCATCCTCGGCTGCTCCTATCCGCTCGCCGACCGGCAAAAGCTGACGTTGCTCTGACTTGCTTGACCTCGCGGCCCAGGGCCGCACAATGCAGGCATGAACCGTCCTGCTTCCTCCTTGTCCGCGCGCGTCGTCGATTGCATCGCCAATATTCCCGCCGCGGCGTGGGACGCCTGTGCCGCCGGCGACGCCGATGGAGGGCCGGAAAACCCTTTTGTCAGCCACGCCTTTCTGGACGCGCTGGAGCAGTCCGGATCGGTCGGGCGCAAGGCCGGCTGGCTGCCGCAGCACCTGGTCATCGAGGATAGCGCCGGCGCCGTCCTCGCCGCCGCGCCGCTTTACGTCAAATCCCACAGCCAGGGCGAATATGTGTTCGATCACGGCTGGGCCGAGGCCTACGACCGCGCCGGCGGCCGCTACTATCCCAAGCTCCAGGTCGCCGCACCCTTCACGCCGGTGCCCGGGCCGCGCCTGCTGGTTCGTGCCGGGCGGCAGCAGCGCGAAGCGCAGGCCTCCCTGATCTCCGCCCTCATCTCGGCGGTCGAGAATTCCGGCGTGTCATCCCTGCACGTGACGTTCGCACCGCGCGCGGAAATCGACCTGCTGGAGCAGGTCGGATTCCTGACGCGCCTGGGCGTGCAATATCACTGGAACAACAACGGCTACGGCGCGTTCGACGATTTCCTCGCGGCGCTCAATTCGCGCAAGCGCAAGGCGGTGCGCAAGGAACGCGCCGCGGTCGCGGAATACGGGCTCGACATCCGCGCCTACGAAGGAGCCGAGCTGACCACCCGGCACTGGGACGCCTTCTTCGCTTTCTACATGGATACCGGCAACCGCAAATGGGGGCGGCCCTACCTCACCCGCGACTTCTTCGCCCGCATCGCGGAATCAATGCGCGAGCGCATCGTGCTCGTGCTGGCGGAGAAGGATGGGCAGCCGGTGGCCGGCGCGCTCAACCTGAAAGGCCCGCAGGCGCTCTATGGCCGCAACTGGGGCTGCCTCGAGGACTACCGCTTTCTGCACTTCGAGCTGTGCTATTACCGCGCCATCGACTACGCCATCGCGCACAAGCTGCCGCGGGTCGAGGCGGGCGCGCAGGGCGAGCACAAGATCCAGCGCGGCTACCTGCCGACGGAAACCTATAGCTCGCACTGGATCGCCGATCCGCGCCTGAAGGCGGCGATCTCGGATTTCCTCGACCGCGAGCGCTCCTATATCGCGCAAGAGAAGGCCGCGCTGGACGAGATGTCGCCGTATCGGCAGGCGGAACCTGCGTAAAAGCTGGGACGGCTAGTGTCCGAAAAAGAAAACGCGGCGAGACCGCCGCGTCTTGCTCACCGATTCAAGCAGGCTTTCGCACGGAGCGCGATGACGTCCGTGCGCCGCGCTACATCAGCGCCTGGCCGCTGCAGCCATGCGCCGCCAGCCGGCGGATGCGGGTGTCCTGGGTGGCCTGGCGGAAATCGCCCTGCGGGTCGGCAAAGAACGTGCGGACCGCATGCTCGGCGCGATCCAGCACCTGGTCGAACCAGTTGAGCAGCGTCTCGCTCCAGGTCGAGGACAGTCGCAGCGTGATGTGAGCCATGGGTGCCTCGCTCTCCGTTACTGCGCCAGCTCGCAGCCAAGCTTGCGGGCCACGTCCCCGCCATTGACGGTGTAGAAGTCGAAATCGCTGTCGTCCGAGGCGCGCACGAAACCGCCGACATAGTCGCCGCAGCCCGTCATCAGGCCCTTCATCTCGGTTTCCATCGGGCCGGCGACGATCAGCATCGCGCGCTCATGCGTCTCGCGGTCGACCATGCGCTGGCCGGCGCTCTGGCACTCGGTCGCATGCTTGATGGTGAACAAGGTATCCTCGACCTGCGCGTTGTCGGCTTCGAGGTGCGCCATCAGGCTGCGGGACACCGTCTCGGCCGTGCCATCGCCGTTGCTCTCGGCGATGCACATCGTCGTCGGCAGCGCCGATTTGCGGCGCATCTCGCTGATCTGGTCGGAGATGATGTTGTAGAGGATGACGTCCTTGGCGGCCATCGGCGCCTGCTTTGGACGGGTGGCGTCGGCCACCTGAACGAAAGGCGCGGCATTCGTCTGCGCGGCGGAGGCGACCACAGGGCTCTTCGGAAGCTTGCCGGTGGAATCCGGGGCGGCCACGGCGCTGGCGCTCAAGGCGAGCGGTAGGGCGATAGCCGCAACAGCGGAGAGGACGGTCGTACGAAGCATGCGAGGGCCTCCGGTTGGCTGGACGGCGCGCACGTTTGCGCTCCGCCCGGTTTCACAGGGCCCCCATCGATTACGAACCAGCCACCATTCCCGTCCGCCTGATGCTCGCTGGCCTGTCCCTTTGTGGATATCCGGGTTCCCGACCGGACATCGCGGACAGCGCCAGAGATGCTGATTCGCGCGTTAATACTTTTGGTCAGAATCCTTAAGAATTGGTAAGGATTGTTGTGACAAGGCAGAGAGCTAACCGACGCGCATGACACATCGGCGTCACAGGGTGTGCGATTTCGTGAAAGAGAAAAACCGCGGCGCGGGGTTTGGTTCCCGGGCCGCGGCTGACATGACCGTGATCAGTTAGAACAAGGCAAAGACCTGAAGCGTTGCCCCGTCCAGGAAATTAAGCGTCGACCGGTTCGACCGTCTCCTCGCGGGGCGAGGATTTACTTTCGACGATCTCAAAGGTCAGCTTGTCGGCCTCCTTGTCGAGGCCAATCCGGACCGTCCCGCCCTTCTCGAGCTTGCCGAACAGGATGTCTTCGGCCAGCGACTTCTTGATGTTCTCCTGGATGACGCGGGCCAGCGGCCGAGCGCCATAGAGCGGATCGAACCCCTTCTGCGCCAGCCATTTGCGAGCATCCTCGGACAGCTCAATGGACACATGCCGGTCGGCCAGCTGGGCCTCCAGCTGCATCACGAACTTGTCCACAACCTGGGCAACCACCTCCGGCGGCAGGTTGCTGAAGGCGACGATCTGATCCAGGCGGTTGCGGAATTCCGGTGTGAACATCCGGTTGATCGCCTCCTGGTCCTCGCCCTCGCGCCGCTCGCGGCCGAAGCCGATGGCGGCCTTGGACATCTCCTGGGCGCCGGCGTTGGTGGTCATGATCAGGATGACGTTGCGGAAATCCACGATCTTGCCGTTGTGGTCCGTGAGCTTTCCGTGATCCATGACCTGCAGCAGAATATTAAAGAGGTCGGGGTGTGCTTTTTCGATCTCATCCAGCAGCAGGACGGAGTGCGGATGCTGGTCGATCGCGTCGGTCAGCAGGCCGCCCTGGTCGAAGCCGACATAGCCCGGAGGCGCGCCGATCAGACGCGAGACGGTGTGGCGCTCCATGTATTCCGACATGTCGAAGCGCGTGAGCTCGATTCCCATGCACATGGCAAGCTGGCGGGCGACCTCGGTCTTGCCGACGCCGGTCGGGCCGGAGAACAGGTAGCAGCCGATCGGCTTTTCCGGTTCGCGCAGGCCAGCGCGGCTGAGTTTGATCGCAGCGACCAAGGCTTCGATCGCCTTGTCCTGGCCGAACACCATGGTCTTCAGGTCGCGCAGCAGGTTCTTGAGCGTTGCCTTGTCGTCCTTGCTGACTGACTTGGGTGGGATGCGGGCGATGGTGGCGACCGTCGCCTCGACGTCCTTCACCGTGATGGTCTTCTTGCGCTTGGATTCCGGCAGCAGCATCTGGGCCGCGCCGACCTCGTCGATCACGTCGATCGCCTTGTCGGGTAGCTTGCGGTCGTTGATGTAGCGCGCTGCCAACTCGACCGAGGCGCGGATCGCTTCCTGGGTGTAGCGCACCGAGTGGTGCTTTTCGTAGTACGGCTTCAGCCCGCGCAGGATCTTCACCGCATCCTCCACCGACGGCTCGTTGACGTCGATCTTCTGGAAGCGGCGGACCAGGGCGCGGTCCTTCTCGAAATACTGCCGGTATTCCTTGTAGGTGGTGGAGCCGATGCAGCGCAGCAGGCCTGACTGCAGAGCGGGCTTCAGCAGGTTCGATGCATCCATCGAGCCGCCCGAGGTGGCGCCGGCGCCGATCACGGTGTGGATCTCGTCGATGAACAGGATGGCGCCTTCGGTGGCCTCCAGCTCCTTCACCACTGCCTTCAAGCGCTCCTCGAAATCGCCGCGATAGCGCGTGCCGGCCAGCAGCGCGCCCATGTCGAGCGCGAAGATGGTGGCGTTCTTGAGCACGTCCGGCACGTCCTCGTTGACGATGCGGCGTGCCAGGCCCTCGGCGATGGCGGTCTTGCCGACACCGGGATCGCCGACATAGAGCGGATTGTTCTTGGTGCGGCGGCACAGCACCTGGATGGTGCGGTTGACCTCCTGCTCGCGACCGATCAGCGGATCGATGCGGCCGTCCTTGGCCTTCTGGTTGAGGTTGACGCAATAGGCCTCGAGCGCATCGCTGCCGGTCTTCACCCCGCCCGCCCCTTCCGCCTCGGGATCGGCGCCGCGCACGCGGCGCGCCTCGGAGCGGCCGGGCGCCTTGGCGATGCCGTGGCTGATGTAGTTGACCGCGTCGAGCCGCGACATCTCCTGCTCCTGCAGGAAGAACACGGCGTGGCTCTCGCGCTCGGAGAACAACGCGACCAGGATGTTGGCGCCCGTCACCTCCTCGCGGCCGGAGGATTGCACGTGGATGGCGGCGCGCTGCAGCACGCGCTGGAAGCCGGCGGTCGGCTTGGCTTCGGCGTGGTGGGTTCCGACGATGTTGCCGAGCTGGTTGTCGACGTAGTCGCTGAGGTCGCGGCGCAGGCGCTCGACATCGACGTTGCAGGCCCGCATGACCGCGATCGCGTCCTGGTCGTCGACCAACGCCAGCAGCAGGTGCTCGAGGGTCGCGTAGTCGTGCCGCCGGTCGTTGGCGTAGGCGAGGGCCCGGCGCAGGGTTTGTTCCAAATTCGGCGACAGCATTCTACCCTCTCCTTCACTCCACAGGCGCCCGCCTCATGGCAGAACGCCTCATTCCTTCTCCATCGTGCATTGCAGCGGATGCTGGTGCCGGCGCGCGAAGTCGATGGTCTGCGTGACCTTGGTCTCCGCCACCTCGTAGGTGTAGACGCCGCACACACCAACGCCCCGGTGGTGCACGTGAAGCATGATTTCGGTCGCCGCTTCACGACTCTTGTTGAAGAACCGCTCCAGCACGTGGACGACGAACTCCATCGGCGTGTAGTCGTCGTTCAGCAGCAGAACGCGATACATCGACGGCTTCTTGGTCTTGGGGCGCGTCTTGACGACCGTGCCGGTACCGGTTCCGGTGCCGCCGGTCACGTCATCGTCGTCGTTCTGGTTCGGTCCGCTCGCACGCGGTGCCATTGCGCCACTAGCCTCGTCGGTGTCGGCTCTCCACATTGCTATAATATTGGAGGTCAATGCCAAGTTAAAAGATAGAGCGCGAACGCCCACAATCAACCACGACGAACGTGGGTGAATCCAGCCGTGCCATCAATGGACCATTGGATCAAATGGCGGCTCAGAAGGCATTGAGCAAGCCGCCGATGCCTTCCCCGGACACAGTCAGCGCGAAAATCGTCGCAGAACGCTCCCGCGGCCTGCCCTGCTCGGTGCGATCGCGCGGCAGGACCTTGACCGGCTGGCGGAAGGCGAGGCCGGTCTTGTCATGCGCCAGCAGGAACTCCTGGAACTTGATCTCGGGAAAATCGCCCTGCGCGTGGACCCAGGCATCGAAATGGAACTGGCCATTCCGGCAGCCCGCCGCCACCCAGTAGAAGTCGCGCGAGTGCAACATCTTGCCCTGCGGCGCACCGTTACCCCATCCGCTTTGCGTCAAGAGGTCGCGGAACTGGTCGAGCTCCTGCCCGCTCAATTGCGATTCCGATTTTTGCCAGCGCCACGGCGACAGCAGATCGTTGAGCGATACTTCGGCGAGGTTGTTCGGCCCCATCGCGCGCGCGATGAAATACGCACCGCCTGGATTCGGACTCGCCTGCGTAATCTCGTACGAGCGAATCTGCTTCTCGTATTGCCCGTTGTAGACGAGCCGGAAACGATCGGGCGCGCCGGGTGCGCAGCGCTCACGAATATCGTTGCCATCGAGGTAGCTGAACCAGGCGACTTTGCGCACCGCGGGGTTGTCGACATCGGTGCGCGGATGGTAGGCGCACCCCCCAACGAGGTAGGCCATTAAGGTTACTTTGACCAGGACTCTCAGCATGTGCCACATATCCGTGGAATGATTGACTCATTTTTGCGTTAAGGGGCCATAAACCAACATCTTGGTATAGACAGGATTCAGTCGGATTCGTATCATCCGTTAACAGATTGCGCCGCGTCGGTCGGCTTGAGGGGAAGTGTTGATGGCGTCCCAATTCGCGGTCAAGGCGAGACGCGGCAGTTTGTCCCTGTTCCGGATCACGTTCGCGTTTGCGTTGTCGTTTGCAGCACTGACGATTCTGGTCGGTGTGCCTGCCGCTGAAGCGCGCCCGGTCCAGTCGAGCATCGTGGTCGATGCCGCGACCGGCGAGGTGCTATCGGCGTCGAACGCCGATAGCTCGACCTACCCCGCTTCCCTCACCAAGATGATGACTCTGTATCTGCTGTTCGAGGCGATGCAGGACGGCCGGGTGAAGCTGACCGACACCATCACCTTCTCCCGCTATGCCGCCGGCCAGTCGGCCACCAATCTCAACGTCGACGGCGGCGACCGGATCTCGGTCGAGACCGCGGTCCTGGCGCTGGTGGTTCGGTCGGCCAATGATGTGGCGACCGCGATCGGCGAACAGCTTGGCGGCACTGAGACCGGTTTCGCCCGGCTGATGACCAACAAGGCGCAGATGCTGGGCATGACGCGGACCACCTTCCGCAATGCCAACGGCCTCCCGGATCCGAAGCAGCGGACGACGGCGCGCGACATGGCGACCCTCTCGGTCGCGCTGATCCGCGACTTCCCGCAGTATTACGGCTATTTCAAGCGCACCAGCTTCAAGTATCGCGGCGTCACCTACCGCGGCCACAACAAGCTGCTGACGTCCTTCAAGGGCTATGACGGCATCAAGACCGGCTACATCCGCGCCTCCGGCTTCAACCTCGCGAGCTCGGCCGAGCGTGACGGCCGCCGCCTGGTGGTGGTCGTGCTCGGCGGCACCAGCCCCTCGATGCGCGACCGCAAGGTTGCCGACCTGCTGACCAGCGGCTTCAAGAGCCAGCGCGGCACCGGCACGTTGATCGCCGCCAAGGCGCCGCAAGGCGGCCAGGTGAAGGCGGAAGCGCCTGCTCCGGCCGACACGGCCGCCGAATCCGTGGTCGAGGACGTGATCGCCAACATCCTGATCAAGCCGGCCCAGGCCGCCTCCGTGGACGAGGGCGACGAGCCCGTGAGCGCCGTAAAGCTCGCCGGCCTCAAGGGCCTCGCTCCGCTCCTGAAGCCCGGCACGCGGCCGGAGCCCAAGCCGGCCGAGGCGGCAATTGCGCTCGCCACGCCGGTGCTGAAGCCGGGCACCAGCCCGAAGGTCGTCAAGATCGCCGAAGCCGAGCCGTTCG
>Ga0070674_100001783_pt1 | contig 11675 bp, 7 predicted proteins | sample KBSM33metaG_FD_65344 | JGI IMG/M metagenome (GOLD analysis project Ga0070674, IMG submission 65344) | Miscanthus rhizosphere microbial communities from Kellogg Biological Station, Michigan, USA - KBS M3-3 metaG | ecosystem: Host-associated > Plants > Roots > Rhizosphere > Soil ... | reverse complement strand
TCGAAATACGCCTCGTCTTCGGGTTGCTGGCCACGGAACTCCAGTCCGCTGCCGCGGATGACCGCAATCTTGTCGGATTTCGGCGACCACGACGGGTTCGCGTAGTGTCCGCTCTGTGGAGTGAGCCGCTCAGGCGCCCCAGTGAGGCCTGGAAGCGGTGCTTTCCATACGAAGCCGCCGTCGGCGTCGCTCCACGTGACGTATGCGATGGAGCGGCCGTCAGGAGAGAAATCGGGAGCGTACTCGCGTGGCGCGAGCGTGTCGTTCGCAGTCAGCCGCCGCGGTGCTCCCACCGCCTTCCCCGCGGAGATTTCCTGCAGCCAGATCCGGCCGAACGCGTCGAAGGCGATCCACTTGCCGTCTGGAGACTGGCTCGGCCACCGCAGGATGCGCGCCTGCACGTCGCCCCGTGGAAAGCGATCCTGCAGGTTGACGACTGGTGCGAGCGACTGCTCGACGTGTGCGGTGAACGGGATGGGCTGCGCAGCGCTGCCGTCCAGCGGAACCCGCTGCAGGTGACCCTTCGACCAGATGACCACCGCACTGCCATCCGGCACGAAGGCATACCCAGGATAGAGGTCCATAGCACCGAACCCTTCCTGGTCGTCGAGCCCAAGGCCGCGCACCAGGATGTGCTCCTGACCCGATGCAAGCGTCCGCCTCATCAGCACACTTCCCGCTTCCCGCCGGCTCACATAGACGAGCGTCTTGCCGTCAGGCGACACTCGCGGACGAACGCCGCCACCCATCCCCGACGTGATGGCTACGCTTTCGCCCGTGCGCCGGTCATAGCGCTGCACTTGATAGAGACCGCCGGTCAGGTCCGGTGTGTACGAGAACCGCCCTTTGCGCGCTGAGAAGTAGATGTATCGCCCATCGCGCGACACGACGGGGCCAGAGGCGTTGTTGATGGTGGCGTTGCTGGCGTCTTCAGCGCTTGTGAGCTTCACACCCGAACCGCCGTAGCGGTTGAAGATCCACAACTCGACCGGCGGGATGCCGGCACGCGTGCCATCCTCTTTTCGGGCGATCAGAAAGTCGCCGTCGTTCGTCCACACGGCCGAACGGATGTACGACGTCTTGTCCTCGGCGAGTACGTGGCGATGCGTGCCGTCGGCATCGATCAGCCACAGATTCTCCATCCCGTTCTCGTCGCTGGTGAACGCGATCGTCTTTCCGTCCGGCGAGAACTGCGGGTGGTAGTCGTATGCGGGCCCGTGCGTGAGAGCCATCGCTGTGCCGCCCTGAATGGGCAGCGTGTACAAGTCACCCAGGAGATCGAAGACGATTGTCTTGCCGTCGGGCGAGACGTCGAGCGACATCCACGTGCCCTCGGTCGTGTCGAACCGGACGGTGCGCCCATCAGCGCGCGGCGTGTTGATCGCCGCGGCCACATCCTTGGGCTTGGGGGCCGTGGCGGGTGGCTTCGACGGCGGCGCTGCGGCTCCTGCGACGAGCAGTGCCGGACACGCCAACAGCGCGACAGTCAACGAGCGGGCATAGCGCAACATGGAAACCTCTGTCTGCCTGAGTGCGGGCAGGAACCTGGCATTGTAGTCGGTTCAGCTGGCGCTCGGATCCCATCCCGACCGTACGACGTGGGACGGGCCGGGTGACGAAACAGCGCACACGATCTCAAGCACCAGAGACCTGGAGTCCCGACGGAAGGCGCGGAGAGGACAGCAGTCGGGCGAACTCGGCCCAGCGGACGTCGGGACGATCCGCGGTACCGCCGCGGGTTTCGATGTACTCGCGGACGAGATCCTTCCCGAAGGTGTAGTTGATGACGTAGCTGCGATACGAGTCGAAGAATCGGGTTCGCTGCTCGGCACGAGGAGCAGGCATCAGCGCGTAGCGCTCCAGCCATGCGATGGCTCCAGCACGATCGATGGCACCGTCGAGATACCGGCGTGCCGCTTCGTTGCCCGCGTACGACACCCGGTCGAGGAGCGCCGCCACGCCGTAGTACTCCTCCGCGCGGGCGCGATCGAGGCCGGCCAGTGGGAACAGGTGGTCGCGCTCGAACGCCACACGGTCCGCTCCCGGCAGCACGACGTCGATCCCGAAATTCGCCGTTCCCTCGGCGATAAGGGATTGCGGCGAGAACAACGCGTACACGGTGTACTCGGGCCAGCCCCGCTCTTCCACGAGGTGGCGCTCGAGCAGCGCGTTGTAGACGTGATGCCCCGGATAGCCTTCGTGTGCGGCCAGATCGATCGCGCGATCGATGTAGATCACGAGCTCCGTATTCACCTGAATCAGACTGGTCGCCGCGCCTTTGAACCAGTTGTAGCCGCTCCACGGCCGTCCGGTGACGTACTCGACCGTGAACCGTTCTTCAGGAGGGAGTGACAGGTGGCTCAGCGTGCGCGCACGGCACACGTCGATCGCCGCCGTGAAGACGCGATCGAGACGGTCGGGAGGGATGGCGAACGCCGCCCGGAACGCTTCGAGCCTGGCGGCAAGGGGACCGGAGCCAGGCAGGCGACTCTCGAGCCCGGCAATCGCGTCGTCGAAATACGCCTCGTCGTACGTGGGTGCCACCGCGTCGTACAGCGCCTTCGATTCCTCGTCGAACGACAGCCGCTCGCCGCCCAGCATGCCGATACGCGCGAGAGCCGAGCGGACCTGGCACCGCAGATAGTCGAGCCGGAGCCGGGACAGCTCTTCCTCGGGTTCCGTGCACGTCATCAATGTGTCGAGCAGGTCCGTCGCGTCGCCCCGCAGGCGATCGAGTGGAGGCGGATCGACGGGGCGCCAGTCGGCGGGTCCGTAGTACGCATCGACATAGTCCGGATCGTGGTGGCCGATACCGAGTACCAACCGGACGTAGCGTTCGGCGAGATCGCGCATGAGCCGTATGTAGCGCTACTTGACGTCGAGTAGCTCGATGTCGAACTTCAGCGCCGCGTTCGGCGGAATGGCCCCCGGCATGCCCTGCGAGCCGTACGCCATGTCGGGCGGAACGGTGAGGTGTCGGATGCCGCCCACCCGCATGCCTTTCAGGCCCACGTCCCACCCCGGAATAACTGCGCGGGTGCCAAGGACGAACTCGTAGGGCTCGTTCCGGTCGCGCGAGCTGTCGAATTTGGAGCCGTCCATGAACGTACCTGTGTAGTGCACTTTGACCCGCCGACCGGGTGTGGCCTCGGCACCCGTACCGACCTTCTCGTCCTGGATCTGCAGGTTCGTCACCGACTGGCTCATCTCAACCGCTTTCTGAAATTTCGCTTCCTGGGATTCGCCGCTGCCGCAGCCCACCGCTGCCACCACCGTCAGCAGCACCATCAAACGTCTCATCTCGCGATTTTACCCGGGTCAAGCCGGAGAGCGCACCCAGCCCACAAGGCCCCGATTCCGAGATCGGGTTCCCACTTTCGGAAAAGTTGCAGTGACCGGAGGTGTGACGAGCCGTTGTGACGAATCCCGGAAAGCCCGTGGCTGAACGTGGGGGCTCGTGACCGGATGACAGCAGCCGTGACGAGGCGCACGGACTGTTTCGCGGCCCGCTTTCCACGACGCGCCAGTGGGCCAGCCGCCGGCGATCTCCTCCGTCTATTAGCGCAGAACCCATCGCCACACGGCCGCCGGGGCGGCTGACGCGAACCCTCGTGGAGAAGGACCATGCGCACGCTGCCGGTCACGATCGCCTGCCTGCTTGCTTTGATCCATCCGGCTGCCGCGACGGGCGGACTGGACGCCAATGCCCCGATACCCCGCCTGCGGCCCGAGAGCGCCGAGGCCGCACGGCTGATCGATCAGGGCCTCCAACGCTCCCCGACCTTCCGCCGTCTCGTCGCGCGGTTGCAGGATTCGGACGTGATCGTCTATGTGCGGCTGAGACCGGACATGTCTGAGTCGCTTGGTGGTTCGCTGCGCTTCCTCACGAGCAGCGCGTCCGATCGCTTTTTGCTGGTCTCGCTCAACCGCCGCAATTCGCCGGCCATGCTTGTGGCGTTCCTCGGTCACGAGCTGCAGCACGCCGCCGAGGTCGCCGATTCCCCTGACGTCGTCAATCAGGACGAGCTGCGCCAGTTGTATCGACGGATCGGCGTGCGCGTGCGGCAGGACGCGTTCGACTCGCAGGCCGCGCAGCTGGCGGGCCAGGCGGTCAGGCTGGAGCTGCGTGACCAGCCCGACGATGTGCGAATGGCCCGGCACGTGGGCTGGGACGATGTCGAACGTGATACGAGGCGGCTCGCCGGAGCTTCAGTCGACAGCCCCGAGTAGCCACGGGCGATTACCAATACTGGTGCACGAGCGACCGCACGCGGCTGTCGTACAGCGCCTGTAGCGTGGCGAGCGTGGCGGCTGGGTGCGGCGGCAAATCCGCCGCCGCCGCATTCTCTTCGACCTGGGCGCGGCGCCGGGCACCCGGGATGGCGCACGTCACCGCATCGAACATCGTGACCCAGCGCAGCGCGAACTGCGACAGCGACTGCCCTGAGGGAACAAGCGGACGCAGCGCGTCCACCAGCTCCAGACTGAGATCGTAGTCCACGCCCGAGAACGTCTCGCCCCGATCGAAGCGCTCTCCGTGCCGGTTGTAGGCACGATGGTCGTCCGTTGCGAACGACGACTCCTTGCGCAGCTTGCCCGTCAACATGCCTGACGACAAGGGCAGCCGGGCGAGAATGCCGACCTGCCGCCGCTTGGCCTCCGCGAAGAAGTGGTCGGCGGGACGCTGGCGGAACAGATTGAAAATGATCTGGACCGATTGCACGCCCGGGAACTCGATCGCCTTCAGCGCTTCTTCCACTTTCTCGACGCTGACGCCGTAGTAGCGGACCTTCCCTTCCTCGACCAGCCGATCGAGCGCACCAAAGACCTCGGGCCGGTAGTACACGTCCCAGGGCGGTGAGTGCAGCTGAACCAGGTCGAGACAGTCGGTCTCGAGGTTCACGAGACTTCGCTCGACGAAGCGCGCAAGATTGGCGTAGGTGTAGCCGTCGGCTGTATGAGGGTCGAGACGGCGGCCGGCCTTCGTGGCGACGTGGAATGCTTCGGTGCGCTCGCGCCTGAGCCGCGCGAGCAGGCGCTCGCTGGCACCGTCGCCGTAGACATCCGCCGTATCGAAGAAGTTGATCCCGAGATCGAGTGCCGCATGAAGCGCGTCGATGGCAGCGGCCTCGTCCACGGGCCCCCAGGCGCCACCGATTGCCCAGGCCCCGAAACTGATGGTCGAGACGTTCCACCCCGTGCGACCCAGCGGACGGTATTGCATGGAGACTCCTGCGGTCTATGGTCTTTCGGTCTGCGGTCTGCGGTCTGCGGTCTGCGGTCTTCGGTCTTCGGTCTTCGGTCTACAGTCTGCAGCCCATTCCGCATTCCGCAATCCGCACTCCGAATTTCGAGTGGAACCGCGTTTATACTGCCCTGCCGTGGCCTGGCTCGTCCACTTGCTCACCGCTTCTGGCGCCGTGCTCGCGTGGCTCGCGCTCGACGCCACCGTTGGTGGACGGCCGCGTGAGGCGTTCCTCTGGCTCGCCGTGTCGATTGCCATCGACTCGGTCGATGGCTGGCTCGCACGCCTTGCGCGCGTCAAGGAACGGGTGCCTGGGCTGGATGGCGGCCGGCTCGACGACATCGTGGACTACCTCACGTTCGTCTTCGTGCCCGCCTTCATGGTGGGCTGGTGGCAGCTCGTGCCGCGGGAGTGGACCGCTGTCGTGATTGCGTCGATGCTGCTCTCGAGCGCGTACGGCTTCAGCCAGACGCAGGCGAAGACCAGCGATTACTTCTTCACCGGCTTCCCGTCGTATTGGAGCATCGTCGTTCTATACCTGTACGGGCTGCGGCTGCCTGCGCCGGTCAATGGACTGGTGCTGCTGGGACTGGCGGCGTTGGTGTTCGTCCCAATCGGATACGTCTATCCATCGCGGACTCCCACGCTTCGCGGCCTGACCGTGACGCTGGGGCTGGTATGGGGCGCCGCGACCATCGCGCTCATCTTCCTGCTGCCCGACGTGCCGGGGTGGCTGCAGATGCTGTCGCTCGCCTACCCCGTCTACTACGTCGTGCTATCGCTGGTGCTGCAACTGCGGCGCGCGAGAACACGAGAGCGGAGGATGGAGACTAGGGGCTAGCGGCCAGAGGCCAGGTGCTAGGGGCCAAAGGCCAAGGGCCAAAGGCTAAAGGCCAGAGGTGACGATTAAGCTCAGGCCAGCGGGCGGGTGATTTGTGGAAGCTCCGCCAGCTCTGCCCACGTCGCTGGATCCTGAATGAGCAGCGTCGACAGATAGACCGTCACATCGGCGTGCGGGAACTGTTCGTCGAGAGTGGCCGCCGCCGGTCCGAGCTTCGACGCCGGCAGCGCCTGTTCGTGTTCGTCGGCGATGAGTCCGTTGTCGTGCGCTAAACCCAACGCATCCAGGAAGGCCCGCAGCATCGCACGCTGGTGAGCGAGGTGATAGCTCACGAGCAGCCGCGCCGCCAGCGGCTCCGGCATCGACGGATACGCCGCAAGGTATTTCGCGCGGCGCTCGTTGGAGAGGCCGGCAATGAACTTCGGCCGTGCCTTCATGTGGCGGGCCAGCAGGCTCAGGGCTTCGATCTGTTGATCGATCCCGTCTTCTTCCTGCCAGAACGCCTCGGCGGCGCGAAGCCGCGTCGCCTCCGGCAGCTGTTTCCAGATCTTGGCGGACGTATCGAGCGAGGTCACGGAGATATTCTACAGGCTACAGGCGATTGGCTACAGGCTACAGGCCTAGAAATGCACCCGCAGTTCCCCTGACACCTGCCGTTTGAAGATATCGCCGAAGATGTGCTGCTGGATTTCTTCGTTGAATAGATTCACGATCTTCAACGACAGCACGTAGCGATCCTTGTCGCCGATCTTCACGCCCGCGGTCAGGTTCACTTGCGTGAACGCGTCGGTATACCCGGAATAGCGCGCGTCGAGCACGTCCTGCCAGAACGCCCTGCCCTGATAGCTGACGGCTAGATTGCCGAGCCAGCGGGGATGGTCATAGTTCAACCCGACGTTGAACCGGTTCTTCGGCGGCAGGTTCATCTCCGACGCCGGGAATCCAATCGCGGTCGGTGTTGGCTGATAGGAATAGTTGACGAATCCATTCAGCGTCTTGCTGATCGCGCCGTCGACGCCGAGCTCGATGCCCTTTTGCCTTACTTTGCCGAAGTTCCGGTAGCTGAATGCGGACGGCAGGCCGTTGCCGGGACCGAATGGGCACGTGCGTCCGGCCGCGGGATCCGGCGGGCAATACAACAGCTCGAGTGCGAACGGTGGCAGCGGCCACCCCGGCGGCGGATTCGTCGCTCGGTACGACCCGACCTGCGTGAAGAACACGTCGTCTTTCGTCTCGTTGTCGAACCAGGCTGCCGTGACGGTGGCCCGCTGCTTGATGATTCCCGTGTAGCCGATCTCGTACGCGGTGATCGACGTCTCCGTCAGTTCCGGCTGCGTGACGCCGGGGACATCCACGCGATCCCCGACGGCCCTCAACGGGAACGTGAAGACCTGTCCGTTCAACGCCGGGTTGAAGACCGCAAACGGTGTCAGCGGCAGCTGATTCAGGATCACCGTGTCGAGATAGTTGTTGATCACCGATGGCGCGCGGAACGCACGGTTGAACGACACCCGGACCGTCTGGTCTTTGGTCGGTTTGAACATGAGGCTCGCCCGCGGCGAGAACTGCACATCCGAGATGTTGTCGAATTTGTCGAGGCGTCCGCCGAGCGTCACACGAAAGTACTTGCCGAGAAAGAGCTCGTCCTGTGCGTAGACGCCGCCTTCGGTGCGGTTGTCGCCCTGCGGTGCAATCGTCAGATCGAACACGTTCTGGCGCAGATTCCCACCGTACGTGAGCACGTTCGATTTACCCAGCGCCTGGGCGTTGCCCACTTCGATGTCGAACGTCTTGCTCTTGAAATCGAACTGCAGCTGGTGGCCGGTGGGATCGATCGCCAGCAGGTTGGTCGCGCTGCCGTTCAGGATGTTCGTGAAGAAATTGACCTTCAGCGCATTCTGCGTGTAGTTCACCTTCGCGTACCCGAGCACGGTGCCGTTGTCGATCTGGAACGGACCGATGCCGCTGTGCAGAATGCCGTTGGTTCCCGCCACGCCGCCCTGCAGGACGAGCTTCCGGCCATTCTCGTAGTCGCGATCGACGCGGACATCGAACTTCGGCTGCGTGCTCCCCGAGTTGTCGAAGTCCGGATACGTCGTGCCCGTCCCGTTCGGGATCTGACCGCTTGGCCTGAGCAGCGCATCCTGAGTGAAGAACCCGGCTGAGACCTTGTACGCCCACCGGTCGTTGAGGGCTTGGGCGTGTGACCCGTTGATGTAGAACAGCGAGCCCAGCGAGTGGCTTTGTGTATCGCTGTCGCGGTTGAAACCGCCGAAGCCGACGGTGAAGCTGTCGCCCTGCAGCTCGCGCGGAGATTTCGTGATGACGTTCACGACACCGTTCAGCGCGTTGGCGCCCCACACAGCCGATGCCGGCCCGCGAATCACTTCGATTTGTTTGATCTCGGCCGGATTCACCGGCAGAAAATCCCACGCGATGAACCCGAAAAAGTCCAGGTAGATGCTGCGGCCATCGACGAGCGCGAGCTGTGACGTCGAGAGCGTAGAGGACGCACCGCGCGCCGTGATGTTGATGTCACGCGCGGATGTCTGCGTCACATTGACGCCCGGAACCCCGCGGAACAGATCGGCATAGCTGGACGATGCGTTGTTGACGATGGTCTGGCTGGTGATGATGCTGACCGACGCCGGAGCATTGACCAGCGCCTCCTCGTTCTTCGAGGCACTGACGACGACTTGCTCGCTGTAAACGGCGTTCTGGTCCTGGCTGGCCGGCTGATCGGGAGGGTTCTGTGTCGCCGGCTGCTGATCGCTCGCCTTCGTCGTGTCTTGCGGCGGAGCGGCCTGGCCCGAAGAGGACTGTCTGGCGGCCACGGGCTGCGCACACACGAGCAACAGCAGCACCGCACCCGTTGCAATCCGGAGGTTCATGGTCGTGACTCCTATGGCCGAGAGCGACACCGAACCGCCCGTGTTCCGCGGCTCGGAACGGCGCTATGTTACAGGATCTGGTGAGACCACTTTCCCAACATCACACGCGACACGCGCCAACGGTCGCGCTCGGAATCGACTATCGTTGCTAGACTGTCGCGATGGCTGACGAACTGCCCAAGGCGCTGAGAGATGATGTCAGGCTGCTGGGAGAAGTGCTCGGCGAGACGCTGCGGAGGCAGGAGAGCCACGAGCTGTACGACACCGTCGAACGCGTGCGTGCGCTGTCGAAGAGCGCGCGCGCCGGCAACCAGGACGACTTCGACGCGTTGACCGGCATCCTCGAACAGATGTCGATCGACGAAGCACTGCCGGTCGCGCGGGCCTTTTCACACTTCCTGACGCTCGCGAACATCGCCGAACAGCATCATCGCATCCGGCGCCGGCGTGTGTACGAACGAGACCCGCAGGCGCTGCCCCAGGTCGGATCGTGCGAGGAGACGTTCGGCCGTCTGCTCAGAGCCGGCGTCGCTCCGGAGGCACTGCACGATGCCGTGGCCAGCCTCCGGATCGAGCTCGTCTTTACCGCGCACCCGACCGAAGTGACGCGGCGCACGCTGATGCAGAAGCACCGGCGTGTGGCCGAATTGCTGGCCCTTCGCGACCGTCCCGATCTCACCGCGCTCGAGCGGCGTGAGCTGCTGGACGATCTGCGCATCGAAGTCGCCGCAGCGTGGGAGACCAGTGAAATCCGGCGCGAGCGGCCGTCACCCGTCGACGAGGCGCGCTCGGGCCTGGTGGTCTTCGAACAGACCTTGTGGGACGTCCTCCCCCGCTATCTGCGCGTCCTCGACAGCGCACTCGTCAACCACACCGGCCGCGCCCTGCCGCTCGAAGCCGCACCTATCCGCTTCGGTTCGTGGATCGGCGGCGATCGCGATGGCAATCCAGCAGTGACGGCGGAAGTCACCGAGCGCGTCTGCCTGCTCATGCGCTGGCAGGCAGCCAGCCTGTACCTCCGTGAGTTCGATGCGTTGCGCTTCGAGCTGTCGATGACCGACGCGAGCGAAGAAGTGCGGGATCGCGTGGGTGATGCGCACGAGCCCTATCGCGCGCTGCTCCGCGACGTGCGCGATCGGCTGGGAGCGACGCTGCGCCAGGTCGAAGCGCAGCTCGATGGCAAACCGACCGACGGTGCCCCGATCATCGACACCGAGGCGGACCTCGTCGAACCGCTTCGCCTGTGCCACCGCTCGCTCACTGCGATGGGTGATGGACTGATGGCGGATGGACGGTTGCGCGACCTGCTCCGCCGCGTTGCCGCATTCGGGACGACGCTCGTCAGGCTCGACATCCGACAGCACGCCACCCGCCACACCGATACGCTGACGACCATCACGCGCGAACTCGGCCTTGGCGCCTATGAATCCTGGTCCGAAGCCGAACGACAGGCATTCCTCATCCGCGAGCTCACAAGCCGTCGTCCGCTCGTCCCGCCCGGCCTGCACGCGTCTGCTGAAGTCCACGAGGTGCTCGCGACGTTTCGGACCATGACGACCCTGCCGTCGCACGCGCTGGGCGCATACGTCATTTCGATGGCGACGCGCCCGTCGGACGTGCTGGCCGTGGAGCTTTTGCAGAAGGAAGCTGGCGCGACTCGCCCGCTGCGCGTCGTACCCCTCTTCGAGACCATCGAGGATTTGCGCAATGCCGGCGGCGTGCTCCGAGATCTGCTGGCCGTGCCGTGGTACCGCGAGCACTGTTACGGACGACAGGAGGTCATGATCGGCTACTCGGACTCCGCCAAGGATGGCGGCCGGCTTGCGGCCAACTGGGAGCTCTACACCGCCCAGGAGGAACTCGTGGCGGCCTGCCGCGAGCGCGGCGTCGAATTGACGCTCTTCCACGGACGCGGCGGCAGCGTCGGCCGCGGCGGCGGTCCAACCTATCTCGCCATCCAGTCGCAGCCGCCAGGATCGGTGACGGGCCGCCTGCGAGTCACCGAGCAAGGCGAGATGATCCAGGCCAAGTTCGGATTGCCCGGCCTCGCGCTCCGGACGCTGGAGATCTATACGTCAGCGACGCTCGACGCGTCGTTGACGCCTCCGGCCGCGGCACCGCCGGAGTGGCGAACGCGGATGAAGGAGCTCGCCGACGCGTCCCGCCGCGTGTATCGCGACTGCGTCTACCAGGATCCCAGATTCGTGCCGTATTTCCGCGCGGCCACACCGGAAGTCGAACTCGAAGATCTCACGATTGGGTCGCGTCCGGCCCGGCGGCGCGCGGATGGCGGCGTCGAGACACTGCGCGCGATCCCGTGGGTGTTCGCGTGGACACAGACACGGCTTCTGCTTCCGTCGTGGCTGGGCGTCGGTGAAGCATTGTCCGAGGCAATCGATCGCGGCGAGATCGAAGACCTGCGCCGGATGTACCGCGACTGGCCGTTCTTCAGGTCCACGCTGGATTTGATTGAGATGGTGCTCGCGAAGGCCGACAGCCGCATCGCGGCGCACTACGATCAGGTACTGGCCTCGCCCGACCTCCAGCAATTGGGCACAGCGCTTCGCGATCGGCTTAGCAAGACGACGTCCGCGGTCCTGCGCGTCACCAGCCGCGAACAAGTACTCGCCGACAACCCGGTCCTGAGGCGATCCATCGACGTGCGGAATCCGTACGTCGACCCAATCAACCTGGTCCA
>Ga0070674_100001781_pt1 | contig 11679 bp, 5 predicted proteins | sample KBSM33metaG_FD_65344 | JGI IMG/M metagenome (GOLD analysis project Ga0070674, IMG submission 65344) | Miscanthus rhizosphere microbial communities from Kellogg Biological Station, Michigan, USA - KBS M3-3 metaG | ecosystem: Host-associated > Plants > Roots > Rhizosphere > Soil ... | reverse complement strand
TCGAGGATGTGGATGTTGTTGCGGGCGCCGAAAATGTACTCGGACATTTTCGGATTCCAGCGGTGGGACTGATGCCCGAAGTGTACGCCAGCTTCCAAAAGCTGACGCATTGAGTAGTCAGGAAGCGCCATATGTCTTCTCCGGTTGTTCCTCCGCGGACCCAAGAGCCCCGAATCGATCTCTGATCGGCCGGAGCACCGGACGGCGTTGAGCCAAGGTCCGCGTGTGAGATGGGCGGCTATATAGCCGCCGAGGGGGTGGGAAGCAAGGGAAAGCCGCCCAAATGCGAAAACCGGAGGTCCAGCCTCCGGTTTTCTGAAATTCCGTGTTTTTCCTGACCTTAGATGTCCCAGCCCTGGCTTTTGGTAATGACGACCGGGCGAACCATCACGTCGCCCTGCACGGCGGTACGGAAGGTCTGCGACATCGCGGGCTGCTCGGCGCCGTGGCGGCTGATCGCGTGGCCGACGCTGGCTCCCATCGTGCCGACCATCACGGTCGCGAGCAGCAGCGCACCGACCACGCCCGAGCGCGGAAACAGGAGGCAGAGCCCGGCGAGGATTTCGGCGGTGCCGGCGAGCATCAGGAAGGTCTTGCCCAGCCCGATCATCGCGAACGGCTCGGCGACGAAGCCCATTCCGGTCAGCTTGGCGTAGCCCGCCGCGAGAGCAACGAAACCCACCAGTATCTGAAGGCCGTAGAGAGTGATGGTCTTCATGGTGGATCCCCGATCCCGGCGGCGGGTTGCGTCTGCCGCATTCCTTCGATGGGTGGACCGTACGCTCGCTACGTATTGTTGGGATGTCGCCTGCAGAACCACTTGGTATCATTTGTATCGCTTCGCGCTGCGTCATGCGGCGTGCGTCGAAAGCGACAAATGCCTGATTGATGGGACTAACTCTGAGCCAACGATACAGGTGATACAAAACCGTCACTCCGCGACACACCGACGATACACGGATTGCCCACTATGACGGCGGCCGGAGCGTTAAATGTCGATTTCGTCGCAAAAGCCGTCACTTAAGAAGAGGCCCATCACGGGCGATCCGGGCCGGATAGAAGAGCGCTACGCGCTCGCGATGCAATCGATCAATTACGCGGTCTACGACGCCGATCTCGAGGGCGGCGAGGTCTATTTCTCGCAGGCGCTGCGCGACATGCTTGGCATGAAGCCGGGCGATCCTGCCTACACCACCGGCAACATCACCGAAGCGATCCACCCCGATGATCTGCCGGCCTATCGCGAGGCGATCGTCACGCATTTTCGTGGCGACACGCCGCGCTTCGAGGTCGATTTCCGCTATCGCGCCGTGGACGGAAACTGGCGCTGGTGCCGCCAATATGGCGTTGCGGTGCGTCATCCCGATGGGAAAGCCTATCGCATCGTTGGAGCGATGAGCGACGTCACCGAGACGCGCCAGCGCGACCGCGAATTGGAGACTGCCAAGGCCGAGGCCGCAGCCGCCTATCGCCAAGGAACCGATCCGTCTACCGGCCCACAGACCGCGAACGAGGAGCGCTACGCGCTCGCGATGGAGTCGATCAATTACGGCCTCTATGACTGGAATCTGGAAAGCGGCTACGTTTATTACTCGCCCGGCCTGCGAATCCTGCTCGGCCTGACTGCGGACGTCCTCTCGAAGCCCGAGGACTGGACCACGCGCATGCACCCGAGTGATCGGCCGCTCTATCAGAGGCGGCTGATCGAGCACCTCAAGGGCGATACGCCGCGCTTTAGCTGCGACGTGCGCTATCTCACTGAGGACGGCACCTGGCGCTGGGCACGCCAGCACGGCATCGCGTTTCGCGACCCCGACGGACGCGCAAAGCGCCTGATCGGCGCGGCCGGCGACATCACCGAAATCAAGCAACGCGAGTTCGAGCTGCAATCCGCCCGTTCCGCGGCACAACGCGTTCTGCCCTCGTCTGCGCTCGATGACAGCGATCTCGCGTCGCGTTATGCGCTGGCGCTCGATTCGATCAGCGTCGGCGCCGGCGCCTACGACATCAATCTCGACACCGGCATGGTGTACCTTGCGCCTGCTCTGGTCGAAGTCCTGAACTTGCCGGAATACGGACCGGTGAGCGCATTCGCAGACGTCGTCCATCCGGACGACCGCCCGCATCACACCCGCATGATTGCGGCGCTCTACAAGGGCGAGATCCCGCGGCTCGATATCGAGTTCCGCTATCGCGGGCGCGAGGGAACATGGCGCTGGGCGCGCCAGCACGGGATCGTGGTGCGCGGACCGGATGGTACCGCCCGCCGCATGGTCGGCGTGACCGGCGACATCACCGAGACGCGCCAGCGCGAGCGCCAGCTGCAGATGGCGAAGGCAGAAGCCGCCGCCGCCCATCGCGATGTCGAGCAGGCGCGCGAAGTGATGCAGACCGTGCTCGACAACATGACCGACGGCGTCACGCTGTTCGACAAGGATTTCCGCTGGCAATTCTCCAACCGCGCCCACATCGAGGGCCGTGAGTATCCGCCCGGGTTCCTCAAGCCCGGCGTGCACGGGCGCGAACTCGTGCGTTACCAGATTGCGCGCGGCGATTTTGGGGATGTCGAGGATGCCGAGGCGGTGCTCGACGAAGCTGAGCAACGTATCCTCCAGCCGGGCGGCAACCGGTACGAGCGCCGCACGTCGAAGGGGCGTTTCACCGAATTCACCTACAAGCCGCTCGAAAACGGCGCCCTGCTCGGCATCTATCGCGACATCACCGAGCTGAAAGAGCGCGAGAACGCGCTCGCCGCCGCCAAGGAAGTGGCCGAGGCGGCGCGCGACGCCGCCGAACGCGCGCGAGCCGAGGCAAACGCGGCGCGCACCGAGGCCGAGCAGACCCGCACCATCATGCAAACCGTGCTCGATAACATGAGCGACGGCGTGATGTTGTTCGACAAGGAGATGTGCTGGCAGTTCACCAACCGCCAGCTCGTGGATTTCCAGCGTGCCACGGGCGAAATGGCCAAGCCCGGCATTTCGGCATGGCAGTTTCTCGAATTCCAGGCGCGCCGGGGCGACTTCGGGCCGATTCCGGAATCCGAAATCAAGGCCGAGGTCAATCGGCGTGTCGAGGTCATGCGCGCCGGTGCGCGCTACGAGCGCCGCACCGCGAGCGGCAAGTATGTCGAATTCAACTTCAAGCCGCTCGACGATGGCAGCGTGCTCGGAATCTACCGCGATATCACTGAATTGAAACACCGCGAGGAAGCCCTCGCGCAGGCCAAGGAGCTGGCCGAACAGGCGCGCGCCGAGGCCGAATCCTCGCGCCTCGACGCGGTGCGCAGCCGCTCGGTGCTGCAGAAGATTCTGGAAAACATGACCGACGGCGTCGCGCTGGTCAGTCCCGATCTCAAGCTCGAATTCATCAACGACCGTTTGATGGAATTCCAGAAATATCCCGGCGACGTCGTCTACCCCGGCGCCAGCATGCGGGATATCGCGCGCTTCCAGTCCGAGCGGGGCGATTTCAGCCGCGACGACCACGACAACGCCACCGAATATCAGATGCAATTGCTCAAGAACCCCGAGGGGGCGCGCTACGAGCGCCTTGCGATCTCGGGCCGCTATATCGAGATCAATTTCAGCCCGCTCGACGACGGCAGCAAACTGATCGTCCACCGCGATATCACGGAGCTGAAACACCGCGAGGAAGCGCTCGCCGCCGCCAAGGAAGCGGCCGACGCGGCGCGGCGCGACGTGGAGCGCGGCCGCGCGGTAATGCAGGTCGTGCTCGACAACATGAACGACGGCGTGATGCTGCTCGGCGAGGACAAGACGCTGAAATTCGCCAATCAGCGATTCAATTATCACCACGGGTTTACCGGCGAGATTGCGCATCCGGGGGTGCCCCTCGCCGACCTCATACGGTACCAGGCAAAGCGCGGGGATTTCGGAGATGACAAGACCATCGAGCAGGAAGTCGACGAACGCGTCGGAATGATTTTCTCGCCCGACGGCGCGATCATCGAGCGCCGCGGCGCGAGCGGGAACTTCCTTGAGATGAACTTCACTCCTCTTGGCGACGGCAGCGTACTCGCCGTCTACCGCGACATCACCGAGCTGAAGCAGCGCGAGGAGGCGCTGGAGGCCGCCCGCGTCGCCGCCGAAGCCGCGCGCGACGATGTCGAGCGCACCCGCCGGATCATGCAGACCGTGCTCGACAACATGATCGGCGGCGTCATGTTGTTCGACAAGGATTTCAACCTTCAATTCCTCAACCGGCAGGTGCTCGAATTCCAGAACTATCCGGACGAGATCATCAAGCCGGGCACGTCCGGCTTCGACATTCTGCGTTATCAGGTGAAGCGCGGCGACTTCGGACCGGTGAAGGACGTCGAAGCCAAGGTGCGCGAGCGCGCCACGCTGATCCGCAAGCCGGGCGGCAACCGCTTCCTGCGCCGCACGCTCGAAGGCCGTTATGTCGAGTTCAATTTCCTGCCGCTGGCCGACGGCGGACTGCTCGCGTTCGGCCGTGACGTCACGTCGCTCAAGGAGCGCGAAGAGGCGCTCGCCTCGGCCAAAGAAGCGGCCGAGCGGGCACGCGACGACGTCGAGCGCACGCGGGAAGTCATGCAGATCGTGCTCGACAACATGAGCGATGGCGTGACGCTGTGGGACAAGCAGTTCCGCTGGATGTTCTCGAATCGCTTCAGCAGCGAGATGTTCGGCTACACCTCGAAGCTAACGCCGGGCATCTCCGGATTCGACATGATCCGCGAACTCGCGCGGAATGGCGATTTTGGCCCGGCCGACGACGTCGAGAAGACGGTCACGGACGTCACGCGCCGAATCCTGCGGCCGGGCGGCGCGCGCTATGAGCAGCGCACCGCGACCGGCAAATACATCGAATTCAATTTCCGCCCCCTGAGCGATGGCGGCCTGCTCGGCATCTATCGCGATATCACGCAGCTCAAGAGCCGCGAACAGGCGCTCGCCGCCGCGAGGGACGCCGCCGAAAACGCGCGCGACTCTGCCGAGAAAGAGCGCGCCGAGGCCGAGGCCGCGAACCAGGCGAAATCGACCTTCCTCGCCACCATGAGTCACGAAATCCGCACGCCGATGAACGGCGTGCTCGGCATGATCGATGTACTGCAGCGCCAGGGCCTGGACGGCCCGCAGCGGCGCACCGTTTCGACCATCCGCGATTCCGCGCAATCGCTGTTACGCATTATCGACGACGTGCTCGACTTCTCGAAGATCGAAGCCGGACGTCTCGAGCTCGAGGAGACCGCGTTCTCGCTCTCCGGCCTGATCGAGGGCGTCGCCGGCACATTCCGCCAGCAGGCGATCATGAAGGGCCTCGCGCTCGACGTCGAAATCGATGCCGGCTCCGACGATGCGCTGGTCGGCGACCCGACCCGGGTCAGGCAAGTGCTGTTCAACCTGCTCGGCAATGCGATCAAGTTTACCGAGCGCGGCCGCATCATCCTGCATGCCGGCACGACGCCGCTCGGGCACGGGCAAACCGGGGTCACGATTTCGGTGACCGACACCGGCATCGGGCTGTCCGATGAACAGCGCGCGCGGCTGTTCCAGCCCTTCGCACAGGCCGATTCCTCGACCACGCGCCGCTTCGGCGGCACCGGGCTCGGTCTTTCGATCGTACGGCGCCTCGCGCAACTGATGAAGGGCGACATCACGGTGGACAGCAAGCAGGGCGTCGGCTCGACCTTCACGGTGCGCCTCACGCTCGTCTCGGCGCCCGCCGATTCCCCGCTCAACACGACCCTGCGCACCGCCGCGCGTCCTGCGAAAGCGGTGTCAGTCAATCGCTCGACGGCGCGGCCGCGCATCCTGGTTGCCGACGATCATCCGGTGAACCGCGAGGTCCTGGTGCGCCAGCTCGAGCTGCTCGGCGTCAATGCCGACACCGTCAATGACGGTGTCGAGGCGCTCGAAGCGTGGGCCGCATCGGGTGGGCGCTACGCGGCGGTGCTTGCCGACATCCATATGCCGCGCATGGACGGGCACGAGCTGTCGCGCCAGATTCGCGCCTCGGAGGCGAGCAATAGCGCTGCCCGCACGCCGATCGTCGCCGTCACCGCGAACGCCATGAAGGGCGAGGACGAGCGCTGCCTTGCGGCCGGCATGGATGCGTATCTGGCGAAGCCCGTGAACATGGATCAGCTCCGCGTCACGCTCGAGCGCTGGATGCCGATCGAGGATGCGTCGCGCGAGGCGGCACACACCGAAGCACCCACGAAACCCGCGGCCGCGATCGACCGCGAAATCCTTGCAGCATGGCTCGGCGACGACGCCACCGCGATCAATTCGCTGCTGGCGAAATTCCGCGATACCGCGATCGCGGCCGAGCGCGAGATCTCATCCGCGTCGCGTGCAGGCGACCTGCCGACGCTGGCAGCGGCGGCGCACAAGCTGAAAGGCGCGGCGCAGACCATCGGGGCGAACGGTGTCGGCTCCGCCGCGGCGGCGCTCGAACAGGCCGGCAAGGCGGGCGACCGTACGCGCTGCCGCGAAGGGCTCGGCCCGCTCGCCGCCGAATTGCGCCGCGCGCTCAGCGAGATTGCGCCCGCAAGTGCGACGAAGCATTAGCGTTTCGGCAGTCGCTCGAAGGCCGGCAGTCCGTCAGGAATGTGATGAAACGGCTGTTTGTCGACCGTGTAGATCGCCATCTGCGGCGTGCCGAACAGGCTCGGATCGTCAAGCGTCCCTATCTTCAACACGACGGCAGATAAGCCCGGCCGCCACGTCAGAATATGCGTGCCGCATTCAGCGCAGAATTCCCGCGTCACGGCGCGTTCGAGATCGCTGCGGGTAAACTGCTTTGGCGCGCCCTCGGTGTAACGGAAGCCGTCGGGCGGCATCAGGAGGAACATGTTCGGCGAGCCGCCGCTGATATACTGGCACTCGCGGCAGTGACATTGCGCCTTCATCATCGGCTCCCCGTCGGCCGTGTAGCGCAAATTTCCGCAATAGCACCCGCCTTCGAGCTTCATGACGTCCCGTCTTAGTCCTTCGGCGGCACGAACATGTAGCCGACGCCGCGCACGGTCCGGATAGCGTCAGGGTGCGAGGGGTCGACCTCGATCTTGCGGCGCAGCCGCGTGATGCGCAGGTCGATGGCGCGATCGAACGCTTCCATCTCGCGATGCGCGGTCACTTCCAGCAACCAGTCGCGATTGAGCGGCCGGTTCGGATTTTCCGCGAATACCTTCAGCAGATCGAGTTCGCTCGCCGCGAGCGTCTCCTCGTCACCCGAGGCGGGATCGATCAATACGCGTTTTTCCAGATCGAGCACGCGGCGACCCATGCGCACCCGCGGGCCGGTATTCGCCGTCGCGCCGGTGGTGCGGCGGAGCACGCTTTTCACCCGCGCGAGCAATTCGCGCGGCTCGAACGGTTTTGCGATGTAATCGTCTGCCCCGGTTTCGAGCCCGACGACGCGGTCCACCGTGTCGGCGGCGGCGGTCACCATGATGATGCCGATGCGCCCGGAACGCTCGCGCAGCCACCGCGCGAGCACGAAGCCGTCCTCGCCCGGAAGCCCGACATCGAGCAGCACCAGGGCCGGCAGTTCCCGCTCGAGCAGTTTGCGCAATGCGGTGCCGCCGTCGGCGCCACTCACGCGGAAGTTCTGACGGCCGAGATAATCGACCAGCAGCTGACGCTGCGCCGCCTCATCCTCGACAACAACGATATGCGGGCGATGATCCATGCCGCCGAAAGTCCCGTCCCACTAGAGATTATTCAGCAATCCTGCCGAAAGGCCGCTGCCCTGCCGTGGCCGGACAGTATCTCCGGGCGCCCAAAATGCAATTCCAATAGATGTCACGGCTATTGTTCCCTGAAAACTCGCAGAAAACTCTTCGAAATGCCGAGCAGTCGGCGACTTCGCGCCCGGATTGTATTATGATACGCGGCGCACCGGCGCCGATTGACTATCGGCACGGCTGGAATGATTCGCGCGCTGCTCAGCCGGTGTCTGAGGCGTGGCGGGTTACCTTTTCACCCGTTTTCGACCACTCGACGACCGTCCCGGCCTCGTTGTCGAGCAACATCTGCAACTGGAAATACCGAATGGTCGGCGGCGCTCCGGTCCGCTGTTCGACACCGGCGCGCCATGCGGCATCGTGCGCTGCTTCGGCCGCTTCGCGTGTCGGCCATACGTAAAGCCCGCCGCATTCCCGCCCGTCGTCGGACAGCAGGAAATGTTTGCGCAACAGATCCGGGGTTGCCTGCCAGCGCGGGATGACGGCGCGCGCATCTTTCAGGATGTCGTCCCAGTCCGCGTCTGGCGGCGCATTGAAGGTTACAAGTTCGACGATCATCGATGCTACATCGCTTCCACCTGCACCACACCCGGCACCGCCTTGATGGCGCCGGCAATCTGCGGCGAGACTTTGTAGCGGCCGGGAAGCTTCACCTCGACATCGGTATCCTTGTCGAGCATCAGCACCATCGTGATCTCGGCGTCGCCTGTGTCGCTCGCGGATCGCGCAGGTCCGACGCGCGCCGGCTCAAGCCGCTTGGCGACGCTTTCGATCGGCTGATCCGAATTCAAGAACACGCGCAGGCCCTTCTGCAGCTTCTCGGCCGCGACATCGAGCGGTTCGACCGTCTGGACGCGCGCGCGCACGTCGTCGCCTTGCGCTTCGGCGGTGAGCATGAGCAGCACGGCTTTGCCGGGCTCCAGCAGGTCGCGGTACTGCATCAGGCCTTCCTGGAAGATGACCGCCTCGTAGTGGCCAGACGGATCGGAGAATTCCAGAATGCCCATCTTGTTGCCGGTCTTGGTGCGCCGTTCGGTGCGCGCCACCACCGTGCCGGCGACGCGGCCCGCGGTCGCTCCTTGCTTCACCGAATTGCAGAATGTCGTCCAGCGCTGAACCTTCAGCCGTTCAAGGATCGCAGCGTAATCGTCGAGCGGGTGGCCAGAGAGGAAGAAGCCGATTGCGTCGAACTCGCGCTGCAGCCGCTCCGCCGGCAACCACGGTTGCGTCGCCGGCATGCGCAATTCCTCGCGCGTCGCAGCTCCTCCGAACAATTCGTTCTGCCCGACAACGGCGTCCTCGTGGCGGCGCTGCGCCGCCGCGAGGATCACGTCGACGCCCGCATGCACGCGCGCGCGGTTGCTGTCCAGCGCATCGAATGCGCCGGCCGCGCTCAGGCTTTCCAGCACGCGCTTGTTGATCGCGCGCGGATTGACGCGGCTGGCGAAGTCCGTCACGTCGCGGAACAGCTTCTCGCTGCGCGCCTCCACGATCGCCTTGACGGCTTCCCGCCCGACACCTTTCAGCGCTGCCAGCGAATAGTGGATCGTGCCGCCCTCGACGTCGAAGTGCGCGTCCGAGCGATTGACCGACGGCGGCTCGACTTTGACGCCGAGGCGCTCGGCCTCAGCGCGGAATTCCGACAGCTTGTCGGTATTCGCCATGTCATAGGTCATCGACGCAGCGAGGAACTCGACCGGATAATTCGCCTTCATGTAGGCGGTCTGGTAAGCCACGAGCGCGTAAGCCGCCGCGTGGCTCTTGTTGAAGCCGTAGTCGGCAAAACGCGCCAGCAGCTCGAAGATCGCTTCCGCCTGTCCCTTCTCGACGCCGTCGTTAACCGCGCCTTCGACGAAGCGCTTGCGTTGCGCTTCCATTTCGCTCCGGATCTTTTTTCCCATCGCCCGGCGCAGCAGGTCGGCTTCGCCGAGCGAGTAGCCCGACAGCCGCCGCGCGGCTTCCATCACCTGCTCCTGATAGACGATGACGCCGAACGTCTCGCGCAGCACCGGCTCGAGCTTCGGGTGAATGTATTCGGGCTGCTCCTTGCCGTGCTTGCGCGCGCAATAGGTCGGGATGTTCGCCATCGGACCGGGACGATAGAGCGCGACCAGCGCAATGATGTCCTCGAAACGATCGGGTTGCATCTCCATCAGGGCGCGGCGCATGCCCTGCCCTTCCACCTGGAAGATGCCGACCGTCTCGCCGCGCGCGAGCATGGCGTAGCTCTTCGCGTCGTCGAGCGGGATGCCGAGCAGTTCGAGCTCGATGCCGCGCCGTTTGAGCAGCTCGACCGCGGTCTTGAGCACGCTCAGCGTCTTCAAGCCGAGGAAGTCGAACTTCACCAGTCCCGCCTGCTCGACCCATTTCATGTTGAACTGGGTCACCGGCAGGTCGGATTTCGGATCGCGATACATCGGCACCAGTTCGGCGAGCGGACGGTCGCCGATCACGATGCCGGCCGCATGGGTCGAAGCGTGGCGATGCAGTCCCTCAAGCTTCTTGGCGATGTCGAAGGCGCGCCGCACCACCGGCTCGGCGTCGCGCGCCGCCTGCAGGCGCGGCTCCTCGTCGATTGCGCGCGCGAGCGTCACCGGCGCGGCCGGGTTCATCGGCACCAGCTTGCACAGCTTGTCGACCTGCCCGTAAGGCATTTCCAGCACGCGGCCGACGTCGCGCAACACGCCGCGCGCCTGCAGGGTGCCGAAAGTGATGATCTGCCCGACCTGATCGCGCCCGTAGCGGCCTTGCACGTAGTCGATCACCTCATTGCGGCGGTCCTGACAGAAGTCGATATCGAAGTCCGGCATCGACACGCGTTCCGGATTGAGGAAGCGCTCGAACAGGAGCCCGAAGCGGATCGGATCGAGGTCCGTGATGGTCAGCGCATAGGCGACCAGCGAGCCTGCGCCCGAGCCGCGCCCCGGCCCGACCGGAATGCCGCGCGATTTCGCCCATTGGATGAAGTCCGCGACGATCAGGAAGTAACCCGGATATTTCATCCCCTCGATGACCCCGAGCTCGAAATCGAGCCGCGCGCGGTAGTCGTCGATCGTCAGCCCCGACGCGAGACCGAGCGTCTCGACGCGGCGCTTGAGACCGTCCTCGGCCTGGCGGCGCAGCTCCGCCGCCTCGTCGACCGCCGAGCCGTCTTCAGCGGTGAAGCGCGGCAGGATCGGCTTGCGCGTCCTCGGACGGAACGCACAGCGCTGCGCGATCTCGACCGTCGAGGCGAGCGCCTCGGGCAGATCGGCGAACAGCGCCGCCATTTCGCTGCGCGACTTGAAGTAATGCTCGGTGGAGAGCTGGCGCCGCTCGGTCTCGGCGATGATGCGGCCTTCGGCAATGCAAATCAGCGCGTCGTGCGCCTCGAAGTCCTCGCGCCGCGCGTAGAACGGTTCGTTCGCCGCGACGAGCGGCAGATTGTTGGTGTAGGCAAGATCGAGCAGCGCGGCCTCGACCTGCCTTCCTTCCGGAAGCCCGTGACGCTGGAGCTCGACATAAAGCCGGTCGCCGAAGATTGCGGCAAGCCCCGCGCAACGCGCCGCCGCAAGCTCGGTCTGGCCCGCCGCGACCGCGAGATCGAGCGGACCGCCCGGGCCTGCCGTGAGCGCGATCAACCCTTGATGCAGCCCGCCAAGCATCGCGAGCTTCACATGCGCGGGCTCACCCGACGGCGTGTCCAGAAATGCGCGCGAAGTGAGCCGCATCAGGTTGCCGTAACCGTCCTCGTTCGCGGCGAGCAACACAACGCGCGGATGCTTGACCGAATGACCGCCGTGGCGCGGCGCTTCCTGATCGCCGAAATCGACCGAGATCGCGCAGCCGATGATCGGCTGGATGCCCGAGCCGGCAAGTTTGTCGGAAAATTCGAGCGCGCCGAACATGTTGTCGGTGTCGGTCAGCGCAAGAGCCGGCTGGCGATCAGCCTTCGCAAGCTCGGC
>Ga0070674_100001779_pt1 | contig 11684 bp, 13 predicted proteins | sample KBSM33metaG_FD_65344 | JGI IMG/M metagenome (GOLD analysis project Ga0070674, IMG submission 65344) | Miscanthus rhizosphere microbial communities from Kellogg Biological Station, Michigan, USA - KBS M3-3 metaG | ecosystem: Host-associated > Plants > Roots > Rhizosphere > Soil ... | reverse complement strand
CAGCGGACAATTTCCGCCACCACGGCTTTATAAATCGATAGGGATAGGCCCACCATTAGAAAATTACCTTAGAATAAGCACTTGGTTTCAGGTTTCTGAATCGGGTGCTTTTTCTTATCTGTTAAATAGTTCGATTCTCTGTTTGTACTTGTTCGAAGGGGTGAACTCCAAATACAAATTCTAGTGTTTCGGCAGGCTCTCGATAAAGGCCCTGGCATTATCGTGAAGGTTGAGCTTGGCGGCTTTGGCAGTGCTAAAGAACTTTGCCTCGACTATGCCCTCCATTTCGTCTTCGTCTGCGATTGTGGGCTTAAAGGTGCCGGATACCTTTACCTCGTAGCCAACAAATGCGAACCATTTGAGCGGATTAGCGCCCGTCTCTCGGCGCACTGTCCAGAAAATGGCTGGTCTGTCGTCCATCCAGTCAACGGTGAAGTTTGTTTCTTCGTCAATTTCCCGCCTGAGTGCATCACGTGGGCTTTCACCTTGGTCAAGCCCGCCGCCTGGCAGGTCCCATACGCCGCTACTTTCTTTAAGGAACATAACCTCATTGCGCTCATTTTTGATGATTGCCTTGGTCGAAACCCTATAGGTACATCGCACATTTTCCATAGTCAGTATCTCCGCAGTTAAGTTATGTCCCTATGGTACAACGCAGCCATGCATTAGTATGTGCGCAATGTAACTGCGGTAAAAATTGTGATAAAATACTTTCGTGAAGACTACCCAGGACTAGCTATTGAGGTTTTGATACCTTTCAATGTCTTGTTCCACTGCCTGATTTCTGCCACTATGGCTTTATAAATCGGGTGCTCTAGTGTCGCCAAGTTGAAACTACAGATATAAAAGAGTTCGGCAATTTATTTTACCGAGCTTTTTCTGTGTTGCCCCCTGTTATTATGAGTCCGATTCTTTTTAGGATTTTTATGCTAGGCACCCTATACAAAGTCAATAAATTGTACAAATTTTATCGTAAAGCAGCTTTCAATGCCCTGATTTTTGCATTCATCTGCTCGAGGCACTCATGGTATGCTCTACCAGCTACGCTGTCAGCTAATGCGGCTGAGGTCTGGGCTTCAATGACCATAGGGATTAAGCTGCCCTCGTCATCCCAGACGCCCGTAATATCTACAGCGAGAAAGTTGCCAGCGAAGCACTGCCCCATCACTTCGTCGTACAGTGTTGGGTCTTTTAAGTCGTCGGGCTTGATAATACTTTTTGCTAGCGCGAGCTGAATCTTATCCGATAATTGTTTGACCGTGGCCGCTAAACCCTTTGCCCCGTCAATAAAGTCTGCTGTTTTTTGAGCCACTTCATTCTCGTTCGCCGTAGGGTATTTTGCGCGGATAACACCTTCTATAACAGAAGGTGCAGACTTGCGTTCGCCACCTTGGGATATGTTGTTAACCCCCTTACCACTATCGTCTACTTTTGCATAAAAATATTCGTCGCTGAATGGAGGCAGCATACGAACTTCCCATGTTCCGCCACTCCCAGTAGGCGCTATGGGGATTTCTTGTTCGGCAATAAAGACATCGCTGTTAGTTAAGTATCCAGGTTGTGGTCTATAATCGGTTAGGCTGTCCAGGATGAGCCGTCTTCCTTTGCTGGAGACGGCAAGCATACCCCTATCGGTTTTTTCGACCCGTGTTACATTTTCTCCACGAAAACCATTGTTTGCCTTGATGTAAACAGCCCCTGAATCTAGTAGTGTGTCAAGATCGGAGACTACAGTAGGATATTCATTAAGTGAAAACGTGATAGATTGAGGACGGTGGCCAACTGTCTCGCCTATTGCTTGAGAGAACGGGGCCTTATCAAGTAGGCCCATATGACGGCCAAGTGATTTGTTGCCAAAGTCGCTTGATATGGATTCAACCACCACGAGTTGTTGTAGGAGACTTTGGCTTGTCGGACGAAGGTCACGCCTCATGCTTAAGTCCGCGTCGCCCTGTGACTCACGGATGTTCTTGAGCTTGGCTATATATTGCTGCCTCGTAAGCTCGTCGATTTCCAAGCCAAAATCAGCGGCAAGGTCTATGTCACTAGGCGAAAGCTCGAGACGGCTTGAAGGGCTGGTGCTCGGCAGGGTGTGTATCCTACTTGAGGGCTGCGAATGGATTTCGTGCATTTACTAAACATTAGCATATTTCCGCTGATTTTACAAAAGCTGACCTCTACAGGTGCGCTAGAGGCCTCGTATAAAATGAATGTTTTTTGGATGATTCCCATCATAGAGTAAAAGTTACGCTCCGCTCCAACAAAGACTTGTATATAAACTTATTCTAAAATCAAAGTGCAATTTCCCGCCATCACCACGAAAATAAAGCCACCGATAGAACAATTGAAGCTCTCAAACCCTTTGTAGCTGAAGAGCCAGATGAAAATGAGATTTATGCATGCTTCGAACTTTTTTGGGAGCAAGATTATATCCTCGGATATAACAAGTTTTTTGTTAAAGATACTGATGGTCATCGAACTCTCAGTACTGATTGGGGTCCAGCGGGTGAGATGGGTGACAATTTTCTTCCCGAAGTCATGGACTACTTTGATGACTACTATCAGAACTTATCCAAAGAGACAGAGTTTACACAAGATGAGAGCATCGACTTTAGTGACAAGCTAGAAAAGTCATTATTTGACTGGTTTGCACGTTGCTGGCAAGCCGCTGGTGGCGAGAATAGCAAAGTACCAACGTACTTTTGCTTTGAAAAGGAATACAAAGTACGTGACTTGAAAACTGGTGAGCTTATGAGTGAGCAAGAAGCTGCCCATCGACTTGGCTATGATGTTGTAAGCTGAGCCTTATCTTTCTACTTCTATTCTACGAGGGGAGTAGGTTACACAGACTAATTCATCGATAGCAGATTAGACTGTACGCTGATATTACAGACTACGTCATTCCAGCGAATGACTTCCGTCACTATTGCTGCATACAGGCCCTTGCCGCACTACTTTGTGAGTGCGACACTCTGTGAGCTGTTACGGCAAATGCTAGCCAAGAGCACTAGGCCATGCCTGTATGATGATCAAGCGATCTATACGCTAGTGGGTGTTTGGCGTTCTTGTGATGGCGACGGTGCAACTTGGCCACCAAAGTGTGCCTGAAAAACGGCGAGGTCTTCTGCACTGAACATCCGCTGGGATATGTAGCGTGCGGCGTTGATGCCCTGAGGAGTCACGAGAGCAATGGCTCGCTTGTCCCAGCTGGCCTGAGGTGTGAACAAATATTGCTGAGCCAGGCGCGCAAAATCGTGTCCGAATTGCTGACACTGCGCCTTTGTAATGGCGCTAGCGGCAAGGTAGACGAAATTACCTGATTGGTCGGTGAGCTTAAAGGCGAACAGTGGGCGACCTTTACCGCTGAAGATCTTGTGCGCTTCGACACGAGCAACCTGCGTGGTGTCTATGCTTTTGGTCGTTCCAGCGAGTGATTTGGTATGTAGCGTAGTGCCTTGCACGGTGATGTCGCCGGCCTGTAGGAGCAGACGAATGTAGGGATAGTCAAAATAGAGCAGGGCCGCAATGATAAGCAGGCAGGCGCCCACTGGAGCGGTCTGGTGCAGCAGCATCACTAGGGCAATAACGATAAAAACGCCGGTAAATGCTATGCCGAGGTAGGCACGGAGGCGCCATTCTTTACTGATGCGATAGGTGTCTGATGGTTGAGTGTTTGCTGTGTTCATACTATTCTAAGCACCCATGATACTTGGTTTGTGGCGTGTTTGCCACTTGGTGTGGTTCTTGGCAGTCACCCGAAATCGTAGAACTAGGGTATAATAGCTGGTGCCTAGATGAATCGAAACCAAAAATTAGTCCTTTCACTTGTAGTAGTCCCCAGTGTGCTGGTGGCCAGTGTTTTGCTGCTGATATATTTTGTTGCCATGCCGCTTTTCCCAGCCATTCACAAATACTACTTCTACCAATCCTGGCCGACCTATCAGGCGTACAAGCTGCCTATTTATGGGCATATTATCTTTGGCGCCGTTGCGCTCATAGTGGGTCCAATTAATCTGTTCAATGCACTTCGAGGTAAGCATTTCGGTATCCATCGTAAGCTTGGCTACGTCTATGCGGTAGCGGTTTCTATTGCTGCCACCTGTGCGATTTTTATGGCGTTTCATGCCTACGCTGGTACATTGCCCTATGGCCGTTGGATTGTGACCAGTGGCTTTGTGACGCTTGGTAGTCTGTGGTTGGCGACGCTCTACCGTGCTCTGTATGAGATTCTCGTGAAACACGACAGGCAGAGACACTTTTTCTGGATGATTATTAATGTTAGCCTGGTCTTTTCGGCCGTGGTGTTTCGAATAGAAAACGGCATTATTATTGGAATCGATAAGTTTGACCTGCTCTATCCGCTCTTGGGCTGGCTGGGTTGGCTGCCAAGTGCTATCGGGGGTTATGTACTAGCAAGCCACCGTTATAACAACGCTCCACAGCCGACATTTAAACAAGCACACTCTTAGTTGTCTTCACCGCACTGCAGTGTTTGGTAGAGGGGCTAGAAGATAGTCGGGGCGGGTGTGTTATTTAAGCTTTCGGAGCACTAATATTTACCAGCCAAGTCACGCCGAACTTGTCGACGAGCATGCCGAATTTGTCGCCCCAGGGAGCTTGCTCGAGTGGCATGGTTACCGTGCCACCCTCGGAGAGTTTCTGGAAATAGCCGCTTAGCTCGGTATCGTTGTCGCCACTCAGTGACATGCTCATGTTGTTACCGGACTTGAATTCCATACTGACGGGGGTATCGGCCGCCATGAAGGTGATGCCGTTATCGGCTACTAGCATAGCGTGCATAATCTTGTCCTCTTCGGCGGGGTCTGGTGAGGCGTTGTATTCTTTGAAGGTGTGCGATTCCAGTTTGCCGCCAAAGATAGTCTGGTAGAACTCCATAGCTGCGCGAGCAGTGTCTTTGAAACTGAGATAGGGGTTAAGCCGGCTTTGCATGAAGAATCCTCCAATTACGTTGTAAACAATCCTCCTATTATACGTCGAATAATGGGAGAAATAGTAATCTACCATACAGTATTTATGCTTCGCTACCTTATATGCTTGCTATACAACTATTAAGGAGGGTCTGTATGGTACAAAGACTGGTCAGGGGCTTTTCAACGGTAGGGCGGGCAATAGTATTGCCTGGAAGTATAGTGTTAGCGACGCTAATGCCTTGGGCGAGCATGCTATCTGGCCGAGCAGCAGCGACCGGCACATCATATCTGCAAAATGGTGTGCAGCGTGTGGTGCAGGGAGGTTTCCCGGGTGCTTGGGCTATGGATTCCAATGGTAATACTGGCGCTGCCGGAATCGCCAATCTGCAGACGGGCACATCCACGCAACCTGCTATGAAAATGCGTATCGCTAGTATCACTAAGTCATTCACCGGCGCGACTGCACTGCAACTGGTGGCCGAGCACAAGTTGAGCTTGAGCGACACGCTTGGGCACTGGGTACCGGGTGTTTTGCCCTATGCCAACCAGGTGACCATTAAGCAACTGCTGAGCCACACTTCTGGCGTGCCAGACTATCTGGAGGCTGACGGTAATTCGCTGATCTACCAGCTGGCGCGTGGGCAGGTAAGCCGCTACAAACAGTGGACACCGCAGCAGATCGTTGGCTTAATCGCCAACCAGCCACGCCACCAATTGCCGGCCAATCAGGCAGAGTACTCTGACACCAACTTTGTGCTAGTGGGTATGGTGGTGGAGGCGGTGACGCACGACACCATTCAGCACCAGATCCAGACGCGGTTTATAGCGCCGCTGCACCTTACAAATACTACCTTCCCGACTACTAGTACTACCATGCCGAGCCCCTACGCCAACGGTTACTCATACCGGGTAGACGCTGACGGTAACCCAATTGTGGGCCAACCATTCCAGCAGTACACCGACGACTGGACCAACTATAACCCAAGCTTCTTGTGGGCGACCGGTGCCATGATCAGCAATCCGGCAGATCTTAACACCTTCATGAAGGCGCTCGTGGGCGGTCAGTTGCTACCAGCTAGCTTGACGACTCAGATGAAAACCACGGTGCCTATCACACTGCCAGAAGGTCTATTTCCTCCCGGATTTGGTGCTGGCCTTGGCATATGGAGCTGGGATCTCCAGAACGTGGACGCGCCCGATGGCTGTAACCAGCGCATTTACGGCCACGAAGGTGAAACACTGGGTTACGACACGTGGTCATTCGCGAACTCGAGCGGCACCAAGGCGATTTCGATGGGCATAAACTTGATGTTCCCCGATTGGGACGCCTACTACGCCACCGAACTGCCTACCTACGCATCCCTGTGGTGCCACCAGTAGGCTGGTCGTGCTGCGGCTTAGTTCACTGTAGAAACATTGAGAGTATGTGAGAATATGCAGGTTTTAGTGGCTATAGGTCCTAAAACGAGGGTAAGTAGTTTGTAGAGTGCACCGCACACTACATGGGTGCATATTTGGCAGATGGTCGGATATGCGAACGGATTGAAGGAGGAACGGTGAGTAAGGGAAATCGCAACCGGAGCATCTTGAAAGGGATGGCTTTGGGCGGCCTGTTCTTGTTGGCTGCTGCAGCTGGTACGGCATATACGCTGCTGCGTACGACCGGTAACGGCACCAACCCGATGCCTATAAACCTGGTCGTCGAGTAATAGAGGAGTGCGGCAGCTGTGATGCATAGCTGCCGCACTCCCGCGACGCCACTTTCTTCCTGCCTCAACTACTTACCCAATTCTGCTCCACGGATGTAAGCCGTGCTGATGAGTCCTCGGGCGAGGAATGCGGTTTGAGTTTATGCAAAACCACATTGCGAGTGTGGGCTGCTCATACTGTAAAGGTAGGGGCCAAAAGGACGAAAGCAGAATGCTGGCACTTGCAACGCACGGGCGTAAGCAGGTACACTAGTGACCATATGGGTGAACAAAAACAGAGTCTCGTGCCACTGCACGAATATAAACGTACAAAAATAATTGCTACCATCGGGCCCTCCACGCACAGCTACGAAGCAGTGCGGGAAGTGATTCAGCGGGGTGCCAACGGCATCCGGCTGAATTTTAGCCATGGTAACAATGAACAACGGTTAGAGCAGCTAGGCTGGATCCGCAGGGCCAGCAAAGAGCTCAAGAAACCGGTGGCGATCATTCAGGATTTGCAGGGGCCAAAGATCCGGCTTGGTGATTTCGATGATATCATCCAGGTGCATACGGGCAAGATGCTGCGATTCGGCTACAAAAGCAACTGGGTTGAGAGTGGCATCATTCCCACGCAGTACGATTTAAGTACCAAGGTGAAACGCGGTGAGCGGCTGTATCTGTATGACGGTAAGGTTCGTACTCGTGTCACGAGCGTTAAAGACGGCGTGGTGCACGCCGAGGCCGAGAACAACGGCATTCTTATCCAGCGCAAGGGTATCAACCTGCCTGACACCGATTTCGCTGGTGATGTTATTACTGAAAAGGATAAGGCCGATCTGGCCTTTGGCAGTCAGCAAGACATCGACTATGTCGCTATGAGTTTTGTGCAGAGTGCGGCCGATATCGAGCACATACAGCGGCTTATCAAGAACTTGGGTAGCCCGCGGAAGGTTATCGCCAAGGTGGAAACCCAACTGGCGGTAGAAAACATAGAATCTATCGTGCAGGCGGCTGACGCGGTGATGGTAGCTCGTGGCGATCTGGCAGTCGAGACACTACCCGAAAGCGTGCCAATCGTGCAGCGCCAAATAATCGGCCTCGGCCTTAAGTACGGCAAGCCCACCATCGTGGCAACACAGATGTTGGCCAGTATGACGGAGATGCCCGAACCGACCCGTGCCGAAGTCAGTGACGTGGCTACAGCAGTACTGGTGGGTGCCGACTGCGTGATGCTGAGCGACGAAACGGCCAGCGGTCAGTATCCGCTCGAAGCGGTTAGCATTATGAAGCGCGTCATTATGTACACCCAATCCCACGCGCCAGTAAAGGCGGTATTCCCGGTCGAGGAAGGGCGGAGTGTGTCGCGTCAGTTGGCTATTAGCCGTGGCGTTATCAGTTTGGCTACCAGCATACGGGCGGCGGCTATCGTGGCCGAAACCAAATCGGGTGCCACGGCACTGCAGATAGCGGCTGAACGGCCGGAAATACCACTAGTTGCAGTGACTGACGACGCCCGCACCGCTCAGCAGCTGGCTATTGTGTACAACGTAAAGAGTTACGTACGGCCAGCCAGTAAACATGCTGCCACCAAGCTCACCGATTTCCTGCGCGAAAGCAACATCCTAAAGAAGGGTGATATCGTGGTGACCGCCAGTGGCCAATATCCTGGCGTGGTGGGCACGACCGACACCATCAAGGTCCGTCAGCTGGATTAATCAGTTCCTAGATTGTTAGTTCTGAGTTATAGTGGGTAAGTATAAGCAATAAACTATAACATATAGTAGTTCCAAGGGGTGGCATGAGTTTTACGAAAAAGACAATCCGAGATATCGACCTAGATGGCAAGCAGGTGTTGCTGCGCGCCGACTACAATGTGCCGCTAGATGATGCAGGTGAGATAACGGATGATTATCGCTTGCAGCAGAGTGTTCCGACGGTAAAGTTCCTGCTTGGTCATGGCGCGGCGGTAATAATCTGCTCGCATTTGGGCCGCCCCGAAGGCAAACCCAACCCCAAATACAGCCTGCTGCCCGTCGCGAAGCGGCTGAAAGAATTACTGGGTGTAGATGTAGAATTTGTCCCCGATTGTATAGGAGAACGCGCTAAAAAGGCCGCGGACAGTCTCCAGCCCGGGCGGGTACTGTTGCTAGAGAATTTACGCTTTCACGAGGAAGAAGAAGCTAATGACAGGGGGTTTGCCCAACAGCTCGCCAGCTTAGCGCAAGTATTCGTGCAGGATGGGTTTGGTGTAGTGCACCGGGCGCATGCCAGCACCGAGGCTGTGACGCACTTTTTGCCAAGCGTGGCTGGCTTGCTGCTGGAGCGCGAGGTCGACACTATAACGAGCGTTATGGAAGATCCGGCTCGCCCGCTGGTGGCTGTAGTGGGTGGTGCTAAGATATCCGATAAAATCGAAGTGCTGCGGCGTTTTATAGATATCGCCGACATCGTGGCGGTGGGCGGAGCTATGGCTAACACGTTCCTGCAGGCTACCGGTCTTAGAATCGGCAAGAGCATGTCCAACTACGACGATTTGCCGCTGGCCAAAGAAATCATGGAGCTGGCGAAGGAAAAGGCCAAGCACGGCAGGTTTGTATTCTATCTGCCACAGGATGGTGTGGTGGCGCATAAGGTCGATAAGGCCGCCAAAACGCGTATCGTCGACTGGAGTGCACACGTGATTGCCGATGTAGAAAACTATCCGAAGCGTCCACTGAAGGAAAGCGGCCAGGTGGCGGCCGACGAGATGATACTCGATGTCGGCCCGTTTAGTGGTGCGTTTATTGCCGGAGCTGTGCAATTGGCCGGGACGGTTGTATGGAACGGCGCACTTGGTGTTACCGAAACGACTGGCTTGCAGGGTCCAGTTGGGCCATTTGCGCATGGCACCGAACTACTGGTGGAGGCTATGACCGGCCAGTTTGGCAACCGTCCGTTCAGCTTGGTGGGCGGCGGTGACACGGTGGGCTATATCCAGAGCCGTGGTCTGCTCCAGGCGTTCAACCATGTATCTACCGGTGGTGGTGCTAGCCTGGAACTGATGAGCGGCCGTAAACTGCCGGGCGTAGAGGCGCTCGAGAACAAATAAGGTACAATAACCATAAGCACTATGAATACAACCCGAAAAACTCCTAATAGTCGGCACCTGGAAAACGGCTGCTCTTTTCCGGCACATCAAAAGGAAATGCTATGAACTTGAACAGAAAGACTTTGATTGTAGGCAACTGGAAGATGCACCTCAACGTGCACCAGTCAAGCCTGCTCGTGCATCGCTTGAGCGAGCGCATAAAAGTCCACCGTGACATAGAGGTGGTGTTGGCGCCGAGCATGCTGGCTCTGCAGCCAATTGGCATGGAGCTCGATCATCGCAAATTTCAGCTTTGTGCCCAGGATGCTTATCCCAAAGACGAGGGGGGCTTTACCGGCGAAGTAAGCTTTGCCATGCTGGGCGACCTGGTGCGGTACTGCATCGTCGGGCATTCGGCGCGGCGCATATATTTCGGCGAGACGCTCGAGATGGTGCGCGATAAAGTGCAGGCTGCTGTACGCAACGGCATTAGCCCCATTATCTGCATCGGCGAGACCAAGCAGGAGCGTGATGCGGGCGAGAGTCGGCAGGTTATACACGACCAGCTCACCACGGCACTTATGAACATCACCAGCCGCGAGCTCGACAAGGTTGTGCTGGTGTACGAACCTACTTGGGCTATTAGCACCTTCGATGGCATCATGGCCAAGCCGGACGACGTCCAGAAAGCCATAGCCTACATGCGTATGCAAGTGCAGGAGCTCTATGGTGCTCGGGCTGCCGAAAATGTCTCCATATTGTACGGTGGCAGCGTGAATGAACACGATGTCCGCAGCTATCTAGAGGTACCAGGCGTGGATGGTGCGCTGGTAGGCGCTGCCAGCCTCAATTATCATCAATTCTCGGCCATCGTAGATGTGGCCTACCGGCGACGAATAGAGGCATGATGCTATGGCTCCAAAATCACCCAAGATAGTCGACGTCAAACACCCTGGCAAGACCGCGCCGACGACCAGCAGCCGCCCTATAGTGGTTACCAATCGTCCGATACTTACCAGTGATCCCATGATGGTGGCTGGCCAAGGTTCTGCAAGGGTGTCCGTGTCCGATAAACCAGCTGAGCTCATCAACCGCACTGCCAAGGCCGTAGAACCCATTGCTGCCACGCGGCGTGTGCCTGCCGAAGAAGTCCCCGGACCGGTCAGCGAAGCGGCACCGGGACCAAACACCGAACTTCCCGCCAATCCCGGTTCCGAGCCGGAAGTTTCACCAAGTGCAAGCCTGGATAGCAATCCTGGACCAGCCGTTCAAAACATAGCTCCCGAGGTATCACAGGATGAGCCCAAGCGCGACAGCGAGGCCGAAGCCACTGCTAACGAAACGGCAATCTTAGAGGCCCAGGAGGCCCGCCAGCAAGAGCTCGAATCCCTTGTCGCCAGCGGCAAGTACAACGTGCCAATCAATGCGGTCCAGCGCAAGCGTTCACGCGCGCGCACCATAGCGCTCTGTTTGCTAGCACTCGTTCTTGCGCTAGTGCTGCTTGATGTTGTGTTTGATATGGGCACAGTAAAACCACCCGTAAATCTACCGCATACGCACTTCTTTTCTACAACGCATACTGCCGACTAAGACCGTTGGATTTTGGTAGAATAGGGAGATGTCCGAAGAGCCTTATCTCAACCATCTTTTAGAAGACTTGAACCCCGAGCAGCGCCGTGCTGTCGAAACCACGGAGGGGCCGCTGCTGATTCAGGCTGGCGCCGGTAGTGGCAAGACAAAGACGCTCACACATCGCATTGCCTATCTCATCGCCACTCACAAGGCCACGGCTTATAACATCTTATCGGTAACGTTTACCAACAAAGCGGCGCGCGAGATGCGCGAACGCGTAGCGCACCTGCTGGGCGAAAATGCCGATAACCGTGGGTTCATGCCCTACATGGGTACCTTCCACAGCATTTGCGTACGAATACTGCGCATGGACGGTGAGCATATCGGCATCCCGCGTTCTTATGTTATCTTCGACGAAGCCGA
>Ga0070674_100001778_pt1 | contig 11689 bp, 9 predicted proteins | sample KBSM33metaG_FD_65344 | JGI IMG/M metagenome (GOLD analysis project Ga0070674, IMG submission 65344) | Miscanthus rhizosphere microbial communities from Kellogg Biological Station, Michigan, USA - KBS M3-3 metaG | ecosystem: Host-associated > Plants > Roots > Rhizosphere > Soil ... | reverse complement strand
CCATTCCGAGGTGCCAGCCGTGGTCCTCGCGCGACGAGAGCCCGGATGACACCAACTGTTGATAGTTGAGCCACTGCCGCGCCGCGCGTCCGACCAGATCCCAGTGCGCTGTCACGCGCTCGGTCACCTGCACGCCAGCGTCGGTCAGGATGTAGTACGGCTCTTCGAGCTCGTACGAATAGTTCGGATCGCGCAGCACGTGGACCTGCACCCGCGTCGCGCGCGCCGCGTAGGTCACTTCCACGTTCGAGACGACACCCTGGAAGTCGGGTAGGTCGTTATCGAGTGTCGAGAACCAGACGTAGCCGAGCGAGGCCCGGCCGGAAATCAACGCGCCAGGCTTGAACTCGAAGCCGGGCACGATCCGGAAGCTGTCGGTGTCGCGATCGTGCGAAAAATCGAACCGGTAGTCTCGGCGTTCCCCGGCCACGACCAGCGTGGTCAATGGCGTGAGCGCTTCGCGCACGGCGCCGCTGAACGCCGTGTCTTCGCGGTTCAACGCATGTGCGAGGTCGTTGCCTTCGAACGTCTGTCCTTCGTCGTACCTCACATGCCCACGCTCGGCTTTGAAGCGCAGGGCCGTTCGGCTGGACAGCCGTACGTCGGTGCCGCCGCGGATCGCATCCGTTTCGTAGCGTGCCCGGGCGTCGATCTCGACACTGGCGCGCCGCGTGGTGTTGTCGTAGGAGCCTTCCAGAAACGGCGTGAACCGATCGAGCAATACCTCGTAACGGCCGTCGTTGACCGTGCCGAACGCGCGCTCCTCGGAGTACGTCTTGAAATAGTCGTACTGCAGCGTCGAGCGCAGATTCAGACGCGACTTGCCGAACCGCGTCCACAGCTCCACGGCCGGTCCGAAGCTCGCCACGAAGTCTTGTTTCGGCCCGGACGAGTCGTTGAATACGTTCGTATCGACCCCGACGTTGTGCACTTCGACGGTTGGCGTCAACCAAATCGGCCCGATGCGATATCGTGCGCTGTCTTCAGGATTGGTGGGTGGCTCCAGCTGCTGCGCCCGCGCGTCTCGTGCACCCGCCGACGCAACGACCGCGACCAACGCAACGACGAGCCATTGACGCACGAATGGCACAGCCTCCCCAGCCACGCAAGTCTGAAAGGGATCATCCGATCGACTCGACCGAACGGTCGGCGTCGGGCCATGAGAAATCTCGCGTCTGGTCGACAGACCAGACGGCATCGTCCTACTGCGCGGCGCTGGCCGGTCCGCCCGTCGGCGTCACAACCACGCCTGGGGTGCTTCCGGTTCCGGTCGATCCGCCCGGCGCCACCACGCCAGCCGTGATACCGGCCGCCGCGGCCGCGCCCAACAGCAACCACGCCGCTGACGGCGTATTGCAGACGATGGCGATCTTGTCTTTGCCAAAGCGCTGCGTAGCGTCGGCGGCCGACTTCAGCTCGAACGGGCCTTCGCTGCAGATCACCTTGTTCTGGCCGACCTTCGTAAGCTCGACCATCAACTTGCCCGTAGGCAAACCGTCCAGTTTGAAGTTGCCCTGGGCATCGAGAACGGTCGTGGCGGCGACGGCGCCATCGGCGACATTGCGCGCGCGCACGGCATAGTCTGAATAGGGCTGCTTGGCTTCGGCCCTCGCATCACCTGAAAGGAAACCGCGAGCCTGACCGGCGGCATGGATCGGGCCGAGCGCGACGCTTCCGACGAGGGCTAACACCAATCCAGCCTTGAGGGTGCGCATACGTCTCATCTCTCTTCCGGCTCCTGGAAGCCGCGCGGGGTACTTGCCGTCCAGGTAGGATGAACTGATCCGTAGCGATCGGTCAATAGCACTTGCACGAGTACCGTCGCTTAACACCTCGACAATATTACACTTACGCCTATCGACCCCGGTCCTCGCGCCCCTGCCGCACCACGCTCAGCTGGCGGAGCTTTCGATACAGATTTGTCCGCTGGATCCCAAGCGCGGCGGCCGCTTCCCCCATTCGCCCGTGATGCTGCCGCACGACCGAGGCGATGTAGTCACGCTCGAACCGCAGCCGAGCATCCCGGAGCGTCGTGGCACTGGTCGACGCGATCTCGCTTCCGTCCAGCCGGACTTGTGCGAGGACGTCCTCCAGGCGGATTGAGCCGTGGGGTGTCAGCAGCACCAGCCGCTCCAATACAGCGTGCAACTCGGGCGCATTCCCGCCCCACGGCAGAGCCGAGAGCAGTGTCAGTGCCGAGCGCGTCAGCGTCTTTATCGGCGTGTGATTGGTCCGGCAGATCTCTTTCAGAAAGAAATTTGCAAGGAATGGCACGTCCTCGCGCCGCTGCCGGAGCGGAGGCAGTTCGATCCGGACGAGCGACAGGCGCTCGTACAAGTCCCTTCGAAGCCGCCCGTCTTCGACCGACGCCTCGAAGCCTGGTTCGACCGCCGCGATCGTACGGATGTCGAGCTCGACACGTTCACGCTCGTGAAGGATGACCGCTTCGCGATCGCGAAGGATGCGCGCCAGCTTTGTCTGCACCCGCATCGGCATTTCGGTGAGGTGCATCAAGTACAGCGTGCCGCCGGAGGCGGCGTAGAGCTTCGACTGGCGGGTGACGCGCTCGACGCTGCGCCGCTCGTCGTTGCCATCGCTTCTGCGCTGGCTGACCATGCCGAACAATTCGTGTTCGAGCTCCTGCGGCGAGAGGCTGGAACAGTCCACCGTCAGGAACGGCGCGTCGGGCCGCCGGCTGTGTCCATGGAGCGCGCGCGCGAGCATTTCCCGGCCGGTCCCACGCTCGCCGTAGAGGAGCACGGCGCAGCGGCTTGGCGCGACGCGCGGCAGCAGCTCGACGATCTTCTTCATGCCCGCTGACGTGCCGAAGATCCCGTACGGCGCGATCTCCACACGTTCCAGTGGCGCCGGCTCGCTCGAGAGGTCCACGAGATCCTGCGCGTTCGAGATCACGGCGCTGAGATCCCACGGCACGATGGGCGCGGGCAGGACGTCGAACACGCCGGCGCGGAATGCGTCGAGTGTCGTCTCGGGACGCGCGGGATCGACGACACCAATCAGGAGGGCCGAGGGCCGGTCTGCGCGGATCGCGCGCGCCAGGCGCAGCGCGTCGGGTCCGCGCGTGCAATCGAGCAGACACGCGGCCACGGGCCGGTCGACCAGTTCCTCCAGTGCGGCGCTCGCGGTGGTGACACTGCGCAGCACGAGCCCGATACCAGACACCACGACGTCGAGATCCGCAACGCTATCGTCCGCACCGACCCAGACGACCGTTGACCCCATCGCCGATGCGCGAACGTGCCTGATTGGCGGCGGTGGCAGTGCGGGTGCGACCTGACTCATGGCAGTCGTGAACTTATCGCGGGGCCGTGGCTGGAGCCGGCTGGAACTGACCGCTCCCATCCGCGTCGATCTCGAGACGTGGCTCGCTGCTGTCGGCGTCGTAGACGAATCGCCGGTCTGGCCGTCCTCGACCCTGGGTGTCGAGGGCAACCGTGGAGAGGGCTCCATCCCGCCAGGTCTCCCATTTGTCGATGCGGCCGTCGCCATCGGTGTCTTCCTCGTCGCGCGATCGCGCGCCGTTTTCGTAGTATTCCCAGCGCGTCACTTTGCCGTCCGGCCGGGAAGAAATTTCGATCTTGGTGAGCACACCCGCACCCGGCACGGCAGACGAGGTCTCGCGTTGAGAGGCTGCCGTTGACGGCCCGTAGTACTCGATGCGATCGACAACACCGTCGTAGTTCGAGTCGAACTCGGCTCGCACTACTGTGGTGCCGTCCATGTAGGCCCACGCATCAACCTTGCCGTCTCCATTCCGGTCGTACGTGATGCGCTCGAGGCGACCCGTGGACGTGTTGTAGGTGGGCTTGATGCGGTCGGTCCCCGCTGGCGGAGGCGACTGCGCGCCGCAGCCGACCGACACGAAAGTCAGGAAGACAGCGGTGACGGCAAACAGCATGTTTCTGGGCATTTTTCTCGTGATCCCTGCGGCGGGTCGATAGAGCTTCGCCCTGTCACTCACAGGCGCCGAACGTGAGTCGGCACCGGACGAGGGCCTGTAAGCGCAGGGCTTGAGCGGAAACGCGAGGCGATCTTCGAGCCCCCCGGAGGTCGTGTCAAGACGAATACCCCGGTGTGACTCCAGGGATACAAGTCCCCGGTCGACCAGAATTTCGGCTCCTTGACGTCTGACACTGTAGAGCCTCGCAAATCGCACAAATAAGGCCTGGAACTGACGTTTTTTGGCGATTCCCAGAATTGCACACGCGTCGTGTGGTCCGCCTCGCGACGGGCGTATCAGAGGCGACACCTAATCGCGTGCAACCAGCCCGACCAGACCGGATCAAGCGGCTATACTCGAGCCAGTCCTTGCCTCTTCTTCATCACGGTACGTCGAGATCGTGACCGACCCTCGCAACCCATCGGCGCCCGACCCCGACCGGACCGCACGGACCCGGACGCCGTACGTTCTCGTCGCTGAGCCCGATCAGCGGCGCGCGGCCATGTACCGCGACCTTCTCCAGGCCCGCGGATACGAAGTCGTCGTGTCCCGGAACGGCGATGAAGCGAAGTTGATGTTGAAGCGGCGTGAGCTGCCGTCTCTGGTCGTCGCCAATCTGTCGTTGCCGCGGCTGGACGGGTTTGCGCTCCTCGCGGAGCTGAAGAAAGCCTCCGGCACGACAAGCCCGCCCGTGCTGGTGATCTCGAGCTCCAAGGAACTGACGGGCGCTGCGTGGAATCTCAAGGAACGTCTGGGCGTGACCGAGCTGCTCGCCACGGATGCCGACGAAGTGACGGTCAGTGACACCTTGGGCCGTCTGGTGCCGCTCCGTGAAGATCGATCGGACGCGCCTGCGGCCGGCAGCGCGGTGCCCAGCCCGGCGCACGAACGCTGGGTCGCGGATACGCTGGATCGCGTCGCGGCCGATGTCGCGAAGCGATTCGCCGTCGGCATCGCGGTCGTATCGGTGACCGTGAACGACCGCGAGTGGTTCCGCGTCCACGTCAATCTGTCGCAAGGACCGCTCGCCGGCAGCGCGTCGCCGCGGAGCTGGTCCTACATCAAGCAGGTAGTCGAGAGCCGCGAGCCGCTCGTCGTGCCGGACGTGCTGCAGCACCCCGTGTTCTCCCGCAACGTCTTCCCGCCCTCGGGCACGATTCGCGGGTACGTCGGCGTGCCCATCACGGCAGGCGGCGGCGTGATCACCGGCGCGCTGTGTCTCTTCGACGTCGAGCCGCTCACACTCGACGCGCGGGCGATCGATGCGCTGTCGGATGCGGCGCATCGGATCGCGCTCGAGCTCGAGGCCGGTCTCGAGCGCGTCCACACGCAGGAACGTTTCACTGCGCTTTCACGGCTCGCGCTCACCGATCCGGTGACCGGCCTGGCCAACCGCCGCGGCGGAGAAGAAGCGCTGGCGCGCGAAGTCTCGCGCGCGCGCCGCAGCGGCATGCCGCTCAGCCTCGTTCTCTTCGACATCGATCACTTCAAGAACATCAACGACCGCGCGGGCCACGCGGTGGGCGATCGCGTGCTGCGCGGCATCGCCGAGATCCTCTCCGCGTCACAACGTGGATCGGATCTCGCGACGCGGTGGGGCGGTGAGGAGTTCCTCGTGCTGCTGCCGGATGTCGGCCTCACCGGCGCGCGCGCGTTTGCCGAACGCGTCCGTGAGAACGTCCACAATCTCGCGATCGGCGGCGCGGGCACGATCTCGGTTTCAGCAGGCGTCTCCGAAATGCAGATCGACGAGGACGCCGCGGCTGCCCTCGGTCGCGCGGACGTCAACCTCTATCGCGCGAAAGCCGCCGGCCGAAATCGCGTGGAGTGGGACGATGCTCCTGCCGCGGCCCGTTCGTGGCTTCAACCTGGCGAATGACAATGACGATTGCAGATTGACGATTGACGATTGGCCCTTCTCGTCGATGGGTGATTCATCATTCGTCAGTCTGCATTCGTCAATGCACAGGTCGTTGTCTCACCAGCTCTTCATCGTAGCGATGGCGTCCGGTCCTGCGAGCTCGTAATCAAAAACGAGCGTTCGTACACAACACGACCAGAACAACTGGCCAAGCGCGACGTGTGACGCGTGTGCCAGATACGCCTGCAGCCCCGCCACATCGTCGAACTCGAAGAGCGCGAAGAACGTAAACGCCGGTTCCGCGAGAGCTTCGTAGCGTGCACCGATCATGTGTCGGCGTCCGAAGCGAACGCCGCGAACGGTGGGAATCGTCGTGATCGCGTGCTCGAGCGCTGCCAGAAAGTGCGCGCGATCGGCGTCTAAGATGTCAGGACGCAGCTCGTACAGCACGAGGTGCGCGATCACGACTCGGGCTCATCAGGCTTCCGCTTCTTGAACAGGCGCGAGCCCTCCGGTCCATCGATGCGCGGACCACGGTCCGGTGCTCCTGGCGGTGGCTTGCGGTCGTGCGGCGGCCGATCGTCCTTTGGACGCTGCGCGTCGGATCGGTACTCGGCGCGAGATCCGCGATCGCGACCCTGCGGCCGATCGGGGCGCCCGCCGCCCGCATCGCGCGGCGGACGATTCGATGGCGGTCCCCGATGATCGAATTTCGGCCGGTGGGGATTCGGACCGCGCTGTTCGAACTTCGGCCGGTTCGACGAAGGCCCGCGATGCTCCTGCGGTTTCCAGTCACCGCGCGGACGATCCGATCCACCCGATCCACGCCGATCGGTGTCACGCGGACGGTCGCGTTGTTGTTGTGAACGGTCGTTGTCACGCGGCCGATCGTTTCGCGCGCGCCAGTCTTCGCGCGGACGGTCCTGGTTGCGCGGCCGATCTGTGTGTGGCGGACGATCGCCGCCGCGCGGACGATCCTTGTCTTGCGGGCGTGCGAAGCTACGCGGCCGATCCTTGTCTCGCGGGCGCTCGAAGCTGCGCGGCCGATCCTTGTCTCGCGGGCGCTCGAAGCTGCGCGGCCGATCCTTGTCTTGTGGGCGTGCGAAGCTGCGCGGACGTTCCTTATCTCGTGGGCGCTCGAAGCTGCGCGGCCGATCCTTGTCTTGCGGGCGTGCGAAGCTGCGCGGCCGATCCTTGTCTCGTGGGCGCTCGAAGCTGCGCGGGCGTTCCTTGTCCTGTGGCCGCTCGGATCCGCGCGGGCGGTCCGAGTCTCGGTCTCGCGGCCGTTCGCTCTGGGGCCGATCACCGCTGCGCGGCGGCCGATCATTTCGTGCCCGCCAATCCTGGCGCGGCCGATCGGATCCCGGGCCTCGATCGTTCCGCCCATCGCGGGGACCGGGAGGACGACGATCGGATTGCGGTCCGCGCGCATCGCGCGGCCGGCGCTCGTCACGGAAGCCTTGCGGGCCGGCCGGCCTGCGATCCTCACGCGGGCGTTCGCGCGGATCGCGCGGCGGACGATCGGGACGCGGTGGCCGATCGGGTCTTGGCCGATCGCCGCGATCGCGTACGTCCGAGGCCTCGCGATCGTGTTCACGCTCGCGGTCCTTCCGCTTCTGCTTGAACCGGTCGCGTGGATCCTTGTGCTGCCCGCCGGGGCGCCAGTCGCCTCCGCGTCCGTCGCGCCGCGGCGCAGGTTCTGCCTGGCGAGCCTCGTCCGGAGACTGCCATAGTCGCCCCTTGGCGAACCATTTCAGCTCGGCGCCGGGGTTCTTCTGGCGGATTCGTTCGAAGGTCGGCAGCAGCTCGTCGCGCTCCGCCGCGCGGAACGCGGTCGGCATGCCGTCGACGATGATCGTCCAGTACGTGTGGCGGGGAGGCACGTCAGCTCCGTTCCAGCCGTTTCAACTTCTCGACCAGCGTCGTGCGCTTCAGGTTGAGGAGTCTGGCAGCAGCACCTTTGTTGCCATTGGTCCGCTCGAGTGACCGGCGGATCATCTCGCGCTCGATGTCGGCGATGAACTTCTCGAAGTCGATGCCGTCCTCGGGCAGTGGCACGGCCGAGAGCGGCGCCGGTTCGTCGGACGCCTGTTCGATCTCCGGCGGCAGATCGCTCGCTTCGATCTGGCTGCGGCCTCCCGACAACGCGACAGCCCGCTCGACGGCGTTCTCGAGCTGACGGATGTTGCCCGGCCAGCTGTATGCCATCAACGCGCGCGTGGCCGACTGCGACATGGTCATCGCCGGCCGGCCGAGCTCCGTGCAGAACTTCTGCAGAAAGTGTTGGACGAGGAGGGAGATGTCTTCCTTCCGCTCTCGGAGCGGCGGAAGCTTCACGGGGATGACGTTCAGCCTATAGAAGAGGTCACCGCGAAACAGTCCTTCACCGACCATCCGCGTGAGATCAGCGTTCGTGGCCGCGATCACGCGCACGTCCACTTTGATCGTCGTCGAATCTCCGACACGCTCGAACTCGCGCTCCTGCAGCACGCGCAGCAGCTTCATCTGCAGCGGCATGCTCATCGTCCCGACCTCATCCAGGAACAACGTGCCCTTGTGCGCCTGTTCCAACCGCCCCTGACGTGTGCCGATGGCACCTGTGAAGGCGCCCCGGACGTGACCGAAGAGCTCGGCTTCGAGCAGCGTCTCGGGAATCGCGCTGCAATTGAGCGCCACGAACCGATGCATCCGCCTCGGACTGTTGTGGTGGATGGCGCGGGCGACCACTTCCTTTCCGGTTCCCGTCTCGCCGGTCACGAGAATCGTGCTCGCCGTGTTCGCCACCGTCTCGAGCAGCTGGAACAGGTCGCGCATGGCGCGGCCGCGTCCCACGATGCCTTCGAACCGATAACGTTCCTGAAGCTGGGCGCGCAGGTAGGCGTTCTCGGATTTCAACCGTCGTTGTTCGAGCGCGGATTTCAAAGCGTGAAGCAGCTCTTCGAACTGGAACGGCTTGGTGACGAAGTCGGTGGCGCCGCGTCGGATGACGTCCACCGCATCGCGCAGTGTGCCGTACCCGGTCACGACGATCGCGATGATGTCGGGGTAGCGGCCCACCGCCGCCTCGATGACGCGCGTCCCGTCGATGCCCGGCAGGCGCAGGTCGGTGACCACGACGTCGAAGGCGAATTCGGCGAGTTCGTCGAGCGCCTGCTCGCCGGTGGCGGCCTGCACGACGACGAAACCGTGGTCGGCCAGGCGTTCCGCCACGGCTTCGCGGAGGGGGGCCTCGTCCTCGACGAGCAGAAGATGCTTTTGATTTTCAGCCATTTAGCGGGCGTCAGCATTTTGACGCCCCTGCCGTTTCACGTCAAGGCACCTGATGGCTATTGAGCGCGAAGGGTTACTCCGATACCCCTTGCGTCGGGAGGTTCACGTTGGACCGTAGAGCGATTTCTATTGCGCAAGCGTGCGAGTCGGTTGGTGTCAGCCGCCGCACAATCTACAACTGGATGGCTGCGGGCAAAGTCGAATATGTCCGCACAGCGGGCGGTGCGGTGCGGATCTTCGAGGACACGCTGTGGCGTGCCCCGCACCCGACGCCGTTGCCGATCAAGGCGGCGGAGGCATCGCGAGACGTGGCATGACGCTCGCGCCTGCAGGCGCCGGCGACGACTCGACTCCTGAATCGTCGGCACTGCGCCTGCTGTTTCACCGTCTCAGCAACGAGCTCGGGATCATCCTGGCTCACGCGGAACTGCTCGAAGCCAAAGCGCTCGACGAGACCAGTCGAGCGCGGGCGAGCCAGGTGGTCTCGAGCACGCTGAATGCGCTGAGCACGGTGCGCGAGATCCGCGAGCGCAGCCGCGCCGTGCCCGCGACGCCCGCTGACAAGCCGCACGACTGATCTGCGTTCGTCGCCCATCCTGCCTCTGTCGTTGGCGCCCGCTGGCGCCCGATCTTCCCCTCCACTCTCGCTCGACTCACGTCGACAGAATTGTGATCCGCCCTCGCTTTCGTAAGTGGGGGATGTCAAGAACTTGGCGAGGCATGCCGGCCAGGCGTCGCAGTTTTGACGAATTTTGCGCGTTGCACGGCGGATCGCGCTCCTGCACTGAGGCCGCTCTGCACGATCTAACTACTTCACAAGCCTGAGGTTAGGTTGCCTCGCGTGGCGCTGAACGGCGTCGCGATGCCCGGACCTGCGCTTTTGGTATCGCCGTTGCGATGCAGCCCAACCATCACGGCGCTCCGCGGCGCCCACTAGGAGCACTCGAGCATGCATCCTGAAACAGCCTCCCCGGCCACTGGTCGCATCGTTGCCGGCCTCCCATTCGTCGAAGCCCTGGCCCGCCGCATGGCGGCCTCGATGCCGCACTCCATCGATCTCGGCGATCTCGTCCAGGACGGGGTCATCGGCCTGATCGATGCCGCCAACCGGTTCGACGAGGACCGCGGGATCAAGTTCGAGACCTTTGCCGAACGCCGCATTCGCGGCGCGATGATCGACGCGCTGCGGAAAGACGCATGGCCGCGCGGCGTCCGCCGTCAACGCCGCGAGCTCGAAGCGGCGCGTGAAGCGCTGCGGCGCGAACTGGGCTGCGAGCCGTCGATTGCCGACCTGGCCGCCCGCATCGGATCCGACGAGAAGCGCTTGAATCGCACGATCGTCCGGATCAACACCATCGAATCGACATCGCCGCTGGCGTCAGGAGACAAGGGCGACGATACGACGCTGCCCGGCGTGCTGGTCCCCGCGGAACCCGAGCGGCCAGACACCGCCTACGAGCGTGCCGAAGTTCGCGACCGCGTGCGCGCCGCGATCGAAGCGCTGCCGTGGCGCGAGCGCAAAGTGATCGGCCTCTATTACTACGGCGAAGTCACGATGAAGCAGATCGGGCAGGAGATCGGGGTCAACGAGTCGCGTGTGTCGCAGCTCCACGCGCGTGCGATTCGCCGCCTGCGCGACGCGCTCGGCAACACGATGGCACCGGCCGAAGCCGCCGCAATGCTGCGTTCGACCGTGCTGCAGTTCATGCAGAAACCGGCGGCCGCGAAGGCGCATCTCCAGGCAGAGGCGGCGGCGACGCACCAGTCCGGCGTCGTACTGCCCTACACGAGAACGTCGCGCGCCGCGCGCAGCAAGTCGCCGAGCCTGAACGGCTTCGCGAGCCAGCGGCAGCCGCTCTCTTCGAGAAAGCGTTCGGCATCGGTGCCGGCGACGTCGCCAGTGACGAAGATCACGCGCGTGGCCAACTCCGTGGCCGCGATCGCGCGGTAGAACGACATCCCGTCCAGTCGCGGCATCTTCAGGTCGCACACCACGAGATCGTAGGAGCGCTCGCTGACCCTGGCGAGCGCTTCTTCTCCATCCCCAGCCCGATCGACGACGAACCCTGCATCCGCCAAGGCATCAGACACGGCGGCCGCGAGCGCTGGCTCATCTTCGACCACGAGCACGCGCGTCCCGGCGAGCGCGTCGAGGTTGATTGCCGCTGGACTCGGCGCCTGATCGCGCACACCACCTGCCGTCACCGGCAGCTCGACGAAGAACGAGGCGCCGCGGGCGGTCGGAGATTCGACACGGATCCGACCCGCGTGTTCCTGCACGATGGCATAGGCCACGGTCAATCCGAGACCGGTGCCCTTGCCCACTTCTTTCGTCGTGAAGAACGGATCGAAGATCTTGCCCAGCACGTCTTCCGGCACGCCGGGCCCATCGTCATTGATCTCGAGGACGATCAATTCGCGGTCGGCTTCGTGCCACGATCGGACCACGAGGGTGCCTCGACCGTTCGCAGCCAGCATGGCCTGCTCGGCGTTGATGATCAGATTCAGCAGGACCTGCTGCACCTGATGTGCATCCGCGAAAATTGGCGGCAGTCCCGACGGCAATGCCTCGATGAGCGTGATGTTGGTCACGCGCT
>Ga0070674_100001774_pt1 | contig 11697 bp, 12 predicted proteins | sample KBSM33metaG_FD_65344 | JGI IMG/M metagenome (GOLD analysis project Ga0070674, IMG submission 65344) | Miscanthus rhizosphere microbial communities from Kellogg Biological Station, Michigan, USA - KBS M3-3 metaG | ecosystem: Host-associated > Plants > Roots > Rhizosphere > Soil ... | reverse complement strand
CGTCATGCCCGGCCTTGTGCCGGGCACCCACGTCTTGGAACATAGAAAGACGTGGATGGCCGGGGCGAGCCCGGCCATGACGCGGAGAGGACGTCATGTCGTCGCAAGCATCACCAAAATTGCTCGAACCTCTCGCCGTCAAAGCAATGCTGTCCGATGGCCGCGAGCTTGCACTGATCGATCTCCGCGAGGAGCTGATCTTCTCGCGCAGCCATCTGTTGTGGGCCCGCTCGGTGCCGCTGTCCCGGCTGGAGCTGCGTTTCGCGCGTCTCGTCCCGCGCCGCGACACCCGCATCGTGCTGTGCGACGACGGCGACGGCCTGGTCGAGCGCGCGGTCAACATTCTCGCCGACGCCGGCTACACCGACATCGCGTCTCTGCGAGGCGGCATCGCCGCCTGGGAAAAGGCCGGCCTCGAGCTGTTCTCCGGGATCAACGTGCCGAGCAAGGCGTTCGGCGAGCACATCGAGCACGCCTGCCATACGCCCAGCGTTTCGGCGGAGGAGCTGGATGGCCTGATGCGCAGCGGCGCCGACATGGTCGTGGTCGACAGCCGGCCGTTCGATGAATTCCAGCGCGTCTCGATCCCAGGCGCCACCAATGTCCCCGGCGCCGAGCTTGTCCTGCGCATCCACGACATCGCGCCTTCACCGGAAACTTTGGTGGTCGTCAATTGCGCCGGTCGCACCCGCAGCATTATCGGCGCGCAATCGCTGATCAACGCCGGGCTGCCGAACAAGGTCGTGGCGCTGCGCAACGGCACCATGGGATGGACGCTGGCGGGCCTGATACCCGACAGCGGCAAGACCCGGCGCTTCACCGAGCCGTCCAGCGGCGGCCTCGCCTTTGCCAAATCGGTGGCCGATCGGGTCGCCAAGCGGTTCGGCCTCATGCGCATCGATGCCAAGGCGCTGGAGAGCTTCCGCGCCGACACGACGCGAACGCTCTATGTGTTCGACGTGCGCGACCCGACCGACTACGCCGCCGGCCATTTTTCCGGCGCGGTCAACGCGCCGGGCGGCCAGCTCGTCCAGGCCACCGATCAATACGCCGCCACGCTCGGCGCGCGGATCGTGCTGATCGATGACCGCGAGGTCCGCGCGGTGATGACGGCGTCCTGGCTCAAGCAGATGGGCTGGCGCGATGTGTTCGTGCTCGCCGCAAGCGGCAGCGAGAAGGGCCGGCCGCCCGCCTCGGTGCTTGGCGCAGCGCCGCCCGCGGACCGCGCCATCGAGGCCAAGGGACTGTCCGAGCTGGTGGCGAAGGACCGCGTCATCGTGATCGATCTCTCGCTCAGCCCGGCCTATCGAAAAGGTCACATCCCCGGCGCCTGGTTCGCCATCCGCACGCGGCTGTCGCACGCGCTGGCGAAGATCCCGATGAACGGCGAATTGGTGCTCACCTCGGAAGACGGCGTGCTGGCCGGCCTCGCGGCGGGCGAAACCCGCGTGCCGTCGCGTTATCTACGCGGCGGCAACGCCGCCTGGAAGGCAGCCGGATTCACGCTTTCGACCGAGCCACGCATGGCCGACGAGCCGCTGGACTACTGGCCGAAGCCCTACGAGCGTGCCGACGACGCCAAGGGCGCCATGAACGAATACCTGTCCTGGGAGGTCGATCTGCTGCCCCGCATCGAGCGCGACGGCACCACGCGGTTCAGCACGCCGATCTGATCGTCACGCACCGGCCCGCGAGGCCGACTCGAATTTCGCTCCGAAGTCCGCGAGTTCGTCAGCGCTGACGTCGCTGATCGCGATAAAGCGGAGCCCATGCTCGTTCCAACGCCGGATGTTGAAGCCCTGCACCGTCTCGTGCCGTGCAGCGCCACGTTCAAGACTCGCAGCCATTGCGACGAACAGATTGATGATGTGGGCGCGGCGCCGATACACGAGCGCCGCGACCGGCTTGCCGTCGATATAGTCGAGCCGGCCGCCGAGCAAGGTGAAGCCCTGCGCCGTGAGATCGGCGACCGGCGGCGCGACGGCAAGTTTGCCGCTGAACCACGGCTTCACCGTGTGCTGATCGCTCGACGGAACATCGGTCAGACGCTCCGCCTGCAATGAGCGCAGATGAGCTGAAACGATTTCACCTAAGATCAGCTGATCCTGATCCGATCGCACCACAACGAACAGCACACTGGCGGCGGCCGCCGCCGACAGCGCCGTCCCGAACGCGAAACCCTTCAGCAGCGAACGGCGCGACGGCCAAGGCGCGCGCACGACCGGCGCGGGGAGAGCCGCTTCGATGCGTGAGCGCAACGCGGCTGGTGCTGTGAAGCTCAGGTTCGCGTCGGATAGCGTCCCGCGCATCTCGAGGAATTGCGCAAGCTCCGCCGCGCAGCGCGGACAGCCGGCGACATGCGTCTCGACCTCACGGGCGTGGCCGGCATCGAGTTCGCCATCAAGCAGCGCGTGCAGCAGCACCCTGGCCTCGTCGCACGTCATCATTGTCCTTTCTCCTCCGCGGCCATCCAGGCCGCGCGCAGCATCGACCTCGCGCGCGCCAGCCGCGACATTACGGTGCCGACAGGCGCGGCGACGATCTCGGCGATTTCGCGGTACGACAGGTCGTGGACCTCGCGCAGCACGAGCGCCTCGCGGAATGGCTCGGGCAGCGCACTCACCAGGTCGCGAATCGATTGCTCGTCGCGGTGGCGCAGCAAGTGCGCCTCCGGCGTCTCTGGCGTTTCGCTCCAGATCGGGACCGCATCTTCGGCGATGTCCTGATCGGCGAACCTCCGCTGCGCGTAGCCCGCGTTGCAGACATTGCGCAGAATCGCGAACAGCCAAGGCCGAACCGTCCCGCCGCGAAACGTATCGAAGTGCCTCAGCGCGCGCAGATAGCATTCCTGCACGGCGTCATCGGCATCGGTCGCGTTTCGCAACAGATATCGCGCAAGCGTATAGACCTCGTCGAGATGTGGCAGCGCCGCGTCGCGAAACCGCCGCGCCCGCTCTGGATCGTACGCGTTACCGGCCATTGCGCTCCGCGCCCTGCCCGAACGGCGGCGCCCCGCGAGCATCATTGCGAAGCGCTGCTCCCCGTCGTCCCCTCGACCACGATGGTTCCCGTCATGTGCGGATGCAAGGAGCAAAAGTAGGAGTACTCGCCCGGTGTCGAGAATGTGAACGAGAATAACTCGTCACTGTCCATCACCTTCGACTTGAACGCTCGATCCTTGGCCGCAACCGTGTGCGGAATGTCGTCGTGATTGATCCAGGTCACGGTCGTACCCGCTTTCACCGTCAGCCGCTCTGGGCTGAACACGAAGTTGTCGATTTTGACCTCGACAATGGCAGTCTGCGCCGCTAGCGGCGCCAGCACGCAGGCCAGAGCCGCCCCCATCGCGAAGGCCATCAGCAACACCCGCATTGGCTCAGCCCTGCAACGGCGTGTCGATGATGGCGAGACGCTGGTCGCCGCGCTTGAACGTCACGCTGGCGACGCCGAGCATCGTGCGGAGCTTGTCTTCGGCCACCTTCATCGGTCCGGGCGATGGTGCCGATCCCGGCGCCGGCTGCGGAAACGCGGTCGAGCGTGCGGTGTGAAAAACGACATTGCCTTCGACCTTCTGCATCACCTGATGGATGTGGCCGTTGAGCACGGTGACCGAGCCGAAACCCTTGAGCACGTCGAGCGCGCGGGCGCCGTCGTCGGTGCCCCAGCCCCAGGTTTCGTACACGACCCAGAGCGGGATATGGGCGAACAGCACCACCGGCGTCGATGCGGTCTTGCCCTTGAGATCACCGGCCAGCCATTTGAGTTGGTCCTCGCCGAGGCTGCCCATGCCGCCGGCCTTGAGATTCTTCACATTCACCAGACCGACGAAATGCACGCCGCCAGCGTCGAAGCTATACCAGCCGTCGCCCTTTGAACCCCGACCATAGCGTTCGCGATAGAGCTTGGCCTCCTCGTCGATAATGTCGTGCTCGCCGGGAACGTAGTGCACGTCGAGCTTGGCCTGCGAGATGATCTTGTCTGCGTCGTCGAATTCCGCGGGCTTCGACAGATGCGTAATGTCGCCGGTGTGGATCATGAAAGACGGCTGCTGCGGCAGCGCCTTGATGCGGCCGATGGCTTCCTCCAGCGTGCCCTTGGCGTTGGGATTGGCCGGCTTGTCGAAGCCGACATGGCTGTCGCTGATCTGCAGGAAGGTTAGACCTTGCTTCTCCTGCGCCACCGACTGATCGACCAGGCCGAGCGAGCGCGGCACGCCGCCCGAGACCATCCAGAGCAGGCCGGTGCCGGCCCAGGTCATGCATTCAAGGACCTTGCGCCGGGTGGTCCCATTGCCAAAGCCGTCGTTGTTGGAGGTCATGATCGGTCTCCCGTGCAGCTTGAGTGCTACGGGACTGGATCGGACCAGCCGGCGATTTATTCCCGGCTGTCGCACAATCGATAAAAGCGTTGTGGATTCAGTTATTTACTGTAGAACCTAGCATGTCTACCGGCCCCAGGCGCAGATGACGCAACGGCCGCGCACGCCTATGTACAGCCCATGAAATTCCTCGACGAGGCCAAGGTCTTCATCCGCTCCGGCGACGGCGGCAACGGCTGTGTCGCGTTCCGGCGCGAGAAGTTCATCGAGCATGGCGGCCCGAGCGGCGGCAACGGCGGGCGCGGCGGCGATGTCGTGGTCGAGGCGGTCGATGGCCTCAACACCCTGATCGACTACCGCTACGCCCAGCACTTCAAGGCGCGGCCCGGCGTGCCCGGCATGGGCAAGGACCGCCACGGCGCCGGCGGCGAAGATGTGGTGCTCAAGGTGCCGGTCGGCACGCAGATTTTCGACGAGGACAAGGAGACGATGATCGCCGACCTGACCAAGATCGGCGACCGCGTGGTGCTGGCGGAGGGCGGCAACGGCGGCTTCGGCAACGCGCATTTCAAGTCGTCGACCAACCGCGCGCCACGCAATGCCAATCCCGGCCAGCCCGGCGACGAACGCTGGATCTGGCTACGGCTGAAGCTCATCGCCGACGCCGGCCTGGTCGGACTGCCGAACGCCGGCAAATCGACGTTCCTCGCCGCGGTGAGCGCGGCCCGGCCCAAGATCGCCGACTATCCGTTCACGACGCTCAATCCGCAGCTCGGCGTGGTCGAGAGCGACGGCCGCGAGTTCGTGCTGGCCGACATTCCCGGATTGATCGAGGGGGCCCACGAAGGCTCGGGCCTCGGCGACCGCTTCCTCGGACACATCGAGCGCTGCCGCGTGCTGCTGCATCTCGTTGACGGCACCGGCGAACATGCCGGCGAGGTCTACAAGACCGTGCGCGCCGAGCTCGAGGCCTACGGCCAGGGACTTGAGGATAAGCACGAGATCGTCGCCCTAACCAAGACCGACGCGCTGACGCCGGAGGTCATCAAGCAGCAGGCCGCGCGATTGAAGCGCGCCAGCAAGAAGACGCCGCTGCTGCTGTCGGCGCATTCCGGCAAGGGCGTGATCGAGGCCAAGCGCGCCCTGCTCGAAATCATCGACAGCTCCGGCGGCACCACGGCGGCTCGCCGCCGCGCCGAGGCCCCGGCCTGGCAGCCTTAGCCCATACCTCTGCTCGTCATGGCCGGGTTGTCGGGCTCGTGCTAGACACCGCGCGCCAACACTTCCTTTGAGCATTTTATGTCCATCAAAGCCCCTGCCCTCACCGACTTCCGCCGTATCGTGGTCAAGGTCGGCTCGTCGCTCCTGGTCGATGCCGCCGCCGGCCGGCCGAGAGAGGCGTGGCTTGCTTCGCTCGCGGCCGATATCGCCCGCCTGCACAAGGACAAGCGCGACATCATCGTCGTCTCCTCCGGAGCGATCGCGCTCGGCCGCTCGGTGCTCAAGCTGCCGAAAGGCCCGCTCAAGCTCGAGGACAGCCAGGCCGCCGCCGCCGTCGGACAGATCGCACTCGCCCGCACCTGGGCCGAGGTGCTGGGCAAGCACGGCATCACCGCGAGCCAGGTGCTGGTGACGCTCGACGACACCGAGGAGCGGCGGCGCTATCTGAACGCGCGCTCGACCATCGCCAAGCTGCTGGAGTGGCGCTCAGTTCCGGTGATCAACGAGAACGACACGGTCGCGACCACCGAAATCCGCTACGGCGACAACGACCGGCTCGCCGCCCGCGTCGCCACCATGGCCAGCGCTGATCTTCTGGTGCTGCTCTCCGATGTCGACGGCCTCTACGACGCGTCGCCCCACCTTGACGTCAAGGCCAAGCACATCGCGCTCGTGCCGCGCATCACCGCGGAGATCGAGGCGATGGCCGGCGAGGCCGCCTCCGATCACGCCCGCGGCGGCATGCGCACCAAGATCGAGGCCGGCAAGATCGCCACCACCGCGGGCACCCACATGGTGATTGCCTCCGGCCATGTCGAGAATCCGCTGCATGCGATCGAAGCCGGCGCGCGGGCGACCTGGTTTCTAACGCCCGGCAACCCGGTGACCTCGCGCAAGAAATGGATCGCGGGCTCGCTCGAGCCCCGGGGCACGCTCACCATCGACGCCGGCGCCGCCGCGGCCCTGCGCCGCGGCAAGAGCCTGCTTCCGGCCGGCGTCATCCGCGTCGACGGCACATTCGGACGCGGCGACGCCGTGCTGATCCGGGGCCCGGACGGCGCCGAGCTCGGCCGCGGTCTCGTTGCTTACGACGCCGAGGACGCCGCCAAGATCATCCGCAAGTCGTCCGGCGACATCGTGCTGATCCTCGGCATCGAAGGCCGCGCCGAGATGGTGCACCGGGATGACATGGTGCTCGGCGGCGCCTGATCGCAGATGCTCCTAAAGTCTGCGGTGGAATGCCGCGCGGCAATCAAACACGTTGTCGCCCCTGGCCGCATCCCGTTTGATCGAGCTCAGGTTTTTCCTCGCCCCAGGCGATGCAGAGGCGATCACGAAAAGATCACGAAGAACAAGAATATCCAGAGCTTGCGGTCGTGCCGTGTGCGATCCGCGAGGCGTCCTAAACCGACGCTAATCCCCAGCAGTCTTCGGGGGGCATTCATGCCCCCCGCTTTTTTTGGGAAGGTTCGGGGAACCGCATTTCAGATTGCGAGTTATACGCGTGCGACGTGACACAAATCGACTCCGAAGGCGGCCGATAGCCGCCCGGAAAGCCCGGCCCTGGAGGGCCGGGATTTCCGTTTGTGTCCTACCTCACCGGGAAATTGAAATAGGTTTCCGGATACGGCTCGTGGCGCAGCGTGAAGTGCCACCATTCCTTGTCATAGGGCCGGAAGCCGCGCTTTTGCATGGCCTGCGCCAGCAGCGCGCGGTTGGCCTGCGCCTCCGCGCCGACGCTGTTGTCCGATGGCCCCGAGCGCGGACTGAAGAAATCGAACGGCGTGCCCATGTCCAATTCCTTGCCGTCGGTGCGGCGGGCGAGCGTGAGGTCGGCGGTAGACCCGCGCGAGTGGCCAGATCGCGCCGCGATATAGCCGTCCCGGAACAACGTGCTCTTGTCGACGTGCGGGTAGAACTCCGGTTTCATCTTCACGTCGCCGAGGTTGCGGGCCCAGCGTGCGAAATGGGCAACCGCCCGCTCCGGCCGATAACAGTCGAACACCTTGATGGTCAGCCCGCGCGGTTCGAGATCGGCCACCACCTGGGCCAACGCCGCAGCCGCCGGCTTCGTCAGATAACAGATCGGCTTTTCGTAGCCTTCGATCGGCCGGCCTACGAAATTGTGCGCGCCGGCATAGCGCGCCTCGACGAGGAGGCCCGGCGCAACTCTCGCGGCATCGACGAAGCTGTCGGGCCGCTGATCGGAGTTCGACTGCGCGAACGCGGCGGGCGCGAGGGCAAGAATGAGAGCTGCGACGATAAAGAGAAGGATCATGATTCTCTGTAGCATTCACCCATCGAGCCACGCCACCGCGCGGATCGGGGCGCCGGTGCCGCCCTTGATCTTGATCGGAAAGCCTATGAAGCGGAAGCGGCCCTTGCCGACGAGCTTGTCGAGATTGACCAGCCCCTCCATGTGGGTGAAGCCGAGATCGCGGCAGACGTGATGCACCTCGAAATTGTTGCGGCCCGGCCGGCCGGGGCTCACCGCCTCGACCCCGAACATGCCGATCCCCTTGCGACCGAGCCAGGTCGCCGACTCCTTGGTCAGCCCGGGAAAGTCGGTGATGAAGCCCGGCGTGCCGTGGGTGCGGCGGAAGAAGTCCATGTGCAGCAGCACGGTGTCCTTCGGCTTGATGGTGACGCCGGCGGCCTGCTCGGCCTTCTCCAGGTCTTCGATGGAAATGTCCGACTTCAGCGGCTTGTGCGACAGGTCGAAGCAGACCGCCTCGGTGAAGAAGTTCTCCAGCGGCACCTTGTCGATCGGCATGGCATTCAGATCGGCATTGAAATGCTTCGGCGCATCGACGTGGGTGCCGGCGTGGTCGCCCATCACCATCGCCATCGTGGCGGATGAAAAGCCGTAGCCGTCCACCACGCGCACCTCATCGTGGGTGGCGAACGGACTGACGATGACCTGCGGATGGTTCGGCAGCACCGCCATCTTGTGTTCGATGTCGCGGGAGAGATCGATCAGGATCATCGGTGCTTCCTTAAGGTTGCCAGCCCCACCGTGGAAGATAGCCGCCATGCCAGGCAAGAGATGAGAACGGCCGCAAGACGTGATACAACGTCGCGTAATCACCGGTTTGAGCATATCTAAGCTACCATGACCGCGCCGCTGAAAACCGTCGAAGGATCGGGCGATATCGCCGCGACCATGAGCGACATCGGGCGCAGCGCCAAAGCCGCCGCGCGCGTGCTGGCGCTCGCCTCGACGGACCAGAAAAACCGCGCTCTCGCCGGCATGACGGCCGCGATCCGCGCCGGCCGATCCGACATCCTCGCCGCCAATGCCGACGACCTCGCCGACGGCAAGGCCGCGGGCCTGACCGCCGCCGCGCTCGACCGGCTGACGCTGAACGGGCCGCGCGTCGAGGCGATGGCGGAAGGGCTCGACGTGGTGCGCGGGCTTGCCGACCCGGTCGGCCGGGTCACCGAATCCTGGACCCGGCCGAACGGCATGACCATCGAGCGCGTGAAAGTTCCGCTCGGCGTGGTCGGCGTGATCTACGAGAGCCGGCCGAACGTGACCGCCGACGCCGGCGCTCTCACCCTGAAAGCCGGTAACGCCGTGATCCTGCGCAGCGGTTCGGACAGCCATCGCTCGTCGCGCGCGATCCACGCCGCGCTGGCCAAGGGGCTCCGCGAAGCCAACCTGCCGGAGGCGGCGATTTCGCTCGTTCCGACCCGGGACCGCGCCGCGGTCGGCATGATGCTCGCCGGCCTCGACGGCAAGATCGATGTCATCGTGCCGCGCGGCGGCAAGAGCCTGGTCGCGCGCGTGCAGAGCGAGGCGCGCGTGCCGGTGTTCGCGCATCTTGAAGGCGTCTGCCATGTCTACGTCGACAAGGCGGCCACGCTCGAGATGGCCAAGACCATCGTGATTAATGCCAAGCTGCGGCGCACCGGCGTGTGCGGCGCGGCCGAGACCCTGCTGGTCGATCGTGCTGCGGTTTCGACCCATCTCAAGCCGCTGATCGAGATGCTGCTCGATGCCGGCTGCGAGGTGCGCGGCGACGCCTCCGTGCAAAAGACCGATACGCGCGTGAAGCCCGCCAGCGAGGCGGACTGGGCGACCGAATATCTCGACACCATCATCACGGCCGGCGTGGTCGATGGCGTGGACGCGGCGATCGAGCACATCGAGCACTACGGCACGCACCACACCGACGCGATCATCACCGCCGACAAAGCCACGGCGGAAAAATTCCTCAACGAGGTCGATTCCGCAATCGTGCTGCACAACGCCTCGACGCAGTTCGCCGACGGCGGCGAATTCGGTTTCGGTGCCGAGATCGGTATCGCCACCGGCAAGCTGCACGCCCGCGGCCCGGTCGGCGTCGAGCAGTTGACGAGCTTCAAATATCGCGTCCGCGGCACGGGGCAAATCAGGCCGTGAGCAACGCCCCGGGGCATAACCCTCTCCCCTTGTGGGTGAGGGTGGTCGTCCCAGCTTCGCGAGGACGACCGGGTGAGGGGTCGGTACATAACGCGAGCTCGGACCCCTCGCCCGGCTCGCGCATCGCGCTCGCCACCCTCTCCCAAAAGGGGAGAGGGTAAGTGCCCGTTGCACCGTCTCGTTTGATCATCCCCCCCCACGCGCCCGGGCTGCGCATCGGCCTGTTCGGCGGGACCTTCGACCCGCCGCATGCCGCGCATCTCGGCGCGAGCCTGCTCGCGATGAAGCGGCTCAAGCTCGACCGGATGTGGTGGCTAGTGACGCCGGGAAACCCGCTAAAGGACACGCGCGGCCTCCGCCCGCTCGAACTGCGCATGGCCGAGGCGCGGAAACTGGCCAGCCATCCCCGCATCGACGTGACCGGTCTCGAGGCTGTCATCAACACCCGCTACACCTACGACACCCTGGAATATCTGGTGCGCCGCTGCCCGGGGGTGCGCTTCGTCTGGGTCATGGGCGCCGACAATCTGCGCAGCTTCTACCGCTGGCAAAGCTGGCGCCGCATCGCGAATCTGATGCCCATGGCGGTGGTCGACCGCATGGGATCGAGCCTTTACGCCACCGGCGGCCGGGCCGCTCAGGCGTTGTCGCGCTACCGCCTGCCGGAGCGGTTGGCGTCGGAACTGGCCGAGCACGACGCGCCGGCCTGGCTTTATCTCCACGGACTGAAATCCCCTCTGTCCTCAACCGCGCTCCGCGCGCTCCGGAAATGAGGCGCCAACAGTTGAATACCGGGGGGTAGCGTGCCTATCTTATGAGTCGCGGCCTCGTTGATGACGAGGCGTGAATGGCCGGTTCTGCAACCGAAAGGAAAAGACGCCCCTGACCCCCATCGCAGCCCCTCGGGCCCGAGCCCGTCGTGTGCCCGAACCCGTCTCCAAGCGCGTTGACGCAACGGAGACCCTTCGCCTGATCCTCGCGCGGCTCGACGATATGAAGGCCGAAGACACAGTCACCATCGATCTAACCGGCAAGACCTCGATCGCGGACGCCATGGTCGTGACCAGCGGACGCTCGAACCGTCATGTGACATCGATCGCTGAAAACGCGGTCGAAGGCCTGCACAAGGCCGGGCTGAAAGGCATCCGCGTCGAAGGCAAGAAGAACGGCGACTGGGTGCTGATCGATGCCGGCGACGTCATCGTTCATGTGTTCCGGCCGGAGGTGCGAGCCTTCTACGATCTCGAAAAGATGTGGGCGGGCAGCGGCGCTCGCCGCCAGAAGCCGGCCTGAGAGCGCGCATGTCCGTGCGCAAAAGGTAATGAGCCATGAGGCTGGTGGTCGCCGCCATCGGCCGGCTCAAGGACGGCCCCGAGCGCGAGCTCGCAGAGCGGTACCGAAAGCGCGCCGAACAGACCGGCCGCCGCATTGGCTTTCGCGACATGGAAGTCGTGGAAATCCGCGAGAGCCGCGCCCAGGAGGTCGGCAAGCGGATGGTCGAGGAATCGATCGCGCTGGCCAATATCATCCCCGACGAGGCCATCGTTCTCATCCTCGACGAGCGCGGCGAAAGCCTCGACAGCGCGACGCTGGCATCGCGGCTTGGCCGCTGGCGCGACGATGGCCGCCCGGCGGCGGTGTTCATCATCGGCGGGGACGACGGCCTGGCGCCGAGCCTGCGTGACAAGGCGAGCGTACGACTTGCGTTCGGCGCCGCCACCTGGCCGCACCAGCTCGTGCGGATCATGCTGCT